>Ga0209746_1001638_pt1 | contig 10563 bp, 9 predicted proteins | sample BarGraNGADG00211_3_FD_184496 | JGI IMG/M metagenome (GOLD analysis project Ga0209746, IMG submission 184496) | Arctic peat soil microbial communities from Barrow, Alaska - Barrow Graham LP Ref core NGADG0011-211 (SPAdes) (version 2) | ecosystem: Environmental > Terrestrial > Soil > Wetlands >...
AATCGTGCCTCGACGGGACGTTTTCCGACGCGAAAGTGGCCGAATGGGACATTCGTCTTGCCAAGGTGTTTAATCGTGGATTCTGGAACGGCTATTACCTCGGACAACGCTTGGGCGAATGGAGTAACAACTACGGGTCGGAAGCTACACACAAAAAGATTTATGTGGGCAAATGCACCAACTTTTTTAATAAACCGGGTGTGGCTGAATTTCTGCTGGAAGCGCAATACCTTTCGGTAGGTGATGAGATACTGATTACCGGCGAAACAACAGGAGCTTATGAAGATACGGTCAAAGAAATCCGCGTACAACTCAAACCGGTGGATAAAGTGGAAAAAGGAACCTGTTTTTCTATGAAAACCAATGAAATGATACGGCGAAATGATAAATTATTCAAGATTATACCCCAAACCACTAAAGGGGCTTAAAAAAAGCGGAGTAAATTCCGCTTTTTTTGCTTGGTATATTGTTGGCAATTTCTCAATATTTTAATATTGCCGCTGAATGATGGTTGGTAATTTTCTTTAGTGGGAAAGTGCGAATGATATATAGTTGGCAATATTCATACTAAAGAAAATTGCCACTAAATAATCAGTGGAAATTCTGCAAATATATTAATGGCGAACGATATACAAGCAGCAATTATTTCAAAAAATATTTATCTAATTTGCTTTTCAATAATAAATTTACCTATTAAATGCTCATTCAATGACTTGTCTTTATAATAAATTTTATAACTTCCTTCTTTCAAATTTCCAATTCTAACTGCTTTACTTTTACAATTATTATTTCCAAAAATTGATATCCCTGTTATCACAGTTATATATATTTTATTTTCATCTATTCTTACTTTTGTTTTCAAACAAAAAAGTGCAGAATTTAATGCCTTAGGTTTTACAGTTATTGAATCCCAACCTGAAATATTACAAATTACAGGCAAATAATATCCATCTTCTGTTTCTATTGGTTTTTTTATTTTAATACCACCAACATTTTGAATAAAATTCCAATCAGCTGATTTTCTTGTCAATGTATTCAATAATAACCATATTATTAATACTAACGAAACAATAATTGTAATTGAAATACTTAATTTTTTCATAAGATTATTTAAATTTCTAACTCATTTCCAACATCCTCAAAATTGGTTTCACTGCCTTTACCCGTATTTCTTCATCAATAAAAATTTCGGGAGTTTCCGTCAATAGGCATTGATAGAGTTTTTCCATGGTGTTCAGACGCATAAAATTGCATTCGTTGCAAGCGCAAGTGCTGTCGTTAGGCGGAACCGGAATAAATTCTTTATCCGGGTTTTGTTTTTGCATTTCGTGCAAAATTCCCGCTTCAGTTGCCACTAAAAATGACTGTTTATCTGAAGTTGTTGTGTAATTAAGTAATGCTTGTGTACTACCAATAAAATCAGCCATAATCAAGACTGTCTTTTTGCATTCAGGATGTGCTATTAACAACGAATCTGGATGCTCTTCTTTTAATTTAACCAACTTTTCAACAGAGAATTGCTCGTGTACATGGCAAGCTCCGTTCCATAATAACATACTGCGACCAGTCACACTGTTGATATAATTTCCAAGATTTCTGTCCGGTCCGAAGATTAATTTTGCATCTTTGGGGAACGATTCCACAATTTTCTTGGCATTAGTAGAAGTCACCACCACATCAGTGAGTGCTTTAACGGCTGCTGTAGTATTTATGTACGAAATAACTGTATGATCGGGGTGAGCTTTAGTAAATGCCTCAAATTCGTCCGCAGGACAGCTGTCGGCAAGCGAACAACCGGCATTCATATCAGGAACCAACACCTTTTTGGTTGGAGAAAGAATTTTGGCTGTTTCGCCCATAAAATGAACGCCGCAAAGCACAATGATATCGGCATCGGTTTTGGCTGCCCATTGAGAAAGAGCCAGACTATCTCCTTTATAATCTGCAATATCCTGAATATCGTCCATTTGGTAGTAATGAGCCAAAATCACGGCATTCTTTTCTTTTTTGAGTTTATTTATGGCGGCTATTAATTGAGTTTTGTCCATTTTAGGAGTTTTCAAGATTATATTTATATTATTATTTTAAATTTTTAATAAAAACTTTATGAAGATAATAATAGGCTGTTTGTTTGGTTGATAAAAATATTGTGAAAAGCTTGTATAATCCGTTATTAAAAATTGAGTCAATTATATGAACAAATCAAAATGAATTATATCTTTTAAAATAACCAAATTACAAACTTTATCAACATGCTGTTAATAACTGCAAAGTTAGAAAGTTTTTATGAATGTGCCTGCTCATAACCGGAGAAAACTGGTTAAAAAATAGCTACTAAAAATATGCTTACTAATTTGGTGGTATCAAAACAATTGATAAACGAAGATAGTTTTCTAATTATCAAAAGAAGTTGTAATATTTCTATCACGGGTTTTCAGTAAGTTTTCAACAGCTTGTTGATAGGTTATGAGTTCACAGAAGGTAAAAAAAGCGAAGATTGTTTCTTCGCTTCTCAAATTTATCAAGATAGTTTTACTTATCAAAAAACCCGTTTTCTTTATACCAATTATATGCATCGTCTATCATTTTTAGCACCGGAACGAGTTTATAATCAAGTTCTTTAATGGCTTTTGAACTGTCGTACCAGGCATTTATCGACATGTATCTGGCATTTCCAGGATCTATTTCGGGAGCTTTGCCGGTAAAGGCTGAAATGGTTTGCATAATATAACCGTAAATCACAAGCATCCAAGGTTTAAAGATAAATCCGGGAGCTTTTTTGTCAAACTTTCCAGCGATTAAATCAAAAAGCGCCTTGTACGAAATATTTTCACCGGCGCAAATATAACCTTCGCCCGGAATGCCCTTTAATGCAGCAGCAATATGGGCTTTTGCAACTTCAGTCACATGACAGAAACTGGCGCCTCCCGGAGGACAACCGGGAACTTTGCCGTCGCGTAAATCGAAAAATAATCGTCCATATTGTAAGGTAAAATCATAAGGACCCATCATGCTTCCGGGATAAATAACCACCACTTCAAGCCCTTTGTCATTATATTTCAAAACCCGTTTTTCTCCTTCGCGTTTGGTATCGGCATAATTATAACCGGTATTAATGAAGTTATAGTCAGACCATTGTTCGTCAGCAACTCCCAGTGGATTACACCCAAAAATATCAACTGTGCTGGTATGAACCAACCGTTTCACTTTATGTTTAATGCAAGCTTCGGCCATTATTGAAGGACCTTCAACATTAATCTTACGTTGCTTTTCAAAGTATCTCTTCCAGAAAGATGTATCGCCGGCAACATTGAAAACAATATCACATCCAATAACAGCAGAATCCACATCTTTCGGATTTGTTAGTTCTCCGTAAACTATTTCGATAGGCAACGATTTAATATATTCAGTGTTTGAACCTTTTCTAACAATGGTTCTTACATCCCAACCGATTTTTATCAGTTCATGAACCAGATTTGTACCTAAAAACCCTGTTGCACCTGTAACCAGACATTTCATATTGTTGATTTTTATAAAATAAAAATTTTTTTCTAAACGAGTGACAATGATAATGAATTTTGAAGTATTGCCTTTTCTGGAAAATACCCGGAAATTTAAATAATAATTTCAATAAATTTTACCTACTACCCACAAACTTATTTCGGCAGGCACACGGTTGAATAACCAGCAAATAGTTTTGTATTGAATGCCCGGAATAACAATCGCTTTCATACGCTTACTCATTATTTGTTGTACCATATTTTGGGCAATAACATTGGGTGACATACCGTTTTGTTCGTCGAGCTCCATTTTTCCAACCGATGACTTCATTTTATTATAATAAACAGAATCAACTGATTGTGAGCGTGTTGTATATTTACGAGCTGAAGTAAAATTGGTTTTTGTGTCGCCGGGTAAAATAGTACAACATTGTATTCCAAAAGGTTTTACCTCGATAGTCAGTGCTTGCATAAAAACTAAAAGAGCCGATTTTACTGCAGAATAAAAAGCTTGAAATGGTATTGGAACTATGGCAGCTACAGAAGAAGTAGTTAAAATTTTACCATAACCCTGAGCGCGGAAAACCGGCAAACAAGCCTGTATGGTTTTAACAGTTCCGAAGAGATTTGTTTCGAACTGATACCGCAACTCGTCAATGGAAGTATCTTCAACTGAACCGGCAATACCATTACCGGCGTTGCAAATTACAGCATCCAAACGATTGTTTTCTTTCAAAATTTTGGCAACTACAGCGGCAATTTCTATTTCGATGTTTATATCTGTTTTTACATGAATCAGTTCACCTTCGCCACTTTGTGCTTTTAGTGATTTACCACCCCGACGAGATGCAGCATATACTTTAACTCCTTTATTCATAAGCTGTTCTGCCGCTGCAAGTCCTATACCGGTACTGGCACCTGTTATCAATACTACTTTTGTTTCCATTGTTTATGAACATTATTAGGCTGCAAATATACTGATTATTAAATTGATTCTTATTTTTGAATTAAGAATTTATATGAAAGATTTGTTACTTTTGTGCGTCGTCATATCAAAACAGCCTATAATGAAAGTTTTTGTTACCGGAGCAAACGGATTATTGGGACATCAAGTTGTTATTGAATTATTGAAAAGGAAACATGATGTTAAAGCTATTGTTCGGAATGTAACTGGCATTCATTACGATTTGTCCGCTGTTGATTTTTGCAAAGGGAACTTTGCTAATTATGAAAATTTAAAATCGGCTGCGGAAGGTTGCGACGTCATTATTCACATAGCAGCAGTAACAGCCACTGATTTATTGCATTACGAAGATTATAGTAAAGTAAATGTAGATGGCACTGCATTAATAATTAAAGTTGCTAATGAATTAAACATCAACACAATTGTTTATGTTAGTTCTGCTAATACCATTGGTTTTGGCAATGAACATGAGCTTGCTGACGAGCGTTTTAGTATTAAATATCCATTTTCAAAATCGTTTTACGCTCAAAGTAAAGTGGAATCGGAACGATTATTTGTTGAAGCATCAAAATACGGAAACAAACATTATGTCATGATCAATCCGACCTTTATGATTGGAGCTTATGATCCAAAACCAAGTTCAGGGAAATTAATGCTGAGAGGTTATAAAAAACGCATTCTGTTTACGCCAAAAGGAGGTAAAAACTTTGTGCCGGCAAAAGATGTGGCTGTTGCTGTTTGTAATGCAATCATGCAGGGACGAAACGGAGAAAAGTACCTGGCATCAGGATTAAATCTCACGTTTCGAGAGTTTTATTCTCTTGAAAAACAAATTGGAAATTATCGTCAGTTCATTGTTGGGATACCCGGGTTTTTATTGATATTGATTGGAAAAGTAGGTGATTTGTTTCGTAAATCGGGTATCAGAACAGAGCTTTGCAGCATGAATCTCCGACAATTAATGATACGGGAATATTATAGCAATAAAAAAGCCAAAACAGAACTAAACTTGCCTGAAACGGATTTGAAAATTGCTATCAGAGAAGCGCTTGATTGGTTTAAAACACACGAAATGGTTGACCCCTAAAGGGAACTTTTGATTGTGCAACATATTGACTATTACTTAATGGAAAAACAAAAAAGGCACAATGCTTCAAGTACTAAGACTCTAAAAGCTCCCTTTAGGGGGTTGGGTGTCATCTTGTTCATTTTCTTTTTTATTGATATTTCAGCCCAACATAAACCCAGGAAAATTGAATCCATCCCTTTCAATCTGGTTGGAAGTTATGTGGTTATAAATGTGCGAATTAATGATTCATCGCCGCTAAATCTGATTTTAGATTCCGGCATTCGTAACACCATTATAACCGAATTGCAATCGGGCGACCGAATTACGATCAATTATTCCGACGTAAAAGACTTAATGGGATTAGGTGGCGGAAATCATTTGGAGGCTTATTCAAGTAATTATAATACCTTGAAAATAGGCAAATTAAAAATGTCGAATAAAACTGTTTACGTTTTGCAGGATAATATTTTCAATCTTTCAAAACATACAGGAACTAAAATTAACGGACTTATTGGGGTTGATTTTTTTCAGGATTATACTATCGAAATTGACTATTCGCACAAACGAATTCGATTTTTTGAACCAAGTCCTTTTGATGTGCCAAAAGGTTATGGTGTTTTGCCTATAACCATGGAATCCCAGAAATTTTTTGTTGAATTGTCTGTATTGGAAGCCGATAGCTCCCGAAAAAAAGTAAAAATGTTGATAGATACCGGAGCGGAATTGAATGCATGGTTTCAAACTTCGACCAAAGAATCGGTACATTTACCAAAAAAATGGATTAGAGGAATAATTGGCGAGGGGTTAAATGGCACAATTAGAGGTAAATACGGTCATATTCCGGAAATTTGTTTTGGGGAATTCTGCCTGAAAAATCCAATCGTTTCGTTTCCTGATTCTGCATCTATAAACGCAATTATAGCCAATTCAAAACGCGATGGAACAATTGGAAGTCAGTTACTTAGCCGGTTTAATTTGTTTATTGATACGAATCAAAAGAAACTTTATTTTAAGCCGAATGAGAATTTTAAGAATCGGTATTCGTACAATGTTGCAGGTATTGAAATAATTCAGCTAATTCCATTTATTCCGGTTACAGAAGTAATGAATGTGTGGGAAGGTTCGCCGGCGGCATTGTCCGGCGTATTACCGGGAGACAAATTGTACGAAATTAACGGAGAACGTGCATTTACGATGTCAATAAATGAAATAAGAAAGATATTCGAAACACCCTCTAAAAGACCTTTAAAACTAACTTTGATGCGAGATGGAAAAGAAATTTCGGTTACGATTGATATGAAAAATATAATTTAATTCTTCATTGAACTATGCTTCTCTACAGAGTTGTTGAATGTTGTTCAAATCTTTCTTCATGGCATCGAAAACAACCTGTGGATAAACCGAAATGTTTCGTTGTCCTTTTTCTGCTCCACCCAAATCATATTCGCAATGCATGGAAACCGGAACTTTGATATTATAATTCTTCAATATTCGGAAGAACTTTTTAAAATCCACCATTCCCTCACCAATAGGCGTGTTGATTATTTCCCATTTTCCATTCATCAGAACCCATTTATAATCTTTTACAACTATAGTTTTTATTTGAGAATGAATAAGTTCTAACCCGTTTTCCCACGATAAAGCACCTTCCACCAAGGCATGACGTATATCGTATTCTGCCCCAAAATATTTCGGATCAACCAATTCCAGAATTTTATGTACTTCCCAAAGAGACGCACCAACCAACCTTCCGGCGTGATTCTGATAACATCCTACCAAATCAAGTTTTTTATTCAACTCACTTAGTTCTTTAAGTTGCTGTGCGAACATTTCCAGGGCTTCGGACATCGGTTTTCCTTCGGGGAATTTATACCAGTTTGGACGGTAATACTTTATATCACAGGTTGAAGCCGCTTCCAAAATATCTCTGTCCAACGCGTTGTTTGCATTTTCGATGGTGGTTGTCAATATCACACAGTTGGAACCTCCTTTTTTAATTTCTTCCACCGCTTTTGGCAAATCCGTTTTTACTGTTTTTGGCTCCACATGTCCATCGGCCCGAACCGTTAAATCAATTCCGGCAAAACCCATTTCAGCTACTTTTTCTCCCAATGTTCTGTAATCAAGAAACTGAAGATGTTTCGAAAAAATGCAAACCGGAAGTTTTTCAGTCGTTTCACCCATTGCCCATATCTTTTCACTTACTCCCAAAAATGGAATTACACTTGCCGTGGCGATTGATTTCTTTAAAAAATCTCTTCTTGTTATTGGATTCATAATTGGTGATGAATTTATATTTTTTTCTGACGACTGAGCGTGTGTTACCAAATCGTGCATTGGTTGTGTCAAGTTTGATATTTTTCTTGTATTAAGTTTCCCGAGTTGTCAGTTGAATTCCTGAATGTTCTGTTTCTTTCTCTGTTTTAGAGTCGTGTAAAAGAAAGGAATAGTGTGTTTTATATGACAGCATTATTATATTTTCTCATCTGTCATTTCTCCCAACTGTCTTTTTATATGTTTGTCAAAATCCGACTCAAAAAGCCGGTCTTGCACCACTCTGTATTTCTCAAATTCTGTTTCGGCAAAAGCTTTTGCAATTTCGGCAGATACAGTGCCCGCATTGGTTAGAATTTCTCTTTCGTTGAATTGTAAAAAGGCATCGAGCTTATTTTTCCAATCACTCATAGTCATCAATTTACCATTTATGGCTTGTAGTTCAGCAAAATCCAAATACATACTTACAATACGATTCAATCCGTTCAACTCTACTTCATTCAGATAGTTTTTAGCAATGTGTACATCAGTTTTTCGTATTTGACCTGCATGTGTATTTTTCCATGTTGTTAATCCCATGTTTTGTTTTTGACTATCGGCACGCGAGTAGATTATTTCTGCAGCTGTTTGATGTGTTATAGCCCAATGAAGTTTATTTTGAACAGTGGAAAAAAACAGCTTGGTTGTTTCACTTTCTTTATCATAATCGCTGCTGCACTGTGCATAAATATCAGTTATTTTCTGATAAAAACGGCGTTCACTCGATCGAATATCTCGAATGCGCGCTAACTGTTCTTCAAAATAATCTTTGCCAAAAATATTATCAGGATTTTTCAAACGTTCATCATCCATTGTAAATCCTTTGATAATATATTCTTTCAAACGTTCGGTAGCCCAAATACGAAATGCAGTTGCTAATGAGCTATTTACTCTATAACCAACCGAAATAATAGCATCGAGATTATAGAATTTAACCTTTGACTCTTGCGTTTTTCCCTTTATAGCACCGTGTTGAGTGGTACGTTCCAAAATGGAACAAACCACTTCTTCTTTCAATTCGCCAGTATCAAAAATATTTTTCAGATGCTTTGTAATGGCAGGTCGTTGTACTCCAAAAAGTTCAGCAATTTTATCTTGTGTAAGCCACACATTTTCGTCCCGCAAAAAAATCTCCAACTTCACCTTGCCATTTGGCGTAGTATAAAGCATAAACTCGGTAAACGAATTATTCGGAACAATTTTTGAATTCTTTTTTGCCATTTCTTGATTCTATATTTTTGAAAATGTTTTACCAACTAATTATTCTTTGCGCAACTCTCCCAACTGCATTTTAATTTGTTTATCAAAATTAGATTCAAAAAGTTGGTCTTGCACCACTCTGTATTTCTCAAATTCTGTTTCCGCAAAAGCTTTAGCAATTTCGGCAGTCACTCGTCCGGGGTTTTTCAAGTTCTTCTCGTTGGTTAAACTGCAAGAAAACATTTAATTTTTCTGCCCAATCACTCATTGTCATTGGGAAACCTCGTTCCGCTTGGTCCTCCGTTCTAACGGATATACCAATCTTGATTTTTTAAACAATGATTCGGACAGGTTGTTGGGATTTTTTTCAATCCCAACTTTTGTATTCTTAGGAACCAACGGTCAGCGACCGAAGGGAGATAATTTTAATCCGTTAATTTCTATTTGTTTATTGTTTCGGATTATAAATCTTGATATTATTTATAGGTGCGATTGCAAATCCCACAAACCAGTTCGCACCTTTCAATCATTTAATGATTATTGCATATCCCCGTGGACAGACGTGTCGACTGTTGCGAAAGTGCGGGATTGTGGAGCTGCGTCTGTATCCCCATATGAAAAGTTGATGCAGGGCGAACCGCTCGAAACCTTCTGCAACCCGCATTTTTGCTACGGTTTGTTGGGCGCTGGTTATTTTTTTATCTCATATACTTGAGCTACAATAAATTCATTTCCAACTTTTACAGGAATCCAAATTCTTTTATAGGATTCTCCTTCAAATTTATCAAGATATTCCCAATTAAAGTCTATTTTTTCCAAAACTAATACTTTAATATTGTGATTTATTCCATTTTGTAACCATTCAAAATAGGGAAGTCCATTCAGATATTCAATTTTTCCTTCAAGTGTGGCATCTAACCATACGCCAGTATAGTTTTTAATTATATCATGGTTTGACTCATCTGGTTGAAGCGTACCATATGTTGCCAATTTTCTTAATGGTTCATCAAAAATTATTTGAAGAATCTTATAAAGTATTGGTTGAATAATTCTACAAACAGTCTTGTCTCTATTTGTTTTTTCTAAATCAGGTCCATTTGGCGTTTTCTCACCATGCGCAATATTTGAACGCACTATGTATAGAATTTTAGTTAATTTCTTACAAAAACTATCAATTAAATCAATATCTGACTCATTTGTTTTAAATCTATTGTATGCATTCTCTAGTTGTCTATGCTCATCTGTTGATTTTTTGATTAAAATTTCAGAAATATCAAAAGGATCATAATTTTCCCTTCTTAAAGTATCATGATTCATGATTTTTGGTAAAATGAAAATAAGCTTATTGACTTCATCTGAATTAGCTAGTTCAACTTTTAAAGTATCATTTTGAGCCAATAGTAAATTTTGAAATCCTTTATTATCAGGCCAAATAGCGCTCTCGTCTTCTGGAACTAATAATTTATTTTGCTTTTGAAAATGATAATAGTCATTCCAAATTTGATTCAATGAATCAA
>Ga0209746_1001641_pt1 | contig 10558 bp, 5 predicted proteins | sample BarGraNGADG00211_3_FD_184496 | JGI IMG/M metagenome (GOLD analysis project Ga0209746, IMG submission 184496) | Arctic peat soil microbial communities from Barrow, Alaska - Barrow Graham LP Ref core NGADG0011-211 (SPAdes) (version 2) | ecosystem: Environmental > Terrestrial > Soil > Wetlands >...
CCTGTTTAATTCAGCCATAAACGGATCGGGATCAAACTCTTCAACATTAAATACACCTGGTTTTTTCCAGATTCCTTTCAGATACAGCATTGCGCCAATTGCAGCCGGCACTCCGGTTGTGTAGCTGACACCCTGGGCTCCTGTTTCGGCATAAGCTGCTTCATGACTGCAATTATTATAAACATAGTATGTTTTTTCTTTCCCGTTTTTTATCCCCTTGATGCGACATCCGATCGAGGTCTGACCTTTATAGTTTTCACCAAGGGTTCCGGGATCAGGAAGTACAGCTTTCAGGAACTGAATTGGGATTATCTCCCTCCCTTCATACATAATAGGTTCGATACCTGCCATCCCAATATTTTGAATTACACGCAGATGAGTAAGATATTCCTGTCCGAATGTCATCCAGAACCTTGCTCTTTTAAGAGTAGGATAGTTCTTAACCAGCGATTCAAGTTCCTCATGATAAATCAGGTAGGATTCTTTAGGACCGATTTCCGGGTAGTTTAATGGTTTATGAATTTCGTGGGGCTTAGTTGTAACCCATTTCCCATTTTCCCAGTACTTGCCCTCCTGTGTTACCTCCCTGATATTGATCTCCGGATTAAAATTTGTTGCAAATGGCTTTCCATGGTCGCCGGCATTACAATCAACGATATCGAGGTAATGCATTTCATCAAAATGATGTTTGGCTGCATAGGCAGTGTAGATTGAAGTCACCCCGGGATCAAAACCACATCCGAGAATTGCAGTTAATCCTGCTTTTTTAAATCTGTCGATATAAGCCCACTGCCAGCTGTATGCATATTTTGCCTCTTCCAGTGGTTCGTAGTTAGCTGTGTCAAGATATGCCACCCCGGTCTCAAGACATGCATCCATTATGTGAAGGTCCTGGTATGGCAAAGCCACATTCACAACAATATGAGGTTTAAATGATCTTATGAGTTTTATCAGTTCAGGAACATTATCAGCATTTACCTGAGCTGTCTGAATCTGGTTTTTTCCGATTTTCTCAGCAATGGCATCACATTTGGATTTTGTCCGGCTGGCCAACATAATTTCAGTAAAAACCTGTGGAAGAGATGCCATTTTATGAACCACAACAGTACTAACTCCACCTGCACCAATTACCAATACTTTTCCCATATCTGTATTATTACTAATAAAATAATCCAATTCGCTTGAAAATCAATCTTTTCACTCTATTCCTCAGGGAGTAAATATCATCAATTAACAGATCCAAATATAAGATATTAAAATGACCCGTCAACGAACATATATCATCCAAAATGATGAAGATAAACCCAATATCAGATTAAAGACTGAGCGAAACTTATTCTGATTATATTTGTAACCTTAAAATATTTTAACCTGAGAATGAAGCTGATCAATCCTTTGCTGATTATCCGGATATTAAGTACGATCCTACTGATAGAAACGATATCTTATCTTTTCTGTTTACCTGTAGTTTTCCTCTATAAGGAATCTCCATCTCCTTTCTTCTGGTCGGCAGCTGTAACATTATTCCTTTCGGCAATTTGTTATATTATATCCAGGGGAGCTGATTCCGATAAATTCAGCAATAGAGATGGATTTATGGCAGTTACTTTGTCATGGGTTATATTTTCATTATTAGGGGCATTACCGTACCTGATAAGTGGTACAATCCCTTCATTTATTGATGCATTTTTTGAATCTACATCAGGGTTTTCCACAACGGGTTCCTCCATTCTGAAAAACGTAGAAATACTGCCCTTTTCAATTCTTTTCTGGCGGAGCCTGACACACTGGATTGGAGGCCTGGGGATGATTGTTATCCTGATAATAATCCTGCCATCAATCAGGGCAACCGGTTATCAGTTATTCAGTCTTGAATCATCTATGAGAGAGAAGATTCATCCAAAAACCAAGGCTATCGTGTTCAGGGTTTTATTTATCTATCTTGGACTAACTCTTGCCGAAATAATACTTCTGAATATCGGTGAAATGAACCTTTTTGACAGTATCTGCCACTCTTTTGGTACTGTAGCTACGGGAGGTTTTTCAACAAAGAATAATAGTCTGGCTTATTATTCATCTTACAGTCAATATATTGTAATGATATTCATGTTCCTTGCAGGCACAAGCCAGGTAATTTACTATTATATTGTGAAGCTTAATTTTAAAAAAGTCAGGCAGAATGAAGAACTTTGGTTCTATATTGCTGTATCACTGATAGCGGGAACTATTGCAACAATAATTCTGCTCGTAAATTCAACAAGAACATTTGAGGAATCATTCCGTGAAGGGTTTTTTCAGATTATATCAATAATTACCTGTACCGGATTTACGTCATCTGACTATATTGTCTGGCCAGGTGCAGCACTTCTCCTTATCTTCTTATTGATGTTTGCCGGTGCAAGCACTGGTTCTACCGGTGGTGGAATCAGGATGGCCAGACATTTGATTGTTGTTAAAAACATTAAAAACATTTTTGTCAAACTTAACCACCCTAAATCAATCTCTTTTATTAAACTGAATGGTAATAGTGTTGCTGAAAATACCAATATTTCAATTCTTTCGTTCGTTGTATTATACTTGTTCCTTTTTGTCCTTGGAACAATTATAATAGTCATAACCGGGGTTGATCCTGTTACGGCAGCCAGTTCAACAGCAACTTGCATGGCAGGAATCGGCCCGGGACTGGGAAGCGTGGGACCTATGAGCAGTTTTGCAAATATACCTGAAACAGCTAAGGTTGTACTTAGTTTTTTGATGATAATCGGAAGGCTTGAGATTATTACCGTCTTCACTATTTTCACCAGAACTTTCTGGAGACTTTGAAAAAGGTGTGAGGCGTGAAATATGAGGTATGAGGTATGAGGTATGAGGAGTGAGGTATGAGGAGTGAGGTATGAGGAGTGAGGTATGAGGTATGAGGAGTGGGGTATTAGTTGGGCATTTTACTTCATAAAAAGAAATTTTCTGACATAATCGAGGCTCTCCGGTGTTCCAATGTCTATCCAATAACCTTCATCATGTTTTAAAGTATATATATTGTGTTCTCCGGCCAGCTTGAGATATAGAGTGACCATTGAATAAATACCTTCATTCATATAATTAAAGATATCAGGTTCAACGATATGCATACTTGAAAATGCTATTTCAGAAAGCATCGTTTCTGTAGCGCCTGCAAGTATCTGTTCGCCAGTGGCTATATTTCGCCAACCGCGCAACTGTCCATCTTTGTCAACAAGCAAAAATCTTTTCCCCGGCCTATGCCTCACTGCCAATGTGGCGAGTCCCTTCTTCTCAAGGTGCAGTCTGTAAAGTGCTGTGAGATCCAAATCAGATATTATATCTACATTATAAAGAAGGAATGCAGTTTTATCAAAAAATTCCCTGGCTTTGTATAGCCCGCCACCATTTTCAAGAAGCATTTCCCTTTCCTCAGAAACTGAGATGGAGAATCCCATTTTATTAAGTCTTTTCACCTCATCTTCAACCATATCTGCGAAATGGTGTACATTTATTATTATATCATTGAACCCATGTGCGGAACATTTCTCAACTGCTAACTGTAGAGCTGTTTTCCCATTGATCTCAACAAGAGCTTTCGGAATATTTTCTGTGATTTTCCCAAGCCTCTTGCCTAATCCTGCAGCAAATATCATTGCTTTCATAACAAAGATTTTAGTGATTCCCGGAAGAGAGATTGAAAAACTTAGGTGTATTAGGAATTTCCCTTATTGTACGGAACAAGTCCGGCAGTTTTATATGGTCTTCAGCTGAATTGATTACCTGTAAAAGCAAAGTTACACCGGGTACAATACTATCGGTAAATGTAGGTTTTTGCTCATACAAACCTCTGAATCCGAAAGCGCCAAGCGCCTGCATAAGTCTTATCATGCTGAAGCCTGAATAATATCCTCTGAATTTATGGATGTCCTCTTTTGAGACTGCGCAAAATTTTTCAATATAATAATTGAGAAGTTCTTCACGTGTTTCCTCTGACATAGGAATCTTCGCATCGTACAATAATGAGGCAACATCATATTGTGCAGCACCTTTTCTGCCCCCCTGGTAATCAATAAACCATGGTTCCTCTCCTACAATCATTACATTAGCGGTCTGAAAGTCACGATATAGAAAATAATCCTGTCCGGTGTCAAGAAGATAATCACACAAAATATTGAAATCATATTCCACCTGTCGCTCGCTGAATGGCACTGCAAGAAGCTTTAATAACATATACTTAAAATAATTCAAATCCCACATCATCGATTGCCGGTCGAAGCTTTTATGGGGATAACATAATTCGAGATTCAGTCCTTCAATGCCTTTAATCTGAAAGAGAATTAACTTATCAAGAATTTTACGGTACAGATCTTTTGTAGCATTTTCTGAAACAAAAATATCCGGTTTTTTATGTAACCATGTATAAAGGTTATCATCGCCCAGATCCTGAAGAAAATAGATAAATTTCCCCGGCAAATAGCCAAATATTTCAGGTACAGGAAGCCCTTTTGTAATGAAATGTTTTGTAAATCCTATAAATGCTTCGTTTTCTTCATGGTTTGGATTATGCGCCCCTATTACACTTCTGTCAGCTGATTTAATTCTAAAATATTTTCTATCGGACCCGGATTGTGGTAATGCTACAATCTGGAAGTCAGATTCCCCAAATAATTCTTTGTAACCACTTGATATAATGTCTATTTCATTCATAAATTCTCCGGTTTGTGGTTTACGGCATGCGGTCGCCTTATTTTCACTTTTGTCTTTTGTCTTGCAGTCTTGCGGTCTTGAAGTCTTTTACTTTTTACTTTTGTCTTTTTACTTTTGTCTTTTTACTTTTGTCTTTTTACTTTTGTCTTTTTACTTTTGTCTTTTATCTTTTTCCTTTATAGCCTTATCATAATTTTCTTCCTATAGAGAAACAATGCCAATGTCCAGATCAGCAACACCTGGATAATGGCGAACATCAGGCTGCCCAACATATTACCTGCAACCGGAACACAAACCTTTTCATAAAACCAGGTATAAAGAGTAATTTTACTACCGCCCGAAGATATTTTGATAAATAACATTAATCTTGTCCAGATTCCGGCAATAAAATATGAAAAAAGCGCATTAGTGCCGAAAATCAGGAAAAATTTACCCCATAGCTGGAGCTTCAGGACATCAGCGATGAGATATATTAAGCCAAGTACTCCCATAGCAAGACCTGCTGTAAAAAGAACGTAGGAGCTTGTCCATAATGGTTTATTTATTGGAAAAACCAAACTCCACAGGAGACCAAGTCCTGCTGCTGCAGCGCCTAACAACAGAAGCTTGAGAACTGTTTTACCTGACGCTTTGCCTTTTCCTATAAGCTCTCCTGTGAAGTAACCAATTATGACTGTCGCGACTGCAGGGATGGTACTTAATAAACCTTCCGGCTCGAAAGGAATCCCGAATCCCTTATATAAATGATTAACTCCAAGAATTGCGGGATCAACAATAAGCGTTAAGTTGCCTTCAAGACTATATGGGTCTGCTCCACCCAAAAATGCCAGCAAAGCCCAGTAAAGAAGCAATATGACCGCTACGACAATCCATAAAAAATCACGTCTTATAGTCAGACAGAGAAGGGCTCCGATTCCATAAGCAAGAGCTATTCTCTGCAATACACCCATGATCCTGAGTGTAGAATAATCCCTTCCAAAGTAAGGGAATATTGCCAGGAAAAGACCAATGACAAAAATCGTAAGCATACGCCGGAAAATCCTTAAAATCGATCCTCCATTTATTTCATGACCGTATTTCTTAAAAGAATACCACATCGAGACACCTACTATGAAAAGAAAAAACGGGAATACAAGATCTGTCGGAGTACATCCGTGCCATTTTGCGTGCCGAAGTGGTGGATAAACAAAATTCCAGCTGCCAGGGGTGTTCACAATAATCATAAATGCTACGGTCAGTCCCCTGAAGATATCAAGAGAAACCAACCTGCCACTGCTTTTTGCCATAGATGATCTTAATAAGAATTATGTAAAAATAGTAAATTATAATAATCCACAACAGTTGTTTACAGTTCGCAGGTAAGAAAAGAGGCTGCCTGCAATTGAGACAGCCTCATAATAATTTTTTTTGTTATGGATCAGTTATTATGTTGTTACCAACCCGGGCTTTGTGTCAATATATAGCCTTTGTCTTTATACTGGTTAATCTGAGTATTACCAACTGGCGCTAAATAAACCCGATCAGTAAAAGCATCCCCGTTAGATACGTTTTCGGGCATGTAATACCCTACCATCGCGGCACCGTTTGTACCGGTATAGGTAACGATTGTCCCATCTGCCAGTTTAACCTTCAGATTGCCAACTTTTGCAGTAATTAACCATTCAGGTAATTCAGTCTGGAAGTTAATCCATAAGCCAAGAAGATTATCCGGTTTGACTGAGCCATCCATATAACTAATTTTCTTCCAGCGTTTAATGTCAAGCAAACGGGAGTGTTCAAATACAAATTCCATTCTGCGTTCACGGCGTATTTCCCATAACAGAGGAGAAACATCCGCATCACGGTCAGGATCATCAGGAAGGCTTGCTATTGTTAATGCAGCAGTCTTTTTAACCCCTTTTCCCGTAGCTATTGCATCTAACGGGCGTGAACGAATAGCGTTAATTGAAGCATCAATATCCGCCTGAACTATTACAGCGCCACCCATAGTAGCTAATTCTGCCTTTGCCTCAATCCAGTTAAGAACAACTTCTGCCAGACGAATTACCGGTGCATCATTTGTATTTGTATTTGAACCGTATTGTGGGGGGTAAGTTTTTGAATAAAATGTTGGTCCCACCCTGTCAATGAACTTGTCTGCATAAAGTAATGTTGCAGATTCTATCTTTGGTGCATCCCAGAAAGTAGCTTCAAAACGTGGGTCCCTTGTAGCAACCATACTCTTGATATCCAGATTACCGGCATTTGCAACAGAAGATAATTTGTAAGGTTTCCCATCATTACAAACAAATGCTTTTGCCAGAGATAAATTTGGTGCTGACGCCTGACTTTCGGTCGTATTCGAATAAGAAGCAATACAGTGTGTAACACCTAAAGCAAGATCGTATGTTCTATACAGAATCACTTCTTTATTAGCTGTCAGGTCCTCAGATCCGAACAATGAGCGAAAATCGCTTGTGAACGAATATTTACCCGATTGCATAACTAAATCTCCGGCCCTCACTGCCAATTCCAGATATTGTTTGGCTTTTTCCTGATTATTTAGTTGGTATTTTTGCCAGGTACCTTCAAACAGCATAAACCGCGAAATAAAGGCAGCAGCAACATATTTGTTCAGAATTTGAGAAGATCCATCTGATAAGCGCATATTATCCAAAACATATACAAAATCATCATACACTTTGTCCATTACGAGAGTCCTGCTGTCTCTGTCTTTGTACAATTGATCTATTTCTGCGTCTTTGACTACTTTTTCATAATAAGGCACATCACCGAAAACGCTTACAAGTCGGCTGTACTCGTATCCTCTGAAGAAACGGGCAACAGCACTCCAATGCTGATAGACACTCTCTATGAGATATGTGGCTTTCATTGTCTCTATTCTCTCAAGGAACAGATTTGATCTTCGTACCCATGCAAAGTTCCAGGTAGGTCCGGCGTAATTAAGTAACCAGTTGCCATCAGCTTCAGCGTTGGTTGTAACCGGTTGTCTCGACTCCGGAGCCTGAGTTTCAAAACTACCCTGTTTTCCGGAAGAGGTAAAGTCGTCTGAAAAATAATAACCACGTAGTGGAGCATAATCAACACTATATGATGTACTATACCCTACAAAGTAGTTTGAATAAAAACCGTTAGCAAACAAACGAAGATTATTTTCGCTTGTCCAGTAGTTATCATCATTCATAGTTGTTAAGGAAGGCCTGTCCAGAAATTTCTCACAACCAGAAATCGCAAGGCCTGCGATAGTAAATAAGATGAAGAAATATTTTTTCATAGTTTTAATTTTTTAGAAACTTAATTGAATACCTGCTGATGCGCTTTTGAAAGTTGGTACACCAACACCAGAACGACCCGAATTATAGTTGGAATCATTCCACATTGAGTATCCTTCAATTTCTTCAGGATCAATAGGCAATGTGCCAAGATGGTCGAACGTGAAGAAATTTTCCAGTGCAACATAAACACGTAACTTACTAACGTAAATCTTCTTTAACAGGTTTGTCGGTAATGAATAACCGAGAGTGATATTCTTCATCCTCAGATATGCCATATTGAGTAAATATCTTGACTGAGGAACCATATTTAAAGTATTGTTGCTTCCTACCTGATTATAAGGGGCAGGATAGAATGCATCCGTTCTGTCTTCTCTCCAAAAATTACCGGCTATTGCCTGGGGCATAGCTCCATCTGAAGAATTATATCCTGGAATAGCAAGGAACCCATTTCCCCATTGTTCACGTTTTCCGACACCCTGGATAAAAACTGACAAATCAAAACTCTTGTAAGTAAAATCGGTACGGAAACTATACAAAAAACGAGGAGTAGAATTCCCTATTTTTTTCAAATCGCCATAATCAGCATTGCCATCTGCGTCTTTTATCAGTTTGCTCCCGGCATCAATTACACCATCACCATTCAGGTCTTTAAATTTAACGTCACCCGGGCCGAAATAAAAGTTGCCAGACTGAAGTTTCCACTGGGTAGGTGCATTAGCATCAGATAGCTGGTTTACAGTGTAAACAACTCCATGAGGATCGGTAACCTGTACTTTTATTAATTTACCGTTGGCGTCATAGGCAAAGTCGTCCGTTTGATATAATCTGTCAGATTCGTATCCCCATATTTCGCCATAAGTTTTACCAACGTACCAGGAATCAATACTATTGGTTGAACCATATTTTGTAATCTTAGTAACACCATTAGAAAAGGATGCTACGAAATTAATACCAAAACCATTTTTAAAATGATGATTATAGTCAACCTGTATTTCTACACCGTTTGTACTTAATGAGCCAAAATTGCCCTGCGGAGCCCCTGTACCAAAAGTTGTTGGTAATCCTTCTTCAGGAACTATCATGTTTTTTGTATCGCGCCGGAACCAATCGAATGAAACACCCAGACTGCTGTTCAGGAAACGTGCATCAAATCCGTAGTCGAGTGTGGTTATATCCTGCCAGGTAACAGTTGAAGATACAGAAGCAGGAGAACCAAACTGATAAAGCTTGGCACTTGATATTATCCAGTTACTTTGTGAACCTGTCATTGTTGGAATATAGAGGGAGTTGTCTACAGTCTGATCACCTATTGTTCCCCATGATCCACGGAGTTTCAATGCGCTGAGTATTGATTTTGACCATTGCATCCAGGATTCTTCATTTAGACGCCACCCGGCTGAGAATGAAGGGAACCAGCGCCATTGAAGGACTGTGGGAAATTTAGATGTACCATCATATCTGAGGTTTCCTTCCAATAAATATTTTTCCTTAAAATTGTAGTTTAACCGTCCAAAAAAACCTAACTGAGATTCCCAGTATTCACCACCACTTGTTGTCTGAGTACCATATGCCAGATCAAATTGAGGATTGGTGTAATCAACCAGCTGAGTGGTCTGAGACCAGTTGTAGGCATTCGCCCATGCGACCCTGTTCATACCCAACATATAATTTAATTTATGTACATCATTGATGTTCATATCATAAGTTGTCTTAAGGTTGATTGTATTCCATTTATCATTTTTTGAATAACGGTAGTTATGATCAGGATTAATACCAACAGCAGTATAAGTCCACATATTTAACTGATAGGCAGACATAGCTCCCTCATCTGTTTTAGATACAACTTGACCCGCATCATTCATATAAATTCTGTTTCCATCCAAGTCATTTTTGGCAAACGGAGCCGACCAGCTGTCACGTGCTGTAAAACGTGTCCCTGGTCTCTCTGTAATATACTCCTGATTGGCATGGGTATAATCGAGGTTTATTTTCCAGTTTTTAAGTGGAGTAATTTCTATACCGCTGTTAAGAGATGTATAATTCGTCTCCTGAAATGCTGTATTCGCCTGTTCCATCTCCGATCGCGGACTTCTTATAGGGTCACCATCCTCAGTTGTCATAGGATAGGTTTCGGCCCACCGGTAAAGATATAACCAGGAGTCAGCAGTGGTTGAGTTTGTAGCATACGCATATCTTTTAACACGTTTTGAATACATGGCTCCTGCGTATATCCTTACAAACTTATTCACGTCAGTACTCAGGCGTACTGATGCATTATAACGCTTGAAATCATCATGCTTAGATGGCTTGATGATACCCGACTGATCCAGATATCCAAAACCAATATTATAGTCAGTTTTACCACTTTTCCCATTAACAGATAAGTTATGAGTTTGTGTAGGAGCCCACTCCTTTATCATATAATCATAAGGATCATACATTCTTAATCCTACTTTTTGGTCGGATGAATTTACATACCAATCACGTCCATATAGCATAGGATCATTTGGTTTTACGATACCTGCGTAATTCTGCTGCCATAGTTTTGCCTTTTCATATCCTTCGCGTGTTACCAT
>Ga0209746_1001643_pt1 | contig 10549 bp, 11 predicted proteins | sample BarGraNGADG00211_3_FD_184496 | JGI IMG/M metagenome (GOLD analysis project Ga0209746, IMG submission 184496) | Arctic peat soil microbial communities from Barrow, Alaska - Barrow Graham LP Ref core NGADG0011-211 (SPAdes) (version 2) | ecosystem: Environmental > Terrestrial > Soil > Wetlands >...
GTGAGATAATCAACGATTCGGCGGGGCCGTCTCCGGGTGGCCCCGCCGTCTCTTCCGGACATGTCTCCGTGCCTGGCACCGGGACAAGTGCCGGGCGGACACGGCTGTGCCTGACAAAACCCTGCTCAGGCGGATAAGTGGAACGAAAGTGAAACAATCCGGGCGGCCACTTGGACGCGCCTCGGGCGGACGCTTTCGGGCCGGAGAAATACCTGCAAATCGAGCGTGCGCCTCGGCCCGCCCGGACGGTCTGCCGGAGCCATGTCCCCGTGCCTGGCACGGTGTGGACGACAAAGGCGAGTGCAGAAAGGCGAGGATAAGGGCATGCGCATCATCGCCGGTAATCGAAAAGGGGCGAGGATCTTCGCGCCCAAGGGGCGCTCGACAAGGCCCACGGGCGACCGCGTGCGCGAGGCGGCCTTCCGCCTGATCGGCCCGGTGGACGGCGCCACGGTGCTCGATCTCTTCGCAGGCTCGGGCGCGATGGGGCTCGAGGCGCTTTCCCGCGGAGCGGCTCGCGCCGTCTTTGTCGAGTCCGACCGTGATGCCTGCCGCGTGATCGAGCGCAACCTGGTCAAGCTCGAGCTGAGCGGCGCCGAGATCGTTCGCACCGACGCTCGCCGTGCGCTTTCGAACGATGCGGCCGCGGGTAGGCGATACGATCTGATCCTGGTCGATCCGCCTTACGAGGAGTACCGACAGTTGCAAAAAACACTCGCCATCTACCTCCCCCGGTTGCTCGGGGCTGACGGCGTCGTCGTGGTCGAGACGGGTAGCCGCCTCGAGCCCGAGCTGCCGCTCGAACTGCGCACCAGCCGGCGATACGGCTCGGCTCGCCTGACCGTCTACGACGCGGACCCGTCGTGACCTCGCCTCACGTCATCACGGCGATCTGCCCCGGCAGCTACGACCCGGTCACGAACGGCCACCTGGACATCATCCACCGCGCCGCGACGGTGTTCGACCACATCGTCGTGGGCGTCGTCGTCGAGCCCCATCACAAGCAGACGACATTCACGGTCGAGGAGCGGATCGCCTTTCTCGAGCAGGCTCTGGCCGGTGTCGACAACGTCACCGTCGAGGCCTTTGGCGATCTGGTCGTGGACTTCGCCAAGCGCTGCGGCGCGCGCGCGATGGTCAAGGGGCTGCGCGCCATCTCCGACTTCGAATGGGAGTTCCAGATGGGCCATCTCAACCGGACGCTCGCGCCCGAGCTCGAGACCGTCTACGTGATGGCGGGGCCGAACTACAGCTTCGTGTCTTCCAGCGGCGTCAAGGAGATCGCCTCCTTCGGCGGCGACGTATCGGAGTTCGTACCGCCGGCGGTCGCCAGACGCTGCCACGAGATCTTCGGCAACGGCGGCGGTCCCGCCGCGTGACATCGCCGGCGCTCGAGCGGCTGGCGGCGGCGATTGACGGCGCCAGGCGAGTACTGCTCACAGACTCGATACGGGTCGATTCGGAAGAGCTTGTCGAACTGACCAGGCAAGCGCGTGCCGAGGCGCCGTGGGCGGCAGCGGCGCTGACCTGGCTCGAGCAGCTGGTCGAGGCCGGCCGGCCCGTCCCGTTGACCTCGGAGGTGATGATCGAGCGGCGTGAGGCGCTGTCGCTGCTCGAGCAGGCGCGCGGAGCGGGGGAGATACCTGCGGGATTCGCCTCGCGCAAGAGGAGGAAACGTTTGCCCGTACTTAGTAAGCTGAGAAGGAGATCGGTACTCGCGCAGGAAGAAGCTCAGCAACCAGGGCGCGGGTAAACTTCTCGGAGACGGATAACTATGGACATTCTCGTCCTCATTGACAAGCTCGACGATCTAGTTCACAACGCCAAGCAGGTGCCCCTCACCGACCAGGTACGCATCGATCGCGAAGAGATCTACGACGTCCTCGATCAGATGCGCGCAACGATCCCGGAGGAGCTGAAAAGGGCTCGCTGGATCGTCAAGGAGCGCCAGGACATGCTCGCCGAGGCCAACCGCGAGTCGGATCGCATTCTCGGCGAGGCGCGCGAGCAGGCCGTAGTGCAGGCCTCGCAGACCGAGATCGTCAAGCTGGCCGAGCACCAAGCGATTGAAATAGTCGAGGAAGCCCGCCGTCAGGCGCGTCAGACCAGGCTCGAGATGGAAGACTGGGCCGACTCGATTCTCTCGACGCTCGAGGTCAACCTCGACAAGTTCCTCACCGCGGTCAAGCGCGGGCGCGAGCGCCTGCACGAGCGCTCGCAGGAGTCGGTCGTCGCCGGCATCGGCCCGATCGACGAGCCCGACAGCTACCAGTAGCCTCGGTCGAGGTTGCCTTCCGCCCATTCTCAGGCTGGGCTCTTGGTGCGGTCCAAACGGGAGCGGCTAGCGGCTCGTTGGGGCGTCTGGAGCGCTCGAAGCGCGTTGTTGATCTCGCCTTGACTCTCACGTTACGTCAATCTCCAGACTGAGCTTCGACATGGAAGGAGAGCGCGACAACCTGTTCCCGATCGGGCGCTTTGCGTTCATCAGCCGGCTCAGCCGGCGGACGCTGCGCTTCTACGACGAGCGCGGTCTGCTCGAGCCCGCCTACGTCGATGAGTGGACGGGCTACCGCTACTACTCGCTCGATCAGCTCGCCGTGGCCGATTCGATCCGCGAGCTGCGCGAGATCGACCTGCCGCTCGACGAGGTGAGAGTCGTGCTGGCGGATCCCGCCCGGCTCGACGAGTTGCTCGACCTGCAGGAGGCGAGGCTGCTCGAGCGCGCCGCCGAGTCAAAGCGGGCTCTCGCTCTCCTTCGCAAGCTGCGTGAGAAGGAGGAGCCAATGCCCATATCCGTCGAAATCCGCGAGCTGCCCGCACAACGAGCCGCGTGTGTGGAGATGCACACGGCGCTCGACCGGATCGGTCCCGACTGCGAGCAGGCCTTCGGCCGGCTGGTGGGAGCGCTCGGCCCAGCCGGCATCGCGCTCACCGGCCCGAGCCTGATGGGTTACCCGGAGGAGGACTTCGATCCCGAGTCGTTCCTCGCCTTCTTTGGCCTTCCGGTCGCCGGCGATCTGCCGCTCGAATCGGGACTGAAGATGGTCGACTTCGCCGGCGGGAAGGCGGCGGTCGGGACGCTGGTCGGATCGTACGACGGGCTCTCTCAGGCCTGGCGTGACGTGCACACCTGGGTCTCCGAGCAGGGGCTGAAAATCGCAGCGATGCTCTACGAGGTCTAGCGCATCGATCCCATGCAGGCCGCCTCGCCGGCCGAGTTCGAGACCGACATCGTGGTTCCGGTTTCGTAGGCGCTCGAGAGCCCGTTCCAAACGAGGCACGGCAGGGCCTGTACCGTCCCTGCCCGCTGCTACCCTGAGTCCATGACCACCTACGACCTGAGGCGGCTTCGCCTGCGGTCGGGCGAGGAGCACCGCGCGGCGGTCGAGATCGAGCTCGAGCCGCTTGTCTACGGCGGCCAGAGCTACGAGCCGCTGCCGCGCGCGGTCGCGGCCGAGCTGACCATCTCCCGCGCCTCCGGCGGCACCGTCTTTCGCCTGCGCTTCGAGAGCCGGATGGTCGGGCCGTGCTATCGCTGCCTGGGCGAGGCCCAGTTCCACGAGAAGATCGTCGCCAGCGAGTACCAGGATGCCGACCCCGGAGCCGAAGAGGAGCTGCGCACGCCCTACCTCGAGGGCGACCGGCTCGATCTCTCGGCCTGGGCCCGCGATGCCGCGGCGCTGGCACTGCCCGAGACCATTCTCTGCCGCCCGGATTGCGCCGGGCTCTGCCCGGAGTGCGGAGGAGACCTCAACCTCGAGCCGCACAAACACGCCCAGGAGCAAGTCGACTCGCGCTGGTCGGCCCTCGAGAAGCTGCGTAATCAGCTGTAGAGGCGCCGCCGAGCGGGCTCAGGCTACGGAACTCCGGCTTACCGCGGCTGCTCCACGCAGCCATATCCCCAATTCGCGCCTCAATCGCGCCTGGGCTTCTGCCGATGATCACGCCGACCGGCTCGAAAGCAGCGAGAGAACGGAGGGGCCATGGATCTGGGCATCGAGCGGCGAGAGCTGGAGCCCGAGCGCGTGCTCGCGATCGAGCTGACGACCTCCGCCGAGCGCTTCGATGCCGATCTCTCCTCGGCCTTCGGGCGTATCGGCGACGTGCTGACCGCGGCCGGCGCGGTCTTCGCGGGCCCGGGCGTCTGCATGCATCCGAAGCGCAGAGCCCTGCCGGGTCGGATCGCCGCCGTTGTGGCGATTCCGTTCGAGGGCGATGTCGAGCCCGCCGCGGACATGAAGGTGATCGAGCTCGACGGCGGTAGCGCGCTCGTCGGCATACTGCGCGGGCCCTACGATCAGCTCCCCGAAGCCTGGGCCGAGATGAATAGTTCGCTGGCCAAGGGCGAGCGGCCGCGACCGAAGACGGCGCCCTACGATCGCTTCCTGCGCAGCATGGTGAACGTCGTGAATCCCGACGAGCTGATCACCGAGCTCGTCATTCCGCTCGCCTGACACCGGCGGCGAGCCCGGCTTCGGGCATGGAATCCTGGCGGTCTCCTAAACTCAACGGTATATGTCTGATCGGGACGAAATCCTTGCCTATCTTGGTCTTCCACCGGGTGCGACCTTCTCCGAGATCGAGCACGCCTACATCGTGCGCTGCAACTCGGCCGGCGAACGTCTCGTCGCCGGTGACGAGAGTGCCCGCGTCGAGCTGGCGGCTCTGAAAGAGACGTTCGGCCGGCTCGCAGGCCGTAGTCCCGACCGGCAAGAGGGAGGTTTGGGCGCGCGCGGCGCCGCCGGTTCGGCAGTAGCGCTCGAGGAGCCGCATCTACGTCCCCCTGCGCGGTGGGAGTGCTACCTGGCGCTTCTCGTCGCGCTCGCCTCGGTTGCCGCGCTCGCGGCCCTGATCGCCTACCTACCGCACGTCTATCGCAAGGGAGGATTCCTGATTCCGCTCGCGTTGCTCGTCTCGGCCGCTCTTCTCTCGATCGTCGCGACGATGTTCTCCGAAGCCGAGCTTCGGCAGGGTCGTCGCATTCGCATCCTGCGCAGCAGGGGTCTCGACAGCGGCGGCAGGTCGGCGCTTCTGCGCTTCCACGTCGCCCGAAGCGCGACCGTGCTCAGTCGTGGCGTGCGCTGGCTGATCGCGCCGGCTCTGATCGTCACCGTGTTTCTGAACTTCGCCTCGCTGTCGGAGCACTGGTCGATCAGGAAGTGAGCAGCAGGGCCGAGCTGCTCCTCCCGGGCTAACGAGATCGAGCCCGCCTAGCTCTGGAAGCGGGCCGGATGTCGCCTCGGTCGGCGAGCGGCCGTCCTGGCCGAGCCCAGGTCTGAAGGCGTGCCGAGATCGTCGTTCGACGTCACGAAACCGCGCCTGGAACTCGCACGGTGTGTACACTACGCGACCGGTTATGGCAGTTCCGAAGCGAAAAACATCGAAGACGAGACGCGACAAGCGCCGCACCCATCAGGCGCTCGAAGTGCCGCGCCCGAACGTCTGCCCGGTCTGTCACCAGCCCAAGCGCCCTCATCACATGTGCCCGACCTGTAAGCACTATCGTGGCCGCGAGGTCGAGCCGCTGCGGGTCGACGCGCCCTAGCCTTCCGGCGCCGATCACGCACTGCTGTCTTCCGCTTGAGGCGACCGAAGCGGGGAAATGAAATGCCCAGGCCCATCCGCATAGCCGTTGATGCCATGGGTGGTGACGACGCCCCCGAGGCGATCATCGCCGGCGCGCTCAGGGCCGCCAGCGACGAGATCGAGCCGATTCTGGTCGGGCGCCTGGGAATCGACCCCAAGGGCCTGGCGCACGTCGTCGCCGACCAGGTGATCGACATGCACGAGAAGCCCAGCAAGGCCGTGCGCGCGAAACCCCGCAGCTCGCTCGTGGTCGCCTATCGGCTGGTAGCGGAAGGAAAGGCCGACGCGATCGTCTCGGCCGGTAACACCGGCGCCATGCTTGCGGCGGGGCTGATCGTGCTGCGCCGGCTGCCCGGCGTCAAGCGCCCGGCGATCGGCGTCGTCGTGCCTTCCAGGCACGGCCCGTACGTGCTCGTCGACGGCGGCGCCAATGCCGACGCTCGGCCTCGACACCTGCTCCAGTTCGCGCACATGGGCGCGATCTTCGCCGAGGAGATACTCGAGCTGAAGCACCCGACCGTTCGCCTTCTCTCGATCGGCGAGGAGGCCGAGAAGGGGAACGTGCTATCCATCACCGCCCACAAGCTGCTCGCCGCGAGCAGTCTCAACTTCGCCGGCAACGCCGAGGGCCGGCTGCTGCTCGAGCATCCCGCCGACGTCGTCGTCTGCGACGGCTTCACCGGAAACATCGCGCTGAAGACGATCGAGGGCACGGCGGAATCGATGTTCCGGGCCCTGCGTGACTCGGCCGAGGAAAGCGCCCTCACCAGGCTCGGAGGCCTTCTGCTGCGCCCGGCGTTTCGCTCGGTGCGCGAGAAATTCAATCCCGACACCTATGGCGGCGCCTATCTGCTCGGCCTGCGCGGGCTGGCGGTTCCCGCCCACGGAAACTCCGGTCCGGACGCGATCGCAAACGCCATTCGTCTTGCTGCACGGGGCGCCGAGCACCGCGTCGTGCAACGCATCGCCGAGCGCATGCCCTCTCGCGTGGTAGCATCGGCCCGCCCTACGAACTCGACGGAATGAGGTGTCATGGCAGCATCGCGTGAAGAAGTCTTCGGACGCGTCAAGGAAGTCCTTGTTGAGCAGCTTGGTGTAGACGAGAGTGCGATTGTCGAGGCAGCTTCCTTCCAGGAGGATCTCGACGCTGATTCGTTGGATCTGGTCGAGCTGATCATGGAGCTCGAGGATTCTTTCGACATCAAGATCTCGGACGAGGACGCACAGAAGATTCAGACCGTCGGGCAAGCAGTCGAATACGTCACAGCGCACCAGAAGTAAGAGCCAGTTTCCTTAGGGATGTGCGCTTGAGGGGGTCGATCCGTGGATGCCAGGAGCCGCGCAGGCCGCGAAGGCGCACTGGTGGTGCGGTGAACGGCCCGGGTGGTCACTGGCGCTGCGGAGCGGCCGCATCGAGCGTGCAGGCCTATCGAAATGGGCTCTAAGTCGCCTGAGGGTCACGAAGCTCTGCGCGGGCTGATCGAAGCCCTGCCGGCAGAGCAGCTGGAGCATGTCTTCACCCACACCTCGTGGGCGCCCGACCGTGCCTCCTCGTACGAGCGGCTCGAGTTTCTCGGCGACAGCGTGCTCGAGCTGGCCACGGCCAGGGCGCTCTACGATCGCTACCCCGACTTCAGCGAGGGGCGAATGGCGAAGATTCGCTCGCACGTCGTCTCGCGCGCCAGCTGCGCCGAGATAGCGGTCGAGCTGGGCCTCGGCGAGAAGTTGCTCGAATACGGGCACGGCGTTTCCCGCGACGAGCTGAAGCGCCTATCCGAGAACCGCAATGTGCTTGCGGCCTTGCTCGAGGCGGCGCTCGCGGCGCTCTACCTCGAGTACGGCTTCGAGCCGGTCGAGGCGGCGATCGTGGCTGCCTTCAACAGTCGCATCGAGTACGCGATCTCGGGCCACGTCGACTTCAAGACCGAGCTCCAGGAGGCGCTGGCCAGGCGGGGCAAGCAGGTCGTCTACGTGGTGCTCGAGGCGGTTGGCCCGCCACACGAGCGCACCTTCACCTGTGCCGCGCAGGTAAACGGCGAGAGCATGGGCACGGGCACCGGCACGACCAAGAAGGCGGCCGAGCAAGCGGCGGCCAAGCAGGTGCTCGCGCAGCTCGAGCTCGAATCGGGCGAGTAAGGCTCCGCCTGGGAGCTCGACGGGCACCGTCCTAAGCGCTCGTCAAACTTGCGATCGCATGCATGCGCTCGCAGCTATTCGCCGGGGCAGCTTTGCCCTACCTTCCTGCGCCCGGAGCGCGGCCGCGGGAGGTGCGCTCTGCACCTGAAGACGATCAAGATCAAGGGCTTCAAGTCGTTTCCCGACTCGGCCGAGGTGCGGCTCGAGCCGGGCGTGGCCGTCGTCGTAGGGCCGAACGGCTCGGGCAAGTCGAACATCTCCGACGCCATCGTCTGGGCGGCCGGCTCGCTGACTCCGAGCGAGCTCAGGGCCGAGAAGCCCGACGATGTGCTCTTTGCCGGTAGCGCCGAGCGCGCGGCGGTAGACGCCTGCGAGGTCGAGCTGATCTTCGACAACACCGCCGGCGACGGTCCGCTCGATTACAGCGAGCTGTCCATCACCAGACGCCTGCAGCGTGGCGGCGAGGGCCAGTACCTCGTCAACCGAGCGCCGGTGCGCCGCGTCGACCTCGTCGATCTGCTTTCCGATCTCGGTCTCGGTCACGGCATGCACTCGATCATCGGCCAGGGCCGCGTAGACGAGGTGCTGACCTCGCGCCCCGCCGACAGGCGGGCGCTGATCGAGGAGGCGGCCGGGCTGGGCAAGTACAAGCGCCGCCGCCACCGGGCAGAGCTGAAGCTGGCGCGCGTCCAGGCTCAGGTCGCGCGCGCCCACGACGTCGAGGCCGAGGTGCGCAAGCACCTGCGCCCGCTGGCGATGCAGGCCAGCGCGGCCGAACGGGCGGAGAAGCTGCGCGGCCAGATCGCCTCGCTGGAGGCGCGGATTGCCCAGCTCGACCTGGCCTCGGTCGCAGAGCGGCGGGACGAGACCGAATCGAGACGCGCCGTAGTGCTCGAGGCACAGGCCCGAGCACGGGCCGAGCTCGAGCGCCTGCTGGCCGAGCGCGAAAGCGCCGAGCAGGAGTTGACCGATATCGCCGGCACCCGCGAGGCGACCCTGGCCGGGCTCTACCGGCTGCGCGGCGCGGTCGAGCGGGTGGAGATCAGGCGCGAGGCGGTCGAGGGATTGACTACAGAGCTCGCCGCATTGCTCGTTCGCAGTCGCGAGAGCGGCTCGGCCGAAGGGCGGGCGGAGCTCGTGGAGCTGGAGCGGGCGCTTGCCCGAGCGCGCGACGAGCTCGAGCAGGCCGAAGCGGGCGAGCGCGAATACGAGCGGGCTCTACGGCAAAGCTTGAGCGAGCTGGCGGGCCTGGAGCGAATCGAGCTGGCGCGGCTCGAGGCAGAGTCGCGCGCACTGCTCGAGAAGAGGACTAAGGTGGAGAGCGACCTCACCGAGGCCGCCTCGCTGCCCGAGGCGGCGGGTCGTGGGTTGGTCGAGCTCGCTGCGGCTGTCGAGAGACTCTCTTTACGGCGAGAGTCGCTCGGCGCCTCGCTCGAGCGCTCGCGGCAGGAGCTGAGCGAGGCCGAGGCGCTGGAAAGTAGCGGGGCGCCGAGCTATCAGGAGCTCGAGAAGGCCGAGGCCCGGGCGGCCGCGCGCGGGCGCGAGCTGGCGCTGGAGTGCGACCGGCTTTGCGAGCGCGCCCGCCACGCTGCCGAGCGGTTGGGCGCGCTCGAGCGCTCGATCGAGGAGCGAGAGGGCATTCCGCCGGCCGCCAGAGCGCTGGCCGAGGCGGGCGAGCTGCTGGCGCTCTCGCTGCTCGAGGTCGAGCCCGGTTACGAGCAGGCGGTGGCGGCGGCCCTGGCCTGGCGCGCGGCGGCTCTGATTGCGCCGAATCCAAAGCGCGGCCTGGATTTGCTGGAGAAGGCGCGCCGGGACGGGCTCGGAAACCTGGCCGTCGTGCTCGCCTCTGGCGCGGCCTCTGGCGCGGCCTCCGGCGCCGAAAAGCGTGAGGCCGAGGAAGCACCGCCGCTCTCGGGCGCCCGTCCGCTGATAGAGCTCGTCTCGGGCGACAGGAGGGCACAGAAGCTGCTCGAGGGCATCTGGCTCGCTCCGCTCGAACAACTCACCCAGGCTCGCTCGGGCGTCGTCGTCACACGCGAGGGGCATGGCTACGACGCGCTTCGGGGCGAGCTGTGGTTCGCCGGTAGCGCGACGGAAGCGCTGATGCTGGAGCTCGAATCCCGTCGCCGCTCGCTCGAGAGCGAGGTGACGCGCCTTTTCGGCGACGCGGCCGAGGCCGAGAAGAGGCTCAACGCGGCCGAGCGTGCGCTGAAGAACGCGCAGAAGGCGCTCTCCGAGGTTGAGCCGTCGCGGCGGCGCCTGCTACCCGCGGCTTTCCTCGCTCGCCTGGTCGCAAGCGGCTCGCACCTGGAACGGTCGTTGCAGGCGGCGGAGGGCACCGCTGGAGCTCTGCGCGAGCCTCTCCAGAACAGGGCCGAGCAGAGCCGCGGGCAAGTCTCACGGCTGAGCGAGGATCTGCAGTCGCTGGCCGCGGGCGAGGCCGAGTTGCGCCTGGTGCTGTCGCTGGCTCGAGAACGCCTTTCGGACGCGCTACGGCGCGCGGGCGCCGGCGAGCCGCCCGAGCTCGCTGAGCTCGCAGCCGAGCAGGTTGCCGAGCGCAGGGATGCTCTGGCCGGGCAGATCGCGGCGGCGGAGGAGACGCTGGCGGAGGCCGCCCGGGTCACATGTAGCGCACGCGAGCGAGCGAGCCTGGCCGCGGACGCGCACACCAAGGCACGCGTCGATCGCGCACATCCGCCCGAGTCCGTCTGCACCCGTCTGAGTGCATACGGGGAACGTTTGCTCGCCGCTCTGAACTCGATCTCCGCTCGCGTCGAACCTCTGGAGGCGCCTCTGCGCGAGCATGTCGAGGCGGGGGCAGGTCACG
>Ga0209746_1001644_pt1 | contig 10549 bp, 12 predicted proteins | sample BarGraNGADG00211_3_FD_184496 | JGI IMG/M metagenome (GOLD analysis project Ga0209746, IMG submission 184496) | Arctic peat soil microbial communities from Barrow, Alaska - Barrow Graham LP Ref core NGADG0011-211 (SPAdes) (version 2) | ecosystem: Environmental > Terrestrial > Soil > Wetlands >...
TCAACCCGCCAGCCTTGAGAATTACCGCTGGCAAAGCCACTGCCACGGATTGTTTGAACTGCCAATCGCTGCTTAAATGGCAATTCGCCATGTACAGGGGAATTGAGCGGTCACGAGGTTTCGACCGGGGTAGCAGGCCCCCACATTGAGAGCACACTGCGCGATTCGCTCACGATGCGCCAGGCCAATCACTTCGTCGCCATACTGCCGGGCGGAGATCCAGACGCTAGACGTGCAGCCCTGGATCATCAACATTTTGTAGTGGCGTGGTTGACAGGGAGCGAGAGGCAGAGCGCCCTTAGCCCACTGGCAGAATATGAGGACCAATGGTTCTCTGCCTTGTCGCTGCCTTGCCGAGACCTCCACGGACCAAAGGAATCCCACAAGACTGCTCTACCGTCCGGGTGGTGTTCTACTTTGTTCTACTTTTACCCAAATTCGGTTCCGCATCGGCAAACTCGCGCGATTTTGTGCTAAAGGTAAGAATCGCCTATAAACACTGGATTGAAAGCGGTTTTCGTGAGACGCAGTGAGACGCTGTGAAACGGAGTGCGACCCTCGTCGCTGGGATTTTCAGTCCTCTGCTCTACCAACTGAGCTACCCAGCCAACCCATTGAAAACAAGGAACTGGATAGTTTTTCCAAATTCCACACTCTTTTGTTTGTTCTACTTTTGCCCAATGAAACGCAATGAGACGTATCGAGTCACAGATGTCAGCAAGCCACTGCGTATTCCGGGGGCTGTCGGACACTGATTCCAATTTCTGTCGGACAGCGTTCCGATTTGTGCCGGACACTGTTCCGATTCATATCGGACAGCGTTCCGGGCTGATACCGGACAGTTTTAGGGCACCATTGGAATGGTGTCCGAGCTGGCCCGGAACGGTGTCCGACAGAACCCGGAATCCAGGACTAGGAGGGGTGGAGCGACGCTGGAATAAGTGTCAGGGTAGCCGTTCGATTCAGTTGAATCGGGAAAGGCACCTAATGGCACGAACCAAATTAACCATGCGTCAAATTCAAGAGATCCTTCGGCTCAAACATCAAAACCAATTATCCGTCCGGGAGATTGCCCGCAGTTGCGGTTTACCCACCAGCACGGTGGGCGATTACCTCAAACGGGCGGAGGCGGCGGGAATAAGCTGGCCCCTACCCCCGGGACAGAATGAAAAGGAGTTGCTCCAGTTGCTGATCGTTCAGCCTGTGGCGGGAATGGCCGGGTGTCCGGATCTGCCCGACTGGCCTTCCATCAATAAAGAACTCGGGCGAAAGTACGTGACGCTGCTGCTGCTGTGGCAGGAATACCGCCAGACTCAACCTGAGGGTTACGGCTACAGCCGCTTCTGCGAGTTGTATCAGCGCTGGGCGGGCACTTTGGACCCGGTGCTGCGCCAGGTCTATGTTCCCGGCGAGAAGATGTTCGTGGACTGGGCGGGCCAAACGGTGGAGATCCACAATGCCCGGGACGGCAGCGTTTCGGCGGGCCACCTCTTTGTGGCCGTGCTGGGTGCGAGCAACAAGACCTACGCGGAAGCCTTCGAAAACGAACAACTGGCGGCCTGGATCGCCGCTCACTGCCATGCTTACGCTTTCTTTGGGGGAGTCGCGCGGATCACGGTTCCCGACAATCTTAAGACCGGGGTCATTCGTCCGTGTCGTTATGAGCCGCTGCTGCACCACAGCTATCAGGAGATGGCCGAACATTACGGCACCGTGATCGTCCCCGCGCGGATCAAGAAGCCGCGCGACAAAGCCAAGGTCGAGGTGGGAGTGCAAATCGCCGAACGGCAGATTTTGGCGGCGTTACGCGACCAGCGCTTTTTCAATGTGGGCCAGTTGAACGCGGCGATTTGCCCGCTCTTGACCAAACTCAACGAACAGCCCTTTCAGAAGCTGGACGGCTCACGCAACAGTTGGTTTGAGACGCTGGAGAAGGGCCAGCTTTTACCGCTGCCCGCCATGGCCTTCGAGTTGGCCAACTGGTCCAAGGCCAAGGTCAACATTGACTATCACGTGGCCGTGGAGAAGCACTTCTACAGCGCCCCCTATCAACTCATCCACCAGCAACTCGACGTGCGGTTGACCGACAAAACGGTGGAGTTGTTTCAGCACGGCAAACGCGTGGCAGCCCATCTGCGCAGCCATCTGCCGGGCCGCTCCACCACGCTGGAGGAACATCGGCCCAAATCCCATCAGCGTTATTTGGAATGGACCCCCAGCCGCATCCTGGAATGGGTCAAAACCATCGGCCCGGATTGCGCCAAGGTCGTGGAGAAAATCATGGCTGACCGGCCGCACCCCGAACAAGGCTTTCGCTCTGCCTTGGGGATCATCCGTCTGGGCAAAGCTCTCGGCAATGACCGCGTGGAAGCCGCTTGCCGGCGCGCCCTGCACTTTGACACCTGTTCCTATACCAGCCTCAAGTCCATACTCCAAAACAACCTGGAAGCCCAACCCCTGGAGCAGGAATTACCCTTGCCCAGCCCGGACCACGAAAATCTCCGGGGCAGTCCTTACTACCGTTAACCCCAAACCAACTTTATGCTGTTTACCCAAACGCTGGAAAAACTTCACGCCTTGCGACTGGAGGGATTGGTAGAAGCCCTCGAAGAACAACGTCGCCAGACTGACATCGTCCAGTTGGACTTTGAAGAGCGGCTGGCCCTCTTAGTCGAACGCCAATGGCTGTGGAAGGAAAACCGCGCGCTGGCCGTCCGGCTAAAGAAAGCGCAGTTCAAAATCAATGCCAGCCTGGAGGATCTGGACTACCGCAGCTCGCGGGGCTTAAAGCGAGCGCAGATCGAGCAACTGCGCGCCTCCCAGTGGGTCAAGGAGCACCGCAATTGCCTCATCACCGGGCCGACCGGCTCGGGCAAGACTTACCTGGGCTGCGCTGTGGGCGCCCAAGCCTGCCGTGAAGGTTACCGGACCCTCTACTTCTACGCGCCCAAGTTCTTCCGGGCGCTGGAGAGTGCCCGTGCCGATGGAAGTCTGTTCCAGTGGCTCAAGAAGCTGGCCCGAGCCCCGCTGCTGATAATTGACGATCTCGGCATTGCCAGTGTTCCGGGAAAACTCTATCGCGAGTTCCTGGAGGTGCTCGATGACCGCCAGGGCCAGGGAGCCACCCTCATTACCAGCCAGTTCCCGGTCAATCAGTGGCACGAAATTATTGCGGATGCCACGGTGGCCGATGCCATCCTGGATCGGTTGGTCCACAACGCCTATCGGATTGAACTGAAAGGTGAATCAATGCGAAAAGGCAAAACGCCTCCTGCGGAACATGAAAATTAAAGTCTGGCAATCAGAGGCGCGCCTATTCGGGCGGGCAGGTGAGTCCGTTACGCGTAGCGACCGGCGGGAACGCGAACTGGAGTTCGAGAGTTCGTTCCCGCCGCTCACCGCCCGCCCAAATAGACGGCGCGAGGATGTCCGCGGGTTGGCGACCCAGTCGTCGCCCCTCGGAGGGGCTCCGAATCAGCATGGAAATGATGGCAAAACCTTGACTCCTGTCGGACACCCCTTTATGACTCCCTCAGAGCGTCGCTTCGCTCCGACAACTGTCCGACAGGCCCGGAACGGTGTCCGATATGGATTGGAACAGGTGTCCGCTTTCATCGGAATCCGCAGCCACCGTGGAAACGCAAAGGCACCTTCAACCAAGGATTCGATGAAGACGGGAAGCGCGTACGTGGACTCTAGATCCAGAACGGGGTTTATTACGCCCAGGTCAGGTTCTCGCCGACGCAGACTAGCCGATTGCATCTTCAAAGCCGCGAAGATAATACCGCAGGCCATCGCTGCACGGCAAGAGTTAAGGCGAAAAATCACGGCGAAAAATCGACCGCGGAGAAATTAGACCGGCTCGGAGCCGAAGAGCAGGAGCCAGCCGAAGAGATAAAGCAGGCCGGCCCTCAGCTACGCCCTTCAACCGTTCATTTTATCAATTCGCCATGCACACACCACTCAGTTCTCCATCTTCGGCGCTCCTCGTTCTGAGACGGAATGGCGTCACCGCGCATAATCCATCACTAGCAAGCCATTCTCGACGAGAATGTTTTTCCTCTCTTCCATCAGGAAGTCGTAAGCATCGAACCCGAGGTCGCAGTGACGGACAAGGTAGTCCTTCCGGAGTTGCTCGATGTCGAACACGTAGTCCCCGCCATACTTCTCTTTCATCTCGGGATCCTGCAACAATCGCTCCCAAATCAGGGTTCCAGGCAGTGGGAAAATGATGTTGAAATAGTTGCGGACCCTCCCGGTTCGGTCGCGCAGGTCGCGGGACATGTCCAATGTTTCTCTGACCGAATCTCTGGTCTCTCCCAGGATTCCCAGCACATACGAAGCCTCGACCTTGATACCGGCATTTGTCAGCGCTGTAACGCGGGTGATGATGTCGTCCCGATGCATGAATTTCCGGTTCTCCGTCAGAACGCCTTCATCACCGGACTAGATGCCCACTTCCACTGTATCAACCCCGACGGCCCGCATGTCAGCGATAGTGGGTGACGTCACGTCGCGCAGGTCGGCAAAGACGCTCAATCGCAAAGGCAGCCCCCCCTCGCGCTCGTAAAGCGCGCGGAACTCCTGCAACCACGGACGGCTCACAGCCCAAGTGTCACTGTGATCGAAAATGTAATCCACGCCGAACTCCTCGGCCAGGTGGCGATACTCGTCGAATGCCTGCTGCGGCATTCGTGCACGGTAGGTTTTGTCGGTGCGGCCACAGAAGCTGCAACGACGGGGACAGCCCTTCTTTGTGTGGGCGTTTGTCGCCCTCGTGCCGTCGAAACCAAGAAAAGTGTTCGTTGTGGTGAAGTTCTTGATGTAGCGCTCCATGTCTATGCCGGCGAGCCTGCGGTCGGGGATCGGCACGCTTGAAACCGGCACGTTTTCCACCCGGTTTGTCACAATTCGCCCATTCTGCCGGTAAACGACATTCGGGGTGTCTGCAAACGGGTTTCGGCTGCCTTCGACGGCATCAGAGATCAAACGCAACGCCTCTTCCCCATCGTAACAAACCACGGCATCGATATCCTCGTTCCCTTGGAGCAACTGATTGGCCAGTGGGGTTGCCGCCTGCCCTCCAACAATGACCAAAGAACCTGCTTTCTTCGCGGCAGCGACAATGGAGTCCAAGTGGCAAGCAGAGTAGATTTGAAAAGAAACTCCGACGACCGGGGCGCAAATCCTCTTTTCGATTTCATTCATGGAAAGTAGTTGGCCATCCAAAACCTCGACATCATGACCGTGTTGCTGAACGTGCGTACCCACCCAAAGGAGTTCGATAGGCAGATACCATCTATCTTGAATTACCATGTCATCTGGTGACGGCGCCTTTATTAATTGAATAGCAGTCATAGTGTGATTAGTCATATGTGAATCATTTCTTGAACTCGGACAATACGGTTTCGTATAATCGTTTCCAGCCTTCCCATAAGTGTCTTACCTCGATCACTTCAAGCACGATGATCAAAAGGCAGAACACCACAAGTGAAATTATCCAAGTAATTGGGCTTTTACCGATCCACCCCATCCATTCTGCGAAATGGATCAACGCCAATTCCAAGACGAAAACAATTGCGAAACCGATGTCAAACCACTGCCAAGTCTTAACCTTCTGCTCAAACGCCTCCCACTCGGTATAAAGGTTACTCGGCCTCTTTTCAGCGATAACATGTAGCATTAGTTTGTCCCATAAAAAGCTGACGAGTGAAGCAACAATGAAACAGACTTCCACAGGCCAGTTTCTCCAAACGCAGACAACAACGGCGGCTGAGGTAAGGGCTACAATAGCGCGGCATGCCAAGTCTCCGAGCTTGTGACATCGCTTACTTTGCCTGCAAATGAGTACTTTGAACGCAACATCATGTTCAAGCATCCAAAATGCAGCGAAAATACGAACCGAGGTGATCAAGATGCCAGAGAAAACAACGAACCTTATAAGACCGGGAAGTGCCGGATCAACTTGGTAGATTTCAAGACCACCAATTTTGACGGTTTGCAGTTGCCAGATCTGTAGCGGGGCAAAGATGAAGAATAGAACAAACAACACGAACGACTCCGCATGCAACACCGAAAGCCGCGGCGTGTGAACCACCCGTGCGATCTCGGTGTCGGGAATAGTATTAGTAGTCGCAATAGCCATGGTAACCTTGGGTCAAGGTGTTTGCTTGGTCGAACTCGCAGTTAAAAGCGATCCTCTATTACCTCTCGAGTTGTTGGACGGGTTGAGTAACGTCTCCCACTTCCACTCTGGAACAGAGCCGTCAAATCGAAAGGCAACCGAAATCTTCGTTGGAGTCTTAATGTGGAGCGGTGAATTGATTGGGAAGTAAGTCTGCTCCCAATGAGTGGGAGAACTGAACGGCGATGTCTCTAGAACAATATCCGCAGAGAGCCTCGCTTGAAACCAGCCGCAGTACCCGTGGATTTCGGTTCCCGCCTCAATCTCGAAAGCGACAGTCTTTGCGACATTTGAAGACTGAGCACAGTATAGGTCAAAGAAAGCCAATTGAGCAGGCAGGGCGAGTATGTCGGTCTCAGGAAAGTGTCGGATATAAACCTGTTTGCGGCATCGAGATGCGAGGGGAGAGAAATCGATTCCCCAAGGACGTTGTTCCCAAAACGACACTTGGTTGTGTGCTTCTTGACATTCCACAGGGGCGACATAAACCGAAACAGAACACGGCATGAGGACCCCCCCCTCTTTCAGGAAAGATCTTCGGGCATGGACCATGTTCTCCACAAAGTCTTCGGCAAGGCCCATATGGCCAATTGTCTCCGATATAACAACATCGGCACGTTCTGGTAGGGTGACTTGGAGCGCGTCAGCTTTATGAAAGATAATCCGATCTCCCCAGCCGTTGGCATTAGCAACTTCTTGGGCGAGATGTATAATGTCGTTTCTCTCGATTGCATGCACTCTTTTGGCACCAGCTTTGATTGCCAAAAACGCCAAGATGCCCGTACCTGTTCCGAGGTCCACGACGACATCCCCCTCTTTCACTGTTTCCAAGATCGCCCGCGCGAAGCGAGCCACGCGCAACTCATCGGCCAGCATCACCTGATGTGCCGAGAGCAGGTTGAAAAGGCGGTGAAACTCCGGATCTAGCGTGATGAGTTCCAGCATATCCGAACTTCCTCAGGCTTGGCCGACCATCGGGTCGGGTATTTCCTGGCGGACCAAACGCATAATATCGCTCTTTAGAGCCACAAAATCTGAATTTGCTTTTAGGCTGACGATTCTGGGTCGCTCAAATGGGATCGCAAGCTTTTTCTTGACCTGGCCGGGGCTGCCCGTCATAACGATTACGTTATCGGCAAGAAACAGCGCTTCCTCAATGTCATGGGTCACGAAAAGCACTGTTTTTCGCGCTTTCTCCCAAACGCTGAGCAAAAGTTCCTGCATTGCCCACCGGGTTTGGTAGTCCAGGGCACCGAAGGGTTCGTCCATGATCAGCATGTCGGGATTGTTCGCAAGAGTTCTGGCGATGGCAACTCGCTGTTTCATGCCGCCGGACAAGGCGTCCGGGTACGCGTCTTCAAATCCGCACAAGCCTACTTGGCTGATGAGCGTTTGGGCCGTGCTCCGCCTTGTTTCTGTTGGTACGTGACGCAGCTTGAGCCCGAATTCAACGTTCTCGCGGACTGTCAGCCAGGGAAAGGACGTGTATGACTGAAAGACCATGCCTCGGTCAGGCCCAGGGCCTTGGACTTCCTTCCCGCTAACAAAAACCTTCCCGCTCGTGGGAGGCATCAGCCCTGCCACGATGCGCAACAACGAGGTCTTGCCGCAGCCCGATGGCCCGACAACCGCTAGAAATGTGCCGACATCGGCGGAACAAGAGAAATCTTCAAGGGCAGAGACCGGTCCCTGCCGGGACTGATACACTTTGGAAATGCGATCCACAAACAAGAAGGGTATTTGTTTGAGGTCAGTCGCTTCCACAGCACGTGCGGATGGTTCGTTTGTTGAGGAATCAGGCATGGGGCCGAGTCCAGGGGAAGAAAAGCGTTCGCATTCCACGAAATAGGTAATCGAGGCCAACACCAATGATGCCGACGGTGAGGATGCCGACGACAACTCGTGGGGTCTTTAGAAACCGTTGCGACTCCATGATCACGTAGCCAATGCCGGATTCAGCGGCGACGATTTCAGCCAAAACCAGGTACGTCCATCCGACGCTCATCATTACCCGAAGGCTGTCCAAGATTCCCGGCAAGGCAGCAGGCAGAACCACATAGCGCACCATCTGGCGCTTTTGCGCTCCGAGAGTATAAGCGGTATCCAGCAGCTCACGCCCGACCGAGGCAGCGGCGTCCGCAATGAGCGCTACCAAAAAGAAAAACGTCCCCATCCAAAGAAAAATGACCTTCTGGAAATCGCCAATGCCGGTCCAAAGGATCAGAAGTGGTATAAAAGCTGAAATTGGCACGTAGCGCATGAAGACGACGAAAGGGGTAACGAAAGCTGCGACTGGCTTGAATCTGCCCATCAGAAGTCCGAGCGGAATGGCGGAAAGCGCGCAGAGAACAAACGCCACAAGAACGCGAGCCAAGCTGGCAGTGATATCGCCAAGATAATGCTCGCGCTGGACGAGAACTATCGCTTCCTTAAAAACAGCAGTAGGTGTCGGGAGAAAATAAGGCTGAACAACGCGCGCGTAGCTGAGAATGGCCCATGCTCCAACGAAGAGACAAACCGACGAGGCCCCCAGGACTGGATTCATCCATCTTGCGTTGTCGCTGTTCGTGCTCGTGTTCATCGCCTGGCGCGGCGTCGAATCACTGGGAAAGCGCACGCAAGTAAGAAGTGTCAAACACATCTTCGGGTTTGACGGTCTTTGTGATGATGCCCTCGCGCAGCCAAATCTGTTCCGCGTGCTGGAAAACGTCAAGGAAAGGCCCCGGCTCTGAGCTTCCTAACCCGAAATACCTTCGGTTCTCCGCGTAGTCAGAGAACTTGTCGCCCTTCAGCATTTCACCAAATTCATCGTTTGAAAGGCCGAGCCCTTTAGCCATGATTGGGTTGGCCTCGATCGGATTCTGGCGACAGAATTCAACAGCTTGGAACCAGGCCCTGAGGACGCCCTCCACTATTTTGCGATTCTTGCTCGCGAAATCCTTTTGGGCAAGCAAGACGTCCAAAAGCAACCCGGATTTCTCTCTGCTCGTCACCAATATATGGCCGAAAGCGGTCTGGTTAGCTTTGCTTACCCAAGGCTCCCAAGTGACCGCAGCGTCAACCTGCCCAGCGGCAAAAGCGGCGCCTGCATCCGGGGCGGGCATATATTTCGGCACAATATCCTTGATGGATAAGCCCTCTCTTTCCATGAGGTAGGTGAGGAAGAAATGCGAAGGTGACCCCTTTTCAAAGGCCACTGTTTTGCCCTGAAGGTCCTTGATGGTCGTGATTTCCTTCTTGGCAACAATACCATCGGCGCCGTAAGAATCTGTCAGTTTCAAGAAGCAAACGGCTGGCAGGCCCTGCGGGGCTTCGTTGGCGAAGAGGTCAAGTGTGGAGATGGAGAACTGGACATTCCCTGAAATCAGGGCGCTGTGCCGTGCTCCCGGCTCCTCGATCTTGACGATGTCCACGTCCACCCCTTGCTTTTGGAAGAACCCCTTTTCCTTCGCGACGAAGAACGGGCCATACCCAACCCAGGTTACGATGGCCAGTTTGACCTTGGCCGGTTGCCCGGCCTGCGGCTGATTGCGCCAGATTACCAAGGATACGATGGCAACCACTGCAACAACAATAACGACAGCACCAACGATTCGATTTGAATTCTTCATGGCAAACCTTTCTTCGGGGCACGCCCCTGAACGTATTGGCGCAAGAAATAATCTGTTTCCGGGCCGCTTGCAAGAAGAGTCCGTGAGGATTTCCTGGAAGAATTCTTATCCTCATTGGCACACTGCACAAGAAGATGTTGCGTGTCGGGGAAGTCCACGCTGCTCAAAGCCGTTTTCGGGCTAATTCGGGTGTGGAGTGGGCAAGTCATTCTCGACGGCAAGGTCCGGGCGAAGTTGGTGCCGCGAGATTTGCTGCGGGCTGGGGCGGCATATGTTCCGCAGGGGAACCGGGTTTTTACAGATTTGACGGTTTATGAGAATCTGGAAATGGGCGCCTATCCCAAGAGGGCGCGTGCTTCTCTGAATGACTCGGTCAAATGGGTTTTCTCGCTCTTTCCTGTTCTGGAAGGGAGGAAAGAACAGATTGCCGGCACCTTAAGCGGCGGGGAACAGCAGATGCTGGCGATCGGAAGAGCGCTGATGTCCAAACCCGAGCTGCTGCTGATGGATGAGCTTTCGCTCGGCCTTTCCCCAAAAATTACAAAAGAGATCTACGGGACTATCCAAAAATTGCAGAAGGAGGGCGTGACCATTCTGGTGATTGAGCAAAACGCCACCTTGGCTCTGCATCACAGCGACCGCGGTTATGTTATGGAAACCGGGCGCATCATCCTCCAGGGAATGTCCCTGGATCTCCTGGATAACGAGCATGTCCGGAAAGCATATCTGGGAATGTAGGGTCTGATAAATCATT
>Ga0209746_1001645_pt1 | contig 10542 bp, 12 predicted proteins | sample BarGraNGADG00211_3_FD_184496 | JGI IMG/M metagenome (GOLD analysis project Ga0209746, IMG submission 184496) | Arctic peat soil microbial communities from Barrow, Alaska - Barrow Graham LP Ref core NGADG0011-211 (SPAdes) (version 2) | ecosystem: Environmental > Terrestrial > Soil > Wetlands >...
GGGCGAGTCAATGACTCGCACTTACAAGGCGTGGAAACCGAGCGAATTAAAGCCCGGCGCGAAACTGAATCAGCCCGTGCCGCTGTTCAAGAAGTTGGAAGAAAGCGTGATTGAAGAGGAACGGGCGAGGTTAGGAAAGTAGGAAAATCAAACATCCGGAGTCAAGACTTCGGATGTCTTTTTACAAGACTTGTTCCACAAAGCATAACGGACGAAGGCGATTACAGGAAATATCCTAACCCAATATTAATAACGCAGTAAGCAACTCTACTTGGAATTGTATAAACCAGACTTAATAATGATGTGTGAGTATTATTCAATAAAAGCAACCCTTCGGATTGTCCCTGCAGCCAACCTTTTTACCTTTTATCCCGCCTCAGGAACAGTAAAAATCCCAGCAGGCGCAGACCGGCGCTCAGCCATAACGCCCCGCCCAGACCGATGTAATCTGCCAGGAAGGTACCCACCATCGGAAAGATGACAATGGAGAGATATTGGATGGATTGCGCCAGCGAAACTAATGTGGCGCTGTATTCGGCCGGGATGGTCTTCAGTAATTCGTCGAAAAAAACCAGATCGAGACCCGCCTGGAACAACCCGGCGATGGCGGCGAAGAGCATGATCGACTCCACATGGTGGGTGGTGGCGGTCAACGCCGGGTAGAGCACCATGCCCAGGGTGGTTGCCAGCAGGACGAAGCGTCCGCCGCGGCGACGGGAGACCCGGGGCCATAGAAAATACCCCACCAGCATGACCAGGGTGAAGATCATGTTGACACTGCCGATCTGCGAGTCCGAGGCACCGACTTCCCGCACTAGAAACAACGGCATGATGGGCGCGCTCAATGCCAGCGCCGAAAAATACACAAAACGCTTGGAGGCGAACGAAACAAAAGCCGGGTTGCTCCGCAGCAGAGCCAGGTAGCTGCGGATGGTTTCCTTTGGCGATTGACTGGTGGAAAGGGGCGGCGTGGTTTGATCGGGCAGGGTGATCCGGTTCGAGAAATAGAAGCTGATCAGCCCGCCCAGCGACAATCCCAGGAACATAAGGGCATAGTTTAGCGGAAAAGCCACCCGGTCAATTACACGAGTGACGATAAAAGTGCCGACCGCGCTGGTCAGACCGAAGATGGCCCAGCGCCGGCTGAGCAGGGCATAGCGTCCCTCCGGCCCGGCCACAGCGTTCATCACCACCGAAAAGGCCACTGCCAGCGCGGTCTGGGGCAGGGAGGCAAAGGCCCAGATGGCGAGCGTGGAGGCCACCATATTGCTCCTGGGGAGGAGCAGGGTCAGCAGTCCGGTCAGCGCGTAAGACGAGATGACCATCAAGCGTGACAGGCTGAACCACGGGACGATGCGCCGCCGCGTCTGAAGGAAGCGGCCCACCAGGATGGCGAGGATCAGCCCGGTCACGCCCGGCATGGATGAAAGCAGCCCGACCTGGAAATTGCTGGCGCCGAGACGGGTCAGGAAGACCGGCAGGAACGGCGCGGCCACGTTCGAGATGCTGACGCCGATGGCATCGATCTGGACGTTGCGGAAGTTGCGCTTTCGGGTTTCTTCAGTATGGTCGGGGGCAGGAGAGGTCATAAGCGGACACGCGCAGGTAAGATGATGATGGTTTTCAAGCCAGATCTTTTACTCCGGGTAATGAAAGAGCAATGAAACAGTAGAGGCGGACAGTTGTCAGCCCTTATTCGATTCCTTCCAGTCCTTCCAGCCAAACTGGCAACTGGTCAATCAGCGTTTTCATGATTGACTTTGTGTTCTCATGGAACAACTCGATATTGGCATACGCCTCGCCCCTGGACGAGCTGACCAGGTCGGTGACCCCGCGCAGGATAAGACACTTTACTTTGTTTTTTTGTGCCACCCAGGCGATCGCCCCGGACTCCCAATCTGCCGCAATGGCTCCATACTTTTGGACCAGGCCGGGAATGTCCGCCGGGAGGATGTCCCGGTCGGCGGACATCAAAAGACCACGGACGATGGATGACGGACCGTGGTCGGCGGTCTGTGGTCCACGGTTATTGAGCCAGGAAAGGTCGAGTTCGGTGGAGTAGTGGGCGATGGCATCCTCAGGGTCGGCCATCTGCTCGATAATGTCGTAAACGATCGTTTTTGTAACCAGGATGACAGTCCCGCGCGCAATGAGGCCTTCGAATCCGCCGCAGGTCCCCAGGTTGACCAGCAAGGTGGGCTGGAAGTGGTCAATGACATATTGCGTTGTTGCGGCGGCGGAAATCTTGCCCCAACCGCCGTGGAAATATGTCAAAGGTCGAACGTCGAAAGTCTCGCCCGGAGGCATGGATTGCACTCGTGATGGGGCGAGGATTTCTTTGACCGCCCGCCATTCGGAGTCGGCCGAGATCAGGACGATGATCCGCCGATCACCCATTATCCAGTTTTTTATTCAGGTAATCCAGCACGAACTGCAGCGCAGCTTGCGTTGACGACTCTTTATTGGCGCGGCGGTCACCGACCCAGACGAACTTACGGGCCCAGTCGCCGTCACGCGCTGAAAGACCGATCCAGGTGGTGCCGACCGGTTTTTCGGGCAACCCACCGCCGGGGCCGGCGATGCCGCTCACGCTGATCCCAAGATCCGCGCCCAGCGCGGTCCGGACACCGCGCGCCATCTCGATCACGGTCTCCCGGCTGACTGCGCCGTGGAGGCGCAGGGTATCCCACGAAACGTGCAGCAGGGCTACTTTGGCCTCATACGCGTAGGCTACCACCCCGCCCACGAAGTAATCGGATGAGCCGGGGACATCTGTGATATGGTCAGCTACCAGGCCGCCGGTGCAGGATTCGGCGGTGGCGAGTTTTAGGCCGCGGGAGCGAAAAAGGGGACCGATTTCATATTCAAGATTTTTTTTCATACGCCTCCGATGGCGGCATTATAGCATGTGCATTCCACAAACACTCCCGCGGCTATGCGGGAGTTCCATAAAAGGTTTTGTTGATTGCCGATTATGGCGAAACCAGTTTTGAATTGATTTCGCTGAACACGTTACCGATTATCGGACCCAATACGAGGTTGACAATGACCATGACAACCAGGCCCAGGAGGGTAATGCCAGCCATGATGATTCCGGCAATGGCCATCCCTTTGCCCTTTTCAGCATTAATCTTGATTTGGCCCAGGCCTATAAAGCCAGTGAACAGGCTAACGATTGCGCAGAGAACCCCCAGCCCAATGCACACAAGTCCAACAAACGGGATAAAGCTGGCGCAGAGGGAAAGAACACCCAGGATGCCGCCAACAAGGCTGACAATTGAAAGAACATTGGTTTTTACCGGAGCGGGTGGAAAAACGGAAGGAAGCTGTTCAGACATAATTTCTCCTTCGGATATTGGTAATATAGATACGATATGTCAATACATCATATTTTCAGGATATATTAGAGATGACATAATCAGCCATATTTCCTAGAGAGTGAGCTGACCAGTCTTCCAATTTGTGCAAGAAGCAGTAAAATTGTTCCCGTGGAACTCTCTGACCATCTCAAGGGTATCCTCGATACTCTCCCATCCAAGCCCGGCTGTTACCTGATGTCAAATGCCGAGGGGACGATCATCTACGTCGGCAAGGCGATCAGCCTGAAGAACCGCGTCCGCTCATATTTCCACGGTGATTCCAGCCATGACCATAAGACGCGTCGCCTGGTGCGCGAGATCACTCACATCGAATGGATAGTAATCGGGTCCGAACTCGAGGCGCTGATCCTCGAGATGAACCTCATCAAGAAGCACCGACCCAAGTACAACATTCGACTGAAAGATGACAAACGCTATCCGTACATCAAAATCCACTGGAATGAACCGTATCCCAAAGTCACAGTGACGCGCCTGATGCTGGATGACGGGGCGCGCTATTTTGGGCCATACACCTCCGCCTGGGCCGTCTACCAGACCCTGGATGTGTTGCGGCGCGTCTTCCCATACCTGACCTGTGACCGGGAGATCACCGGCCTGGATAAACGCGCCTGTCTTTACTACGATATCAAACTCTGCCTGGCGCCCTGCATCGGCGCAGTGTACCAGCAGCAATACCGCCAGATGATCTCCGACCTGCAGGAGTTCCTCAACGGCCACTCTGAGCCGATCATCGCGCGTGTCCAGCAGGAAATGGAAAAAGCTGCAGAAGAAATGCGTTTCGAGAAGGCCGCGGCTTTGCGCGACCAGTTGAAGGCCATGCAGACCATCGTCGAGCGCCAGAAGGTAGTTTTTGCGGCAGATTACAAGGATTCGGATGTGATCGCCATGGCGCGCGCCGATAACGAAGCCTGTGTGCAGATCTTCTTCATCCGGGGCGGTAAACTGATCGGGCGTGAATATTTCGTGCTCGAAGGTACGGAAGATACCGCTGATAAAGAAGTAATGGCCGAGTTTGTCAAGCAGTTATACACCGAAGCAGCGGAAATACCAGAGCAGGTACTCCTGCCTACGGAAATCGAGGAAGCGCAGATCATCGGCCAGTGGCTGCGTTCACGACGCGGTGGTGAGAAAACCGAGATGATTGTGCCGCGCAATGGTCAGCCGCATGACCTGGTGCTGATGGCCGCTGAAAACGCTGCCGAGACCTTGCAAGCCTTGCGGACGCAGTGGCAGGCGGACGCTCACAAGCAGGAACAGGCGCTGGCCGAGTTGCAGTCGGCCCTGCAGTTGCCTAATCCGCCCAACCGCATCGAGTGCTACGATATTTCCCATACCCAGGGGGTGGCAACCGTCGGGAGCATGGTCGTTTTCACGCAAGGCGTGCCGGATAAAAAGCTCTACCGCCGGTTCAATGTCGAGGGGTCCATCGGCGTTCCCGATGATTTCGCCAGCATGGAGGAAGTGCTGATGCGTCGCTTCAAGCGCTGGGAGGCAGCCCGGGAACCAGACCTTTCGACTTCCGCTTCGACAAGTTCAGGGCAGCAGCTCGGGGCAGCACCCGGGTCCAAGCTGGACGAATCATTCGCCTTCCTCCCGGACCTGTTGATTGTGGATGGCGGCAAGGGCCAGTTATCCCGCGCGATGCAAGTCCTCCAAAAATTCGAATTGTTTGACAAAGTGCCGGTGGTGGGTCTGGCCAAGCAGGAGGAGGAAATATTTTTCCCCAACAAGCCCGATTCTTTGATACTGCCGCACCATTCGCAGGGGCATTACCTTGTCCAGCGCATCCGCGACGAAGCACATCGCTTTGCCATTACCGCGCACCGGGCGCGGCGGACGAAGCAGGGCATGGCCTCGGCTCTGGATTCTCTCCCCGGCATTGGCCCTGTCAAACGGAAAGCCCTCTTGAAACATTTCGGTTCTGTGGATAAGATAAGAGAGGCTTCGGTGGTAGAATTGAGCGCCGTGCCGGGAATTAATAAGGCATTGGCTGAAAGTATCAAGGCGCATCTGGAATGAAGACTGTCTGGGTCGTTGACGATGATGAGGAAATGATCCATGCCAGGTGGTTGATGCTCAAACTGCTGGATTGCGAAACGTGGCATTATTTTCTCGGCGCGCCCGGCGGCCCAGACTCTGCCCGATGGGAAGCGCCCTGACTTGTTCATCCTGGATATCAACATGCCGGGAGTGAGTGGGATTACTTTCTGGAATTTTTACGCCGCCGGAATGATTTGAAGAATATCCCAGTTATCATGCTTTCCACCGAGGCTGCCGACGTGATGGTAGATCAAGCCATGGCCCTTGGCGCGGATGCTTACGTGACCAAACCGGTTGCACTTGAGGAACTGGAAGAGGCCATGAAAAAGGCGTTCAGAGTGCATGACGAAAATAAATAATAGGTCTTTAAATAATAACAAGAAGTGAGGCAGAAAAGATGGCAAAAGGTAAAAATGTGAAAAAAATTACCAGAGAGCAGCGCCAGACGCGCACATATCGGGTTATTTTTATCGTTATCTCGGTGATTGTTCTCTTAACCATGCTCTTGTCGCTGATCGTAAAGTAACGGTGACATCTTTGGGGTGACTCCCTGCGAGCCTGTTATTCCCCGGATATAGATTTTGCCCCCAAAGCGGGGATGCTATCCCCAGGCGGGGACGATGTCATCGGCGTTCGCGGCATTTGGTGAGGCAGTTGTATTGAAATTGAATTGATCCCCAAAAGAAGGGACACAAGAATAAAGCAGATGGGTACCATGGTATCCGTCATACCGAGAAAAGGTCATTTATGCTCGAAAAACTTGCTGGAATCGAAAAACGCTACGAAGAACTTCAGCGCCTCCTGTTGGAAGTGGGCGACGATTATCAACGCGCCGCCGAACTGAACAAAGAACGCCTCGACCTGGAACCCATGGTCGAAAAATCGAAAGAATACCGCCGTGACATGGCGCGACTGGAAGAAGCTCGCGCAATTGCCGGGTCCGAAGAAGATGCCGAAATGCGCCTCCTGGCCGAGTCGGAAATTGCTGACCTGGAACCGCGGGCGGCAGTGCTCGAAAAGGAACTCAAGCTGATGCTTGTGCCCAAGGACCCGCGCGATGATAAAAACGTCTTTGTAGAAATCCGCGCCGGAACGGGTGGGGAGGAAGCGGCCATCTTCGCAGCCGACCTGTATCGCATGTACACGCGTTATGCGGAACGCCAGGGCTGGAAAGTCGAGATGATGGACTCGAATGCGATTGGCGTGGGCGGTTTCAAGGAAGTTGTTTTCCAGGTCAAGGGCAAGGGCGCTTTTTCGAAACTAAAATACGAGTCAGGGGTGCACCGCGTCCAACGGGTCCCGGCCACCGAGTCTTCGGGCCGTATTCACACTTCCACTGCCACCGTGGCCGTTCTGGCTGAAGTGGAGGATGTGGATGTGGAAATCCCCGAGTCCGATATGAAAATTGACGTTTTCCGCTCTTCCGGCGCGGGCGGCCAGAATGTCCAGAAGAATGCTACTGCCATCCGCATCACCCACCTGCCGACCGGCATGGTGGTCGCCGTCCAGGATGAACGCTCACAACTGCAGAACAAACTGCGCGCTATGTCCATTTTGCGGGCGCGCCTGTACGAAATCGAGGAAGAAAAGCGGCGCTCCACACAGGATGCCGACCGCCGGTCGCAGGTGGGAACCGGCGAACGGTCCGAAAAGATCCGCACCTATAATTACCCGCAGAACCGTGTCACCGATCACCGTATCAACGTTTCAATCTTCAACCTTCCGGTCGTAATGGAGGGGAGCATTGACCAGTTTATTGAAGAACTCTCCTCCCGTGACGAGGCCGATCGCTTGTCTGCGAGGGGGGTGGAGGATGGTGCCGAGTAAGGGCGGGGGGCAGACCGTTGGGGAAACCCTCGACGGTCTTATTTCCCGTTTAGAGAGGACAAGTGACATGCCGGGTCTGGACGCCCAGGTGCTGTTGGTGTGCCTGTTGGACAAACCGCGTTCCTGGGTGCTGGCCCATCCCGAAGTGCCCCTGACCCGAAACCGGTATGCCGTGCTGGAGGCGCTGGTTGCGCGCCTGGAGAGGGGCGAGCCACTCCCGTACATCGTGGGTCATTGGGAATTCTTCGGCCTGGAGTTCGAAGTGACGCCCGATGTGCTCATCCCCCGCCCGGAGACCGAACTGCTGGTAGAGCGGGCGATTGCCTGGTTGAGAAAGTCGGAACCCGGGAGTAGGGAGTTGAAAGTGATGGATGTGGGCACTGGCTCCGGTTGCATCGCCATCTCCCTGGCGGTCAATGTGCCGGGCTTATCCATCACTGCCACCGACATTTCCCCTGCCGCCTTGAAAGTGGCGCGCTGCAATGCCGAAAAGATGAATGTCTCCGGCTGTATCACCTTTCTCGAGACCGACCTGTTTCCCAATCCTTTAATCCCTGATTCCTTCTCCATGATCGTCGCCAATCCGCCATATATTCCAACCAACACCCTGTACAAAATCCCTGTTTATGGCCGCGAACCGACTCTGGCCCTCGATGGCGGCTCTGACGGTCTGGCGCTCATCCGCCGCATCCTGACAGAAGTCCCCGACCGGCTTCTCTCCGGAGGGTTGTTCCTGATGGAAATCGAGGCCTCCGAAGGCCCGGCGGTGCATTCGTTGGCGTCTGACGCTTTTCCGAAAGCCCGGATTCAACTGCACAAAGATCTTGCCGGTCACGACCGGCTTCTGGAAGTACAGGCATGAACACGGAAGTTTTATCGGCGCAAGACCCGCTTGCCCTGCCGCGCGCCCTCGAAATCCTTCAATTGGGCGGGCTGGTGGCTTTTCCGACCGATACGGTCTACGGCGTGGGTGCGCTGGCCTTTGACGGGGCGGCGGTGGAAAGCATCTATGCGGCTAAAGATCGTCCGGTGGAAAAAGCCATCCCGGTTTTGATTGGTGATGTGGACGATCTGGCGAAAGTAACCGCTGAAGTCCCGGAAATTGCCCTGAAACTGGCTGCCCGCTTCTGGCCCGGACCTTTGACCCTAGTGATGCCAAAACACCCGGAACTGCCTGAGGCCGTCTCCGCTGTGCCGACAGTGGGTGTGCGTATCCCAGACCACCCTGTGGCGCGTGCCTTGCTGCGCCTAGCCGGGCCGATGGCGGTCACTTCGGCCAACCTTTCAGGTCAGCCAAGCCCCTCTACGGCGGAGGAAGTCTTTGCCAAGCTAGGCGGGCGGATTGCCTTAATCCTCGACGGCGGCAAGACGCCGGGCGGAGGCCCATCCACCGTGGTGGATTGCAATGGAGTAGAGCCGCAGGTTTTGCGCGCAGGGCCGATCCCCAAAAGTGAAATCCTGGCGGTGTCAGGTCAAAAGCTCTGATCCATATTTTGTACAATCCCATCGTTTCCCGCCCTTAATTCTCTAATCTGCATCTTAATCATTATTCATCTCGTTCTTATCTCAAAGCATATAATCATAATTAATTCTCCTCCTTAACAAACCCCGCCGGGACTTGGGCCAGTCCCCAGGGGTTTGTGTTTTTAACAGACAAATTATCCAGATTAAAACAGAGACGACCCGAATGGATCGTCTCTGCGAATTTAAACACCTTACTCTCCTTCAGGACAACGGCCAGGTCGGCAGAATATCAATCCCCAGCCCGTCGGTGTGGCCGAGAGCGTAGCGGAAATATCCTGCTGCAGCGATCATGGCAGCGTTGTCGGTACAGAGCGACAGGCGCGGGATGTTGACCGGAAATTCCGTCTGCGCCAGAAATGAGTCACGTAAGGGTTTATTGGCTGAGACACCGCCGCCCACGACGATTTGTTTTACGTTAAACTCGCGCGCCGCATTCAGCGTTTTATTGAATAGTACATCCACGACTGCCGCCTGGAAACTGGCAGCCAGATTTGCCACGGGCAGGAGCCTGCCATCTAGTCTTTTGCTTTCTTTGAGAACCGCGGTCTTCAAACCGGAAAAGGAAAAATTCCAGGTCCCTTCCAGCCAGGCGCGCGGGAATTTGAAGGCGGTCGGGTCGCCCTCTTCGGCGGCTTCCTGGACAGACGGCCCGCCGGGGTAGGGGAGTCCCAGCAGGCGGGCAACTTTATCGAAGGCTTCGCCGGCTGCATCGTCGAGAGTGGCGCCGAGGCGCCTGTACGAAAGGTGGGCATCCATCAGATTTAGTTCGGTATGTCCGCCCGAGACGAGCAATGCCATCAGCGGGAACTGCGGCTCGGGGGCAGGAGGTTCCCCGTCGTTGTATACCCAGGCCGAGTAGATATGGCCTTCCAGGTGGTTCACGCCCACTAATGGTAAACCCGCTCCGAGGGCCAAACCTTTGGCCATGTTCAGCCCGACCACCAGCGACCCAGCCAAACCGGGGCCGCGCGTGGCGGCGATGGCATTGATATCCGAAAGTGCCAAGTGCGCCTGGGCCAGCGTCTGCTCGATGACCGGCAGGATGGACAGCACATGCTGGCGTGCGGCCACTTCCGGGTAGACGCCGCCGTAGCGGGCGTGGATTTCCATCTGCGAGGCTACGGTGGAAGCCAGCAGTACGCGTCCGTTTTCGAGCACGGCCGCGGCGGTCTCATCGCAGGAGGTTTCGATGGCGAGGATGCGGGCGGGTTTTAAGTTGGCCATGGGGCGGTAGGTTGATAATTTGAAGCGGGTAAGGTCCTTAGACCCCGATTGTACTCGTTTAGCGGAGAATTACCACGGTCCGGCTCTACGAATATTCGGATAGAGGAGTGCGTCGCACCAGACAGGATGGCTTTATCCGTCAAACGGGAGATTAATACGGGTAGGAAAACCCCGTTAAACAAGGTGCGACGCACCACGGGCAGAGGCAAATATGGTAGAAGAGTCCCTACTTATTACCAATATCGAAATGCGAATAAAAAATCACTTTTCCTTCCACTTTTTCATCTTCAATACAAAATCGTACGGATACTCGGCGAGGACTTCCATTGACCCATCCGGGCGAACCCAGAGCGTATCCTCAATCCGCACGCCCATCCCTTTTTCTTGATAGTAAAGGCCTGGCTCGCTGGTTATAACCACGCCGGGTTTTAAGATGTTATCGTCCGCGGCGGTCAGGCCGGACCACGGCCGTTCGTGGACGTTCAGCCCAACGCCGTGACCCAGCGAGTGGACGTAGCCTTCCACCGGCGCTTGTGTGTTGAGCGGG
>Ga0209746_1001646_pt1 | contig 10542 bp, 7 predicted proteins | sample BarGraNGADG00211_3_FD_184496 | JGI IMG/M metagenome (GOLD analysis project Ga0209746, IMG submission 184496) | Arctic peat soil microbial communities from Barrow, Alaska - Barrow Graham LP Ref core NGADG0011-211 (SPAdes) (version 2) | ecosystem: Environmental > Terrestrial > Soil > Wetlands >...
TCACCGCCGGCAATTTTCATACGCCTAACCTGCTAAAATGGGACATGGGCGAGGGCACGATGCTGACCAGCGGCAGCAAGGCTGCGCCTGGCCAGGATGCCACCCTGGCTTTAGCCTACGCATCTGCCGGCCAGTACTTGGTGCGGGTCTATGATGACATGGGCAACATGGCATCGGCCCCGGTCACGGTGCAGGTAACCGTCAGTGCCTACGCCCGCGCCTTGGATCTCGCTCCGGAACGGCCCCTGGCCAATCGCCCCGTGGCCATCACCGCCTTGAATTTCCGTACTCCTGACAGGATCGCCTGGGATTTCGGCGACGGCACCCGGATCAAGCCCGGGCCCGGACCGGGGGTGGTCAAGGCCAGCTTCCTGGTCAGCCATACCTATGCCGCTCCCGGCACATATACGGTCAGGGCCTATGATTCCGGGGGAGACAAAAGCCAGCCGCCGCTGACCGTGGAATTGGCGGTCGCTGCCGATCCGCGTCAGGTCCGGATGGAACCGTCCCGGGCCGTGGCCGGGACGGCCTTGCAATTCAGCGCCGCCAATTTCAATACTCCCGACCGTCTGCGCTGGGACATGGGGGACGGCACCGTCCTGCCTGCTGAAAAAGAAACAAGCGTCATGGTCGGATCTTCCGTCAATTACAGCTATGAAAAGCCCGGCAATTACCTGGTCATGGTATATGACTGGGACGAAGATCCCGGGCTCCAGCCCGTCAGGTTCATCGTCGCGGTCAGCGACGCGGCAGAACTGGCTGCGGCCGGTGGACCGGCTGTCTCCATCCCCGCCAAAACCGAAACCATGAGCCCTGCCGTTGCGCTCGCGCCGGCGCGCAAAAAACCTGTAACGTTCAAGATCGGCCCTTATGCCGGATATTTTCAGCCCCAGGATCCTCTGGTAAAAGAAATCTATGGAAAAGGCGACATGATTTACGGCGCCAGGATGGGTATTCGTGTCTGGCAGGGCTTTTATTTGTGGCTCTCCGCAGCCCAGTTCCAGATCATTTCCAAAACCACGTTTACCGGGGACAAGACGACCTTGACCCTGCTGCCGGTCAGCGTTTTCCTGCGCTACAGCATCGGGCTGGGTTTTTTCAATCCCTATGCCGGAGTGGGTTTCACCTACCTGAGCTTCAAGGAAGAAAGCCAAATCATACCCAATACCAGAGGCAGCGGCAGAAACGTATCCGTGGAAGCAGGATTTGAATTGAAAATGAACCGGCATTTTTCTCTGGATCTTGGGGCCCGCTACGCCAAGATCATGGCGAAACCGGATGTTGGCGATGTGGAAATCGATTTGGGAGGCTTGCAGGCGGGGGTCACGCTGCTGGTTTCTTTTTAATTATCTGGTTTTTTGTTGACAGAAAGCCAAAAATATTGCAATATAATACAATATATAGTTTTTTTTAATGGATTCAAAAGATCAAATAAAAGAGCATATCTCTATTGTTGATGTAGCTTCGCTTTATGTAAGTCTGAAACCGGCAGGCAAAAACTACAAAGCGCTGTGCCCATTTCATTCCGAAAAAACGCCATCTTTTTTCGTGATGCCCGAGAAGAACAGTTTCAGCTGTTTCGGCTGCAACCGTTTCGGAGACATTTTCACCATGGTTCAAGAAATGGAAAACATCTCTTTTGTCGAGGCCATGCATTTCCTGGCCGAAAAATTCAATATTCCCTTGGAAAAAAGCCGTTTCCAATCCATAAAAAAAGATGACTATCTGCTTATTAATGAACTTGCCTGCGAATTTTTCAAGGACAACCTGTTGCGCGGCAGCGAGAGCAAGGATGCGCTGGCTTATTTGAAGAACCGCGGCCTGCAAAAGAGCACCATCGAGCTCTTTTCCATGGGCTATGCGCCCAACTCCTGGGATGGCCTGGCCAACCATTTGCGGCAAAAAAAAGTGCGGCTGGAAAAAGCGCTGGAACTCGGTCTTTTGGTCAAAAACGAAAAAAACAGGATCTACGACCGTTTCCGCGGCCGCATCATGTTCCCCATCTTTTCCGAAACCGGGACTATCCTGGCTTTCGGCGGCCGCACGATCATTGACGATGCGGCCAAATACCTGAATTCTCCCGATTCACCGATCTACAAAAAGGGCAACCACCTGTTCGGCTTCCACTTGAGCAAGAACTTCATGAAAGAGGAAAAAGCCGGCCTGCTGGTCGAGGGCTACCTGGACATGATCAGCCTCTACCAGGCGGGCTTTCGCCAGGTGGCGGCCTCGCTGGGCACTGCCCTCACCGAAAAACAGATTCACCTGCTCAAGAGGTTCTGCAACGCCATCCATATTTTTTACGACCGGGACGCCGCCGGTGAGGCGGCCACGGTGCGCAATATCGAACGGATGTTCGAACAGAACGTCAACCCTCGCATCGTGGTCATCGAGGGGGCAAAGGACCCCGATGAATTTGTCCGCAGCCAAGGGGCGCCGGCCCTGCGTGAAGCTCTGCTGAGAACCGAAGACGGTTTCAATTTTTTACTGAACAAGGCGTCCCGCGAATTCGACCTGTCCGTTCCTGACCAGAAAAGGAAAGGCCTGGACCTGGTCATGGCTGCGACGGCCAAGATGTCCGATCCTGTTATCCGCGAAGACTATATCCAGCGCATCGCCGCCTTTTTTAAAACTTCCGCCGATCTCCTGAAACTGGAACTGCAGCCGGGCCAGGTAGCGGAAAAGTCGGACCAGCCGTTGAAAATAACCCTCATGGAGGAAAAGATCCTGGAAGCGCTCCTGCGCGCCCCGGAGGTGATCCCCGAGATCCGGGAGTTTTTCAGCGCCGAACTCCTGGCCACGCTGGCCAGCCGCAACATCCTCCGCCTGCTGTTCGCCAGTTATGAAGAACATGGCGAGATCCGTTTCGCCGAAATCACGCAAGGCATGTCTGCGGCCGAAAAGGCCAGGCTCAACGATGTCTTTTCCCAGAAAACCCAGGTGAAAAAAGAACGTTCGGAAATAGAAAAAGATATCATCACCAGTATAAATAATTTTCAAAAAAAGCTGGCCCTGAACAAAAACAAACTTTTGAACCAGGATATCGCCGTGGCGGAAAGAGAAAAAAATTTCAAGAGAGTCCAGCAATTGATGAAGCAGAAGAACGCTTTGATCAAAAGCAGGTGCGGAAGTTCCCGGGAGGAACATGTTGAAAAAGAAACCTGAAAAAAAGGCGCCCGCTTCGCCCAGAAGCGCGGAAAAGCAAACAGCCAAACCGCCTGCCGGCAAAAAAAAACAGCCGGCCCCGGCAGCGGGCAAAGTGGTCGCCGGCGCAAGAAAACAACCGTCCAAGCCGTCCTCCCTGCCAAAAAAGCAGCCGCCAAAGCCGGTCGTTACTCCACAAAAACAGCCGCCCAAACCTTCCGTCGCTCCGACAAAGCAGCCGGCCCCGGCGGCGGCCAAGGTTTTGCCAAAGGCAAAAAAGCAACTTCCCAAACCGTCCGTCACTCCCAGTAAGCAGCCGGCCCCGGCGGCGGACATGGCTTTGACAACGGCAAAAATACAGCCGCCGCAACCTGCTGTCAACGTGGCCAAGAGCGCCGTTTCCTCAGTCATCATCAAGGAATTGATCGAAGCCGCCAAGGACAATGACGCCAAGATCAATCATGATGATTTCATGCGGTTTCTGGATGAAAACAACCTGCTCGTGAAAAAGAAGGAGATCACCGCCCACTTGACTTCATTGAATATCAGGGTCCTGAAAAAAAAATCGGTCCTGAACCAGGAAAAACTCAGCGAATACAACAATTTTCTGAATGACTTCCGCAAGGAGCTCAAGGCCATCCTGAAAAGGGTCAAGAAAGGCTTCGGCCTCATTGAGGCGTCGGCCATCAGCTATATTTTCGGCAGCGATGAAACGGTCAAGAAAAACCAGAAGTTCATCAAGTATTTCCTGAAGGAAAACGAGATCAAGCCCTCCAAGGGACCGGTGAAAAAAGCGTCCAAGTCGGGAGGGGAAAGGTCGGAGATCGTCGGCGATCCGGTCAGGCAATATCTGCGGGAAATGGGCAGCGTCAACATCATGTCGCGCAGCGAAGAGATCAATATCGCTCGTAAGATCGAGCGCGGCGAAAAAAAAGTGATCAAGGCCCTGTCCAAAACCAACATCGTTTTGAACCTGGTGATCAAGCTGGGCCAGGATGTGCTGGAAGGCCACAAGAAGATCGACGAGGTCATCGACGTCAGCGAGGACATATACGACGAATCCAAGAAACAGGAACTGCGCGACAATTTCCTCAAACAATTCGAGGAACTCAACCGGCTGAAACGCGAATTCAAAAGCCTGAAAAAATCCAAGTCCTCCAATTTCGTGCGCGCCAAGAAATTGGTTGAGATCACCCACCTGATCCAGGACATGTCCATTCTCTACGAGCACCGCCGCGAGTTCATCAAGAAGATCAAGGATTTGAAGGAGATATACGACCATGTGCTGAACCGGGTAAAAAGGCTAAAGAGCCAGATGTCCAAGTGCTCTTCCCGCTCGGCCGAGCGCAAGCGCATCGGCGAGGAAATCGTGGAGTTGAACCGGCGGCTCGAAAAAAACAACGAAAAATACGAAACCAACGTGGAGGACCTGTTCAAGACCTGCACGGACATCGAGGAAGGCCTCCACCTGATCGAGCTTTCCAAGAATGACCTGGTGGAGTCCAACCTGCGCCTGGTCGTTTCCATCGCCAAAAAATATATCAACCGCGGCCTGCAGTTTTCCGACCTGATCCAGGAAGGCAATATCGGCCTGATGAAGGCGGTCGAGAAATTTGAATACCAAAGGGGATACAAATTTTCCACCTACGCCACCTGGTGGATCCGCCAGGCCATCACCCGGGCCATTGCCGACCAGGCCCGGACCATCCGCATACCGGTGCACATGATCGAGACGATCCACAAGATCAACCGCACCCAGAGAAGGCTGGTGCAGGAATTGGGGCGCGAACCTACCGAGGATGAAATCGCCAAGGAAAGCACCTTTTCCTCGGACAAGATCAGGAAGATCCTGAAAATCGCCCAGGAGCCGATTTCTCTGGAGACTCCGGTCGGTGACGATGACTCGCACCTGGGAGATTTTCTGGAGGACGAAAAAACGGTTTCCCCTCCTGAGATCGTCTCGCAGATGAATTTGAGGGAACAGCTGGAGATGATCCTGTCGACGCTGACCGAACGCGAGGCGCGCGTGATCCAGATGCGTTTCGGGCTGAACGACGGCAATGAACATACCTTGGAAGAGGTGGGCCAGGAATTCCAGGTCACCCGTGAAAGGATCCGCCAGATTGAGGCCAAGGCCTTGCGCAAGCTGAAGAAAAAATCGAAGAAGCTGGTGAATTTCCTGGATAAGCCTGAAAATTACAGATAACGAAATCGGCGTAAGGCGTAAGGCGGACGGCGTTGGGTGAAGATGCAGGAGAAAGAAAAATGCTTTTTATCATTTGACTTTTTCTTGCCGTACACCGTAAACCGTCCACCGTTTACCGAGTTCGTTTGACAGTGTTCTAACAGTTGTTTATAATCAAACCTATGGAAAATGACCGCGTTACTTTGAAAATCCCCCGCCCCCTTTATGAGAAGCTCAAGACCGTGATCCAGGGCAGCGGTTTCCGCAGTGTCAACGAATTCGTGGTTTATGTCCTGCGCGACCTGATCGCCCTGCAACACTGGGATCCCGACAAGGACCTGTCCAAGGACGAGATCGACGCCATCAAACAGCGCTTGAAAAATCTCGGTTATTTTTAAACCCGGGCCCTAAAAAAATATTGCTTTTTGGTTACAACGGTAGTACAATTGGAGTATGATGCGCAAGAGGTTGCCATGTCACCAAGACGGCTGAAGGACATTCTGGCCAGCAAGATCCTGCTCGTGCTCACTTTGGCTGCGGTGGCGCTTATTTTTTTGATGGTCGCCGGCCTCTATTTCAAATCCAGGCCTGTCCTGGCCAGCCAGCCCCTTGGCGAATTGTTTTTCTCCAGCCGTTGGCATCCTTTCCGCGGTGATTTCGGCTTCCTGCCGTTCATTATGGGCACAGTTTGGGTCACCGGAGTGGCGGTACTGATCGCGGTCCCGCTGTGCCTGCTGACCTCCATCTATCTCTCTGAGTATTCGCACTCCAGGGTCAGGGAATGGATCAAACCGCTGATCGACATCCTGGCCGGTATCCCTTCCGTGGTGTTCGGGGTCTGGGGCATCCTGGTCGTAGTTCCCTTTATCAAGGATACGGTCGCCCCTTTCTTTAAGGTATTTTCCACCGGCTACAGCATCCTGGCCGGGGGCATCGTCCTGGCCATCATGATCTTTCCGGTCATCATCCATGTTTCGCTGGAAGTTTTCCGGGCCGTTCCCCAGGAAGTTCGGGAAGCTTCCCTGGCCGTGGGCGCCACCCGCTGGCAGACCATCAAGCACGTGGTCATGCGCAAAGCACTGCCAGGTGTGGCCGCGGCCGTGGTCCTCGGCATCGCCCGGGCGTTCGGCGAGACCATGGCAGTGCTCATGGTGGTGGGCAATGTGCCGAAAATCACTCATTCCGTCCTGGACCCCGCGTACCCGCTGCCGGCGCTGATCGCCAACAACTATGGCGAGATGCTTTCCATCCCCCTTTACGATTCGGCCCTGATGCTGGCGGCGCTCATTCTGTTGCTGGTGATCCTGATTTTCAATGTCCTCTCTAGAATGATACTTCTCCGGGTGGAACGGAGCATCCGTTAAGAGCATGGAGCGCCGTAAAATCGAAGAAAAGATTTTCCTGGGATTGATGATCTTCTCCACGGTGCTGATCATTTCCTGCCTTGTCCTGATCCTGCTGACCGTACTGATCAAGGGGCTGCCGTACCTGACCCTGGACATGGTCACCAAGTTGCCGCAGGGAGGATATTACCTGGGCAAGGGCGGCGGTATATTGAACGCCATTGTCGGGTCCCTGTACCTGGCCGGCGGCGCCACCCTGCTGGCCATCCTCTTCAGCCTGCCGATCGCGCTCTACCTGAATGTCTATACCCGCACCGACGGCAAGTTCGTTTTTGCCTGCCGCTTCGCTTTCGACGTGCTGAACGGCGTTCCCTCCATTGTCTTCGGCGCCTTCGGCTTCGCCATCATGATCTATTTCGGCATGCTGGCGTCGCTGCTGGGGGGGATCATCGCCATCGCCCTGCTGATCCTGCCCATGTTGATCCGCTCCATGGATGAGGTGATCCGCCTGGTGCCGCGTGAGCTCCTGGACGCTTCGTACGCGCTTGGCGCCAACCGCTGGGAAACGGCAATGAAAGTCGTGGTGCGCCAATCGCTGCCCGGCATCCTGACCGCAGTGCTCATCGCATTTGGGCGCGGTATCGGCGACGCCGCGGCCGTGCTCTTTACCGCAGGCTTCACCGATTCCATTCCCGATTCCCTGCTGCGCCCGGTCGCCACCCTGCCCCTGGCGATATTTTTTCAGCTTAGCGTGCCCATTCCCGAGGTCCAGGGCCGGGCTTACGCCTCGGCACTGATCCTGACCATCATGATATTGATCATCAGCGTTACCGCCCGGCTGCTGTCCCGAAGACTGACGCGCCACGTGGTGAAATAGGAGCAAGCATGGAATACCGAACCCATATCAGCGTGCAGGACCTGAACGTCCACTTCGGCAGCGAACATGTCCTGAAAGGCATTACCCTGAACATCCCTGACCGCAAGATCACGGCCATCATCGGGCCTTCGGGCTGCGGCAAAACCACGCTGCTCAGGTCGTTCAACCGCCTGATCGATTCCACCGAGGGGGTGAAGGTCTCCGGCCGGGTCCTGGTCGACGACGAGAACATCCTGGATCCCAAGACCGAGGTGACGCACATCCGGAAAAAAATGGGCTTGCTACTGCAAAAGCCCTACCCGCTGCCCATGTCGATCTACGATAACGTGGCCTATGGCCCCCGCATCCACGGCATCAAGGACAAAAAACGGCTGGATGAGATCGTGGAGCGTTTCCTTAAGAAGGCAAGTTTGTGGGACGAGGTCAAGGAAAGGATCACCCAGCCGGCCTCCATGCTTTCTGTGGGGCAGCAGCAGCGCCTTTGCCTGGCCCGCGGCCTGGCCGTGGAGCCGGAGATCATCCTCGGCGACGAGCCGACGTCGGCCCTGGACCCCCAGTCCAGCCAGAGGATCTAGCAAACCTTCATCGAATTGAAACAGTACTACACCATCGTCATCGTCACCCACATCCTGCGCCAGGCCAGGCGCATGGCCGACTACGTGGTCTTTCTCTACCTGGGCGAGCTGATCGAGCACGGCCCGGCCTGGGATTTCTTCAACAACCCCAAGCAGGAGATGACCCGGGAATATATCAAGGGATTGATCAGCTGACCCGACCTAGTGACCAAGAGAGCTTAGAAGGTAAAAGTAAAAAGGTAAAAGTAAGAGAAGAAATCTCCAAGCATCAAGCTCCAAGCACCAAATTCCAAATAAATTCCAAGTTCCAATTCCCAAAAGAAAGCCCTTTAAGGTTCTTTTCTTCACTTTTTCCTTTTACCTTTTTCCTTTCTATTTCGGTCTTGTTCCGACCATGGACTTGGCCGGCGAAACATGGTAAGATAACCTGGTTCCACCGGCTGTGCCGAGTGGTTTTCATGATGCGCCTGTAGCTCAATGGATAGAGCGTTGGCCTCCGGAGCCAAAGGCTATGGGTTCGAATCCCGTCAGGCGCGCATGGCCCGGGAGGTGACATGGGCTTTATCAATCAGAAGATCAAGGATGACCTGAGCGCGGAGTTTAAAAAACTGCAGCGGAGCGTGACCCTGAAATTTTTCAGTCAAGACATGGAATGCCGTTTTTGCAAGGATACGCGCGAGTTGCTTGAGGAACTGCAGGGTGTTTCCGGCATGGTAAAAGTCGAAGTCCATGATTTCATCAAGGACGTCGCGCTGGCCAAGGAGCTTGGCATCAGCCGCATCCCGGCCATCGCGGTCATCGGCGCCAAGGACCACGGCATCCGTTTTTACGGCATTCCTTCCGGCTATGAGTTCGCTTCCCTGATCGAAGCCATTCGCTTGGAGGCCAACGCCGAGGTCAAATTGTCGGCCGAGAGCAAGGCTTTTCTTGACACCCTGGCCGCCGATGTCCATCTCCAGGTGTTTGTCACCCCGACCTGTCCATACTGTCCGCCGGCCGTGATGCTGGCTCAACAGATGGCTTTCTACTCCTCCAGGGTCAGGTCCGATATGATCGAAGCGACCGAATATCCGCAATTGGCTCAAAAATACAATGTCTATGGAGTGCCGCGCACCGTGATCAATGAAACCGAATCGATCGAGGGCGGGTCCGGAGAAAAGCAGCTCATTGAAAAGATCAAGGCCGCGCTGAAAATGTAAGGCCGCCGCCGGCGGCAAGTTCCCCGCCCAGCGCCTGAGCCGGGCCAGGTCTCCCCAGAGCGCAGTTTCTCCGGGCGCCTCCTGGCCGTATTGCTGTTGATTTGTGGCGGCGGGGAGTGTAAAATATCAGGATATGGCAGAAAAAGTTGCGATCATTCACTACTGGCTGAACGGCATGCGCGGCGGCGAAAAGGTCCTGGAAGAAATATTGGCCCTTTATCCCGCGGCCGATATATTCACCCTGTTCTACGACCCCGCTGAGGTATCGCCCCTGATCCGCTCCAGAAATGTGCACGCTTCGCAGCTGGACCGCAACCCGTTGATCAAAAAACATTACCAGTATTTCTTGCCCTGGTTCCCCCGCCATATCGAGGCTTTTGATCTGAACGCGTATTCCCTGGTGATCAGCAGTTCGCACTGCGTGGCCAAGGGGGCCATCCCTGCCCCAGATGCCCTGCATGTCAGTTATATCCATTCCCCCATGCGCTACGCCTGGGACCAATATCATGCCTATTTTTCCGGGGCCGGCTTTTGGCGCCGCAAGATCATCCAGAGGGAAATTTCACATTTGCGCACCTGGGATGTCGCCAGTTCGGCCCGGGTGGACCACTTCGTGGCCAATTCCGCTTATGTCCGCCGGCGGATCGAAAAATACTACCGGCGCGAGGCGACCGTCATCCACCCGCCCGTGGATGTTGATTTTTTCCAGCCCGCCGCCAAACCCAGTCGCGACTATTTCCTGCTGGTTTCGGCCCTGGTGCCTTACAAGCACGCCGGCCTGGTCGTGGAAGCTTTCCGGGGATCGGGCCAAAGGCTTGTGGTGGTGGGGCAGGGGTTCGAATTGAAAAAATTGCGCAAGTTGGCCGGGCCGGGAATCGAATTCCTATCGGCCGTCGGGGCTGACAAGCTCCGTGAATTGTACCAGAACGCCAGGGCCATGGTGTTTGCCGGGGTGGAAGATTTCGGCATCGCTTTCGCCGAAAGCCAGGCCTGCGCCACGCCAGTGATCGCCATGGACCGCGGCGGCGTGCGCGACATTGTAATCGACCGGGTCACCGGGGTTCTGTTCCCCGAGGCGACCGCGGCCGGCCTGAAAAAAGCCCTTGCCGACTTTTCGCGCCTGGACCTTCCAGGCGTCGCCATCCGCGAGAACAGCCTGCGCTTCTCCGCGGCCCGTTTCCGTGAGGAATTGCGCCAATTCATCAGCGCAAGGAATCGA
>Ga0209746_1001647_pt1 | contig 10540 bp, 6 predicted proteins | sample BarGraNGADG00211_3_FD_184496 | JGI IMG/M metagenome (GOLD analysis project Ga0209746, IMG submission 184496) | Arctic peat soil microbial communities from Barrow, Alaska - Barrow Graham LP Ref core NGADG0011-211 (SPAdes) (version 2) | ecosystem: Environmental > Terrestrial > Soil > Wetlands >...
TACAGCAAAGATTGAGCAATTGTTGGATAATGAACAACATTCTTTGTAAAGCTACTGCATGAAGAAACTCTTTTCTCTTCTTCTCGGGTTACTGATTATAAATTCTGGCCTTCCCCTTAATGCACAGGAATTGATAAGGAATTCCTCAGTAACAGGAGTTTGTTATGCCGGAAAAAAAATTAACCGTATTTACGTTCCTCCTCCAAGGGAGTTTTACAGGAACGGAAGAGCAAATGGAGGAGCAGTTATAACCGTCAACTATGCAGGCTTTTCAAATCAGGCAGAAGCTGCAGTGGATTATGCAGTGTTGATACTTGAAAAAATACTTCCTTCCGATGCCCGTTTCACAATAGATGCCAGCTGGCAAAAAATTTCAACGGCAGGTGTACTGGCGCAATCAACAATTACTGGCTATGCTGCTGGTTGGGATATCAATGCTTTCAAGCCTTTATCGCTCTACCCGCTTGCTCTTGCTGAAAAGATTGCCGGCAGAAGCCTTAACAGCAATTTGCAGGGAGATATAACACTTGCAGTCAACAGTTCAATTAACTGGTACCTTGGTATTGACGGACAAACACCCGTTCAGAAATATGACCTGGTTACAGTTGCAATGCATGAGATCTGCCATGGACTAGGCTTTTTTGACAGCTTTAGCGATACCGGAAATATTGGTTCATACGGAATAGGTTCCATACCAATGATCTACGATACATTTATTGAAAATTTCCCTGGCAACAAGTTAACTGATACCCTGAAATTTCTTAATTCCTCAATTTCACTTGGGAGTCAGCTTGTTGGAAATCAATTATATTTCAACGGACCTCTCCTGAAGAAATATACATCCTCAAATCCTGTCCGGTATATCACTTCCAGAGCAAAGCTTTATGCACCGGCAACCTGGGACGCGGGATAAAGCATATCACATCTCGATGAATCTGCCACTCTTGCGTCAGATGGACTCATGACTCCTTTCATCGATTTAGGTGAAGCAATTCATGATCCGGGTATATATACACTCTCAATACTTGGAGATATTGGATGGATAAATACACGAATAATACATAAACCACTAGGAGATACTGAAGCCCACCTGACACAGATACAGCTCTCGGCAGATATAAAATCAGATACTGTCTATAACCATAATAAGGTTGGAATCGTATTCTCATTCAATAACTTTCTTACCAGTGACTCTCTTTTCCTTTCCTCCCCAAATTCTAATAACTCGTATAATACTATAATCACAATTCCGGGGTACAATTCTGAACTGCAGTATTATTTCTTTGTTGAGGATTATTTTCTCCGGAGGTACCATTCTCCCGCATTATATAAAGATTTTAACCTTTTTAAAAATAACAGGTATCACTTTTTTATAGGAACTGATACAGTAAAGCCTGTGATTGTCCAAACTCCGGTTCCTTATTATTTGCAGACGGTTGATTCTATTAAATTTGGTGCAGTAGTAACTGATAATCTTGGAGTTGACTCAGTATACGTACAATATAAAATAAATAACGGTCCCTCGAAATTTGTCAGGCTGAAAAAGGGAAGTTCTGATAACTACAGTACTGCTTTTGAGGCCAGATCTTTAGATTTAAAAGGCCACGATTCAATCGAATATAAAATATATGCAGTTGATACTGCAAAAGTTCCGAATATAAGTGTACTGCCTAAATCCGGATATTTTGTGACACACATTGAGGAAATATCCTCAACGCTGACAAACTATTCCACAGATTTTTCTGGTGCTGCTCCTGACTTCTTTAATATTGGATTTCAGATTTTAAAACCAGCTGGTTTTAGCAAGTATGGCCTTAATTCCAAACATCCTTACGAGAGTCCTGAAGACAATAATAAGAGCATAGATTATACTGCAATCCTGAGACATCCGCTGAAATTTAATGAGTCTGGTATGTTATTCAGCTTCAATGAGATTGTTCTTGTTGAACCGGGAGATGCGGGATCGGTATTCGGATCGCCTAATTTTTACGATTATGTAATAGTAGAAGGTTCAAGGAACTTTGGGAAGAGCTGGTTCAATCTGATCGATGGCTACGACAGCAGATTGTATCCATCGTGGCTGGCGGATTATAATAGCAGTATAGTCGGAGACAATTCAACATTTGTTGGAACGGAGGATATGGTGCAGAAGCATGCTTTTCTATACAAGGCAACTGACAATATTGCTGCAGGCGATACCTTACTGGTCAGATTCAGGTTATACTCTGATCCGTTTGCCAATGGATGGGGATGGGTAATTGAAGATCTGAAGATCAATCCGCTTGTTGACGCTGTTCCTGAAACAACTCAGCAGAAGATAAATATTTATCCCAATCCTGGGAAAGGGATCATTAAAATAAGTACTGATATTTATAGCAATGGGAATTATAAACCACTGCACTACAATGTTTTCAATGCGGCAGGTATAAGACTGATAAATGCCACCACCACACTGTCGGGCGAGACCCTCGTTAATATTTCAGATTATCCGCCAGGTATGTACATCATTGTGTTGTACCTCGATGACGGGATAAAGACAATTAAATATAGTCTTATTAAATAAAAGCAAAACCCCGCAAGAATGGCGGGGTTTTTGTATAAATTGATTTTTTGGAATTCTTTATTGGAAAATAAAGCTAATTTTGCTGAAGATTTAAAAAAACTGTAAAACACCTTAAAATGAGCATTATAAATAGTGTATTAGGCCTTTTTCTTGGTAATAAATATGAAAGGGACATTAAGGAAATTAATCCCTTTGTCGATAAAGTACATATAGAATTTGAAAAAGTAAAGGGTCTGTCAAATGATGAGTTAAGGGATCGGACGGATGACCTAAGAAAGGAGATCCTTAAAAGTATTGAGGATGATGAGAATGAGATCAGATCACTCAGGGAAAAGGCAGAGATTGAAGAGGATGTATATCTGAAAGAGGAGATTTACAATTCTATCGATAAGGTTGAGAAACAAATTAATGAAAAACTCGAAGCAACACTGGATCAGCTTGTTCCCAGAGCATTTGCAATTGTCAAGGAAACAGCAAGGAGATTCAAGGAAAACAACATACTTTAGGTGACGGCACGACAATATGACAGAGACCTGGCTGCAACCCGCGAAAGCATAATAATTAATGGCGATAAGGCCATCTGGAGTAACAAGTGGATTGCAGGAGGTAATGAAATTACCTGGGACATGGTTCATTACGATGTTCAGCTTATCGGAGGTGTAGCCCTACACAAAGGTAAGATCGCCGAGATGGGAACCGGAGAAGGAAAAACCGTCGTAGCTACCCTGCCTGTTTTTCTTAATGCACTTGCAGGAAGAGGAGTCCATATCGTAACCGTTAACGATTACCTCTCTAAACGCGACTCGGAATGGATGGGTCCAATATATGAATTTCACGGCCTTACGGTGGATTGTATCGATAAACATCAGCCAAATTCCCCGGAAAGACGAAAAGCATATAACGCAGATATTACTTTCGGAACGAACAATGAGTTTGGTTTCGACTACCTGAGGGATAATATGGCAATTAATCCTGAAGACCTTGTGCAGCGTAAGCATCATTATGCAATAGTTGATGAAGTTGACTCTGTACTTATCGATGATGCCCGTACACCACTTATTATTTCGGGTCCGACCGCAAAAAGCGATACTCAGCAGTTTGATGAGTTGAAACCCAAAGTCGATAAGCTGGTAAATGCACAGAAAAAGCTTGTTACCCAAATAATCGCTGATGCCAAAAAACTTATTGCGGATAATAAAGATGAAGAGGGAGGACTGCTTCTTTTTAGAGCATACAAAGGGCTCCCCAAGAACAATGCACTTATAAAATATCTTAGTGAGGAAGGAAATAAATCACTGCTGCTAAAGACAGAGAACTTCTATATGCAGAATAACAGCAAGGAAATGCCCAAAGCAACTGATGCCCTATATTTTATAATCGATGAAAAAGCCAACTCAATTGAACTCACTGAAAATGGACTTGATCTGATTTCAGATTCTGTCGAGGATGTAAGCTTTTTTATACTGCCCGATGTTGGATCAAAGATTGCCGATATAGAGAAATCAGAAATGTCGGACCGTGAAAAACTTAAGATAAAAGATGAACTTCTTCAGGATTATTCAGTTAAGTCAGAACGGGTTCACACGATGACGCAATTGCTTAAGGCATGGACACTTTTTGACCGTGATACAGAATATATTGTAGTTGATAACAAGGTAAAAATTGTTGATGAGCAGACCGGTCGTGTTCTTGAAGGGCGACGTTATTCCGACGGGCTTCATCAGGCTATTGAGGCAAAGGAAAATGTTAAGGTGGAAGACGCAACGCAGACCTATGCCACAATAACTCTCCAGAATTATTTCAGGATGTATCATAAGCTGGCCGGTATGACAGGAACTGCTGAAACAGAAGCCGGTGAACTCTGGAATATCTATAAACTCGATGTGGTGGTTATTCCGACAAACAAACCTGTAATCAGAAACGACAGGGAAGATCTTGTTTATAAAACCAAAAGGGAAAAATATAATGCTGTAATTGATGAGATTGCTGACATGAACCGCCAGGGGCGGCCTGTTCTTGTCGGTACAACGTCAGTTGAGATTTCTGAATTGCTGAGCAGGATGCTAAAAATGAAAGGTCTGAAACATAATGTCCTTAATGCAAAACTTCATCAGAGGGAGGCAGAAATCGTCGCTGAGGCCGGTAAAACAGGTACCATTACCATCGCGACTAACATGGCAGGACGTGGAACCGATATAAAACTTACCGAAGATGTAAGGAAAGCCGGAGGTCTTGCCATCATAGGAACTGAAAGGCATGAATCGAGACGTGTCGACCGTCAGCTGAGGGGCCGTTCAGGCAGACAGGGAGACCCAGGTTCTTCGCAGTTCTTTGTCTCTCTTGAAGATGAACTTATGAGGTTATTTGGTTCAGAAAGAATAGCCGGAATAATGGATAAGCTCGGACTCAAGGATGGAGAGATGATCCAACATTCGATGATTACAAAATCTATAGAAAGAGCTCAGAAAAAAGTTGAGGAAAATAACTTCGGAATCAGAAAACGACTTCTTGAATATGACGATGTCATGAACTCCCAGCGTGAGGTCATATACAAGAAAAGACGCCATGCTTTGCTTGGTGAGCGATTAAGTGTCGATATTGCCAATATGATGTTTGATGTTACTGAAAACCTGGTTGATGTCTATCACGGAGATGGAGATTTTGAGGGATTTGATTTTGATCTTATACGTTCGTTTTCAATGGATTCTCCTGTTCCTGATGAGGATTTCAGGAAAGCTAATTCCAAAGAGGTGACTGACAAAGTCTATATAAAAGTGCTTGATACATATAAAAGGAAGGTTGAATCTATTTCCGCTCAGGCCTACCCGGTACTTAAAGATGTTTATGACAGGATGTCACATGTTTATGAAAATGTTGTTGTTCCTATTTCAGACGGAGTTAAGGTTTATCAGGTTGTGACGAATCTGAAGGCTACCGCAGAATCGGAAGGGAAAGAACTGGCTAAAGCATATGAAAAAACTGTTGTTCTTGCCACAATAGATGAGGCATGGAAAGAACATCTGAGAGAGATGGATGAACTTAAACAATCAGTACAGAATGCTACTTACGAACAAAAAGATCCTTTGCTTATATACAAGTTTGAGTCATTTGAGCTGTTCAAGACAATGCTGACAAAAGTGAATAAGGATGTTGTCAGTACGCTGATGAAAGGTCACATACCAACGCAGGATCCGGAGCAGGTCAAAGAAGCGCAGAGAAAAAGGCAGGTAGATATGAGCAACCTGAGAACCTCAAAAAGTGATTTTTCGCAATATAGCAGTACGGGCGGTGGCGGTCAGGAGAAAAATCAAAAGATAGAACCTGTCAGAGTCGATAAAAAAGTAGGAAGAAATGATCCTTGTCCCTGTGGAAGCGGCAAGAAATACAAGAACTGCCATGGTGTGCAGCAGGGGGCCGGTGCTACAGTCTGATCAGATTTTGCTTACTTCATCGATAGCTTTCTGAATCCTGGTATAATTGGTCCTGTTAACCGCAACCAGCGGGAGCCTGAGATTATTCTGGCAAAGGTTCATTATACTCAGCATGGCTTTTACTCCTGCAGGGTTTCCATCGATAAAAAGTAATTCTGTCATTTCAAGATAGCGAAGTTGAATCTCGCGTGCTGTTTTAAAATTGCTTTTAAGTGCATTTGAGACAAGTTCACTGGTCGCTGCTGGGAATGCATTGGCGAGAACAGATATGACACCCGATCCTCCCGAAGCTATGATTGGAATAGTCATCGTGTCATCGCCTGAAATAACACTGAACCCATCGGGCTTACCTCTTATTATCCTCATAATCTGCGCTATATCGCCCGAAGCTTCTTTTACTGCAACTATATTTTCACACTCATTGGCAAGCTCTATGCAAGTATCTGACGAGATGTTGCTGCAAGTCCTGCCAGGAACATTGTATATTATAACAGGTATAGGACTGCATGTTGCAATCGCTTTAAAATGCTGAAAAAGCCCTCTTTGATTTGGCTTATTATAATAAGGTGCGACAGATAATATTCCATCGACACCGGTAAAGTTAGTATGCCTGACACAATTTATTACTTCCTGAGTGCTGTTACCCCCGATACCTACTACCAGCGGAACCCGATTATCAGTCACTTCAACCACATAGGAGATAATAGCTTTCTTTTCATCCTTTGTGAGTGTGGCTGACTCGCCGGTAGTTCCCATTACAACTATATAATTAATACCTCCTGTTATTACATGATTTACCATACGTCCGAGAGCAGCGAAATCAATGCTGGAGTCATTTTTAAAAGGTGTTACAATAGCAACTCCGGTCCCTCTGAATTTTTTCATATACTTAATTATTTACAACTTTTTGAACGGTTCCCGAATTAATCATGCCAAGATAATGTACTATCTGATCGAGGTAATCTTCAACGTTTACAGGATTTTTTAGTTCCATCATCAGGTCGAAGGGTGTGTTCCTGGTTTCAGGTTCAAACAAACCAACTTTAAGGCCGGCATTTGATAGTGATGAAATGTATTGAAGGGGTAATACTTTTTTAAAATTCAGATCTATCAGAACATCAAAACGGATATTTATAAAGGCAATGGATTCATGTGAGACCGGGTGATAGAAAAAGTTCAGTTCATCATTTTTAATAACAGAAAGGTATCTGATTGCGGTATATTGATTGGGCAGATTCTTCCCTGGAAAATACCCCATGATCTTTACATCAGTCTTGCTATCATGCATCTTTTGAATAAAACGCGATAAGCAAGCGAAGTCATCTGTTTTTGAAGCATCCCAGACAATCCCTATATTTCTTACTTCATTTATATTGGAAAAATGCTTTTTTCTTTTTGTTCCGGCTATCTTGTTTCTTAGAATAGCATCTCCGATTTTAAGTCTGATATTTCTAAATAATTCCATATTGCAAACCTAACAGTTTTTTATGAAAATCAGCTGAGAGTACGTGTTATTCTTCACCAATTTCTTTGAGAAAATCATCCTCACTCTTGAGAGCTATTTTTAGTTTTTCAGCTTCTTCTTTTTTTGACGGGCCCATGTCCTCTCCTGCAAGAATGAATGAGGTTTTTCCTGAAACTGACCCTGTATTTTTACCTCCGTTCCTTACAATTATTTCTTTATATTCTTCACGGCTATGTCTATGGAAGACACCTGAAATTACTATTATTTTGCCTTCCAGAGCATTACCTGTTCTAGTTGTCTGCCTATCTTCACTGAATCTGATACCGGCTGATTTAAGTCTTTTAATCATTTCAAGATTGTCATCATCAGAAAAATAGGCAACAATACTTGCGGCTATTTTAGGTCCGATTTCATAAACACCGGTCAGTTTTTCAATATCAGCATTTATCAGATCATCAATGGTACTGAATCTTCCTGCAATAGTTTTTGCAACCGTCTCACCGACATGTCTGATCCCAAGAGCAAACAGCACCCTGTGATAAGGAGTATCAATTGATTTCCTGATGCTTTTCATAATATTAGAGGCAGATTTTTCACCAAGGCGTTCAAGTGGAACAAGCTGATCAAGACGCAAATCGTATAGATCTGAAATGTTTTTTACCAGTTTTTCATTGAATAGAAGGTCGATAGTTTCTTCTCCCAATCCATCTATATCCATTGCCTTCCTGCTGATAAAATGTTCGATTCTTCCTTTGATCTGAGGAGGGCAATGAAGGTAGTTTGGACAAAAATGATTTGCTTCACCTTCATTTTTAATGAGGGCAGTCCCGCATTCCGGACAATGAGTGATGAACTCAATCTTCCTGTTATTCTCATTTCTGAATGAGTGATCTACTCCAACTATTTTTGGAATTATTTCGCCACCCTTTTCTATGTAAACCATGTCGTTCTGATGCAGGTCGAGAAGGGCTATCTGATCAGCATTATGAAGTGTTGCACGCCTGATTGTTGATCCGGATAGAAAAACAGGTTCCAGATTTGCCACTGGTGTAACTGCCCCGGTCCTTCCTACCTGAAAAGCCACTGAGAGCAGCCGGGTTGTAGCTTCTTCAGCTTTATACTTATATGCTATTGCCCACCGGGGAGATTTGGCAGTGAATCCAAGTTGCTGCTGCTGAACCAGGGAGTTGACCTTAATAACCACACCATCAGTGTCATAGGGCAGGTTTTTCCTCTCTGATTCCCATTGCGAGATAAAGTGTATCACTTCATCTATGTTATTGCATAACCGTATGCTGTCAGCAACTTTGAATCCCCAGGCTTCAGCCTCTTTGAGATTATCATAATGGTTATTGTGGGGCAGATTCTCAGAAAGAAGAAAGTAAACCATACAATCAATGGATCTGGACGCTACCACCCTTGGATCAAGAAGTTTAAGTGTTCCTGCGGCAGCATTCCTGGGATTCGCAAACGGAGTTATATGCGATTTAATCCGTTCCGCATTTAACCTGTCAAATACAGCTCGTGGCATAAGAATCTCTCCTCTTATGACAAATTCTTCAGGTAGGTATTTATCAGATATCTTTAATGGTATACTTTTTATTGTTTTCACATTAAGGGTAACATCATCCCCTTTGTTACCGTCACCTTTCGTCACAGCTCTGAAGAGAGAGCCGTTTTTATATGTAATACTGATTGATGCACCGTCAAACTTCAATTCACAAACATATTCAACTGGCTGTGATATTGTCTTATGAATCCTGTTGTAAAATTCCCTTAAATCATCTTCACTGTAAGTGTTCCCGAGTGAAAGCATGGGATATGCGTGCTCATACTGTTCAAACTCTTTTGTTATATCACTGCCAATGTGACGGGTGGGAGAGTCCGAAGTTATAAATTCGGGAAATTTTTTCTCAAGAGTATCAAGTTCATTTAAGAGAATATCGTACTCAAAATCAGAGATGGAAGGCTGATTTAAAACATAATATCTGTTGTTATGTTCTTCAAGTTGTTTCCTTAGAACATCTATCCTTGATTTTGCTTCAGACTTTTTCATTTAGAAGAAAAAAATTATTTCAATTCCATATTCCATCAATTCCGGCACCGCATTTGTTACATTTCCCTCCGCTAATGTTATTAGTCACGATCCGGTAACCTTGTCTGGCAACTACAATCGTATTACACGACGGACATTTGGTATTCGAGATCTCGTTTCCAGGCACATTTCCGGTATACACATATTTTAATCCTTCTCCGGTTGCAATCCGATAAGCACTTTCAAGTATTTCAACAGGTGTTGGCGGCAATTGTTCAAGCTTATGCAAAGGGTAGAACCGGCTGAAATGTAATGGAGTGTTTTTAAACCCATTGTCCCCTAACCATTTGCACATTTTCCCAATATCATCAATATTATCAGTCCAGTCAGGTACAACGAGATTTGTTATTTCAAGCCAGACACCGTTATCTTTTAATACCTTGAGAGAATCGAGAACTGGCTGTAACTTTCCTCCGGTTAGTTTCAGGTATAAGCTTTCACTGAAAGCCTTCAGATCAATATTTGCAGCGTCAATAACATTGCTTAGCTTTTTAAGTGGTTCAGCGTTTATATAACCATTCGATTTGAAGATGTTTTTAATTCCCGATTTCCTTGCAAGAGAAGCAGTCTCGAACACATATTCATAAAAAGTTACAGGTTCAGAATAAGTATATGCGATAGATTTGCAGCTGTTTTTAGTGCATTCATCAACTACAGCTTCAGGCATCAGGTCAACATTTCTCGTTTTATCCGGACTGGTCTGAGAGATGGTCCAGTTCTGACAATTCAGGCATACAAGATTACATCCCGCTGTTGCAATGGAAAATGCTTTGGAACCAGGGTAGAAATGATAAAGCGGCTTTTTTTCTACAGGATCTATATTTACCGAACATGGATTACCAAATGCCAGGGTATATAATTTGGACCCTTTAACCTTGCGATTATTACATTTGCTTAATTCACCCTCCTTAAGAACGCATTCATTCTGGCATATCCTGCACATTATTCCCCTCGCCGTTTCTTCCTGGTACATGGCGATTCTCTTA
>Ga0209746_1001648_pt1 | contig 10537 bp, 6 predicted proteins | sample BarGraNGADG00211_3_FD_184496 | JGI IMG/M metagenome (GOLD analysis project Ga0209746, IMG submission 184496) | Arctic peat soil microbial communities from Barrow, Alaska - Barrow Graham LP Ref core NGADG0011-211 (SPAdes) (version 2) | ecosystem: Environmental > Terrestrial > Soil > Wetlands >...
AGATTTTTCTGCGGTTCTGTTTGAGACGATGAAGCGGATAAATGCGGGAATCGAGGCTCTGGAGTTGTATGAATTCCGCTACGCGCTTGAAAACGTATATCCTGAGGATGGCTGGGACTCATGTAAACTGGACAAACAAAAGGAAATAGAACGTTTGATTGGTAGCCGCGATTTCTATACGAGCATCCAACTCAAACCCCGGGCCGGGGATAGGATTGTGCTGGATGAAAATATTGTCCGCCTGACCCGCATGCTTTTCGCAGGCATTGTGAGCGGAGAATATGCCGAGGAATGGGTCAGGGCGCACTTTTATTTCGATATAAGAGGTTTTTACTTTTTGCCTCGGACGGTCTATTTTACAGAGGATGTGTTGGCACATTTTGGCGGTAAGCCGTATAAGCGTTTCGAGCAAAGGCAAAAGCGCTTTGAGAGCTTTCAAGATGTTGGATACAAAGTTTTCAAAGATGCAAATGCTGAAATCGACCAGGCCTTTGTTGAGAGTGTAAAGAAACTCATTAGTACTCGGGGAACCCCATTGCTTATCATGCTTGCCGGGCCTACGGCGGCGGGTAAGACCGAGATTACTGCACGTTTGCTCAATGCTTTTGAAGAGACAGGCAAGAAAATCACCACGATTGAGGTGGACAATTTTCAGCTCGACAGAGAATATCGTGACGATAAACCGATGGGGAAGGAATCAATCCATTTTGAACTGTTCATGCGCAGCCTTGAAAAGATCCTGCAAGGCAAGAAGATCACCATCCCAAGGTATGATTTTGTCTATGCCACTTCCAGCCATGAGCTGAACGGCAACTTAAAGGCGGGCTGCATCCCACTTGAGATTGAGCCGGCCGATATCATTTTTATGGAGGGAAATTTTCCTTTCCAAATGGAGGAGATTTCCGGCCTGATTGGGATCAAAGTAGTGTATCTGACGGATGACCCCATCCGGCTGAAACGGAAATGGAAACGCGATATCGACTACCGGAAGAAATACGATCCGTCCTACTTAAGAAACAGGTATTTTCGGACCCAGTTTTTGAGAGCTGAGGATTGTTACCTGCCTTTGATGAAATTGTGCGATATTGTCGTAGACACCACTGGGGCGGCGCTCTGGGCAACGCCTGAAATTGTTGAAATACTAAGCCGGGATTGAGATCAGGTATGGCGATTCCGGCGCAACGAACTTCTCAATCTTTTCCCGGCGCGAGTTCCGCCGGGGATTAAAGTCTAAAAACCATATGGTAATTCCTCCGGCTTTTAAATCCAGGTCGTTCACGCTCTACTGGATTGGTCATCTGATTTCAATCGCGGGTTCACAGATGCAACTGTGGGCTCTGTACTGGCATCTCCGCACGTTATAGGATCAACCCATGGTCATCAGTGGCATCGGCCTGGTGCGGTTCCTGCCAGTGATTCTGCTCTCCCTGGTTGCTGGAGTGGCCGCCGACCGGTTCGACCGCCGAAAAATTGCGATCCTCACCCAGATCGCACTGGGGTTCGTTGCCTTGTTTCTTGGCCTGACCACCGCGTGGGGCGTAGTGTCTTTATGGATAATTTTCAGTTTGGTGATCATGCAGTCGGTGGCTGTGGCGTTTGATGGCCCTGCCAGGCAAGCCCTCATTCCCTCCCTGGTACCCCGCGAAAACCTGGCAAACGCCTACAGCCTGACCTCCATCGCTTCCAAAGTGGGTGGCATTCTGGGACCGGCGATCTGCGGGGTCGTGATCGCCTTTTGGGGCCTGCAATGGGCGTACTGGATCAATGCCATTTCCTATCTGGCCGTCATCCTGGCTCTGATCGCGATGGGAGATATTCGAACTGTGATTGAAAAGAGAACCTTCGAACTTCGGGGAACCCTCCGTGATATCCGGGAAGGGATCGAATTCATCAAAAACTCACCCATCATCTTCTCGGTCATGGTCCTGGATTTCTTTTGCACTTTCTTCTCATCTGCAAATACCTTGCTGCCCTTTGTAGCGATGGATATTCTGCACGTTGGTCCAATCCAGTATGGCTGGTTGTCTGCTTCCCAAGCCATCGGTACCGTGTTCGTCGGGTTATATCTTTCGCAAAAAACGAAACTTCGTCGTCAGGGGCTGTTGATTTCCATTTCCGTGGCAGGATTCGGCCTGGCGACGGTACTTTTCGGGGTTTCCACCTCCTTCTGGTTGACCATGCTGGCGCTCATCCTGATTGGCGCTTTTGACTGGCTGAGTAGCATCATCCGCAACACGGTGCGACAACTGCTGACGCCCGACGCGATGCGCGGCCGCATGATGAGCATCACCCAGATATTCTTCAATGGCGGTCCCCAGCTCGGAGAAGTGGAATCCGGTCTGGTGGCGCAGATTCTGGGGGTGCCATTTGCGATTATCTCGGGTGGGGTCGGTTGTGTGCTGGCTGCCTGTATTGTGGTGAAAAAAATCCCCCAGCTTTGGAATTACAACGGAGATGAAGCGGTCAAGGGCGATTAAATTTCATCACTCTAAAAACATTGCGCAGACCTTGACTGGTTTCCTGATGACTCATGCCCTATCACTTGCACGGATGCAATCATTACCGCTGAATGACCCACTTCAATATGACAAATGGCATATATATTTGAAAGAATACTTGCAATCTAGTTGATATTGTTGTATTATATCCAAATGAAAGCAAAATTTCAAAAGTAAGAATTGTGAAAGTTTTTGTTTCATCCAACGATTTGAGGAACAGGTGAAGCGATGAACCCGGAAAATCAAAACCCTGTTGGCTTCAGCCAATTGATCAGTGAGCGCTTTCCCCAGCTCACGAAAAGCGAGAAGGTCATTGCCAATTATCTGAACCAGAATCAGGATGATGCGGCTTTTCTTTCCGCAGGTGAAATAGCAGATCGGCTGCAATTAAGTGAAGCGACCATGGTACGCTTTGCGCGCACCCTCGGTTTTGACAGTTACCCGGCCATGCGGGTGGCTTTACAGTACAGTTTCCGTCACCGGTTGACGCATTCTGCCCGGCTGCGCAGCCGCCTGGATGATTTGCGCGCAGACGGCGATATTTTCGAACGACTTGTGGCTTCAGAGATTGATTACCTGACCGAAGCCCTTCAAACCCTTGATCGGAAAGCCCTTAACGCGGCTGTTGAGTTACTTCGTACTCACCAGCGCGTTTTTGTTTTTGGGCTGGGGCCCTCCCTTTCACTGGTTGATTTGCTTGATATCCGTTTGACTCGCTCAGCCCGGCATGTAATCCCGCTGAATACTTCCGGGCGGGAGATGCTCGAGCCTATGCTGCTCATGGATAGCAGTGACCTGCTGATCGCCATCGGCTTTTTCAACTTAACCCCCAATCTTCAGATGGTACTGGAATATGCCAACCAGCACAAAACGCCCGTCATCCTGCTGACCGACACGCTCGGTCCAATGCTGGGCGATAAGGCGGACGTAGTTCTGTCGGCACGCCGCGGACCGGTTTCCGCCTTTCATTCCCTGACCGTCCCGATGACGATCGTCAATGCTTTGCTCCTGGCCCTGAGTTCAGTGGACCAGGAAAAAGTGATGACGAACCTCGACAAGCTGGATCAATTACGCGAGCGTCTCAAGAAAACCAATGTGTCGGCTATTTAGGTAGACTCATCAAATATAGGAGAACGTACATGCTAAATTCCGAATTGGCTCAACAACCATTATCAATGCGCATGCTCGCCTCATTCAGGAGGTTCCTCCACTGGTTGACGAGCACAAGGGTGGTTCTGTCGTTGATCATGCTGGCCTTAATGTTAGTCATGGTCATTATCCCCTTGTATCGCCTGGTTGAGACCACGGTGACCTGGCAGGCTCATGATCTCACCCGCGTCCCGGATGCCGTGGTAGGCGAATTGACTATTTTTCATTGGGTCAGGATGTTGACAGGCATAATTAGTAAAATTTACACGTATTTACCGCTGCAGCATTCGATGATCATTGCAGTTGGAGCCACCCTGCTTGCGCTGTTGATCGGCAGCTCGTTGGCCTGGCTGGTGGTGCGCACCGATATGCCCGGCCGGAAGCTCGTCAATCAACTGGCGGTGTTCCCCTACATCATGCCCTCCTGGACCCTGGCTCAGGCCTGGCTCGTATTTTTCAAGAACAGGCTCACTGGTGGAACGCCGGGAGTTTTCGAGGCCGTTGTGGGAATCAGCCCCCCAAACTGGCTGTCGTACGGGCCGGTGCCCATCATCATTTGCAGCGCGCTGCATTACTACACTTTCTTTTTCCTGTTTACATCGGCGGCGCTGATGTCGATCGATTCCAACCTGGAAGAAGCCGGGGACCTGATGGGCGCCAGCCGCTGGCGCATCCTGCGCAAGATCACCTTGCCGCTCGTCCTGCCGGCCATCCTCTCGGGTGTCATCATGACCTTTTCCAAGGTGATGGGCACCTTCGGCGGGCCGAATCTTTTAGGCTTGCCGGTCAGGTACTATGTCACTGCCACCATGATCCGCGGCAGTTTAGCGGCTGGAGAGGGGGGGGATGCCTTTGTGCTGGCGATCGTGTTGATCTTGTTTGCCATCACCACCATTTACATCAACCAGAGAGTGGTCGGCACGCGCCGGAGTTATGAGACGATCGGCGGGCGCGGTTTTGTTTCGAATCAAAGCAAACTGGGGAAATACAAACGTGCCTTTCAAATTGCGGTGGTCGTTTTTCAGATCCTGGTCATCGCCGTTCCGATTGGCCTTCTGCTCTGGAATACTTTGATGTTGATCGATGGGAATTACAGCTTCAGCAATTTCACCTTGCAGCACTGGATTGGACCTGCTAATACACATTATAACAGTGGAGAGCCGGGAGTTCTGCTCAACCCGAAGATATGGAGGACCGCCTGGAACTCCATCAAGTTATCGCTCCTTACGGCCTTTTTCACGGCCCTGCTGGGCGTCGTACTCGGCTACGCCATCGTCAAAGGCCGCGGTACCCGGCTATCCAAGCTTGTGGAGCAGCTGGCCTACATCCAGTATGTCATCCCGGGCATTGCTTTTGGCGCAGTTTACATTGCCATGTTCGCCAGAAAGCTAGGACAGTTCCCGCCTTTGTACGGCACCTTCGCCTTGCTGGTGATCGTCTCGGTGGCCAAACATCTTCCTTACTCTTCCCGTTCGGGGGTCTCGGCCATGATGCAAGTCGGCCGGGAATTGGAAGAAGCCGGCATGGTGGCAGGCGCCAATGTCTGGCAGCGTTTCAGGCGCATCATCTTTCCACTGACCAGAAGCGGCTTTATGTCCGGTTTTCTGATGACGTTCATCACCACCATGCGCGAGCTCTCTTTGATCATCCTGCTGGTCACGCCGGCCACCAAGCTGCTTGCCAGCCAGACCATGTTCTATACCGAAAATGGAGACGCCCAGATGGCGAATGTGGTCATTCTGATCCTGATCGCCCTCGTCGTGGTTGGCAATTTCATCATCGGAAAGTTCAGCCGGGGCGGCAGTCTTCAAAAAGGTCTAGGAATGTAGCGAGAGGAAATCATGAGCACAACCATCACAATTAAGAATCTCAGCAAACATTTTGGCAAAGTCGTTGCGCTTGACAACGTCAGCCTGGTCATCGAACCGGAAACATTCGTGACCCTGCTGGGGCCCTCCGGCTGCGGCAAGACCACCCTCCTGCGCTGCGTGGCCGGTCTCGAAGACCCGGATGGCGGCGAGATCTACATCGGCAATAAGCTGGTTTTTTCTTACGACAAGGGCATATCGCTGCCCCCGGGCCAGCGCGAACTGGGGCTGGTCTTCCAGAACTATGCTTTGTGGCCGCATATGAAGGTGGATAAGAACATCACCTTCGCCCTGGAGATCCAAAAAATGCCCAAGGCTGAAATGGATAAGCGGGTAAAAGATTCGCTAAAAGAAGTGCAAATGGAAGGCTACGAAGACCGCTATCCCCGTGAAATGAGCGGCGGACAGCAGCAGCGCATTGCCCTGGCGCGCATGCTGGCCTACCGCCCCAAGGTCTTCTTAATGGATGAGCCCCTCTCCAATTTGGATGCCCGCCTGCGCATGGATATGCGCGCCGAACTCAAACGCCTGCATCATATCTCGGGGGCCACCACCATTTATGTGACCCACGATCAGGTGGAAGCCATGACAATGTCCACCAATATTGCCGTCATGAAGGAAGGCGTTGTTCAACAGTTCGATACCCCCGATAAGATTTACCATTTCCCCGCCAATCTTTTTGCGGCAGATTTCATCGGCAACCCAAAAGTGAACCTGCTGGATGGCGTTGTGAGCGGTAAAAATTCAGTCGACCTGGGTAAATTCAAGATCACGATCGATACCTTTAACGCAGCCGGCAGCGTGGTGGTCGGCCTACGCCCGGAAGATATCGCCATCTCGTCCCAGCCCGTCCCGGGAGCCGTGGAGTTCAGCGCCTATTCCGTCCTGCCCTCCGGAGCCGACACGACCATTATCGCCCGCCTGGGCGACCTGGAACTCACCATCAAAGTAATGGGCATCAGCAAGATCAAGATGGATGAAAAGATTTGGCTGACTTTCAATCCGCACACCCTGAACCTGTACGACAAAGAAAGCGGCAACCTCATTGTGTTATGAAAACAAGCGGAGCAGACTGCCTGGTATCGTCTCCGTAAACTGCCCAGATTGATCATTTGATTGAGAAAGGAGGTACGAAAAGATAAAGATATTCAAGAAAAAAAGCTCGTGTTCAATTCAATCCGTTTCCAACTATGTAAGGAGGAAGAAATGAAAGCGTTCGTAAAGTTAATCACTCTGATTGTTTTATTCAGCCTGGTGGTGAGCTGCGGTGGCACACCGGCTACGACAGTAGCCCCCCCACCCCCCACCACCCAACCTGGTGTCACCCCACCCCCTGCCACCGAAGTGCCTCTCACCGCAAATGAGCAATGGGCCAAAGACAATGGCCTCGGCATATACCAACCCGCCACCGATGACTGGGCCGCCATCGAAGCGGCAGCCAAGTTGGAAGGGTCAATCTGTGTTTATGCCAACTCATCCAAAATTACGAAATTGGAGGAACCCTGGACCGCGTTATACCCGGACATCAAGTGGGATTGCGGTGACACCGATAGTATCGACGTCAAAATGCGCGCCGAGCAGGAAGCCGGAAATGTCGTCGGGGACGTCTGGTTCAACAGCGATGGTCACATCCTGTACGGGGAATTTGTGCCCAATCAGTGGCTCTGGTCGTTCGTCCCCAGGGATGTGGTGGAACCGGAATTGACTGCAGAGCAGCCGATGGCGATTGCGCGCCACGCCATCGATGTGTGGGGCTACAACAGCGAGATTAACCCGGACGGCTGCCCGCTTACCAACTGGTGGAATTTGACCGAGCCGGCGTTGGAGGGGAAAGTCTATATCGAGGATCCCATGACCGATGTCAGCACAATGGCCAAATGGGCTACAGTTGCTGAACACGGAGACGAAATGGCTGTGGCCTATCAGTCACTCTACGGTGTAGAGTGGACCACTGACCCGGCGGCTGCCACGGATGCCTTTGGGCAGACAGTCATAAATGCCGGCTGGCTGTGGATCAAAAAGATGGCTCAGAACCATCCCACTGTTGTCGATGAGATCGACATAGCCTATGCGTCGGTAGGCATGGACCCGGCTGTAGAACCGGGGATTGGCTGGACCGGTTGGAATAGCGTTGAGGATACCGCGGCTGGAGATATCGTCATTGCGCCCTGCCTTGAAATGACACCTTCCCTTGGTATCATGAAAACCAGCTATCTGGCCGTTGCCAATATGGCTCCGCACCCCAATGCTGCCAAGCTGTTCATCAAACTTGCGCTCTCGCCGGACGGCTTTCATCCCTGGGATGCTATTGGCTCTTACTCGGGCCAACTCGGGATGGAGGGTTCTGCTGCTGAAGCCGACATGCCTTTTAGTGAAGTGCTGACGAAGGCCTGGGAAATGAATCCCCTTTACGACTGGGAATGGGGCGCAAAAGTGCGCGACTTCTGGGCTATCAGCCTGCTAACCCCTAAACCATAATGGTAAAACGAGTTTAGCAAGAACTTACCTCGTAGTGCGTAAATATCTGAACCAAAACCTTGTCATCCAAGAGTAATTCGATGGGAACAAGTTAAGATATTTATGCAAGCAGCAGGAATGGGTTTCTTTGGACACGGACGCAGCTTGTCCGTGTCCAAGGACCTTCATGAAAGCGCAAGAATAAAAAAGCAATTTGAATAGCAGATGCCAGGGAAACACCCGGATTGATTGACAATGCCAGGTGTGATGGCAAGGTATTTTTATTAATGTGGAGGCAAGTGGTATGACCATCCGGGCAGTTTTCTTCGATATGGGTGGCACGATTGAAACCTATGGATGGACTCCTGAATTACGCATCCGGGAAACGGCCGGCATCCGGCAGCGCCTTGTGGCTGCCGGGATATATTTCGATTCAACTGACAAGCAATTATATGAGATCATTTCCGCCGGGCTTGACGCATATCATCAGGTGAGCCTGCAAACCATGGATGAATTGCCTCCCCAGCGCGTCTGGAACGAATATATCTTGGCAGGCTACCCTGTGGACCGGGAAAGACTTGCCGCAATAGCAGAAGACCTGATGTTCTTCATCGAAACCCACTATTTCCAGCGTGCCATACGCCCTGAAGTGCCGGGAGTGCTGGAGGCCATCCGCAAAATGGGCTTGAAGATCGGCCTGATCAGCAATGTCAACAGCCGGGGTCAGGTGGCTGAAAATTTGAAACAGTATGGTATTCGCAATTATTTTGACCCGATCGTTTTATCCAGTGAATATGGACGGCGCAAGCCCGACCCCGCCATCTTTCATTATGCGGCCCGCCTGGCGAATGTCCCGACCGGTGAATGTGCTTATATAGGTGACCGCATCTCCCGCGATATCCTCGGAGCTCGCAAGGCTGGCTATCGGCTGGCGGTGCAGATACGCCACGATTACGACCATGGGGAAGTGGATGAGGGCGCCATCCCGGATGCAGTCATTGACCAGATGACTGAATTTCTGGAAATCCTGCAGACTGAACTGAACAATTCAAGGAATTCCAAACCGGGAAAAAACCATCAAAACCCAATCCGCGCTCTTATGTTCGACGCCGGAGATATTCTCTACTACCGGCAAAATTGTGGCAGCAAACTCGCGGCATTTCTGGATGAAATCGGGCACTCTTATAAAGAATTTACTCCGGACAAGAGAAATGCGCTCCGGGATCAGGCCTATCAAGGGTTGATAAACTATGACCAGTACCAGGAAGCCGTTCTCCGGTTCTATGGCATTACCCGCCCGGATCTGCTCGCACGCGGCAAACAAATCCTGGATGATGAGGCCAATAATGTGCAGTTCTTCGAGGGCGTCACGGAGACGCTAAGTTCCTTGAAAGAAGAAGGATATTTGCTGGGCATCATTACCGATACAGCCCTTCCAGTTCATATTAAATTAAGTTGGTTTGAACGCGGCGGCTTTGGGGATGTGTGGGATTCGATCATCTCGTCCAAGGAACTTGGCGTCCGCAAGCCGAACCCGAAAATCTACCAGTTTGCTTTGCAGCAATTAGGTGTTTCTGCCGATCAGGCAGTTTTCGTCGGGCATAAATCATCCGAGTTGGACGGGGCAAAAGCAGTCGGCATAAGAACGATCGCCTTTAACTACGAAGAAGGTGTTGCTGCTGATTTTTATATCAACCATTTTTCCGACTTGCTCAAAATTTCTCTTCAGTACAAGTCAGAATCAATAGAGCGGGGTTAGAAGCATTATGAAAGAGCACATAGAGGCCGTTATCTTTGACATGGGCGGCACCCTGCGAAGTACCACCAAGCGCTTGCGCGAGGTCAATAAGCAGAAGATTCACGCGATGATCGTGCTCCTTGGCGCGGATCTTGATGAGGTGGAATTTAAACTGTTGTTAAAGAAACGCGCCAGGGCCTATAAAAATTGGGCCAAGAAAAACCTGCTCGAGCTGAACGAGGTCGAACTATGGAGGCACTGGATGCTGCCGGATTGGCCGTCCGACCAGGTAAGCCGGCTTGCGCTTCAATTGAGTCAACTCTGGCGGGATGCCACCGCCAAGCACGTCGTCTTCCCTGAAACGCAGGAGACCGTGCTGACCCTCTTCCGGCGCGGCTATCGCCTGGGACTGGTCAGCAACACCACCAGCAGTGTCGAAGTCCCGCGCCTCCTCGAAGAACTGGGCATCGCCGGCTGCTTTGAGGCGGTCATCCTGTCGTGCGTCGTCGGGATCCGCAAACCTGACCCCTCGATCCTGTTGATGGCAGCCGAGCGGATGGGCGTCCGCCCGGAACACTGCGCCTATATCGGCGACCAGCCAAGTCGGGATGTGGCCGCGGCCCGAAAGGCGGGCTTCGCGAGGACCGTCATCCGGCGTGACCCCAAAAAACATTCCGGCCTGCCGCAGGATGCCGCGCTCATCCCGGATCATACCATTGACTACCTGACTGAGTTGCTGGACCTCTTTCCGGCTCGCTCAAAGGCAAAAGGCAATCATCCGGGGGCAGACAGCCCGCTGTATGATGCCTCCCTTTCCACCATGTGTG
>Ga0209746_1001649_pt1 | contig 10532 bp, 9 predicted proteins | sample BarGraNGADG00211_3_FD_184496 | JGI IMG/M metagenome (GOLD analysis project Ga0209746, IMG submission 184496) | Arctic peat soil microbial communities from Barrow, Alaska - Barrow Graham LP Ref core NGADG0011-211 (SPAdes) (version 2) | ecosystem: Environmental > Terrestrial > Soil > Wetlands >...
CCGCGACGGAAGCGAGTGGGGGCGCGTCATGAGGCGTCGCGATCTCGCGCTGGCGTTCGTTGGGCTCCTGGTGGCCTGGCAGTTGGTGGCCTGGCTGGCTAACGTGAATGTGTTGCCCGGACCGTGGCCGGTCGCGTTGGCCCTGCTGCACGCGCTTCCCCGCGGCCTGGGGCTGCACTTCCTGGTCAGCGGGTGGCGGGTGGTCGCCAGCGTAGTCCTGGCGATGGTCACGGCTGTGCCTGCCGGCCTTGCCCTGGGGCAGAGCCGTTTGCTTGGCCGCCTTTTCTCGCCTGTGGTCTACATCCTCTACCCGATTCCCAAGATTGTTTTTCTGCCTGTGATCCTGTTGCTCCTGGGCATCGGCAATGTCTCTAAGGTTTTCATGATCTACCTGGTCCTGTTTTTCCAGATATTGGTTGTGGTCCGCGATGCTGCCAGCAATCTGCGCCCGGAACTGCTCTACTCGGTCCGTTCACTGGGCGCCGGCAGGCGAGCCTTGTTCCGTTTCGTCTACTTGCCCGCTACCGTGCCCGCGGCCCTGACGGCCCTGCGCGTGAGCGTCGGGACAGCCATTGCGGTGCTATTCTTTGCGGAATCGTTTGCCACGACCTCGGGACTGGGTTACTACATCATGGTAGAGAGCTGGGGCCGGTTGGCGTATCCCGAGATGTATGCCGGTGTTGTGGCGATGAGCCTGCTGGGTTTGCTGCTATACTTCATAATCGATGGCTTGGAGCGCCGGCTGGCGCCCTGGATGTTTGCACGTGAAGCGTGATCGCTTGTCTATAGGATCATTCCCGTCCTCCCGCGTCTCACGTACACTGTAGCGAGGAGAGACCTTTCTTGCCTGATCGCGATCCTTCCGCCGTTCTGCCGCCTTCTGCGGAAAAACGCTCGTACGTGCGGCGCATGTTCGCCGTGATCGCGCCCCGCTACGATCTGATGAATCGGCTTATGACGCTGGGGCGAGACAGGATCTGGCGCCGCTCTACGGTGCGGCTCTGCGCGCTGCCGCGCGGCGGGCGTTTGTTGGACGTGGCGACCGGCACAGGCGAGATCGCTTTTGAGGCGCTGTTACAGGACGCCGCCCTGCAGGTGACGGGCGTGGACCTGACGCGTGAGATGATGGTGCGCGGGCGAACCAAGCACCATGGCTTGACATTCCCGTTCCTGGAAGGCGATGCCCTGGCCGTGCCGTTTGGCGATAACACTTTCGATGCCGCTTGCTCGGGTTTTATGATGCGCAACGTGCTCGACGTAAGCGCCGCGTTCGCCTAACAGGCGCGCGTGGTAAAGGCAGGCGGCCGGGTCGTGTGCCTGGAGATCACCCGCCCGGCTTCGCGCCTCTTCCGACCGGTCTTTGACGTTTATTTTTTCCGCCTGGTGCCGCTGATCGGTGGTCTCATCAGCGGTCAGCCGCAGGCTTACCGTTATTTGCCGCAGTCCACGGTAGACTTTCCGCGCCCCGCCGAACTGGCGCGCATCATGCTCTCCGTGGGACTGCGCGATGTGCGCTATCAGACGGCCATGTTGGGAACCGTCGCTCTGCATTGGGGGACAAAGTAAGGTGAGCGAGACGCAGAAGCGCCTGATCGTCGGCCTATCCGGGGCCTCGGGCCAGATTTACGGCATCCGTCTGCTGCAGGTGCTGAAAGAGATGCCGGGCCTCGAAACCCACCTGGTCATCACGCCCGCCGCGCGCCTGACCATCGCCGAAGAGACGGATTGGACCGCCCGCCGGGTCGAGGCCTTGGCCGACCACGTCTACCGGGCGGGAGACGTGGGTGCGTCCATCGCCAGCGGATCTTTCGCGGCTGCCGGGATGATCGTCGCGCCGTGTAGCATCAAGAGCCTGTCGGCCATCGCCAACAGCTACGCCGACGACCTCCTCACGCGCGCCGCTGACGTGCAGCTAAAGGAGGGCCGCCCGGTGTTGTTGATGGTGCGCGAGACGCCCCTCCATTTGGGTCACCTCGAGCTGCTGGCGCGCGCCGCACGCATCGGCTGTATCATCTTCCCACCCGTGCCCGCCTTCTACGCTCATCCGCGCACCCTGGCTGATATCGTGGATGCCACCGTCGGGCGGGCATTGGCGCGCATCGGGATCGAGAACGCCCTGTTCCAACGCTGGGGAGGGCGCACGGCGCAAGAAGATGGATGAACGAGGCGGCCGGCAGGGACCTGCGAGAACGTATTGCGGCATTCCTGGAGTGGTATGATCGACAGCGGCGGCGTCAATCACTTCAGCGCGCAGATCGTCGCCGCCTTTATGGCGCTGGGGTTCCTGGATCCGCACGGCGCGAGGTGCGTCTGGCGGCGCTGGCGGGCGAAATGCCGGGAGAATGTCACTGGGGCGCCCCGGGTGGTGGTTTCTTTGTCTGGTTGGGCCTTCCGGCCGGCCTGGATAGCAGCGCTGCGCTGCTGCCTGCCGCTGAGGCGTCCGGTGTCTCTTGCGTGCCCGGCGCGCGCTTCTGCAGCGACGGCGGCGGGCAAGCCAGCCTGCGCCTGGCCTTCAGTCTGCTGTCTGCAACGGAAATGACCGAAGGAGCGCGCCGGCTGGGGGCGGTCATCCGCGCGGCTGTGCGCTGCGCACAGCCGCTGCTGAGTGCATCTCATCTGAGGAGCAAGAGTCTGTGAACGACGCTGATTCGCCCGGCTTTCGCAGAACTGCGGACGAAGCCGCCCGCCTGGGCCATCCCTCCTACCTCTGGCGAGTAGGGCAGGAGCGGCGCCTGGCGCTCGTCGCGAGCTGGGCGCGCCTGGAAGGGGCGCGCATTCTGGATGTGGGCTGTGGGGTGGGGATGTATACCGAGCATTTCCACCGTTTCAGCCCGCACGTGACAGGCGCCGAGGTGGACCTGGGCGCCGCCCGTGCCGCGCGCGCACACATTCCGGGCATCGTGCTGGCGCCCGCCGAGGCGCTGCCCTTTGCGGCCGGCAGTTTTGATGTGGTTTTCTCACACGAGGTGATTGAGCACGTGAACGACGACCGGGCGGCTGCGCAGGAAATGCTGCGCGTCACCGCGCGGGGCGGACGAATCGTGCTTTTTGCGCCTAACCGGCTCTATCCGTTTGAAACGCACGGCCATTATTGGCGTGGGCGTTACCACTTCGGCAACACCCCGCTGATCAACTGGCTGCCGGACTCGCTGCGCAACCGCCTGGCTCCGCACGTGCGGGCCTACACCGGCCCGGGATTGCGCGGCCTCTTCGGCGAGCAGGCTGTGCGCCTGGTTCATCATAGCGTCGTGTATCCCGGCTTTGACAATGTCGTTGCGACCCGACCGACCCTTGGCCAGGTGTTGCGGCGGGTGCTATACACCCTGGAACACACGGCGCTACAGATGTTCGGCTTGAGCCACTTCATCGTATTCGAGCGGCTGTGACGACGCGTGGAGGCGCATGACACCGCAAACTGGCCCTTTCGGCGCCTACTTCGCCGCACCCATTTGCTAACCTCGCCGTTTTCTGCTAATATGGGCTTGCGGGGGGTGGAAGTTTCCCCCCGTTACCTTGCTTTTTGATCGGCCTCTATGACCTCTACGAATCGCAGTGACCAAATACAGCGTTGGCGTCGCCAGCGGCGCGTCAATGGCGGACCCCACATTGGGCAGTGGACCTTACGTCTCGGTAGCGGCTGCCTGGTGGTGAATCTCCTGTTTGTCGTTTTCATGGTCTTCGCCACAGTGGCTTCGGCAGCCGGTTTCTACTCGTACTTTGCGCAGGGCTTGCCCGATCCCACTGCCATCGAGACCAAGCAAGACCGCTTCGAAACCGTGAAGATCTACGACCGGACAGGTGACCATCTGCTCTACGAGTCGATCGATCCCCGGCCCAAGCTAGGGGGTGACCGCACCTATCTTACCCTCGACAAGATTCCCGTCCAGTTGCGCAACGCGACCGTCGCCCTGGAGGATCGCAGCTTTTATACTAACATCGGGATAAACGTGCAGGGGATCGGGCGTGCGTTGCTGAACAATCTGCGTGGTCAGGGCCTGCAGGGCGCGAGCTCGATCACCATGCAGTTGGTGAAGAACATCCTGATCGACCCGCAAGAGCGTTACGAGACCTCTTACGCCCGCAAGATCAAAGAAGCGATCATGGCGGTGGAGATCACCCGGCGTTACCCCGGGCGCCAGGGCAAGGACCAGATCCTCGAATGGTACCTCAACTTTAACAACTACGGCACCCTGGCCTACGGCGCGGAAGCAGCCGCGCGCGTCTACTACAACAAATCGGCGGCTGAGCTGACTTTGGACGAGGTCGCCGTACTGGCTGCCATCCCGCAGTATCCTGCCCTTAACCCTATCGGGTCGCCGGCGGATGCCTATCGCCGCCAGCGCAAGGTGTTGGTGGCCATGGTGGATGCCGGCTATCTGACCCAGGAGCAGGCGGACGGGGCGACTCGTTATTTCGATACAATCTTGCTCAACGAGCTCGTCAAGAAGGGCTTGCTGAGCGAGTCTGACTTGCCGCTGGTGGCGACTGGTGACAGACCCGCGACAGCGCGGGCGCTGAACGCGTTGGTCAAAGCCGATGTCGGCCTCACCCAGGCCGAGGCGGATGCCGCTAAGAAACTGCCGGGTAGCCTGTGGCAGCAAGTACGCGAGTCTGCGGCCGAGCGTTTCGAGGTACCACCCGATGCGCCGCACTTCGCGCTGCACGTTCTCGACCTTCTGCAGCAAAAGTATAACACGCCGGACGATCCTTACTACATCTGGCAGCACGGCCTGCGGGTGTACACTACGCTGGACTGGGACCTGCAAATCTACGCCGAGTGTGTCGCGCGCAGTCACATTGGCCATATGAGCCTGCAGACACCCAAGCCCTGCCAGGGCGGACTGCCAACGCAGCCGCCCATCCCGTACCTGGATCAAGCTGCGCAGAAATACGATCACAAGGTTAGCAACGCTTCCGTCGTCGCCATCCGCCCGAATACCGGTGAAGTTCTGGTGATGGTCGGCAGCCTGGATTACTTCGACAACAAGATCGATGGACAGGTTAACGTGGCCCTGTCTCCCCGCCAGCCCGGCTCCTCGTTCAAGCCCTACACTTACCTGACGGCCTTCGAGAGCGGGAATTTCTCTCCGGCGACCCTGGTGATGGACGTGCGCACCGTCTTCCCAGACCAGGGCAATGCGCCCTACGTGCCGGAGGACTATGATCGCCAGTATCACGGCCCGCAGTTGCTGCGCTGGGCGCTCCAACGCTCATACAACATCCCCGCCGTCTGGCTGATGGACCAGGTCGGAGTGGGCAACGTCATCAAGACCGCCCGCCGTCTCGGCGTCAGCAGCCTGAGCAAAGAGTTGAGCTGGTATGGACTGGGCCTGACCCTGGGCGGCGGTGAGGTGGAGTTGGTGGACCACACCTATGCCTATGGCGTGCTGGCCAACGGTGGTGTGATGGCCGGTCAGCCGGTGCCAGCGGATCAGCAGCGGCCTGGTTATCGCCAACTCTATCCGGTGTATATCCTGCAGGTTAACGACAAAGACGGCAATGCCGTCGAGCAGTATCGGCAGCCGGCGACCGCTCGGGTAGCCGATCCGGCGCCGGTTTATATGCTCAACAACGTGCTGAGCGATCCGAGCCCGCGGCCGGTGGCTTTCGGCACGTTTGCCCAGTACCTGGTGTTGGCCGACCGGCCGGTCGCCGCCAAAACCGGCACCACGAACGGTTACGTCGACGACTGGACGTTGGGCTATACTCCCCAGTTGGTGGTCGGCGTATGGACGGGCAACAGCAATAGCAAGCCGATGTCCGACTCATCGGGCTCCCTCGGCGCTGCGCCGATCTGGCATGCAATCATGCAGAAGGCCATGGAAGGCCAGCCCGTGCAGCGCTGGCAGGAGCCGCCCGGCATCCAGCACGTTAAGGTGTGCGTGCCTTCCGGCATGCTGCCCGGACCGGACTGCCCCCAAACCACGGTAGAGCTGTTCCGCTCCGGCCACGCGCCGACGCAATCGGACACCATGTTCCAGTCCTTTGACATCAACCGTGAGAACGGTAAGCTGGCCGCACCTTGCACGCCGCCGGAGAAGATCTATCACAAGGTGTTCCAGATTTTCCCACTCAATTCCGCCGATTGGGTGCGCGAGAAGGGTATCGCCCAACCGCCGACCGCGCAGGACGATTCATGCGGCGGTGGCGGCGAAGTGGCCGGTGACGTGGGCATCGGCTGGCCGATCGTTGGGCAGCCTGTCATCGGAACAATCCAGATCAAGGGCAACGCGCGTGGTGACAACTTCCGCGCCTACAAGATCGAAGTGGCGCCCGAAAGCGCGCCGAACCAGTGGCAGCAGATCGGTCCCGAGCACACCAACCAGGTGAGCAACGACGTGCTGGAGAATTGGGACACCGCGGCCTTCGACGGCCTCTATACCTTGCGCTTGACCGTGATGCGTAACGACGGCAGCAGCCAGCTGGCAGACGTGCAGGTGGTGGTGGACCACACGCCGCCCGACATCACGATCGAGCAGCCCAAGAACAAGGACGTTTACGTCATGGAAGATGCCGAGTGGGTGAGCATTACGGCGAATGCCCACGATACGTGGGCGATGGACCACGTCGATTTCTACATGGACGGCAGGAAACTGGGCACAACCACCGTCGCACCCTACAGCGTGCGCTGGACGATCGCCATGTCTACCAGCGCCGCGGCGGCGGCCAAGTCCACCTCGCCCATCAGCGAGACGCATAAGATCACTGTAATCGCCTATGACAAAGCCGGCAACTTCGCTACCAGCAATCCGCCTGTGCAAATCTTTATCAAGCACAAGGAGCCGGATAAGAAGACCAGCCTGGTGTCGCCGGGGGCGGCGGGGACCTATCCCGGCGGGACGAGTGGCGACACAGCGAGGGCTGTGGATACGGCGATGCTGGATGGTATCTATGTTGACGAAGTTGACCCACGGCCCGGGGGCGCTGTGCCGGTAAAGAGAACCGTGGGTGCGCTATGCCGCATATTCTGATCACGAACGACGACGGCTATCAATCCCCCGCGCTGCATGCGCTCGCACGGGCCATGGTCGCGGTCGGCCGGGTGACGGTCTTCGCCCCCGACCATAACTGGTCCGCCGCCGGCCACACCAAGACCATGCACAAGCCCCTGCGGGTCAGCCAGTCCGTTATGGATGACGGCACTCCCCTCTACATCACGACCGGCACGCCGTCAGATTGCGTCGGGCTGGCGTTGCTGGGCATCGTGCCGGAGCGCCCGGATATTGTCATCTCGGGGATCAACAACGGCTCGAACCTGGGACAGGATATCACTTACTCGGGGACTGTAGCCGGGGCCATGGAGGCGGCAGTGATCGGCCTCCCGGCCATCGCCGCTTCGCAAGAGTTTGCCGAAGGCGATGTGGCCGATGCGGCATCGGGCGATGAGGCAGCGCTGGCGGCCCGCACCGCTTTTGCCGCTCGTCTGGTGGCGGGCCTGGCCCGGGATGTGCTGGAACACGGGCTGCCGCCAGGCGTCTTTCTGAATGTCAATTTCCCGGCGATCCCACCCGACCAGGTGCAGGGGATTCAAGTAACCCGGTTGGGGCGGCGAGTCTATCGGGATGTGCTGATCAAACGGCTTGACCCGAAAGGGCGCCCCTATTATTGGATCGGCGGCGATCCCCCCACGGGCGAACCGCAGGCCGGCACTGATATCGGTGCCCTGTCTCACGGTTTCGTATCCGCCACTCCGCTAAACATGGATATGACGGATCGCGCGCAGATGGAAGAGATGGCGCACTGGGGACTGCGCCTGCCAGAATAGGCGACGTAAACGTAATCGTCGATCGAAGACTCAGTTTAAAGAAGAAGAATGCCAGACCTTGCGGCGTCCTTCCCTGGTGTACGATAATCAAAGGATGGGGCAGGTAGATAGCTGTGAGTTTCAGACCACTTCGCGGCCGAGATGACTGGTACGGGGTGCTGGCAGTGCTCGGCCTGTTGGGCCTGGATCTGCTGTTAGTTCGATTCATGGCCGGCCGGCCGATCAACGGCCTGACTTATGTGTTGGGGTTATGGGTCCTGGCCAGTTTGCTCGCCATCGTTTATCTGGGCTATCGCACGGTCGGCGCGTTCACGATCCAGTACCGCGTGGATCGCGACGCCGTAACCCTGATCTGGGGACCAACGCGCCAGGTCATACCCCTCGGCCAGATTCAACGGGTCCAGGTGGGCCTGGGCGAGCGCTGGCACCAACCGTCACGTCCGTGGCATTGGCCATGCACGCATCGCCGCCGCTACGAGTGCGAAGGCCTGGGCATGGTCAACGCTTACGCCACGCGCGGGTTGAGCGAGCAACTACTGCTCGTGACCCCGGAAGAGAGTTACGGCATCTCGCCGGCTGACCCGACCGGGTTCAGCCAGGCCTTACAGGAGTGCTATGCCCTGGGAGTGGCCCGGCCCTTGCAGCCCGAGCTGGCGCGTCCTCCGCTCTGGACCTGGCGGTTGTGGCGCGATTACAGCGCGCTGTTCCTGATCGGGATAGGTATGCTGGCCGTATTGCTGATGTTCGGCCTGTTCTGCTTCCGTTTACCGGTCATCTCTTCCGACGTGCCGCTGCATTTCGACATCAACGGCCTGCCTGATCGCATCGCGCCCAAGATAGGCCTCATCGCCCTCCCGGCCATCGGCTTGTTGACCTGGCTGGTCAACCTGGTGGCCGGCATCTGGATCTATCGCAGAGTCCAGCACCAGGGCGCTTACCTGTTGTGGGGGGGAGCAGTGGTGGTGCAGATGATCGCCGGCCTGGCTCTCTTGAACGCGATGCGCTGGTGAATCGATGACCAGCCTGGCCGGGCGCTTGTTGCTGGCGCTTCTCCTGAGCCTGGCCGTCGGCGGCCTGGGATACTGGCGCCGCTCGCTCTCGGCCAGCGGGGCGCTCGGCGCAGTCCTCCTGGGCACGACTGTCTTTGGGTTGGGCGGTTGGGTCTGGGGCGGCACGTTGGTGGCGTTCTTTGTCAGTTCCAGCCTGCTATCGCATTACCAGGCGGGGCGCAAAGCCATCTTCGCCGAGAAGTTTTCCAAGGACAGCCGCCGTGACCTGGGTCAGGCTCTCGCCAATGGAGGCGTTGCCGCCCTGTTGGCGCTGCTCGTCGGGTTGCTCGGCAAAGGGCGTCCGGTTTACCCGCTGCTGGCCTACGCTTTTTTCGGCGCGCTGGCGGCCGTCAATGCTGACACCTGGGCCACCGAGCTCGGCGTCCTCTCTGCACACACCCCGCGCCTGGTGACCACCGGGCGACCGGCAGTCCCAGGGACGTCGGGCGCCGTTACTTTGGAGGGAACACTGGCCGCCGCAGCTGGCGCCGCGTTCATCGGCGTCGTGGCCTTCGCCCTGATTCAGGGGGCTGCCATCCTGACCAGCGGCCATTGGCTGCTCAGTGATTGGCTTCTCATCCCGGTGGCAACGCTCAGTGGCCTGGCCGGTTCCCTGTTTGATAGCTTGCTGGGCGCAAGCGTGCAAGCCATCTATGTCTGTCCGGCCTGCGGCGTCGAGACCGAGCGCGCGCTACATCGTTGCGGTCAGCCCACCCGCCACGTGCGCGGCTGGCGTTGGTTGGATAACGATTGGGTCAACTTTTTTGCCTCCATGGTCGGAGCTATCCTGGCTGCTGCTGCGGCCACAGTCGCGATCCTGGTCTGAGTCATCACGGAGCTTCCTGATAGAGACATATGACGAACCAACCGGAACCGATCGTGAGTATTATCATCCCCGCTTACAACGAAGAGGTGCGCCTGCCCCGCTCCCTCAAGCAGATTGTGGAGTTCGCGCAGGGGCAGTCCGAGCCGATTGAGGTGCTGGTAGTCGAGAATGGCAGCCGCGACCGCACGACCGAGATCGCCGAGGCGTTTGCCGTGCAGTATCCGTTCATCCGCGTGCTGCACAGCGCCAAGGGCAAAGGTGTGGCCGTCCAGGCCGGGATGATGGCCGGTCAGGGCCGCTATCTGTTCATGTGTGATTCCGACTTATCCATGCCGATCACCGAATTGCCCAAATTTCTGCCCCCGCTGTGTTACCAGGACTACGACGTGGCCATTGGCTCGCGCGAAGGGCCGGGCGCGCATCGCTACAATGAGCCCGGCTATCGGCACCTGATGGGCCGGGTGTTCAACCTGGTGGTGCGTGTGTTGGCTGTACCGGGTTTTCAGGATACCCAGTGCGGCTTCAAGAGCTTCCGGCGCGAAGTGGCGCGCGAGGTCTTCGCGGAACAGACCATGACCGGCTGGAGCTTCGACGTGGAGGCGCTGTACATTGCTTTGCGCCGGGGCTACCGGGTTGTGGCAATTCCCATCGACTGGTACGCTGACGACGACAGCAAAATCGATCCCGTACGCGACACTCTGCACATGGTGCGCGATCTGTTGCGCATTCGTATCAATGGCTGGCGCGGCGTGTATGGAGCCCGCCGGAATAAGGGACAACTTGTGGGGACCCACGGGAACACGTAGCGGAGCGAGGAAAACGGGTTTCGACGGGTTGCTTAATCGTCGCAACTGGGCTAAGATGGTTTTGCGTAGATCCCGTTGTTGGGATG
>Ga0209746_1001652_pt1 | contig 10521 bp, 7 predicted proteins | sample BarGraNGADG00211_3_FD_184496 | JGI IMG/M metagenome (GOLD analysis project Ga0209746, IMG submission 184496) | Arctic peat soil microbial communities from Barrow, Alaska - Barrow Graham LP Ref core NGADG0011-211 (SPAdes) (version 2) | ecosystem: Environmental > Terrestrial > Soil > Wetlands >...
CGCTGCTTCGCCAAACCTATGGCCTCCGCGACGAGCGCTGCTTCACCCTCAAACTTTACAGCCTTCATCATTCAAGACTCACACTTCTCGGATGAACCGTTTTTTGCCTCATTTACAGCGTCCCCGCATCGTCTGACACCGGCCCCGCTCAAATTTACATCGTCCCCGCACCGTCCGTCACGTTCCCCGCACCGGTTTACAAGCACCCCCGGTCGGCTAACACGCGCCCCGCTGGAATTGACACGCGCCCCGTCGCGGCTGTCACCGGCCCCGCACCGTCCGTCGCCGTCCCCGCCAAAATTGATCCGCGCCCCGCACCGACTGACACCGACCCCTGATCGTCTCCCACGCTCCCCGCAACGCCCGTCACCCGCCCCGCACGGATTTGCCGTGCGGCAGGAAACATCGAACATTCAACATCGAACATCGAACATCCAATGTGACCGGCGCGCGGATGCTTGCTTGGACGTTGGGCGTTGAATGTTCAATGTTGAAAGTTTCCCAGTCTTTGGATTGCGGCGGCTAACAAATTTGACTCGCCGGTTTTCGTGGCTAGACTCACCAAGTTTATTTGAACATGAATCGCAAACCCTCCATGCTCGTCATTTTTCTCACGGTCTTCATTGACCTCATCGGCTTCGGCATCGTCGTGCCGCTGGTGCCGCTGTTCAGCCGGCATTATGGCGCGAGCGGCTTCGTCATCGGTGCCATCATCGCCTCGTTCTCGGCGATGCAGTTCGTCTTCGCGCCCATCTGGGGAAAACTTTCCGACCGCCATGGCCGCCGCCCGATCCTGCTCATCAGCACCGCTGGCGCGGCGTTGTCGTATGTTTTGTTCGCCCTCGGATCGGGTTTTGAAAATCACATCCTGGCGCTCTGGGCGCTGCTCGTCTCGCGTATGTTCGCGGGCGCGTGCGGCGGCAACATCACCGTCGCCCAAGCCTACATCGCCGACATCACGCCGCCGGAAAACCGCTCGAAACGGATTGGGTTGATCGGCATGGCGTTCGGTCTCGGTTTCATCTTCGGCCCGGCCATCAGCGGCATTGCGTTGAAATTTGGCGGCGTCACCGCGCCCGGCTGGACGGCGGCGGCGTTGTGCGCGCTGAACTTTTTCCTCGCGTATTTCATTCTCGCCGAAAGTTTGAAACCGGATTCCGGCCACGCGGCCAACCGCCCGCGTTTCGCCCAATGGGGCCACACGCTCGCGCAGCCGAAAATCGGCCTGCTCATCCTGATTTTTTTCCTGGCGACGTTCGCGTTCAGTTGCTTTGAAAGCACGCTGCCGCTGCTCGTCAGCGACAATTTCAAGCTCGGCTTAACCATGGACGAAACCAAACCGGCCATGACCGTCATTTCATTGTTCGTGTTCTGCGGCGTGATCGGCGCGTTCATCCAAGGCGGCTTGATTGGCCGGCTGGTAAAAAAATTCGGCGAACCAAAGTTGATTGCGTTCAGCCTGCTCCTGACCGGCGTGAGTCTCGCGCTGCTGCCGTTCATGAAAGGCGACGGTCCGTTGAAATGGTCGGCAGTTTTGCACGCCGCCGACTGGCCGTGGATCAAGATGCTGCTGGCGCTCGCGCTGCTGGCCGTCGGTTCCAGCCTCACGCGTGCGCCGCTGTTTGGCCTGCTCTCGAACTTCACGCCCGCGAACGAGCAGGGTGCGACCCTCGGCGTGGCGCAAAGCGCCGGCGCCCTGGCGCGCATCGTCGGCCCGCTGTTCGCCGCGATGCTTTACGTCCATGTGCCGCTGCTGCCGTATGTGATCTGTGGCGGCATTTCCATTCTGGCCGGCGCGCTGGCGGTGCAGCGGTTGGGCAGGGGAATTGAGGCCGTCGTCGTGAAAGTTCCCGACGCGGCCAATTGATTCAACGCAGGAACAATTCCGCCGCTGAATCAGCGAAGCGCAATCCCTGCGGTGTGAGTTGAAAACGATCCGTGTCACGCGAAGCCCAGCCGCGCTCGGCTAACTGGTTCATTTCCGCCGCCCATTCATTGCGCAAATCGAAGCTGGTCGCGCGCTGAAATTCCGCGAACGGCCAGCCCGCGTTCATCCGCAGTCCGAACGCGGCAATTTCTCCGGCGCGGCGCAGCGGCGGCAGTTCCTCGCTGGATTCAATCGCACGTTTGCCTTTTTCCAACTGGTCGCAATAGAGCTGGGTATTCGACCAATTCTTTGAGCGAACCCCGCGAACGTAGCCCGTTGCGCTGGGGCCGAGTCCGTAAAACGAGCCGCCGCGCCAGTAGTTCACGTTGTGTTTGCAGGCCAGGGACGGAATGGATTGATGGATTGATGGATTGATGGATTTTGCGTCGCGGGCGAAGTTGGCGATTTCGTATTGGTGAAAACCACCATTCACAGCGTGCGCAATCAACTCTTCATACATCTCGCAGGCGAGGTTTTCGTCCACGGAAAATTCTCCCGCTTTGAGTTGTTCAAAGAGCGGCGTGTCGTCTTCGTAAATGACTTCGTAGCTGGAAAGATGTTCGCTTTGCATCGCCATCGCCTCGTTCAAGGTCGCGCGCCAGATTTCCATGGTCTGGCTGGGAATGGCGAACATCAAATCGAGATTGATGTTTTCAAAACCGGCGTGGCGCAGAATGTCGAACGACTTGAAAACCATTTCGCGCGAGTGGATGCGGCCCAGGCGGTCGAGCAAATTTTCATCGAGCGATTGGACGCCCATCGAAATGCGGTTGATGCCGAAGTCGCGGAACAGTTTCGCCTTGTCCGCCGAGACGGTGGCGGGATTGCATTCGACGGTGAATTCTTCCGCGCCGAGCAGTTTCAATTTTTCCATTGCACGCAGAATGGTTTCCCATTGGCGCAAATTCAAAAGTGAAGGTGTTCCACCGCCGCAGAAAATGGTTTTTGGCTTGAGATCGTCCGCAACAATTTCCAGTTCGCGGACGAGCGCGGCGGTGTAGCGGTTGATGAGTTCGCCGCTGGCGGCCTCGGAATAAAAAGCGCAATACGCGCATTTCTGCGCGCAGAACGGGACGTGAATGTAAAGGCTGGTGACGCGGATCGCGGCTGGGTTCGCCATAAAAAAACGAGGTTCAAGACTGGTTAAGCGGAATTATTATCAGTCCAAATGCAACGCCTGTTCGAGCAGTTGCGGCAGATGGCTGATGACGGCGGTCTCGGTGACGGCAAAATTGGCGCCGGCCTTTTGCGCGGCGTCGAGCAACGCCGGTTCGTTGTCAGGAGCAAAGGCAATCACCGGCAGATGGCTGGTGGCCGGTTCGGATTTCAGCCGGGCAATGGCCCCGCAGACATCGCCGGGCGTGGCGAGGTCAATAAACAGCAGCAGCGGGGTTTCGCGCTGGGCGGAAGCCGCGAGCAGGGCGGCGTTGTTGACGGCCAGCACGCGATAATTCAAATCCTGCAGCCGGTTCACCAACTGGCTGCCGGGCATGAGGCGTTCGTAAAAAACCATCGCAAGCGGTTCCGACATGCGCCAAGGTTCGCTGGTGGCGGTGAAAATTGCAAAACTGTTTTCCGCCTGCGTCTCACAATTTTTTTACAAACTTTTCACCCCGACCTGACAACTTCTTCGCGCCATCGGGCAGAGTGGAGGCATGAAGAAAATCATGCTCATCCTCGGTCTGGCGACAGCTTGCCTGGCAAACTTGTTCGCCGGAGAAACCCTGCAACTGAAACTCGTGTCCGACCGTGAGGTCGTGCTGAAAGGCTCGCCGCAGGAGGTCGTCGTGAAGATTGACCTCTCGGCCATCGCCGGAAAGAAAAAAACGCGGCGCACGCCGTTGAATCTCGCCGTCGTGCTGGACAAGTCCGGTTCGATGACCGGCGCGAAGCTGGAAAAGACCAAGCAGGCGGCGATGCAACTGGTGGATCGCCTCGCGCCGAACGACATTTTTTCGCTGGTCATTTTCAGCGACCACGCCGAGGTGCTGGTGTCCGCGCAAAAGGTCGAGGACAAGGATGCGTTGAAGGAAAAGATTCAAAGCATCCGGGCTGACGGCAGCACGGCGCTTTATTCCGGCGTGAAGCTGGGCGCTGACCAGATTGAAGAATACCTTTCGAGCAAGCGCATCAACCGCGTCATCCTGCTCTCGGACGGATTGGCGAACGTCGGGCCGAGTTCACCGCGCGAACTGCGCCGGCTCGGCAGCCAGTTGGCCGAACGCGGCATTTCCGTCACGACGATTGGCGTGGGCGATGATTACAACGAGGACTTGATGGCGGCGCTGGCCGAGGCGAGCGACGCGAATTATTATTACGTCAAGGACACGGAAAAACTGCCGGAAATCTTTGCGAAGGAACTCGGCGAGATGCTTTCAGTTGCCGCCCGCGATGTGCGGATTGAAATCATCTGTCCCGACGGTGTGCAGCCGCTCGGCTTCATCGGCCGCGCGGAGCGGTTTGAAAATCAAAAGGCCAGCGTGAACTTGAGCCAGTTCACGACGGGGCAGAATCGTTATCTCCTGCTGCGCTGTCTCGTGAATGGCGGCAAGCCGGAAGTCGCGCGCGTCAAAGTCAATTACACCGACGAACTCAACGGCGGCACGGTTCAAGTCGCGGACGACGTGGTGAAAATCCGTTTCACGGAGGACCGGGACGCCGCTGACAAATCGGTGAACGGCGCGGTCGTCGCTCAAAAAGAAATCATGCTCACCGCCGTCGCCAAGGACGCGGCGATGGCGCAGGCGGATGCGGGAAATTACAAGCAGGCGGCGACGATACTTGCCGCGCAGGGCGGCGCGCTTAGTCGTGCCTATGCTGCCGCTCCCGCCACCGTTCAGATTCAACTTCGCAGTGAATTGGACAACATCAGCAATTTCACCAACCAGTTTGAAAGCGGCCAGTATGGTTCCGGCTCGCGCAAGATGATGCAGTCGCAGTCCTACAACAGCCGCAACTCAAAATGAGCTTGGTTATGAAGGCGCAATTGGAGTATTTCAACAAGCAGGCAAATGAAGAAAGTCGCGCTGGTTTTTGTGATCGCCGTCCTGCTGCCGAGCCTCGTGCTCGCGTGGCTGGCCGTGCGCTCGCTGCGCGACCAGCAGTTCCTGCTCGAACGCCAGCAGTCGCTCCTGTGCCAGCGCGTGACGGATGCGCTCGCGCAAAACATTTCGGATTATCTCGCGCAGCAGCAGCAGGAATTCGGCGCGCAGGTTGAAACGCTGGTCGGCGATCAAGATGCGCGCAGTGTCGGCAGCCGGTTCGATGCGCAAATCCGCCAGCACTGGCCCTTGGCCGAGGTGGGCTTCTGCGTCACGCGTTCGGGAAAAATTCTTTCGCCATCGTCCAGCGCGCGCGACGAGGCGAAAAGTTTTTATTCGGACAACGGCGCGTTTCTCGGCAACCGCGAAACCGCCGAGGTTTATGGCAACGTCAACACCGTCGCGAACAATTCGCCGGACCAAGCAACCAGCAGCAGCGGCGGAAACAGCGGACGACGCGGGTATGGGTTCAACAGTTTTGGCGGCAGCCAAAAGCAGATGCCTCAATCATTGGCTTTGGCGAACACCGCCGCCGCACCGCCGAAAGAGAAAATAAAACTCGACAGCGCCGCCAAGAAGTTGAGGGTGAGCGAGGATAAAATTCAAGCTGACCAACCGGCACAGTTGACTGCGAACGGTGCAGTCAGTCAGCAGCAGTCGGCGCAAAACATAGTTAATTACAAGGCGCAGTCGCGCAAAGTCACGCCGCAGAACGAGGCCTTCCAAGTGCTCAAAGACACCTCGGACGATGAGCAGAAAAATCTGTCGCGCGTGATTCCCGCTGAAGGCGAGTTCAGCCAGCTCATCGGCGACGGCACGGACGGGATGCTCGCGCGGTTTCTTCAGAACAAACTAAAGCTCATGTTCTGGCATCGCCTCAACCGCGAACCTGATCTGATTTTCGGCGCGCAACTCAACCTGTCGCGCGTCGTGGATGGACTCCGCGAACTCGTGCAGGCCGACCCGGAGTTGCGCGATGAGATTTGTGTCGCGCTGCTCGACGACAACGCCAAACCCGTCGTGATTTCGCGGGAAAAATTTCAAGCGAATTGGAAACGCCCGTTCGTCGCCACGGAAATCGGCGATGCGCTGCCGCATTGGGAGGTCGCCGCGTATCTCGTCAATCCCGCGCAGTTCACGCAAGCCGCGCACACGGCCAGGCTCACGCTCGGCCTGCTCATCGCCGTGCTGGTGCTGGCCATCGGCGTCGGAAGCTGGCTCATCGTCAGCAGTTTGAACTCCGAACTGAAGCTCGCGCGGCAGAAAACCGATTTTGTCAGCAATGTCTCGCACGAATTGAAAACGCCGCTCACTTCCATCCGCATGTTTTCCGAATTGCTCGCCGAAGGCCGCGTTACCGACGCCACAAAGCAGCGTTCCTACCTGAACATCATCACCGCCGAGGCCGCGCGCCTCACCCGGCTCATCAACAACGTCCTCGATTTCTCGCGCATGGAAAGCGGCGAAAAGAAATACAACATTCAGCCGTGCGATTTGACGGAAGTTGTCCGTTCAACCGCCGAAACTTTCCGTCCGCATCTCGAAGCAAATGGTTTCAAATTCGATTGTGAATTGCCGGAAGCAAAAATTTCCGTGCGCGGCGATGCCGATGCGCTCTCACAAATCATCGTCAATCTTTTGTCGAACGCAGAAAAGTATTCCAACGGCGGAAAGGAAATCACGTTACAGTTGGCGCAAAAGCAATCGCCGTTGCCGCACGTGGAGATGAAGGTGCTGGATCGCGGCCCAGGCGTGCCGCGTGGCAGCGAGGAAAAAGTTTTTGAGAAATTTTATCGGGCGCACGATTCACTCGGCAGCGGCATCCAAGGTTCGGGTCTAGGGCTGACCATCGCCCGCCAAATCGCCCGCGCCCACGGCGGCGACGTGGTTTATGAACCGCGCGACGGTGGCGGAAGCTGCTTCGTTTTGCGTTTGCCGATTAAACCCATTTGAAACCACTAATGAACACGAATACACACGAATTGATTGGGGAGCGCACGCGCCTCGCGTGCTGCCAACGACGCCCTCGTCGTTGGCTTCGTGCGATAACATTTGATTTCGATTCGTTTATGCAACCGCGCTCTAGTTCGGCGCGGGGGCGCGCCGAACCGCACGCGAGGCGCGTGCGCTCCCCATTCCCATGAAAACAAAGATTCTGATCGTCGAGGATGACCCGCACATTTTGCTGGGGCTGGAGGAGGTGTTGAAGAGCGAAGGCTACGAAACCGCCTCGTGCAATCGCGGCGATGAAGCCGTTGCCGCCGTCGCCAAGTTTCAGCCGGTGCTCATCGTGCTGGACGTGATGCTGCCCGGCGCGAGCGGCTACGACATCTGCAAACAACTTCGCGCCAAGAAAATTTCCACGTCCATCCTCATGCTCACCGCCAAGGGACAGGAGATTGACAAGGTCGTCGGCCTCGACCTCGGCGCGGATGATTATGTGACGAAACCCTTCGGCGTGCGCGAACTGCTGGCGCGCATCCAGGCGTTGCTGCGCCGGACGGTGACCGTCACCGATAAGCCCGAATCCGATGCCGTTTTTCAGATTGGTTCAGCAACGATTGATCCAAAAACCTTTCAAGTGAAACGCGGCAAGACGGTGGAAGAACTCACGGCCAAAGAACTGAAGCTGCTGCAAGTTTTCCACGCGCACGCGGGCGAGGTTTTGTCGCGCGACAAATTGCTGAACGAAGTCTGGGGCTACAATTATTACGGCACGACGCGCACGCTGGATCAGGTCATCGTGCAACTCCGCAAAAAACTCGGCGACCACGGCGGCGAATCCAGACATCTGCTCACCATCCACGGCGTCGGCTACAAACTGGTTGCGTGATGGGGTAAAGAATTTAACCGCCAAGACGTGATGAGAACGCGCAGCAAATGCGACGCACACGCCAGTTCCCCAATTCAATCAACGTAAAACCCGTCGGCGACTGGTGACGGTTGGTTTTTGCAGGGACGAGATGGGCCGGTATCGGCTGGTGGTTTGCATTCATAATCAGGGTTACGATTGCAAGTCTTACACACGCCAGCCAGTCCAGCCATGGAACGTTTGTCCTATGAACCAGGGATTTTTCCCCGGCCACGCAGAATAATTCCGTGCTCGGCCGCCCAATTCAAGACGGTCGCCCGGGCCTGGATTTATTCAGCGAGCCACCGGTTTCAACTCGAGATGGCGCAGACGGAACAGTTCGCCGCCATTGATTTTGGTCGCCGCCACTTTCATTTCAAAACTGCCGGGCGCCAGCGAAACGCGTCCCAGCGAGCCGGTCTGGTTCGTGCCGGATTTTACTTCGCCCTTCAAAGTTTGCGAGCCGAAGCTCACCGCGAACGCGCCGCCGTCCGAACCTTCCGGCGCGGTGTAATTTGCAGCGACTTCATACGTCGCGGCTTTTTCCAGACGCACCGACCAAGTGACAGATTGATTTTCCTTTGTCCAGTTCATCACCACGTCATCCGTTTTTTTGCCGGGGCCAAATTTTAGTCCGCCGTGCAGTTCGCCGTCGAACGCGCGCAACGTCTCGCTGGGAAATTCCGGTTGCAGCAGACGATTTGTGTCCGCCTGAACATCATTGGTCTCGCAATTCAAAATGATTACGGAATCCGTTTTGTCCGGGGCGTTCGTCGGAATGGAAATGCTAACGTCAAATGGATTCAGCCGAGTCATCTTGCGCGGAAATAAAACGCCCGTTGTTGAAACCCGGTAATCGTCGGCGAGCAAGTATGCGATTCCCAAATTAGTTGTCGTCAATCCGCCGACAATTAATTGTCCGTTCGTCGGCCAGGTGAAAACGTGCAAATAAATCGTGGCCGTTCCTCCTGGCACAAATGGCCCATGTTCATATTTGCTCCAAGCATGGATCGTCGTTTCGCCCCACGTCTGCACCGGCAACGGCGTGCGCGTCGTGCCACGGATGGATTCGCCGTTCACTTTCCACCAGTCGGCGATGCCTTTCAAAATCACCACATCCTTCGGGTCAATGTTGCCGTCGCCCATCGGCCCGATGTTCAGCAAAAGATTGCCGCCGCGCGCCGCCGACTTGGCCAGCAGTTGGATGAAATGCGACGGCGGCTTGTGCGACGTGTCGAATTTGTTCCAGCCGTAGGATTCATCCGTCGTGGGGATGCCTTCCCAATCGCCGTCGTGCGGCGGAAAATTCGCCGGACGATCCGTCGTATCGGCGTAATCGCCCCAGCCGGACACGAGCCGTCCGCTGATGACGACGTGTTTATCCATTTCGCGAATCGCTTTCATAATGCGAAGGTTTTCGGATGGCGGCAGCTTGCCCGCCGTGTCGAACCACAAGATGTCCGGGTGATAAAGTTTTATGAGTTCGCGGATTTGCGGAATGGATTTTCCGTCCACATATTTTCGCGCCGACGCCATGAACTCCGGCTTCGTTTCCTTCGGCGCGACAAGTTGGCGCGCTGCGTAGGCGGAAAGGGACGATGGAATCCGCCGTGAATTTTCCATCGTCCCGCCGGGACGGATGAGTTTATTCGACCAGCAACCAGCCGCCTTGTGGCTGGCTTATTTCCAGCATCGCTCCGCGACTCGTTTGGGCTACTTCACTTTTTCCACCACCAGCATCTCGATGGGTTCACGGCTCGGCACAAGTTCGAGACCGAGTTGGTCGATTAGAGCCTGCTTCAAATTTTCAAGGTTGAGAGATTGATCATCCGATTGATTCCATTTCAGGTGAAGATCAAAAGAACCAGTAAGTCCCGTTTGATCAATAACCGGAATTTTAAGTCCGTATTCGAGATTGCCGGCAAAGCTAGAAAGCGGTTGAGCGGTGTAAGTGTATTCGCCAGATCCAGACGACATTGACCCTCTTCGGTTAACATTTCGTTTCATACCTTGCGCATTCAGGTATTTGACCTTGAGAAGTAAAACATCTGTTTCTCGCGTCTCGATTTTTCCCGTCAAACCAAACTTCTTTTTTAGTTGCTGTTGCAAAGCTTCAGCATTTCCAGCAGGCAAATTGGCAATGAAGTCATATTCGGTTTGTGACAGTTCGGTCGAAACAATTGTTCGAGCCGGACTCCAGAAACCATAAGCAACGTCCAAGATGTTGGTAATCGATTGTCCAAATCCCATCACTTTCATTTTGTCATTCCTTACCCAGCCTCCAAAGTGAGGAAATTTTGAGGAAACAATCCTAACTTGTGGCGAAACTTGATCCAGTTTTCTGGAATCAAGATTTGAAGTAATCCGCCAAGAATCATCAAAGTTATGTTCTCGAATTTCTTTAACAGTTAATGTTGTCGTTCCCGCCGCGAGCAATACAACCACGCTCGCAACGATTGCTGTTTTTGCTTTAGTCCATGCCATAATTTTCAATGCTCCTTTGATGAGGGTTAAGGTTGAACCGCTGGCCGCCGCGCCTTTGACAATCGCCACGGCAGTCACAGATTTTGCCAGCGCCACCGGCGCGGCTTGAACGGAATTAGCGGTAATCGCCCCGGCAAGGATGGCCGTGGTCGAACTCACGCCGCGTTTCGTGAAAAATTTCCGCAGCTTTTCCAGCGCGCGGTTCACGCGCATTTTCG
>Ga0209746_1001655_pt1 | contig 10511 bp, 7 predicted proteins | sample BarGraNGADG00211_3_FD_184496 | JGI IMG/M metagenome (GOLD analysis project Ga0209746, IMG submission 184496) | Arctic peat soil microbial communities from Barrow, Alaska - Barrow Graham LP Ref core NGADG0011-211 (SPAdes) (version 2) | ecosystem: Environmental > Terrestrial > Soil > Wetlands >...
CCCGGCGTCAGGACGCCGACGGCGAACTCCCGGCCGTGGTACTCGACGACCGACACCGTCGCCGTCGTGGTGTTGCCGCCCTGCACGGGGACCGACGGCGAGACCACCACGAGGTCCTCCGGCCGGATCGCCGCCCGCACCCGCTCGCCGACGGTGGCCGGCTGGACGGCCGTACCGCGGAGCGTGAACCCCTTGTCCTCGACGGTGACCAGGGTGCCGTCGACGACGGTCACCTCGAGGTCGATCAGGTTGCGATAGCCCATGAAGTCGGCGACGTGCCAGTTCGCGGGGCTGTCGTGCAGCTCGCGCGGGGTGCCGATCTGCTGCACCTGCCCGTCCCGCAGGACGACGAGGCGGTCCGCCATGGACAGCGCCTCCTCCTGGTCGTGCGTGACGTAGATGGTCGTCAGCCCGAGGGACTGGTGCAGGCGACGGATCTCCGTGCGCATCTCCAGGCGCAGCTTGGCGTCCAGGTTGGACAGCGGCTCGTCCATCAGCACCAGCCGAGGCTCCAGGACGACGGCCCGGGCGATCGCGACCCGCTGCTGCTGGCCACCGGACAGCTGGCCGGGGAGCTTCTTGACGTGCTCCTCGAGCTTGACCAGGGCGATCGCCTCGGCCACCCGACGCTTGAGCTCGGGCTTGGCGACGTTGCGCATCTGGAGCCCGAAGGCGATGTTCTTCGCCACCGTGAGGTGCGGGAAGAGGGCGTAGTTCTGGAACACCATGCCGAACCCGCGGTTCTCGGCGGCGACGGTGTCCACCCGCTTGCCGTCGATCAGGATCTGGCCGTGGGTGAGCGGGAGGAGGCCGGCGATGCAGTTCAGAGCCGTGGACTTTCCGCAGCCCGACGGCCCGAGCAGGGCGATGAACTCGCCCGCCCGGACCGTCAGGTTGAGGTCCACCAGCGCGTCGACTCCGCCGAAGCTCCGTCCGACACCCTTGAGCTCGAGCGAGTCGAACTTGCTGGCAGCGATGGCCATCGGTCAGCCTTCCTCGTACTTCCCGGAACCGATCTCACGGTCCCAGATGTCGAACGCGAGCACCATGTCTGCCGGCGGCAGCGGGGTGGTCTTCGGCATCTCCTCGATCAGGGCGTCGTACCAGTCACGACCGAACTCGGCGATGATGTCCTGGCTCTCCTGCGGCGCCAGGTCGAGGGTCGCGCCCTCGATCGACGGACCGGGGTAGAAGTACCCGGCGTCGTACGCCATGGCGTTCGTCTCCGGCGTCAGGATGAACTGCAGGAGGTTGAGGATCGCGGACATCTTCTCCGGGTCCTGGCCCTTCGGCACGACGGCGTAGTGCGCGTCGGTCACCCAGGTGAAGTCGTCGAACGGTGCGGCCTCGATGGTGGTGGGCTCGTTGCCGAGGGCCCGCGGGTTGATGTCCCACCCGGTGGTCGTCGGGATCAGGCTCCACGTGCCGTCAGCCATGTTGGTGATGACCTGGCCGGTCCCCGTCGGGTAGCTGGAGATGGTCTGGCCGAGCTCCTTGAGGTAGGCCCAGGTCTTGTCCCAGCCGTTCTCCGGGTAGCTCGGGTCCGAGTCGCCCAGCATGTAGGGCAGGCCCATCAGGAAGGTGCGGCCGGGGCCGGAGTTCGCCGGCCGTGCGTAGCCGAACTTGCCGGGGTTCGCCTGTGCCCACGCGAGCAGCTCCTCGGTGGTGCTCGGCACGTCGGTCACGACGGCGGGGTCGTACTGCAGCAGCGGACCGGACGGGTAGTACGTGGTCACGACACCGAAGTCGCCGGCCAGCCCCTGCATGGCCGCCGCGGGCTCGATGTAGTTGTCCATGTTGGTGAGGCGGTCACCGAAGTCGGCGACGATCGGCTCCCAGAGGTCCTGCTCGATGCCGGCCGAGAGGCCGTCGTTCCCGGTCATCACGAGGTCGACCGAGAGGCTCCAGCTGTCGACCTGGGGCTTGATCGTGCCGACGAGGTCCGGGGCCCCGGCGCTCTCCCAGGTGACCGCGGAGATGATGTCGGGGTGCTCGGCGACGAAGGCGTCGACCATCACGCCGGTGAGCTTCTGGTTGCCTGCGACGTCCAGGATGTTCAGGGTGACCGGCGCCGACGGGGTCTCCGGGACGCCCGACCCTGCGGGCTCGCCCTCGGCCGCGACGGTCGGTGTCGCGGGTGCTTCGGTCGCGGGAGGGCTGCACGCGGTCAGGAGGATCCCGACGGCCGCGATACCGGCCACCAGGTGCAGAGGTCTTGAGCTTCTCATCGGCGTTCTTCTCTCTGGGTTGGTGCCTGGACTTCGTCTGCTCAGGCGATGGGGCTGCTGGTCATGCGGGTGCCGCAGCAGAGGGCTGGGCTCGCACGGGTCCGGTGGACTCGCGAACGACGAGCCGGAACGACAGGTCATGGTGGTGGGCCGGCGGACTCGACGGATCGCGCACGAGGCCGAGCAGCATGTCGACGGCGGCGCGCCCGCAGTTCGCCAGCGGGATGCCGATGCTCGTCAGCGACGGCGTCGTCAGGTTCGACATGGGGATGTCGTCCACCCCGACCACGCTGACGTCCTCCGGGACCAGGACCCCGCGCTGGCGCAGCCGCTTGAGGATCCCGAAGCCGACGAGGTCGTTGTAGGCCAGCACCGCCGTTGCACCGCTCGCCACGAGCAGGTCCCCGGCGGCGATCCCCCCGGAGACGTAGGGCTGGAAGGACCCGAGGTCCACCAGGTCGAACTCGGGCTGCTCGGCGGCGACCTGCTGGAGGGACCGGAGCCGCTCGCGGTGGGACCAGGACGTGGCCGGACCGCCGACGTAGGCGATCCTGCGGTGCCCGAGGGCGCGCAGGTGCGCGACCGCCTGACGGACGCCGTCGAGGTTGTCGATCGACACCGTCGGCAGGTCACCGCACGGGCGGTTCACCAGGACGAGGGGGCAGTCCTTCGCCAGATCCTCGATCACGGCGTCGGGAGACCGGGGCGAGCACAGCACGACGCCGTCGACCTGCTTGGCGAGGCCGCGGACGAGCTCCGCCTCCTGGCTGGGGTCCTCGTCGGAGTCGGCGATGATCACGGCGTAGCCGACCGTGCGGGCCTTGCTCTGCACACCCTTTGCGACGGCCGCGAAGAACGGGTTCTCGAGGTCGGGGACGATCAGCGCGACGTTCCCGGTCCGTCCGGTGATCAGGCCGCGGGCGGCGAGGTTGGGCCGGTAGCCCATCCCGGCCGCGGTCGTCAGGACCTTCTCGAGCGTGCTGGGGGAGACCTCGTCGGGCCTGGCGAGTGCACGCGACACCGTCGAGACCGAGACGCCCGCGACGCGAGCAACATCTCGTCCGGTCACGGGCACGGGCCACCTCCATCGGTGCGGTGCGGCCACAGCGGCGTGGCTGGCGCAAGTATGCAAAGGATTGCAGAGATTCGTCAAGGCTCTATCAAGAAGAGGTCGCCGGGGGAGCGGGCTCGCCACCCGGCGGCCGCATATCTACGCAGGTCACATGCGTGATCTCAGATCCGCACCGGCGAGGGCGTACCCTGTGCAGGTCGTCCTACAGATGCTCAAGCCGTTTCGACGAGGAGACGCGATGCACGCCGCCCGGCATGCCGTTGAACGCTCCGGCGAGTCCGGGGAGGTGACGCCATGAGGATCGAGAGCGCGGACGTGGTCGTCACGAGCCCGGGCCGGAACTTCGTCACCCTGAAGCTGACGACGAGCGACGGCGTCGTCGGGCTGGGGGACGCGACGGTCAACGGCCGCGAGCTCGCGGTCGCCTCCTACCTGAGCGACCACGTGGCGGCGCTGCTCGTCGGCCGCGAGGCGAACAACATCGAGGACACCTGGCAGTACCTGTACCGCGGCGCGTACTGGCGCCGCGGGCCGGTCACGATGGCGGCGATCGCGGCCGTCGACATGGCGCTCTGGGACATCAAGGCCAAGGTCGCCGGGATGCCCCTGTACCAGCTGCTCGGCGGGCGCAGCCGGCGCGGGGCCCTCGCCTACGGACACTCCTCGGGTTCGACCGTCGAGTCGCTCCTGACGTCGATCCGCAACCACCTCGACCAGGGGTTCAAGGCCATCCGGATCCAGACCGGCGTGCCCGGGCTCGGCAAGGTCTACGGCGTCGCGACGGACCAGACCGCGGGTCAGCGGTACGACTACGAGCCGGCCGGCCGCACCGCGGTCCCGGTCGAGGAGGGCTGGGACACCGGCGCCTACCTCCGTCACGTGCCCAGCGTCTTCGAGGCGGTCCGGGCGGAGTTCGGGCCGGCTCTCCCGCTGCTGCACGACGCGCACCACCGGCTCACGCCCAACCAGGCCGCCCAGCTGGGACGCTCCCTGGAGCCCTACCAGCTGTTCTGGCTCGAGGACTGCACCCCGGGCGAGAACCAGGAGGGGCTGCGCCGGGTCCGTTCGCAGACCACGACGCCCCTCGCGATCGGTGAGGTGTTCAACAGCGCGTTCGACTACCAGACGCTGATCACCGAGCAGCTCATCGACTACGTCCGGTCCTCGGTCACCCACACCGGCGGCATCACTGCGGTCAAGAAGCTGATGGACTTCGCGGCGATGTACCAGATCAAGTCCGGTTTCCACGGGCCGACGGACGTGTCGCCCGTCGGGATGGCCGCGGCGCTGCACCTGGACATCAGCCTGCACAACTTCGGCATCCAGGAGTACATGGTGCACAGCTTGGAGACCCTCGAGGTCTTCCGGACCAGCTACACCTTCACCGACGGCCTGCTGGACCCGGGCGAGACGCCTGGCCTTGGCGTGGATCTGGACGAGACGGCCGCCGCAGCATTTCCGTACACGCCGGCCTACCTTCCGGTGAACCGTCTGCTGGACGGCACGATGCATGACTGGTGAGGACGCGGGAGGGGAGCAGGAGATGACGGCGCGGAGCGGCGACCCGGTACCGCTGGCGGAGTGCGCCCTCCTGCTGCGCCCGGGCGACGACGTCGCGGTCGTCACGCGCCCGCTTCCGGCCGGTTTCCGCGTGCTCCTTGCCGACCGCGAGGTCGCCGTCCCCTATGCCGTTCCGCGTGGGCACAAGGTCGCGGTCCGGGACGTCGCAACGGGGTCGGCCGTGCGCAAGTACGGCCAGGTCATCGGGCGCGCGACGGCGGACATCGCCGCCGGGGAGCACGTGCACACGCACAACCTCGGGATGGACGACGGCGAACGGGTGCACGAGCTCGCCACGGTCCACGTCGACCTGCCGGCGCCCACCGGGCCACCGAGGACGTTCGACGGCTACCACCGGGCCGACGGCCGGGTCGGCACCCGCAACTTCGTCGGGATCCTCACCTCGGTCAACTGCTCGGCGTCCACGGCCCGGATGATCGCCCACCAGTTCCGCGGCCCGGTCCTCGACGCGTTTCCGCACGTCGACGGCGTCGTGGCCCTGACCCACCAGGGCGGGTGCGGGCTGGTGGCCGGGAGCGAAGGCGCGACGACGCTGGTGCGCACCCTGCGCGGCTACGCGCGGCACCCGAACTTCGGCGGACTCCTCGTCCTCGGGCTCGGCTGCGAGATGCTGCCGGTGACCTCGCTCCTGGACGGCCTCGACCTGCCCGCCGACACGATCGTCCGGACGATGACCATCCAGGAGACCGGCGGAGTCCGGGCAACGGTCCGGGCCGGTGCCGACCTCATCCGGGAGATGCTCCCCGAGCTGGAGGCCCGCCGTCGGGCACCGGCACCGATCAGCGAGCTGGTCCTCGGGCTCAACTGCGGTGGCTCGGACGGGTACTCCGGCATCACCGCGAACCCCGCGCTCGGGTACGCCTCCGACCGGCTGGTGGCAGCCGGCGGCACGTCGATCCTGGCGGAGACCCCCGAGGTGTTCGGCGCCGAGCACCTCCTCACCAGGCGCGCCGTGACCGAGGAGGTCGGCCGCGCCCTGCTCGACCGGCTGGACTGGTGGCAGGACTACGCGCGGGCGGGCGGCGGGACCCTTGACAACAACCCGTCGCCGGGCAACAGGGCGGGTGGCCTCACCACGATCCTGGAGAAGTCCCTCGGTGCGGTGGCCAATGGCGGCCAGGCCGATCTCGCCGCGGTCTACTCCTACGCCGAGCCGGTGACCGCGCGCGGGCTGGTGTTCATGGACACCCCCGGCTACGACCCCGTGTCGGTCACCGGGATCGTCGCGGGGGGCGCCACCGTCGTCTGCTTCACCACCGGCCGCGGGTCGGTCCTGGGCTGCCGGCCGACGCCGTCGATCAAGCTCGCGACCAACACCGAGATGTACGAGCGGATGGCCGAGGACATGGACCTGAACTGCGGCCGGATCGTCGACGGGACGGCCGGCCTTGCCGAGGTCGGTGAGGAGATCCTCGAGCTGGTCATCGCCGTGGCCTCGGGCCGGCAGACCGTGAGCGAGGAGCTCGACCTGGGCCAGGAGGAGTTCATCCCCTGGCAGCTCGGGACCGTGACCTGACCTGGCCGGGCGTGCGCCCTCGGCGCACCCGGCGACCCGACCCCGGCGAACGAGCCACGACCAGAGAGGGACCGATGACCCACAGCACACCCACCGAGGCGCCGGTGCTCCGCGTCCACCCGGACCGCCTGCTGCCCGCCGACGCCTCGGTCCGGGAGATCGCGCGCCGGCTGTACCGCACGGTGCGGGACCTCCCGATCATCTCCCCGCACGGTCACGTCGACCCGCAGATGCTGCTCGACGACGTGCCGTTCCGGGACCCCGCGCAGCTCCTCGTCACCCCGGACCACTACGTGACCCGGCTGCTGCACGCCTCCGGGGTCCCGCTCGAGGCCCTGGGCGTCGGGCAGGGGCCGCTGACCGAGGGCGCGGCGCGCGAGGCCTGGCGGCTGCTGTGCGCGCACTGGCACGTCTTCCGGGGCACGCCGGTCCGGTACTGGCTGGAGTCCGTGCTCGCCGAGAACTTCGACGTGACGGTGCGGCCGTCCGCTACCACGGCCGACGCCGTCTACGACCACCTCGCGGAGCGGTTGGCCCAGCCGGCCTACCGTCCGCGCGCGCTGTTCGAGCGGTTCGGCATCTCGGTCCTTGCGACGACCGACGACCCGTGCGACGACCTCTCGCCGCACGCCGCCCTCGACGCGGACCCGACCTGGTCCGGCCGGGTGATCCCCACCTTCCGTCCGGATCGCTACCTCGAGGCCGCGGAGGCGGGCTGGGCGGACGCCGTCGTGCGCCTGGGCGAGGTGGCCGGTGTCGACACCGGGAGCTACCCCGGCTGGGTGTCGGCGATGGAAGCCCGGCGCCGGTACTTCGTCACCCGCGGTGCGCGGTCCGCCGACCACGCCCACACCGACGCCGGCACCGCGCCGCTCGACGCCGGCGAGGTTGCGCGCATCTACCGTGCCGCCCTCGCAGGTGCCGTCACGCCGTCCGAGGCGGCCGCGATGCGCCGGCACATGCTCCTCGAGATGGCCCGGATGTCGACCGAGGACGGGCTCACGATGACCCTGCACGTCGGTGTGCGCCGGGGGCACCACAGCCCGACCGCCGCGCGGTTCGGCCCGGACACCGGCCACGACATCCCACTGCGGACGGAGTTCACCGACGCCCTGCGCCCGCTGCTCGAGCGGTACGGAACGCACCCCGATCTCACGCTCGTGCTCTTCACCCTCGACGAGACGTCGTTCTCCCGGGAGCTGGCACCACTGGCCGGGTTCTACCCATCGGTCTACATCGGTGCGCCATGGTGGTTCCTGGACGCCCCGGACGCCATCCGACGCTGGCGGGCTGCCGTCACGGAGACGACGGGCTTCTCCCGCACCTCGGGCTTCATCGACGACACCAGGGCCTTCTGCTCGATCCCGGCCCGGCACGACATGTCGCGTCGGATCGACGCCGGCTACCTCGCCCAGCTCGTCGCGGAGCACCGCCTCGAGGAGGACGAGGCGCACGAGACCGCCGTCGACCTGGTCTCCGGCCGTCCGACACAGGTCTTCAAGCTGTGAGCGCGCTGACGAGGTCCGTGCCGGCGGCCCCGGTCCGGCACGTCCACCTCGGTCTGGGGAACTTCTTCCGCGCGCACCAGGCGTGGTACACCGCCCACGCGCCGGATGCTGCCGAGTGGGGGATCGCCGCGTTCACCGGGCGCCCGAACGCCCGGTCGAACGGGGTGGCGGCGGCGCTCGAGGCCCAGGACGGCCTGTACACGCTGGTCACCCGGGGAAGCGACGGCGACACGTTCGAGGTGGTCCCGAGCCTGACGACGGTACACACCATCCGCGAGCACGGCGCGTGGCTGACCTACCTGGCCGACCCGATGGTGCAGGTGGTCACCACGACCGTCACCGAGGCCGGGTACGTGCGTGGCACCGACGGCGGGCTGGACGCCGACCGCACGGAGGTCCGGGCGGACGTGGCAGCCCTGCGGGCGGACCCGACGGCGGCCGTCCGGACGGCGCCGGCGACCCTGGTGTCCGGGCTCGCCGCGCGGCGGCTCGCGGGAGGCGGGCCGCTGACGATCGTCCCGTGCGACAACCTTCCCGGCAACGGAGCGGCCGTGGCGCGCGTCGTCGGCGACCTCGCCCGGCTGGTCGACCCCGGGCTCGCGGACTGGATCGCGGGGACGGTCGCCTTCGCGACGACCATGGTGGACCGGATCACCCCGGAGGCGACCGAGGAGGACCGGGCCGACGTCCGGGCCGCGACCGGGATCCAGGACCGGGCGGTGGTCGTCACGGAGCCGTTCACCGAGTGGGTCGTCAGCGGGCGGTTCGGCGCGGGCCGCCCCGCCTGGCAGGACGCCGGAGCGACCTTCACCTCCGACGTCGAACCGTTCGAGGACCGCAAGCTGTGGTTGCTCAACGGAGCGCACTCGATGCTCGCCTACGCCGGGTCGATCCGCGGCCACGTGACCGTCGCGGACACGATGCGGGACGAGACCTGCCTGCGGTGGCTCGAGGAGTGGTGGGACGCGGCCGCAGGGCACCTGTCGCTCCCGGCCGCCGACAACGACGCCTACCGCACGGCACTCGTCGCCCGCTTCGCCAACCCGCGGATGCGCCACAGGTTGGACCAGATCGCATGGGACGGCTCGCAGAAGCTGCCGATCCGCGTGCTGCCGACCGTCCGCAGCGAGCGTGCCGCCGGCCGGCTGCCGGCCGGTGCGACGCGACCGCTCGCCGCGTGGGTGTGTCACCTCCGAGGTTTGGGCGCCACGGTCACCGATGCCCGCGCCGCCGAGCTCGTCCCGCTCGCCGCCGGACCGCTACCGGACGCGGTCAGGCGCGTCCTCGCGGTGCTGGACCCCGCGCTGGTCGAGGACGCTGCGCTCGTGACGGCGGTCGTCGACCAGGCGGAGGAGCTCGCTCGCGGCTGACCGGGCCCGCACCGGCGGGTGAAGCGCGCTGATTGGCTGCGCGACCTCCTCGGGGGTTCGCCCGCGCACACCGAACCGGCCGGTACCTGCCCGCCCGGTACGCACCGCAGCTGCGGTCTCGAACCCGCCTCGGCGCGGCCGCCAAGCGAAACCTCGCCGACCCGTCCCTCGCGGCCGCACTCCTGGGGGCGGACGCGGAACCCCTGCGCACTGACCCGGAGACCCTCGGGTTCCTCTTCGAGTCGATGGCCATCCGAGACATCCAGGTGTACGCCCAGGCAATCGGGGCAACCGTGCACCACTACCGAGAGCGTTCCGGCGACCTGGAGATCGACATCGTCGTGGAGCGACCCGACGGCGCATGGATGGGTATCGAGGTCAAGCTGGGAACGCATCGGATCGACGATGCCGCAGGCTCCCTGCTTGCCCTCGCAGATCGACGGGTCACGAGGTCCCCAGAGGCCCTCGTCGTAGTCACCGGCGGCCAATACGCCTATCGGCGGGCCGACGGCGTCGCAGTGGTGCCGCTCGGCGCGCTCGGCGCGTAGCAGCCGGCTCCTCTCGCGCCCGGGTTTGATCCCTCCTCCCTTGGGCGGAGGGCTGTCGGCCCCCGTGCGGTCAGTACCGCGGAGGGGCCACCGGGTGAAGTCGCCCAGACGACCCACCGGGGCCGAGGTGGCGCTGCCATGCTTTGCTCGGGCGCGTCCGACGACGCAGCCCGGACGGGCCGACCCCCGCGGCCCGCCGAGACCCGGACGCAAGGAGGCCGACATGCCGATTCGAGTGGGTGGGATCATTGCCGCGGTGATGGTGGCCCTTGGCGCATTCCTGCCGTGGGCGACGGTGTCGTTCTTCGGCTCGGTGTCGGGCATCGACGGCGACGGCAAGCTCACGCTCGTGTGCGCGATCGCGATCGGCGTCATGTTCGGGCTGTGGAAGCGGCCGGCCCTGATCGTCGCGGCGGTGATCGCGGGCATCGCGCTCATCGTCGGCATCCTCGATCTCATCGACGTGGGGCGGGCCTCTGCGGACTTCGGCGGGTTCGCCGGCGTGTCGCCGGGCATCGGCCTGTTCCTCACCGTGCTCGCCGCGCTGGCCGCGCTGGTGCTCGGCCTGATTGGGCAGGCGGCGGTGGGCAAGACTCCGGCGGCGTTCGGAGCACCGGCCTACGGCGCGGCGTCGTACGGCGGGGCGACGGCGTACGGGCCTGCGACGGCGTACCCGCAGGCAGGGCCG
>Ga0209746_1001656_pt1 | contig 10510 bp, 10 predicted proteins | sample BarGraNGADG00211_3_FD_184496 | JGI IMG/M metagenome (GOLD analysis project Ga0209746, IMG submission 184496) | Arctic peat soil microbial communities from Barrow, Alaska - Barrow Graham LP Ref core NGADG0011-211 (SPAdes) (version 2) | ecosystem: Environmental > Terrestrial > Soil > Wetlands >...
ATCTCTTAAGGAGATGAAAGATGCTACGGCACTGTTTTATAAACAGATGAGAGAGGCAGGGATCCTTGGGATTATTCAATCTTCTAAATTACCCATTAGAGCTCTTTATGACCGGAAAAATATCGAATTTATGAGTTTTGATTCACTACCGACCTGTCCGGATATCAAACTGGATGAACATCAATATCAGACAATTGTCCAGAAAACTAAGGAGAGACAATATTTTCAGTTGGAGTTTGATATCCGTAACAACTTCAAGCCTGGTCCGGTCAAATATCACAACGTGATTGGAATAATAAGGGGAAGCTAATACCCGGATGAATATGTAATGAGTGGAGGACATTTTGACGCATTTGATGTTGCAACCGGAGCGGTGGATTGTGGAACAGGGGTTGCACCAAACTTAGAGGCGGCAAGGTTGATTATGGCCGCCGGCGGTAAACCTAAAAGAACCATACTTTTCTGTCTATGGGCAGGTGAAGAGTTCGGGCTTTGGGGTTCCAGGTTTTGGGTAAAGAACAATCCGGATAAACTAGGTAAGATATCAAACTACTTCAACAGGGACGGCGGCCCCACAGTTGCCAACAGTTTAACAGTTCCGGACGCGATGTACAGCGATTTCGAGAAGATTTGCGAGTCACTCAACAGGATAAATCCGGAATTTCCATTCTCGCTCAACAGAAGAGTCGGGGAATCAAGACCAAAACCTACAACAGCAGGTGGTTCCGACTATGCATACTTTGCGATGAATGGTGTTCCGGCAATCAGTTTTTGTACAGCAGACCCGAAGGGGTATGACTTTAACTATAACGAAATATGGCACACAGAGAGGGATACATACAACATGAGTATTCCGGAGTACATGGATCAAACCTCGGTAGTGACGGCAATCGTACTGTACAACCTGGCTAATTTAGACAACCTGCTCTCCAGGGAGGGTCTATATAACCTCAATGTCAATTGAGAATATCCACCCTTGTCTCCCATCTGCCAGTTCTACCCTCTTCCATTGACCAAGTTCTTCCAGGAGCTCTACTTTTGTTCCCTCATGAAGTATAAACAGACTCTTACCTGAGTTATCCGGAGAACTCCTTACTGTGCTTACAGGTTTCATCACTATTGCTGTATTCTTAAGATTGTACCTGTATTTTTGGTCCATTGAAAAATATCCTGAACCCAAACCCAGCAAAAAGGCGGCAATTGCTGCAAAAAATGAGATTTTTCTTAGTCTGGAACTTGGCCCGAATCTAAAACTCAATAGGAGTAGAGCTGTAGCAGCAAAGAGGATCAAAGCGATATAACTCCATATATCTGAGGAGAGTGAGTAGTTGATATTCTCGATCCAGGTTTTTATGATAAAACCGGGGATCTCTTCAATTTTATCCAAAGAAAACTCCTTGGCAAGGTTAAGATTGTTTATAAGATCTTTATCCGAAGGGTTAAGTTTAAGAGCTCTTTCATAATAGAGAATAGATTTACCCACTTCTTTAAGTTTGAAATAGCTGTTCCCGATATTGTAGAAAAGACCCTCAGATGCATAACCCGTCTCCTCTATCTTGAGATAGCTCTGCAATGCTTCTGTGTACTTCGACTGCGAGTAGTAACTGTGGGCGCTATCCCACAACTCTTTGGGAGTTTGTGCGTTTACAAGCGATAAAACAACACTGAAATATAAAAGAAATATTACCCTTTTCATATCTATACCTCCAAATCTGAAATCAGTTTAATTGCTCTCATATAATTATTATCCATCTCTATTCCTCCGGGGTCAGGTGCATAGCGAGCATATTCACAAGCCTCTATGAGCGAAAGCAGCTCCTCTGTCAACTCCGGTTTCACCGATTTTTCTGTCAAGGACTCGGCAATTTTTTCTCTTGAAAGATCTGAAAGCGGAAGGTTAAGTTTATCTGAACAGTAACCAAGTATTGCTCTGTGAAGCTCTTCATAAAATCCGGTATACAGCTTTTGTTTCAAAAGTGACTCTGCTGCTTTCAACCTTGCCTTAGCAACTTTGTTTGCTCTGCGGTTCTTTGCTCCGGCTATATCTCTGTTTCTCTCTATCCTCTTAGATAAAAACTTGTTCAGTATAAAGAAAAGTGAAATTATCAAAGCTAAAAGGAGAAAGAAGGTTACAGAACCGAAAAAGAGTTGATTACCTCTTTTGAGTTGAGATGATCCTGTTTGTATATATCTGATATCATTACCGATACTTCTGACAGCCTGTTTGTTTACTCCCAAAGAAAGGGAGGACCCTGTATTTTTGTCACCGCCAATATCTTTACCTACATTGAGAGTCAATGAATCCGATGCCAGAGTGATATATTTCTTCTTAGAAATATCGTAATAACTGAATTGGACCGGTCCCAAATCAAATTGGCCTGAGCCTCTGGGAATTAGCGGGTATTCAAACTCTTTACTGCCAGAAGCACCCTTGCCGGTTTTACTGCTTTTGTCAGATATCTTTATATCATATACTTCAAAATCTGCATGGAATTCAATCTTTGGCGCCTCAATGAGGTTAATATTTCCGGTACCATTTATTGTAACTATCAACGAGACCGCTTCATTTGCGTTTACATTATCCCTGGTAAGTTTTGCAGACATTTGGAAATCCCCGACTCCTCCGGCAAAGGTAGCGGGAGCACCTGCAGGCAAAGGATCTACCTGTACATGTATACTCGGCGCAGTTATTCTCTTCTTAACAGTCTGATAACTATCAAAAAAATAATCAAAAACAGATTTTTGAGTACTACTTGCAGGTGATTTTATCTGTATCTGACAAATCATCTCAGACTGGTCTATAGTCAAATTTCCTGTCTGTTGCGGCAGCAGCATATATCTCCTCAAAACTGCAGCGTTGTATATTTTGCCATTAACAGTCTCCCGGACAAATTCAATATTGGATGGTGTATCAACTTCCTGGCTCCAGAAGCCATTGAAGGTTGGAAACTTTACATTTTCGAACCCTGCAATAGGCACTTTTGTATATATTTTCAATGTTGCCACCAGATGCTCTCCTTTTACGACCCGGCCCTTACTGATGCTCATGCGCATGAATATGTCTTCATTAGAGACATTCCCTGTAGTTTGAGCAGACTCATTTGTACTGCTTTTACTGCCACCTTCCCCTTTAACAACTTCAATTGTAATAGGATTGGAAGAATAACCCCTTCCGCCGATAATGACAGAGGCAGATGAGATGGAAAATTTTCCAACTGATTTTGCCTGTAGAACATAGGTGTAGCTCACTTGAAAACTCTCAGTTCGTTTTCCGTTGATTATCTGTGTATTGCTCATTGTAGATGATGTGGGTCCTGCCAACACATCAAAACCGGGAAGTGTAGGCGGATTAAAGCTTGTTGACTCTGCATTGGATGAAAAGATCAATCTGAAACTCTCGTCCAACCCCACAACTCTTGGAGCGTCCACTGTAAAAGCTGTCTGAGCGGCACCGGAGAGAACAATTATCAGGGAGCTCAATAGTAGCGTTACTCTTTTAAAATAGATTCTGATCATATTCTTAACTTAATTACTCTTTTACCAATTCTTTTCTGGTTGACGCCCTTTAAGCACCTTGGCTTTTTCTTTGTTTACCTTATCCTGAGTCTCTTTCTCTTTGTTCTGGATTGCCTGTAACATTTGCTGGGCTGCCTGAGGGGTTATTTTTGGAGGCGGTTGTTGTCCCTCTTTATTGTCCTGATTTTTATTCTGGTCTTTGTTTTGGTCCTTATTCTGATCTTTGTTTTGATCTTTATTCTGGTCTTTGTTTTGATCTTTGTTTTGATCTTTCTTTAACATCTTCTGAGCATATGCAAGGTTAGATTTTGTCTCCATATCATCCGGGCGTATCTTCAGAGCGTTTTTATATGATTCAATGGACTCCTTATACTTTTTCTGTGATAAGCTAAAATTTCCGAGATTATGATATGCATTTGCCTTTATACCCGAATTCTTGATCGAATCCACAAGAGGAGTGATAATTTTTTCTGCCTCAGGTGAATTATTCAGTTTATACAGTGCATTCCCCAAGTTATACTTTGCCTGAAGGGAGTTGGGGTTTTGCTCCAAAGCTCTTCTGTAATCAATCTCTGCCTTTTGATAATCCCCTTTCTTATAAGCTGAATTACCGGAACGAATCTCTACTCTCTCTGTCTGTGCCCGGGCAGGGATAATTAAGAGTGCAAAGAGTATCGTCAATATAACACCTTTCATAAGTTCGGTTATTTAAAAAAATTTTTCCCTTTTCTGTTCAATATTATAAATTCAAGTAGCAGGAAGAATAGGGCTATGCCAAAAAAGTACATGTACTGTTCGTCAAAATCTTCAAAAACCACAGACTTATAATTCTGTTTGTCCATGCTATGTATCTTATCTACAATAGCATCCAATCCAAAGTCGCTATTGCCTGCTCTAACATATACTCCACCTCCGGCCTCAGCAATCTTCACCAAGGTACCTTCATCCAACTTGGTAACTACGATATTTCCACCCTTATCTTTTAAGAGTTCCCCATTCGGTAACGGGATCGGTTTTCCGACATCTGAACCTATACCCAAAGAGTAGATCTGAACGCCCAATTCTTTTGCAGTTTTGGCTGCCGCTACCGGATCGTCTTCATGATTCTCTCCGTCTGTTATAAGTATGACAGCTCTGCTGTTTTTACTCTCTGGACTAAAGCTCTTTATGCTTGTATTTATCGCCTCAGCAAGCGCCGTTCCCTGTACGGGTGCCGATTCACTATTGATATTGTTCAAAAAGATTTTGGCAGAGACATAATCTGTAGTTATCGGTAATTGTACATATGCCTGTCCTGCAAAAACAATCAAACCGATTCTATCTTCTTTCAACTTGTCTGCCAAACGAGATATTGCAAGCTTTGCTCTCTCAAGTCTGTTTTGCGAATAATCTTCTGCCAGCATGGAGTTTGAAACATCCAAGGCAATCATTATCTCCACACCCTTTGTCTCAACCTCCTTAAGTTTTGCTCCCAACTGCGGCCTTGCAAGTCCAAACGCAAAAAAGAAGATCGCCAAAGAGAAAACCGATAGTTTTATCCACCCTCTGCTTTTAGAAACCCTGGGCATTAAGCTCTCTATTATAGCTCTATCCCCAAACCTCTCCAGCCTCTTTCTTCTGCCCCTTCTGGAAAATGCATAAAGGGTAAAAAGAAAAGGTATAATAAGTATTATCAATAAATATTCTGTCTGCGCAAACTGTAACATATATTATGGTATTCTACGTGAAACAAAAAGTCCGAATATTATCTCAAAGGCAAGAGCAAACAGAGCAATAAGCGCATACTTCATAAAGAACTCTTTGTAGATAGGAAAAGAGTCCACTTGGGTTTTGTTCTTTTCCATCTTATTTATCTCTCCATAAATCTCTAAGAGCTTTGTATTGTCTGTGGCCCTAAAATATTTTCCTCCGGTATCTCCTGCAATCTGCCTGAGAAGCGGTTCATCAATCTCCACTTGCATCTGTTGTATGTCAACTCCAAATGGTGTCATCACAGGATATGGTGCCATTCCCATGGCACCTATACCAATGGTATATACCCTAACACCGTATGTTTTTGCAATTTCCACAGCCATAAGCGGAGCTATCTCCCCCCTGTTGTTAACCCCATCGGTCAAAAGAATGATCACCCTGCTTTTAGCCTGGGAATCTTTAAGTCTGGCGACTGCTGTTGCCAGTCCGTTGCCGATTGCCGTGCCATCCTCTATCAGACCGGTCTCTATCTCCTTCATAAGGTTTATAAGGGTTGCCCTGTCTGTTGTCAAGGGGCACTGTGTAAAGCTTTCTCCGGCAAAAACAACAACACCAATCCTGTCATTCGGCCTTTGTGCAATAAATTCAATGGCAATATCCTTTGCTGCACTTATCCTGTCCGGTTTAAAATCCCGTGCAAGCATACTGGTAGATATATCAAGAGCAAAAACTATATCAATTCCCTCTGTGTCTATCTTTTCGAAGTCTTCTGATGACCGTGGTCTTGCAATGGCGACAATTAATGCTGCAATAGCAATAAACCTAAAAATGAACGGCATATGTCTGAAGGCCTTTTTTATGCTCCCTCCTTTCCCGCTCCAGGGTGCGATGGTTGAAAGCCGGATTGCAGGACCGGATCCCTTTATTTCTCTCCAGATGTAAAGTGCCAAAAACGGGATCAGCAAAAACTCTAAATAAAGCAAATTCGGATATTCAAAAAACATACTACCTCCCTTTTTCTTGTTCCATTTCTTGTAAGAAAGTTGCATTTACAAACCTTACAGCAGTTGGTATTGCATTTTCATTTTCCTCCGGATTAGCTTTGTATTTTGCAAATTTTACCAGATCGGACAATTTTAGGAGCTCTTCCAACTCCCGATATTCTTTTGGCTCTATCTTCTCCTTGGAGAGAGACTCAAGAATTTCTTTTGATGTCTTCTCCATAGTCTGAATATCGAACCTCTGCTCCAAATATACCCTTAATGTATCTGTAATATTGGTATAATATAGCTTCTCCTGGTTATTTTGCCAAAGCTTTTCCGACCGTATCTTCTCTAAGCTTCTTAAAGCCACTATGTGCGGAGGATCCGCAACAACAGGTTTTCCAAATAACGACCTCTTTTGTTTACGATTCCTGATAAACCTCACAATAAGATAACCCAGCAGAAGTATAATGGCTAACAAACCGAACCAAGGAACGAACTCTTTAACCGTATACGGATAGTTGAGCTGTTCCTTAACATCAAAAGGCTTATAGGTTGTTGTATCAACTTGAATAGTTTTTACCTCCAGTTTGCCCCCTTCGAACCAGATTGTATCCACAGAGCCATCCAGATTGTTCAGGTATGCCGGCATCTTTGGCAACACATATGAACCACTGTCGAAAGAAGTTACAACTATCTTGGCCTCCAGATTCAATTGCCCCCCTTTGATTGAGAGAGTATCTATTGTTGGCACCCCCACAATTTCCACTCCCTCTGTAATTGGGTTAACAGGTGTGGGGAATATAAATTTTGTACCCTTTGGAACTGTGGTTTTAAAGCTCAAAATAGTCTGATCTCCAATAAGTAATGTATCTTTTACAATCATACCTCTTACCTTTTATTAAATAGAGCAATTAAGCCTTTCACAAAATCTTCGTTTGTTGAGATACTCACCGAATCAATCTTATATTTTCTCAGACACTGCTGAGTTGAGAGCAGTACCTTGGTGTTCCAGTCATTGAAGTGTTCTCTCACCGTTCTGTTGGAGGTATCCACCCAATTTTCTTTACCGCTTTCAGAATCAACAATCCTCACCAAACCGATATTCGGAAGCTCTCTCTCTCTGGGATCATAAACAGATACCACAGAGATGTCGTGTCTGTTCGCAGCAATTTTGATGGCATTTTCATACTTGGGTTTCAGCTGAGAGTCCATATCAATAAGATCCGACAATAAAAACGCTGTACACCTCTTCTTGATTGCATTTGTCAAAAACCGGAGAGCTTCACTCACATCCGTACCCTTGTCTTCCGGTTCAAACTCCAGCAACTCCCTAATAATCCTCAAGAGGTGACTCCTGCCCTTTTTTGGCGGAATAAACTTCTCCACTTTGGAACTGAAAAATAGTGCACCAACTTTATCGTTGTTTGCAGATGCAGAGAAGGAGAGCACTGCAGCAACTTCGGTGATAAGCTCCCTCTTAAGCTTTGTGGTAGAGCCAAATGTCCTCGACCCGCTCACGTCTACCATCAAAACAACCGTCAACTCTCTCTCTTCTTCAAAAATCTTAATATACGGAGCGTTCAATCTGGCAGTCACGTTCCAGTCCATACTTTTGACATCATCTCCGTACTGATACTCCCTCACTTCGCTAAAGGCCATACCTCTTCCTTTAAATGCTGAGTGGTACTCCCCGGCAAAGATTTGTCGGGATAACCCTTTGGTCTTAATCTCAATTTTCCGAACTTTTTTTAGTAACTCTACTGATGACATATTAAGGAACTTCTATTGCGTTCATTATCTCGGTAACTATATTCTCTGTAGTAACATTTTCTGCTTCTGCTTCGTATGTAAGACCGATCCTGTGTCTTAAAACTTCGTAACATACTGCTCTCACATCCTCCGGAATAACATATCCTCTCCTTCTGATAAATGCATATGCCTTTGCAGCTATTGCCATGTTAATGCTGGCCCTTGGAGAACCTCCGTATGAGATGAGATCTTTGAGATTTTTAAGGCCATACTCTTCCGGAGTCCTGGTTGCGAAAACTATGTCCACTATATATTTCTCAATTTTTTCATCCATGTATACCTCTCTCACTACCTCCCTCGCACGAATAATATCTTCTGGTTTGAGCACTTTGTTGGCCTTAGGAAACTCTCCGCTGTTATTCATTCTGATTATCAGTTTCTCCTCCTCTTTCTTAGGGTAGGTTACAACCACTTTTAACATAAAACGGTCTACCTGGGCTTCCGGCAGTGGATATGTTCCCTCCTGTTCAATCGGGTTCTGAGTGGCCATTACCAAAAACGGACGAGGAAGTTTAAAGCTTTGATCACCTATTGTCACTTGCCTCTCTTGCATAGCTTCCAAAAGTGCCGACTGGACCTTTGCAGGAGATCTGTTTATCTCATCTGCCAATACAAAATTCGCAAAAATTGGTCCTTTTCTAATCTGAAACTGTTCACTCTTCTGACTATAAATCAAGGTCCCTATCAAGTCTGCCGGTAACAGATCCGGAGTGAATTGAATACGGCTGAATTGTGCGTCAACAATTGATGCCAATGTGTTTATGGCAAGTGTTTTTGCCAGGCCAGGGACACCTTCCAAAAGAATGTGGCCATCTGCCAGCAGCCCTATCATAAGGCTTTCTACCAGTTGCTTTTGACCGACAATCACCTTGTTCATCTCCAGAGTGATCATATCTACAAAGGCACTCTCTCTCTGAATTCTTTCGTTTAGTTCTTTGATATTTACGGTTTCCATATTAAATGATTTTGTATTTTTGTAGCTGTCAAATTCACAAATTTAACTTATTTTTAGTAATGCGTTATTTTATTTCTCTTTCTTATAAAGGCACCTCTTACTGCGGGTGGCAGATCCAGGTTAACCAGCCATCTGTTCAGGGAGAACTTGAAAGAGCATTCTCAATATATCTTGGTGAAAAGATCGGGATTACCGGAGCAGGAAGAACAGATGCAGGAGTTCATGCCCTCAACTATATTGCCCATTTCGACTCCGTTAACCCGATACTCATTCAAGATTACCCAAAACTGATTTACAAAATAAATGCCATTCTGCCTTCTGACATAACACTTCTTAACATTTGTCATGTTGCAGACAATTTTCATGCCCGTTTTGATGCTGTGAGCAGAACTTATAAGTACTTCATTCACACACAAAAAGATCCCTTTGTTGCCGATTACTCGTATTTTTTCCCCTATACAATCGATATTGAACGGATGAATGAAGCATCCAAATATTTCTTTGGAGAACAAGATTTCACCAGTCTTGCAAAACTTCACAGCGACAACAAAACCAATATTTGCAATGTTACAGGTGCAATCTTTGAATTATGCGGAGAGCCGTATAAAATCTGTTTTACAGTTACCTCAAACAGGTTCCTCAGAAATATGGTAAGAGCCATGGTTGGCTCAATTCTTGAAGTGGGAAGAGGGAAAAAACCGATTGAATGGATTCCGGAGATGCTCATGGAGAAAAGCAGGTCAAAAGCCGGCACTTCAGTTCCTGCTCATGCTCTTTTTCTAACAGAGATTAAGTATCCATACAACCTATTCGACAAATTTTAAAAATATTAATCGTACTTTTGTTAATTGTCAATAAACCGAATCATTAATTATTAAAAATATGTTAATCCAATTCTTTTTTGCTGCTGGTCAGGGGGCTATTGAGTCTGCCGCACAGGTTGCAGCTCCCGTTAAGGAGCAGCTCTCTTTTTCATTAATTGATATGGCCTTTAAAGGCGGACCGCTGATGATACCTTTGGCCCTACTCTCGATTCTGGCTGTTTATATGTTTGGAGAAAGATGGTGGGCTATAAAAAAAGCCTCTCAGATAGATGAAAATTTTATGAGAAATATACATGACTATGTGCATGATGGTAAAATTAAAGCTGCATTAAACCTCTGCCAGTCTCAGGAGACTCCTATAGCAAGATTGATAGAAAAGGGAATTGAAAGAATTGGCAGACCTCTTTCAGATATCCAGACTGCTGTTGAAAATATAGGAAATGTAGAGGTTGCAAGGTTGGAGCGAGGATTGCCTATGATTGCCACGATCGCCGGAGGTGCCCCTATGATCGGTTTTCTTGGAACAGTCGTTGGTATGATCCAAGCTTTTTACAATATGGCTCAGGCAGGCAACAATATTGACATTACCATCCTTTCCAGCGGTATATATGTAGCAATGGTCACCACAGTTGGCGGTCTTGTTGTCGGTATTATTGCCCTTTTCGGCTACAACTATCTTGTTGCAAGAATTGACGATGTTGTGTATAAAATGGAGAGTTACACAATTG
>Ga0209746_1001658_pt1 | contig 10507 bp, 10 predicted proteins | sample BarGraNGADG00211_3_FD_184496 | JGI IMG/M metagenome (GOLD analysis project Ga0209746, IMG submission 184496) | Arctic peat soil microbial communities from Barrow, Alaska - Barrow Graham LP Ref core NGADG0011-211 (SPAdes) (version 2) | ecosystem: Environmental > Terrestrial > Soil > Wetlands >...
GACCCCCATGTTCTGATAGCCCTGCAGCGCTCCTGGCGGAAAGCCGCCCGCGCGCGCGGCCACGCCCAACACTTGCAGCAATCCCCCCAGGCCCATCAGCGCCAGGTAAAACAGCGCCAGAAACAGGATCGACAGGATGGATAGCACCTGCGCCGCGTCCTTCTGCCCGCGCTGCCTTGCCCGGTCGGCAAAGCCGGCCAGCCACAGCACCGCGATCAGCGGCACGAACATCAACAGCACGCCGATAATGTCTTGCATCTCGTCTCCCGTCTCAGCACCCGCCGGCGGATTTCAGCCCGGCCAGGCGGTCTCACACGCTCTCAGCCGGCCCCGCTCGCCCCGCCGCCCGCCGCGCCGCCCGCGCCCGCTGCCCCGCCGCCGTTGCTGCCGGCCGCTTGGGCCGCTGTGCTCATGGTGACGAACGCCCCCACTCCGCCGTCGGCCGCGCGCGTTGCGGCCAGCGGATGGAACCAGTCCGGCAGCTCGACGCCGCTCTGCTTGACAAATGCCTTGGCCCATGACTCGGCGAGGCCGTAGCTGGCGGCAAAGGGCAGGTAGCTCTCGAACACGGACTTGCTCAGTGCGCCCTCGCTCAGTGCGCCCTCACGCCCCTTGGCCACGTCCTTCAGGTAGCGGTAGAACGCCTGCCAGCGCGCCGCCTCGTCCGCGCCGAGGTCCGAAAGGAGCGAATAGGCCGCGCTGAGGATGAAAGCGATTAGGCTCAACAGGAACAGCGCCCCGGCAACCAGCAGGGTCCACGCCTCGAACAGTGAAAAGAACAGAGCCGTGCAAACCAGTGCCACTCCGCAAGCCAGGATGAGCATGATCCCCGCCGCCACCAGACGCCGGCGCACCTGCCGTCGTTCGGGGCTGAAGAAACCGGCCTGCTCCATCTCCTGTTTCAGCGGTTCGGCGAAGGTCTTCCAGCGCGTCGACAGGCGGGTCTGCATCTCGCTCAACTTCAGGCTGTCCGCGCCGGTCCCATGCTTGTCCTCGAACATCAGGCTGAGTAGGCCGCGCTCGTGCGGACGCAGCGGCTCAGCGCTCCCGCCCCCCGGCAGCCGGAGGACAAATTCGTGCGCCCGGTACCACGAGTGTTCCGGCGACTCCTCGATCGAGAGCACGCCGCGCCGCGCCAGATCGAACAGCGCGCCGAGCGCGTTGTGCAGCGCCGGTCCTCCGCCGCTGCCGTTCAGCGCTCCGACTACGGCCGGCGCTAGACCGTCGGGCGGCCGGGTGTAGGTCATGGCCTGCGCCGAGGCCGGCTGCTCGCGCCGCCTAAGCGTGTAGAGGGCAGCCAGGCCGCCGGCGCCGGTCAGCAGCACCAGCAGCGCGGCCAACCCGATGCCCGGCGCCGCGCGCAGAGCCCGCGCGTCGCGCGCCTGCCAGGCCGGCGACGTGGTGACAATGCTGCCGGGCGGGAAGGCCAGGCTGATCTGCAGCTCGCTTTTCGGCGCCAGATCGGAGGCCAGGAAGGTCACCTTGCCGTGGCCGCTCTCGACCTGCGCCTCGCCCCGGGTGACCTGCGGGTTTCCGGCGAGGGCCACGCCCTCCGGGTAACTCACCATTACCCTGGCGGACGTGATGCTGTATTCATAATCCTCGGGCAGGGCATTCCAGAGCAGCCGGTCGGCGCCCGCATCCTGCCGCACCACGCCCAGCAGCCGGTAGCGCAGGCCGAAGGTATGCGTGCTGTCCGAGGTATTGGCGAAATGCCAGCGCACCTTGATCGGGTTCCCGTTGGCCAACTCGACCTGCCCGGGTCCTTTGCCGGGCGTCATGGCGACGCCGTCCATAGTCGCCGCGATGTCGCGGATACCGTCCGTGTGATCGGTGGGCAGATCGCGGAAAACGAAGGTAAACGGTCCGCCGCTGAAGCGGAAGACGACCGTCTCTTCGACGAAAACGTCCCCACCCGGTTGAAGGGTGGCGTTCACGTCGAAACGATCGGCGCTATAGGTCTTCGCGGCCCCCGCGGAGCCGGCGTCCAGGGCCAGCAGGCCCACTAAGACCAGGCACAGCACCAATCTGCGAGACATCTTTCCACCTCCTTGGGGACAGGAAATCCTTGGGGACAGGAAATCCTTGGGGACAGGAAGTCCTTGGGGATAGGATATCCTTGGGGACAGGATGTCCCCCGCTTACTGGTTGCGGTCGGCCAGCTCCCCGGTCACCGAGTAGATCACGCGCTCCCCGATGTTCGTCGCCCGGTCGCCGATGCGCTCCAGCTCGTGCGCCGCCGCCAGCAGTTGGGTCGCGCTGCCGATGCAACGCGGGTCCTCTAACATGTACGAAAGCAACACGTTAAAGGTTTGCTTGTAGTACGCGTCTACCTGCTCGTCGGCCTCGCACACCGCGATCGCTTCGGCCTTGTCCCGGCCGGCGTAGGCCCGCAAGGCGCGGTCGAGCATGTCCAGCGACAGATCCGCCAGGCGCGAAATGTTGGCAATTGGCACCCGGCACGGGGTTTCGAGCATGCGCAGCCACGAGCGGGCCAGCTTCTTGCCGTGGTCCCCGATCCGTTCCAGGTCGCTGGAGACTGTTAACGCCGAGATGATCGAGCGCAGGTCGCCTGCCACCGGCTGCTCGGTCGCCAGCAGGGCATAGCACTGGCGCTCCACCTCATAACGCAGCCGGTTCACCGCCACGTCGCCGGCGATCACCTCGTGAGCCAGCTCGCTGTCGCCCTGCTCCAACGCCTTGATGCCGTTCGCCGCCGCCTGCCGCACCATCAAGCCCAGTTGCAGCACGCTCTCGTGCAAACGCAGCAGGTCGCGATCGAAATGAGCCCGCACTCCTGTGTTCATGCTATCCATACCGTCCTGTCACGTACCCTTCTGTCCGCCGGTCTTGCGGCTCGGTAAACAGGCGCCTGGTTTCGCCCGCCTCGATGACGGTGCCCGAGCCGCGATCGTCCGTCAGCATCATCATGGCCGTGCGGTCGGAGGCTCGCGCCGCTTGCTGCATGTTATGGGTCACGATTACGATGGTGTAACTCTGCGCCAGGGCGCGCATCAGATCCTCGACCTTCAGCGTGCTGATCGGGTCCAGCGCCGAGCAGGGCTCGTCCATCAGGATCACCTCGGGCTTGACCGCGATCACGCGCGCGATACACAGCCGCTGCTGCTGGCCCAGCGAAAGCGTCAACGCATCCTGGCGCAGGCTGCCCTTGACCTCGTCCCACAGATCGGCCCCGCGCAGGCTCTCCTCCACCAGCACCGGCAGGTCGCCGTTGAGGTGCAAACCCAGCACACGCGGGCCGAAAGCGACGTTGTCAAAGATCGACTGCGGAAAGGGGTTCGGGCGTTGAAACACCATCCCCACCCGCCGCCTCAGCTCCACCACGTTCGTGTCCGGCCCGTGGATGTCCTCGCCGTCTAGCAAAATCTTGCCTTCCGCGCGCGTGCCGGCGATCGTGTCGTTCATGCGGTTGAGACAACGCAGGAAGGTCGACTTGCCGCAACCCGACGGGCCGATCAGGGCCGTGATCTGCCGGTCCTCGATCTCCAGGTTCGCGTCGCTCAGCGCGCGCTTGGCGCCGTAGTAGAAGTTGAGGTGTTGGACGCTGATCTTGCTCATAGCTTACCCGAACCTGCCCGTCACGTAATCCTCGGTCCGCTTGTCCCGCGGCGACGTAAAGATCTCCTTAGCGGGCCGGTATTCCACCAGCTCGCCGCTCAGAAAGAATGCCCCGTAGTCAGCCACGCGCGCCGCCTGCTGGACGCTGTGCGGGACGATGACTATCGTATACTGCTGGCGCAGCTCGAAGAGCGACTCCTCCACCTTCCCCGTGGAGATGGGGTCCAGGCCCGACGTGGGCTCGTCGAGCAACAGGATCTCCGGTTCCAGCGCCAGGCTGCGCGCAATGCACAGCCGCTGCTGCTGCCCGCCCGAAAGCGACAGGGCCGGCGCGTCCAGCCGGTCTTTGACCTCGTCCCAGAGCGCGGCCGCTTTGAGACTGTTCATCACAACCTCCTCCAGGCGCGCCAGGCTGCGCTCGCCGGCCAGTTTGGGACCGTAAAGGATGTTCTCGCGGATCGTGCCCGGCAGCGGCAGAGGCAGCGCAAACACCATGCCCGCGCGCCGACGCAGAGCCGGCACCGGCGTGCCCGGCGCGTAGATGTCCTGCCCGTCGATCAGGATGCGCCCCGTCAGGCTGGTGCCGTCCACCAGGTCGTTCAGCCGGTTGATCAGGCGCAGCAAGGTCGATTTGCCGCTGCCCGCCGGCCCGAACAGCACGCTGATCGCGTGCGCCGGCACGTCCAGGTTCACATCGCGCAGCACCGGCTTGTCCGTGTAGCTGTAGGTGACATGCTCGACTTTAACCTTTGGCTTAGTTATGGCTGAATCGGTCATGCTGATAGGTAGTCCGTGCTGCTCGAGATTCGCCTCACCATTTGCTCACCACTGCCTCCGGCGCCTGAAATAGCTGCGGATCAGCGTCGCCACGATGTTCATCGACAGCACCAGCGCCAGCAGCACCAGCGCGGTCCCGTACTGGATCTGCAGTGGCATGCCCGGCACCTGCGTGCTGATGACGTACAGGTGGTAGGGCAGCGCCATGGTCTGGTCGAGCGGCGAGCGCGGGAGGCGCGGCAAGAAAAACGCCGCGACGGTGAACAGGATGGGCGCAGTCTCGCCGGCCGCGCGCAGCAGACCCAGCAAGACGCCGGTGATGATGCCGGGCAGCGCCTGCGGCAGCACCACCGTGCGGACGGCCTGCCAGCGCGTGCCGCCCAGGCTCAAGCTGACCGTGCGGAACTCGGTCGGCACGGCCCGCAGCGCCTCTTCGGACGTGCTGATGATCACCGGCAGCGTCATGATGGCCAGCGTCAGGCAGCCGGCCAGGATCGAGGTCCCAAACTGCAGGAACAGCACGAACAGCCCCAGCCCGAAGAGACCGTAGACAACAGATGGGATGCCGGCCAGGTTCACGATCGCCAGCCGGATGGCGCGGGTGAGCCAGTTGTCGCGCGCATACTCGGCCAGGTAGATCGCCCCGGCCACACCGATCGGGATCGCCACCAGCGCGGTGCCCGCGGTCAGCAGAAGGGTGCCGACGATAGCCGGAAAGATGCCCCCCGCCTTCATCCCATTGCGCGGCACCGCCGTCAGGAACTCCCAGCTGATGGCGCCAATACCCCGTATGACGATTGTGACGATCACGAACAGGATCGGCAACACCACGATCAGCGCCCCGAGGCCGAGCAGGACAAAGCCGGCGCGCTGCACGCGGAAGCGATTGCGGACGGTGTAACTGCTCAGCCCCGGCGAGGGGGTAGAGGGCTTCGCCGGCATAGAAGACGTAGACGTCGACGTGGACGTCATCAGCGTAACCCTCCTCGCCGCCGCTTCTCGAACATCGCGCGCGCCGCCGTCAGATTAATGAAGAAAGTGAGCACGAACAGGATGATCCCGACCGCAAACAACATATGGTAATGCGTGCTGCCGCGCGCCACCTCGCCCATCTCGGCCGCCACCGTCGCGGTCATCGTGCGCACAGGCTGGAACAGCGAGTCCGGGGTGAGCGGCATGCGGGCCGCGTTGCCGGTGACCATCAACACCGCCATCGTCTCGCCAATCGCCCGCCCCATGCCGAGCATCACCGCGGTCAGGATGCCCGAGCGCGCCGCCGGCACTACCACCCGCCAGATGGTCTGCCACTGCGTCGCGCCCATCGCCAGCCCGGCGTTGCGGTAGGCCATCGGCACCGAATCCAGCGCGTCCTCCGCCACGCTGATCAGCGTCGGCAGGGCCATGTAGGCCAGGATCAGCGCGCCGGTGAAGGCCGTTAACCCTGTCGGAACGCCCAGTACCTGCTGCACCGCCGGCGCCACCAGCGTCATGCCGAAGAAGCCGAGCACCACCGAGGGGATGCCGGCCAGCACCTCGATCATCGGCTTCAGCACCTCGCGCGCCCAGGGCGGCGCGACCTCGCGCACGAACACCGCCGTCGTGACGCCCAGCGGCAGCGCAATCGCAATTGCGCCCAGCGTCACCAGAAGCGAGCCCAGGATCAGCGGCAGAGTGCCGAAGAGGTTGAAAGTCGGGTACCAGTGCGTGCCAAACACGTTCGACAGCGGGCTTAGGAAAAACGCCGGCAGCCCCTCGCGCAGCAGGAACAAGAAAATGAGCAGCACGAAGCCGATCGTCGAAAAGCCCATCACCCGGATGAGGGCTTCCACCAGGAACTCGCGCCACGAGGTCGATGCTGTCTTGCTCATTGTCCGCCCTTCAGGGGCACAAAGCCGAGCTCCGTCACCGTGGCCTGTCCCGCATTGGCGATCCAGTCCAGGTACGCCTTCACCCGGGCGCTCGGCTGGCCAGGAGTATACATGAACAACGGGCGGGAAATCGGATACGAACCGTCGTTCACCGTCGCGACCGACGGCAGCACGTACGGGCTGCTCGCATCGTGCGCGACGGCGATCACCTTCTGTTCGGCTGTGACGTAGCCCAGACCGTCATAGCCGATCGTGTTCGGGTTATGGCTAACCTCGGTGCTGATCCCCTGTGACGAGGGCATCAGCAGGGTGTCGGGCGAGAACAGCAGGTCGCTCTTCTTCCCCATCCGGATGACGTTCTCGAGGAAGTATTGGTAGGTGCCGGAGTTGGATTCGCGCGACAGCAGCACGATCGGCCGGTTATCGCCGCCGACCTGCTGCCAGTTTGTGATCTTGCGGGTGTAGATATCGGAAAGCTGCTGCAGGGTCAGCTTGCCGACCGGGTTCTCGGGGTTGACGACCACCGCGATCGCGTCGCGCGCCACGGTGTAGCGCACGGGCTCGATGCCGTTCTTCTTCGCCGACGCGATCTCGTCGGCCGACATCTCCCGCGAGGCGTTGGCGATATCGGTCGTCTTGTTGATCAGCGCCGCGATGCCGGTCCCCGAGCCGCCGCCGGTCACCGAAATGCGCACCTCCGGATGCTCGCCCATGTACTTTTCGGCCCAGGCCAGCGCCAGGTTGACCAACGTGTCCGAGCCGATGTCCTGGATCGTATCTTTCTCGCCCACCTGAGCGGGCGCCGCCGTCTGCCCGGTGCCCGGTTGCCCGCCCGACGTCCTGGCCTGTCCGGAAGCGCTACAACTCGATAGCAGGATGACCAGGCCAAACAGCAGCAAAGAAAAGCCCAGGCGCAAAATGACCTGGGGCGCGCACCAACCGCGCAGCAAGGCGCGGTCGGGGAATCTCAACGGACCGAACATGTTACCTGCACTTTCTCGGCGCCGCGCACACAACCCGTGTGCGCCACGGCACATGAGAAATGTAACCCGCTAGCGTTAAGCCATTGTTATCCTTGTGTAAAGCCCCCATTAAGCCCAGGTTAACAGGTCTTAACAATCCGCCCCCCTCCCCACCTTACCCCCGCGGCACCGTGAAACAGAAACGCGCTCCCTGCCCGGGGCTGCTTTCCACCCAGATCCGCCCGCCGTGACCTTCGACGATGTGCCGGGCGATCGCTAGGCCCAGGCCGGTCCCGCCCTTGCTGCGCGCCCGGTCCTGCTTGTAAAAGCGCTCGAAGATGCGCGGCTGCTCGGCCTCCGGGATGCCGGGACCACTATCCTCCACGCAAACCAGCACATCCTCGTCGCCCTTGGCCTCGGCGTAGATACATATGATGCCATTGTCGGGCGTGAACTTGAGCGCGTTGTGCACGAGATTGCGGATCACCCGGCTCATTTGCTGCTCATCGACCAACACCCTCATGTCCTCGGGCACCACCACGCTGATATGCTGGCTTTTCAGGGCCGCCTGCGGCAGGAGGATATCGATCGCCCCGCGCACCAGCCCCTCGGCGCGCGTCGGAACCAGCTTGAGCAACACCTGTCCAGACTCGATCTGCGCCAGGTCCATCATCTCCTGGCTCAGCTGGCTCAACGCCTGTACCTGGCTGTGGATCTGGTCCAGCATCTTCTGCGCCAGCCCACGATCCGAGAGGGCGCCATTGCGCAGGGTCTGCGCAGCCAGGTCGATGTTTGCCAGCGGCGTGCGCAGGTCATGGGAGATGTTGGCCACAAAATCACGCCGCGCGCGGCCCAGGCGCTGGAGCTCGGTCACGTCCTGGATCACCACTGCCGCGCCGCCGGTTCCGTCCAACGGCAGAGCACGGATACGCAGCGTCCGCTCGTTAACCGCCGATTGGCGCACGATCGGCCGGCGCCCGCTGAGCGTATCTACCACCGCCTGGTTGAGCTCGTAATCGTGCACCAGGCCGATGAACGGTTGGTGCGCGGCCGGTTGCCCGGCGCTGAACATATCCCACGCCACCTGGTTACCCCAGACCACCCGCCGCTCGCCGTCGACCACCAGCAGAGCATCCGACGACGCCTGGCCCAGGCCGTCAAGGTGACCGCTCGCCACCTGCCGCGCCGCTTCCGCCGCCGCCTGCCCGCTGATCGCGGCCGCCCGTGCGCGGCTGGCCTGTTCCAACTCGCTCCTCGCCGCACGCAGCCGCAACGAAAGAACGCCTGCTATCACCAGGCCGGCGAGCGCCAGGGTAGCCAGGAAAACATCCGGCAAGGTCATAGTCTAACCCTCGAAGCGGTAGCCGATGCCGCGCACGGTCATGATGCGCACTGGGCGGGACGCGTCTTGCTCGATCTTCTCGCGCAGCCAGCGCACGTGGACGTCCACCGTGCGAGTGTCGCCGTAGAAATCGTAGCCCCAGACGCGCGTCAGAAGCAGGTCACGCGAGAGCACTGCCCCCTGGTGGCGCATCAGCTCCGCCAGCAGGCTGAACTCCTTCGGGCTCAACACCAGTTCCTTGCCTTCCAGGAAGGCGCGCCGGCTGACCAGGTTAAGCCATAAATCGTTGGCCCTCAGCTCGTCGCTGGCCTGCGCCGACCCTGCCCGCCGCAGCAGCGCGCGGATGCGCGCCTGTAGCTCGCCCAGGCTGAAGGGCTTGGTCAGGTAATCGTCGGCGCCGCTCTCCAGGCCGACAATCTTATCCAGTTCGCCGGTGCGCGCAGTCAGGATCAGGATCGGCACGTCCGAGTGCTGGCGCAGGCTGCGACAGACGGTCAGGCCGTCCAGCTCGGGCAGCATCAGGTCCAGGACCACCAGGTCAGGCGCTTCCGCGCGCGCCTGCTCCAGCGCGGCCGCCCCGTCTCCCGCCGTCACCACCTGGTAGCCGGCGGCCCGCAGGTTAAAAGCCAGCGTTTCCAGCAGGGTGAGTTCATCGTCTACCAGCAGAATCTTGTCAGACATACACCCCCTACCGACTCACTTCTGCCCCCGCCGGCAGCCCTCCCGCGCCCGTCGCCGTCGTCGCCGCGCGCACGATCGCCTGTGCCACCAGCTCGGCTGCGTAAGCCCCGACCACCGTCACGCTGGCGCGCACTCGGCCGGTCGCCAGGCAGAAGAGCGTATCGCCGTCGTACATCGTGTGCGCCGGGCGTACGCTGCGCGCCAGCCCGTCGTGCGCCATCTGCGCCACCTTGTTGGCCTGTTCTTTGTTCAGCAGCGCAGTGGTCGCCACGACCCCGATCACGGTCGCTCCGCCCACCTGCATGGCCAGTTTGCCGATCCGGCTCCGCAGCACCGCCAGGCTGCCGGCAAACCCCGCGCCGCGCAGCTTGCGCACCCCCGCCAGGATCCGCCCCTGCTCGTCGACCACATCCCCCAGCGCGTTCACGGCGATCACCGCCCCGACCACCAGCCCTCCGCCCAGGTCGACACTCGCGCCGCCGATCCCCGTCTTGGTCGCGTGCCCGGCCCCCAACAGCCGGCCCACACTGCAGCCCGTGCCCGCGCCCACGTTGCCTTCCGCTAACCGGCCCGTTCGGGCAGCCTGGCAGGCCGCGTAGCCCATGTTTGCATCCGGATACGCGTCCGCCCGGCCCAACCCCAGGTCAAAGAGGATCGCCGCTGGGACAACCGGCACAACCGCCCCGCCAAAGCGGACGCCGGTCTTGCGCTCCGCCAGGTAGCGCATCACGCCGTCGGCCGCGGCCAATCCGAACGCGCTGCCGCCGGCCAGCACCACCCCATGTACCTTCTGCACCAGGTGCATCGGCCGCAGGAGGTCCGTCTCCCGAGTGCCCGGCGCGCCGCCGCGCTGGTCCACCCCGCCCACCGCCCCACCCTCGCAGAGCACCACCGTGCACCCTGTCAGGCCGACCTCGTCGGTCGCGTGCCCGGCGCGGATGCCCCGCACGTCGGTGATCGTGCCGTTCATGCGCTTCTTCCTCCGCGGATGCCTGAGGGGAGGGCTCCCCTTTTTGGGGTCACTCCCCTCACGCTCATACCCTCACCCCAGCCGCTCGATCACCGTCGCCGTCGCCATTCCGTGCCCGATGCACATCACCTGCAGACCCAGTGTGCCGCTGCTGGCCTCCAGCCCCGCCAGCAGCTTTGCCATCAAGCCCGCGCCGGTCGCGCCCAGCGGGTGACCGTGCGCGATCGCGCCGCCCCAGGGGTTCACTTTGGCCATGTCGGGCTTGAGCTCGCGCGCCCAGGCCAGCACCACGGTCGCGAACGCCTCGTTGATTTCGATCCAATCCAGG
>Ga0209746_1001659_pt1 | contig 10500 bp, 7 predicted proteins | sample BarGraNGADG00211_3_FD_184496 | JGI IMG/M metagenome (GOLD analysis project Ga0209746, IMG submission 184496) | Arctic peat soil microbial communities from Barrow, Alaska - Barrow Graham LP Ref core NGADG0011-211 (SPAdes) (version 2) | ecosystem: Environmental > Terrestrial > Soil > Wetlands >...
GTCCGATATCAGTTGCAGGGTATGGATCGGATCCAGGTCAAAGACTGGGGCAGGTCTCCCCTGGTAACCGGATACAGGGTAATCGCCGCTCATAACCAGGAGGTTTCTGACCCCTGCCCGATCCAGGGCATAAAGTTGGCTTTCGATTTGACTGCGGTTCTTGTCTTTGCAGGTAAAATGGACGAGGGGCTCAATGTCCAGCTTCAGAATTTCGCTGCCCATGAAATCGGCAGACATGGCCGGGCTTCCCCCCGGATTGTCTGTAACGGTCAGGGCAGATATCTTCCCCCCTTGAGCGGCCTGTTTGGCCAGGGCCAGGGCCTTTTCCTGGGCCGCTTCTCTTGCACCCCTTCCCGGCACCAGTTCCCAAGTGACCGGGAACACGTGGGGATTCAATAAAGCTTCTTTAAAACGATTTTCCTGCATAGGTATCCTCAGTTATTTAGTCTTTCGGGCGACAGATCCCTTTCTTACTTTAGGATCGTAGTGAATAATTCTTCCAGGTTGCCGTCGCGTTTGGGTGGAAACACTTCAAATGATAATGTAAATATTTTCCGTGATAAAATATCTTTAATTTTCATTTTTCTACCCTGAACTTTTTCTGCAGAGAAAATGGCATTATCGAAAGTGCTTGTCAATATCTTTTCTATCTAATAGTTGCGTAAGAAAGATAAATTTGCTATTTTTAAACTATTATTAGTAAAAGGAAACTATGTTTAAGAATAAATGGCTGCATAAAATATGGTTTGTTCTTAGTACTTTTCTTGTGCTTTTGAATTCCGGTAATTGCTTTGGTTCAACCGAGATATCGAATGTCCGGTATTGGGCGGCACCGGATCACACGCGAATTGTCTTTGATCTTGATGGCGAGCCAATTTATGAAGTCGAAGAAAATGAAAATATCCTCATTTTAAAATTCACTGACGCTTCTTTCAATAAATCCATCCCCGCGGAGCTTATTTTAGACAAACCCGGAATTAAAAAGATCTTCTTCTATGATACTGAGGACGATACAGTTAAAATAGAATTTATTCTGGATAAACATCTGAAAGCTGATGTATTTAAGTTAAAAAAGTTTCAAGATAAACCACAACGTGTTGTGATTGATATTATCCTTGAGCTACCCTCACAGGGAGTGAGTATTAAAGAACAGCTTCCCAAATTGATACAGAGAAAAATCATAGTTATCGACCCGGGTCATGGTGGTGAAGATCCTGGTGCTGTGGGGAAAAGAGGTACGTATGAAAAAAATATTGTGCTGGTTATTGGCCGTGAAATAAAAAAAGCAGTTAACAAAATTCCTGGATACCGGGCAGTTCTGACTCGTGACGGAGACTATTATGTTTCATTCAACAAACGCTTGCAAGTAGCTAAGGATTTAGGAGCGAGCCTCTTCATCAGCGTGCATGCCGATGCGGCCAGAAACCGCAATGCCAGGGGAAGTTCAGTATACTGCCTTTCTACCGGTGCCGCCAGTAGTGAAGCCGCAAAATTGATGGCCAATAATGAAAACTTATCCGACATCATCGGTGGTGTGCCAAACGGTGAAGGCAAGAATGAGTCCGATCAGATTATTCTAAATATGTTTCAGACCAATACGATAAATATTTCTAAAACATATGCCAGCACTTTAATCAACCATCTTAATGGGGTCAATAGCTTAAAACATAAAGAAGTTCAGGAAGCTCCGTTTCGGGTATTAAAGTTACCGGATATTCCGGCGGTGCTGATTGAAACAGCTTACATATCCAATATGCAGGAAGAGCGCTTGCTGAAAACCGATGGTTTCCAGAAGAAGCTGGCTCTGGCTGTAGCCTCTTCCGTGACCGAGTATTTATCGGGAACAGCATCTATATCTCCGGCTAATGATGCATCAAAATACGATGATAATATCGATAGCGCCAGTGATAAAGAGGATGAGCGGATAGCGGATGTCCGTGAAATAAGGACAACATCCTATAAAATAAGACGTGGTGATACACTTTTTTCTGTGGCGCGGTGTTTTAATACTAAAACTGCTACACTTCTCAAGCTAAATAAAATGAAGAAAAATGAGACGCTTATTGCTGGCAGGAAAATATTGGTGCCGGCAAATTTGGCTGAAAAGCCTCCAGAGCATCATCTCCGTATCCACAGTTCCCAGGGCAAGCAAAATGGTGTGATGAAGACATCAAGAATTTACATCGTGAAAAAAGGAGACACGCTATTTTCTATAGCAAAGAATAATTCCACAACAGTTGAAGAATTACGAAAAATTAATAATATGCGAAGTTCGGATAGTTTATTATACGGACAAGGGATAAAGCTACCGTAATACCAATTTTAAATCAAAGCGCTATCTTTGTTAGCAGCGTCGTCGGCTTCCTCAACGTATGTACAATACGCATCGTCGCTTCCTCCTCGCTGCCTCGATATCATCTTTGATTTAAAATGGTATAAACACATTTTCTTACAAAATAATCATTAACCAGAGGGATGATCGACTTTTGCCGGAATCAACTCATTTTTTTGGCAAGAACACTCGCCAGCATATCACTTAGTTTTATTTCCGGATGGTGGTAGCGTTTTTTCTTTTGAGTATTTTTACCATACTGGATGGATTCTTCCGGGCACCATTGCAGACACGCAAAGCATTGCTCACAACGGTGTTGCCATATGGGTTTACCATTGGCCAGCAATATGTTTTGTGCCGGACAGATTTTTTCACAGATTGCGCAATTAGTGCATTTCTCGTCAGCCAAAAAAGATTTATCCATCTTGTGAACATAAGGATAAGATTGGCGATAAAGCAGCGAAAGAAAAATATTTTGCCAGGCAGGACCTTTTTCCAGAGGGTTTATTTCTTTTGATCGAATAGCTGCCGCGATTCGGTTAATTTTCTCAGCAGCTTTATTAAATCTATTTTGTTGTTCCTTCGGAGAAATAGCACCACCCCAGGGAATGTAATTGCTCGGCAGGTTAATAGAGAAGCCTGAAAAAAGGTTAAGACCCCTGGTCTGCATAAGCTTTTTTAATTGAATTAGAGTGGCGGCAACTTGTCCGGCATTGACTGCTACTGCAAAAAAGTATTTTGACGGATCAATTTCCAAGCGGTTGACAAAATCAATGACCGGCGCTGGTAATCCCCAGATGTGAACGGGAAAGATTAATCCAATGTTTTCTGAAACGGAATGAATAATATTTGTGCCGGTAAGTTTTATTGGTATCTGCTGTGTATCTCCCAGCGCATCCGAAATTTTGCGTGCTGTCCAAAGCGAGTTTCCCGTTCCCGTATAATAATAAATTGTAGTTTTCATTCCTTCCACTCATGGGCTTGGTTTTAGGGCTCTGTTATAAACGCTTTCTGAAAACCCATATACATGATTTTTATTGATGATCGCAAAAGGAACATCTTCACTGTCATCAATATCTTTTCTTTTTGCCGCCGCAGTCTTATCCTTATCCATGTTGTATTCTGTGAAAGAGAAGTTTTTGGATTTTAAAAACTCACGTGCTTTATCGCAATCTGCGCAATCGTTTTTGGTGTAGAGAGTGACATCCGGTTTCTTTTGTGCTTTCGATTTAGCGTCCCTGGAAGCTTCCTGCTCGTCATCTGCTGCTGAATTAACAGAACTATCTTTATGAATTTGTACATTTTTAGGAGATTTGGCCTGCGGAGGTGGGTAATCAGTGATATGAGTAGCCCCGGATTCATCTTCCCATTTGTAAAAGTCGGCATTAGCTGTTCCATAAAGAAAGAAAAGAATTGGGATTATAAATAATGCGCACTTTTTCATTATTGCATCCTGTAAAAAAATCTTTTAAAAATACTATTTCTTCTTTATCTTTATGGCTCTGACCGGAGAAGGACCAGATATTCGCATATTCGGCATGGGAAGATCAAATTCCTGCCATTTTTGTGAAAATCCTCTGTTGAACTATTCAGTGAAAAGGAGATTAACATCAAAACCATAATTAAACTATCTTAAAAACCTTATAATTGTCAATTTTTTTTCGGGTAGAGTAAAAAAATATTCTATTGAGGCTTGATTTCCCAGAAATTACTATTTAAAAGTTGCTTTTAGTCAAATTAGGGTTATCTTAACAACAAATACATTGATGAGAATGAGTTATGTTTGGTCGTTCTGTAAGTCTATTCAAACTATTCGGGTTTGAGATTAAAGTAGATATAAGCTGGTTGATTCTGGCGGCGCTGGTTACTTGGTCGTTGGCCAGCGGTCTTTTCCCTGAATATTATAAGCACCTTCCTGCCGCCTCCTACTGGTGGATGGGTGCAACAGGTACTGTAGGGCTTTTTTTATCAATAATATTTCATGAACTGAGCCATTCTCTCATAGCCAGACGTTATGGTATTTCAATTAAAGGAATAACCTTGTTCATTTTTGGTGGTGTGGCTGAAATGGAAGATGATCCTCCGAATTCCAAAGCGGAATTTCTAACGGCTATTGTCGGCCCCCTATCGAGTTTTTTGATCGGCGTTGTTTTATTTTTAATAAAATTGTGGGGAGAAATTAGTGGCTGGCCGGTGACGGTTACAGGAGTTTTATCCTATCTTGCATGGCTAAACATTGTTTTGGCGGCGTTTAATTTACTTCCCGCCTTCCCCTTGGATGGCGGTAGAATGCTTCGTTCAGCACTTTGGAGCTGGAAGAAAGATTTGCGCTGGGCAACAAACATTGCCGCCAATGTCGGGTCTGGTTTGGGACTGATGCTGGTCATCGGTGGTATTGTTTCTATTTTTATGGGGAATGTTATTGGTGGATTGTGGTGGTTTATGATTGGATTATTTGTCAGGTCGGCGGCACAGAGGTCTTACCAGCAACTTTTAGCTCGCAATCTTTTTCATCCTGAAAAGAGGATGGAGCTTAATGATTTTGAGAAAAAAGATTTAAGGAGTGAAAAATCATGAAATGTAATGTAGGAAGGACCGATAAAATCATCCGCTGGGTTATTGGTATCGTCATCGCTTTCCTGGGTTTATATTTTAAGAGCTGGTGGGGGCTGCTGGCGGTCATCCCAATAGCCACGGCAATCTTCGGTTTTTGCTCTCTTTACGTGCCTTTAAAGATTAATACCTGTAAGAAAGAATCATCTAAATAATAATATTTAAATCCTGCTCCAGAGTAAAATATCCTTATAATTAGGAAATTATACCTCGCGCTTTATGCAGTGCCGCTTATTTGCCAGACAACTGATGATGAGCTGTACGCTTTGGGCGCGGGAATTTTATATATGGTCTGATCTTCTGATTGATGTTTTTGCCGGTGCCGTCATAATTAAGAGTGAGGATCGGAATGCCGGAGTATTCCTCAATTCTAGGCGCCATCGCCTCTGTTATTAACCCCGCGCAGCAAAAAGCTGGATTCGTTTGTACAAACAGAGATATATCCGGATAATGCCTTATCAGAGATGCAATTTTGAGAAGATTGTCGGCAGATTCACCGCAATGCTGCACCTTGACATCAAAGGCATCGTATATCTCTTTGTAATCAATATCAGTCCCTGATGATGGTTCATCAAGTAACTCGTTAAATAATTTATAATAGCTTTTTTCCAGTTGATTCACTAGCGCGATCGTTGTTTTAGTGACAATAACATCCATAAATGCACCTTCGAAAAACCAACGCCTCATATAAGGATTGGCAATGAGTTTGGCGAATTCATTGAAGGGTGTTGTTATAACCTCACCGCCGTATTCTTCGATGCAATGAATCAGATCCTGATTAAACACGTCATTGTCGCGGGCATATAAATCGCCGAAGATGGCAACCTTGGGGCGCTTTTCGGAAATTGTTTCAATCTTTTTAAAAAGGCTGATAACTTTGGCTACATCATCATCCTTGTTTCTTCCGCCCAGCAAGGTATTGTATAGAATATTCAGTGACTGATAAATAACCTTGTCCGTCATCCCTTTTTCTTTTTCATATGGCCGGATCTTACAGCCGATTTTGCGCAGCATTCCACCAAACATGAACGCGAAATAAGCTTCGATCGAAGCCTGCATGGAGATATCGCTCATCGAGAGATTGCCTACATAGACTTCCACTTTATCCAAGTTTTTACCGTGCGTTTCCATAAGCCCCTTGATCAGTTGAGGATACATTCTGATGTTACAGGCAACATGACTCTCAAAGCACCAGGCCGCTGTTTGCGCCGGGTCGAGAACATTTTCTTCAATATAATCTATGTAGCTCTGTGCAATAAGATTGACGGGAAGGCATTGTCCTTTGTTGCTGTGCAGGCCGCGTTGAATTATCTTTTCAGTCAGCGGCACCATGCGGGCATCAATGCCTTCTTTGATAAATACAGCTTCTACAAGTTTTGAGGTTAGTGGGTCGTAGCCGGGAAAGAGCAAGGTTTTATTTTTTATTTTGGTTATACTCTCCGAGTTGAGTGGCAGTACGCGAGTGGGCATAGCACGCAGGGCTTTGCTTTTATGGTGATTGCGGAATGAGCGCACAGCAGCCTCGATGCGCGTTTCGTAACCGGCATTGGAATCATGCTCATCTAGTTCCAGGATCAGATAGGGTTTGTCATATTTATCCATAATTCGTTTGAAATATTCAAGAGTAAAAGAATCAGGGCTGCATTTGAATGAAGTGATATAAACGGGATAAAGTCTGGGAGTGCGCGCTGTAAAAAGTGCGGCTTTTAAAATTTTTGCTGAATAATTCCAGTGCAATCTTTGGAGAAGTGGAGCAATTTCGGATAAATCACCTTGATCGGCGGGCAGCATATCCTGATAAAAAGTTTTGATAGTTAGATTGCTGAAAATATCGGGTATTCCTTTGTTCATTGTACTTTGCAAGACCGAATAAGGCCTTCCCAGCAGCACTACGCGAAAATCTTTACTGCCGGGCATTTCGCGTTCGTAAATATTGACGAGATTTTCGAGGCCGTCGTTATAAAACGAAAGCGCGGCTTCATAAGCGTTGTAAATCTCCCAGTAGCTGGCCTTCAGAATTGGTTTGAGCAAAGAGAAAAGTTCGATCCTTGATTGGAAAGAATGATGATCGATAACCGGCATGATCGCTTTATTCTTCAGATGTAAGCTTTTGATTCCGGCAGCCACTGTTGCTGCAAACTGCGTATAATAGCAGTAATAACGGTAAGCGTGTTCTTTCGGTTCCGTAGCTTCCAGATAAACCGGCAGAAAAATGTAGTCGCATTTATCAGTAAGATTTTGCACGTGGCCGAAAAAGGCATTCATCGGCGCACAAAATTCAGCTCCCGCAATCTTTTTGCCTGATTTAATCGCATTCTTGAAATTTTCGCCGGTCACTGTTTCTACACCCAGTGTGGCAAAAAAATGTTTCCAGAGAGGCATTTCTTCGGCAAGGTACAGAGCGTTGGGGATTCCTATCTTGACTGGTTTTTTGAATGGAGTCTGTTTTTTAGCTGACTGAAAAACCTTGTCGCGCTCTTTGATCAAGTCATACTGCTTTTTTGCATTTCCCACATAATGTTTCGTATCGTAATCCCGGCCACACAGAAATCCAAAGGCAACTGTTTCCCCCTGAACAGTTACTTTGTTTATTTTACAGTTGTTATGGCAGAGCTCGCAAACTTCATTTTCTACAGGAATCTTTTCTTTATGCAGAATAAGACCTCGGAACGCTGAATTCTTTACCGCGTTTTCCGCGAGAATCAAAGCGCTACCCAGTGCCCCGGTTAAGTGACAGAACTTAGAAACGAAGATGGGTTTTTTCAACCGGTGTTCGAAGGCCGCAATCAGAGCTTTATTGCGGGCTGTAGCACCCTGAAAGCAAATTCTATTGCCGATATTAGCTTCCACGGCAACTTTGGCCAGATAGTTTTCGCAAACAGAATGCAGGACGCTAGCCAGTACTTCATCAATTGTGTATCCTTCCGTGAGATAATTGTTAATATCGCGTTCCATAAAGACCGTGCAGCGGTCGCTGGAAACAGGTGAAGGGGTATTGATAGCGCGGCAGGCATATTCGCTAAGCGGCACACCCAGCTTTACCGCCTGCTCTTCAATAAAGCTGCCGGTTCCGGCAGCACAAACATTGTTCATGAAGGAAGAGGTGACCATACCGTTTTGCATAGTGGTAAATTTGGCATCCTGTCCGCCGATTTCGATAATTGTATCCGTATTGCTATCAAGTTCGTAGGCAGCGCGGGCATGCGCCGTTATTTCGTCGATAACTAAATCTGCATTGATAATCCGTCCGATAAATTTACGGCCCGATCCGGTGGTACCGACTCCCCGGAAGATAAACTTACAGCTATGCTTTGAGCAAATATCTTCGATTGCTTCAAATATGGCCTGCATAGCTTTAACGGGCTGGCCGGAAGTCAGGGTGTAAAGGCCAATCAGCATTTCGTTATTTTCGTTAATTAAAACAGCTTTCGTGCTGGTAGAGCCTATATCAATGCCCAGATAGACTTCCTGTCCCTTTTTTAACGGTGTGTAAATATCTACCTCAACGTCCGCGTGGCCTATTTGTGCCGTATAAAGATAACTATCAGCGGTTGTAAATTCAGGATAGCTTGACTGCAAAAGCTGCAAAGGAGGATAACCGTAAGTTTTTTCTTTTTGTTCCTTGTTAAAAAGTTCATCCCATTTTTTGAGTTCAAGTTTTCTCGGTTCTGCGTCTTCCAGATAAAGAAGCGCGGCACCTATCGCACCGTAAAGATGGCTGTACTGGCCGATAATCGGTTCCGTCTTGAGCAGATTGCGGAAATGCTTAACCACGGCTTGATTCATGGAAACGCCGCCTGTAAGTATCAGGGGCGTGCGGATGTTTTGATCAGGCATCAATGTATCAATGACATTTTTTGTCAGGCCTTCGCAAAGACCATCGCTGATCTGTCCTATAGAATAACCTTCCTGCTGGGCATGGATCAAATCAGTCTTGGCAAAGACGGCGCAGCGGGTGGCAATTTTGGGTGAATTTTCGCGGTTGCAAAAGGCAACCGTACTGAGTGTATTAATACTTTTAAGATTGAGGCGTTTGGCTTGCTGATCGAGAAAGCTGCCCGTTCCGGCGGCACAGGAAGAGTTGGACCGGTAACTTTCGTAATCGCCCTGATCATTAAAAGTAATGAGACCGAAGTTTTCACCGCCGATAAACAGAATACTGCCCACCTCCCGGTGATAATTTTTCACAGCGGTGATAATGGCAATTTGAGTATCATAACGAGAGACTCCGCTCAAAACTTCCGGGCCGGAAAGAGTCATGGCAATACCACCAATTCTGCTTATATCTATATTATTAAGCATCAAGCGCAGTGTTTCGCTGATTACGCCACTGTGAAACTGATAGGAAGAATGAGAGATATCTCCCTTTTTGTCAACCACAACAAGCGAAATGGCTACCGAACCAATATCTATTCCAACTACATGCAGCATGAATCTATTACCTCGAGTATTTTTATTGAAGGAAATAATGCCGTGTTTCAGAGGTTTCGTCAACTGGGAAGTTTGGAAGCTCAACTCCATTAAAATATAAGGCAATAATGAATATGGACAATTACAAATTATTGCTATATTATTTTCAAGGTTGATCAATTATTCATTATTCGATAATTCAAAATTGTGATGTGAGCGTTGGATATTCTACAGGCTGGTATACTTGGTTTGGTGCAGGGATTGGGAGAATTCTTACCCATATCCAGTTCGGCTCATCTGGTGATTGTTCCCTGGCTCTTTAATTGGGAAGATCCGGGTTTGACATTCGATATCGCCTTACATATTGGTACCCTTATAGCTGTTGCTATCTATTTTTGGAAAGACTGGTTGCAGTTAATCACAAAAGGAGTGACTGATGCCCGGAGCCGGGAAGGGCGGCTGTTTTGGTATTTAGTTTTGGCGACGATTCCCGGAGCAATGATTGGACTGCTTCTGGAAAAAAAGGCCGAGACAAGTTTCCGCAATCCGGTTTTGATTGCAATTATGCTGATTGCTCTGGGTATTGTTTTATACTGGGTGGATCGAAAAAGTGCTAAAAAAATTGAAGCCGAAAATATCAGCCTGAAAACAAGTTTTTTAATCGGTTTGTCTCAGGCGCTAGCCATTATTCCCGGAGTATCGCGTTCGGGTATAACCATGACTACAGGATTATTTCTGGGGCTAACCAGAGAGGGGGCAGCCAGGTTTTCCTTCCTGCTATCCGCGCCGATAATTTTTGGTGCTGCTATCGTTAAAGTGCCACATATAATTGCCAATCCTGCCGTGATCACAACTAACTTCATAGTGGGAATGGTTGTTTCTTGTGTTACCGGTATTGCCAGTATTGGATTTTTACTGCGCTATGTTCAGACAAAAACATTTCTGCCTTTCGCCTGGTATCGATTTATTCTCGGTGCGCTGATTTTGACCATTGTGTTCTTAAAGTAAGTGGGATAATCTACTACATCAAATATCAATCAATTTATGAATAAAAAACCCCGCGGTGATAATCACTGCGGGGTTTTTAGTCAGGGAAACTTGCCGTTAAGCTTTTTTGCCTTTCGGTGGTTTGTAGGCTAAGGCTA
>Ga0209746_1001660_pt1 | contig 10500 bp, 9 predicted proteins | sample BarGraNGADG00211_3_FD_184496 | JGI IMG/M metagenome (GOLD analysis project Ga0209746, IMG submission 184496) | Arctic peat soil microbial communities from Barrow, Alaska - Barrow Graham LP Ref core NGADG0011-211 (SPAdes) (version 2) | ecosystem: Environmental > Terrestrial > Soil > Wetlands >...
CGGAGTTGGAAAATCAGATCAACGACCGGATTTCTTTCAAGAACTTCCTTGGTCTTTCTTTTAACAAGCCTTCTCCCGATCATTCCACCTTTTCCCGATTTCGGGGCCGTCTCTCCAAAAAGGCCATGAACATAATCAATAATTTAGTCCTTCAGCAGTTTTCCCAGAAAGGCTTAAGCATTAATGAAGGAGTTGCCGTTGATGCCCGTTTGGTTCAGTCCGCCAGTCACCCCATCAGCAATGAAGATATCAAGAAGCAAAGAGAAAAGAGGGACACTCTGGAAGGCAAGCTGGATAAGAACGGGAATTCCCTCAAGTTCTCTCGTGATCTGGAGTCGAACTGGATAGTCAAGAACGACAAGCCCCATTATGGATTGAAGGAACATGCCTCGGTAGATACTAATTATGGTTTTGTTCTTTCCACGGAACTCACCCCGGCCTCGGTTAGTGACAGCATCTATCTTCCCTACTGCGTTGCCGCCAGTTGCCATACAGAGGAGCCTATTAAGAAAGTTTACGCTGATAAAGGCTATTATGGAAAGCCGAACAGCGGTTTTCTCCACATGAATCACATTGAAGACGGCATCATGAGAAAAGACACAACGTCAACAAAGCTGACTGATTATGAGAAAGAGCGGAACAAACAGATATCGAAAAAACGTTACATCGTGGAACAGTACTTCGGGTTAAGCCACCTGTACAACAATGCTTTTCGCGCCCGCTTTACCAGGATTGCTAAGAATGCCATAGATGTTCTCTGCAGACAGATGGCCTTCAATCTGTTCCGGGGAGAGAAAATCCTCGGGACAGTGTAAATATAGGGAGAGGTCTGCCCGGATTGGGGCAATGGGCAGATAAACCACGCAACAGCTTCCCTAACTGGACTTTTTGAGGTTAACTTTGTCGCCATAATTGAAATGTTGATCAACAACATCAGTTAACTTCTTTACGCACGCCCCGAATTTTTGAAAAAAAACGGGTAGGCAAATGAACCAGAATAAAAAATTGAAAAATTCAAAGGTCTCCCGGCTTTGCCGGAGGTCAGGTGATTCTGTCACCTTTAATCTTGGACCTATAACCCCGTGAGCCTCCTCCGCCGCCTCTGGTTTCACATCGCCCCCCGTCGGCGTAAGCAATTCGGTTTGCTGCTGATTTTGATGGTGCTGGCTTCATTTGCCGAGATCGTTTCCATCGGTGCGGTGTTGCCGTTTCTGGGTATGCTGACTGCGCCAGATCGGGTGTTTAATCACCCCTTGGCTCAGCCCCTCATCAAATGGCTGCAACTCACACATCCTGAACAATTAATGTTGCCGCTGACCATCGCCTTTGGTGTGGCCGTGCTGGCCGCAGGGGCGATGAGGCTTTTGCTGCTTTGGGCTAGCAGCCGGCTGTCGTTTGCCACTGGCGCCGACCTCAGCATCCACATATACCGCCGCACCTTATATCAGCCGTATGCCGTGCACGTTTCGCGCAACAGCAGTGAAGTCATAGAAGGTATCATCGTCAAAGTGGAAACGGTGATTTTCAATGCCGTCAACCCCGTAGTCACCATGACGGCCAGTGCCATCATGCTCATCGTCATTGTGATTGCACTGCTATTGGTAGACCCGGTAATCGCGTTGGCCGCATTTGGTGGTTTCGGCCTCATCTACGCCGTTATCATCCGCCTCACGCGCCGCCGTCTTGAAGCCAACAGCGAACGAATTGCGCAAGAATCCACCCAACTTATCAAGTCGCTGCAAGAGAGTTTGGGCGGCATACGCGATGTGCTCATCGATGGCAGTCAGGACACCTTTTGCCAGATCTATCAGGCTGCAAATTTGTCGTTGCTGCGTGCGCAAGGCAACAACCAGTTCATCACCTTCAGCCCGCGTTACGCCATGGAAGCGTTGGGGATGATTCTTATCGCAACGCTGGCCTTTGCACTTGCCCGGCAATCCGGTGGCATTGCCAAAGCCATTCCCATCCTCGGTGCGTTGGCGCTGGGTGCCCAGCGTCTGTTACCGATGTTACAGCAGCTATATCAGGGCTGGTCCAGCATCAAGGGCAGTCAGCAATCATTGCAAGATACCCTCGAACTGCTCGATCAACCCCTGCCGCATTATGCAGACCAACCCGCGGTTATGCCAATGCCGTTCAAACAGGCCATCCGCTTTAACCAGGTTTCTTTCCGCTATGCCCCCCACGCCCCCTGGGTGCTGCGCAATCTGAGCCTGAATATTGCCAAAGGCAGCCGCGTGGGCTTTATCGGCATAACCGGCAGCGGCAAAAGCACGCTGCTGGACATCGTCATGGGGCTGCTACAGCCCACCGAAGGCACCCTGCAAGTAGATGACCAAGCCATTACCGCCGAAAATCAACGCGCCTGGCAGGCGCATATCGCCCATGTGCCCCAAGCCATTTTCCTGGCCGACAGCAGCATCGAAGAAAACATCGCCTTTGGCGTGCCCAAAGAACAAATCGATCTTGCCCGGGTGTGCCAGGCCGCCCGCCAGGCACAGATTGCCGATTCCATAGAAGGCTGGCAAAAGCAGTATCAAACCGTCGTCGGCGAGCGCGGCGTTCGACTCTCCGGCGGTCAACGCCAGCGCATTGGCATCGCCCGCGCACTATACAAGCAAGCCGACGTCATCATCTTCGATGAAGCCACCAACGCGCTCGATAATAAAACCGAACAAACAGTCATACAAGCCATCGAAGGCCTGGGCGACAACCTCACTATCCTCATCATCGCCCATCGCCTTACCACGCTAAAAAACTGTGCGCAAGTGGTCGAACTTGTAGATGGCGGGATTAAAAAAATAGGCACTTATAGCGAACTTGTCAAGCCCCCTGCAAATGAGGAAAATGTACAAAAAAAGTGACTAAAAGCATCCTCGATTCCGGTATAAAACTTGTCAAGAACGTCAGCCGTTACAATATTGGCCAATCCTCGCTGAAGGAATTGACGCCTCTCTTAAGGCGACTCCGCAAAGAATCATCCGATAGAGGTAAGGCTGGAAGCGTTGTGTTTTTAGTAGATCACTTTTTTAAAAACTCATCAGAAGTTGCATCACGCCTGAATGTCCAGCCAGCCGATTTCATTGATTATGTAGATACTACCGATGAGCCAATGACCAAGGTTATTGACGAATTGGTTGCCCAATTGATTCAATTTGGTTTCACGAGACCTGCTGCAATTGTTGGAATGGGAGGCAGCATTACAATGGATGAAATCCAAAGAAGTTCGGAGAAGCCATGAAGCAGATCCCTTATGCGACGCAATGCATTGAAGAAGACGATATCCTTGCCGTTACGGATGCGTTGCGTTCATCCAATCTCACCCAGGGGCCGCTGGTCGAAGAATTCGAAAAGAATATCGCTCTGTATTGCGGAGCCAGATATGCGGTTGCCGTGAGCAGCGGGACCGCGGCGTTGCATATCGCCTGTCTTGCCGCCGGCGTATCTGCGGGGGACGAAGTCGTTACTTCGGCTAATACTTTCGCTGCATCTGCGAACTGTGTCCTTTATTGCGGCGGCAAGCCCGTATTTGCTGATATCGAACCGGACACGGCGCTGATCGATCCGGCCGATATACGAAAAAAGCTCACGAAAAAAACTAAGGCGATCATTCCTGTTCATTTCGCCGGCCAGCCTGCCGATATGGAAGCGATCGGTAAAATAGCCAAAGAAAACAATCTGAAAATCATTGAAGACGCAGCTCATGCGATCGGGGCAAGGTACAGATTAAAAAACGGCCAGGATTGGATCAAGGTTGGCTCTTGTTTCCATTCAGACATGACAATTTTAAGCTTCCATCCGGTAAAACAAATAACCACAGGTGAAGGGGGGATGGTCTTAACGAATGATCAAGATTTGTATGAGAAACTGGTGTTTTACAGATCCCACGGGATTACAAGAAGTATCAAATACATGAAAGAAACCGAGGGACTCTGGTATTATGAAATGCATGAGCTGGGTTTTAATTACCGTTTAACGGATATACAATGCGCCCTTGGCATAAGCCAGTTGAAGAAATTGGATAAATTTATTGCCAGAAGAAAAGAAATAGCCAAGATGTATGATGAAGCATTCTCGAAAATTGAGCGAATAGACTTTATAAAGGAAAAGGAAGGATTTGATTCTTCAAGGCATTTATACGTGGTGCTTGTAGAGAATCGCAAAAACATTTTCAATTGGCTGACGGCGGAGACAAATATTGGGGTTAATGTCCATTATATACCAGTTTATTTTCATCCTTACTATAAGCGATTGGGTTATGAAAGAGGATTATGCCCGATGGCAGAGGAATACTATTCCCGGGCAATTTCAATCCCGATGTTCCCGAAGCTTGCTAACGATGAAGTTGAATATGTAATTGGAAAAATAAAAAAAGTGATTGCAGATTAAATAGAGATGTTGTGTTGGATCCTTTCATGAAAATCGGCTTGGGCACAGTGCAGTTTGGTTTGGATTATGGTGTTTCAAACCCGCAGGGAATCACACCGGCGACAGAAGTCAAAGATATTCTGAATCTTGCTTGGAAAAGCGGCATAACCATTTTGGACACTGCCGTATCCTATGGCATGAGCGAAGAAGTTATTGGTCAAAGCATGCCGGAAGGGGTGCCTTTTAAAATTGTTACCAAAACGCCCCTTTTTAAGAAAGATCGGATCGATAAAGCAGATGCCACAAGATTAAAAGAGACATTTCTACAGTCTCTAGAAAGAGTGAAACAAACTACTATTTATGGGCTTCTTGTTCACTATGCCAACGACCTGCTTGTTCCAGGCGGGCCTTATCTCTGGCAAACTATGGAAGACCTGAAGGCAGCAGGACTTGTTAAAAAGATTGGCGTTTCCGTTTACTCGCCTAATGAAATTGAAGAACTCGCAGGAAAATATGGTCTTGATTTAATTCAATTGCCAGTGAATGTTTTCGATCAGCGTATGATTCAAGGAGGTTATCTTCGATATCTGAAGGACCTTGGAATTGAAATTCATAGCCGATCTGTTTTTCTTCAGGGACTTCTCCTTATGTCTCCGGGCAAGCTGCCAGCTCACTTTAATTCGATACGACCTATCATGATTAAATATAACGAGACTCTGCAAAAATATGGGATTAGTCCTCTGACGGCTGCGTTGGCTTTTTCTTATAAACAGCAGGAGATTGACCATATTCTTGTGGGTGTAAATGATCGCGACCAGCTAAGAAAGATCCTAAATGCAATTTCGAATTTTTGTGATTTGGATCATATCGACTTTCCGGAATATGCAATTATTGATGAATCAATCATTAACCCCTCTTTGTGGAGGCTATCATGAGTCAAGACGATATTTTCATGTCTGATGAAGGGAATCAATGGTTTAAGCGAAATAGAGATGCGATTGTTGATCAAAATCAATTTGACTGGCCAATCAAGATCATTGAGACCTTGAAAGAGAAAGAAAAAATCGGGCGTATTCTTGAACTGGGTTGTGCAAATGGATGGCGATTGGCTCGCATTAAAGATATGTTTCAAGAAAATGTTGAACTATATGGTTCAGATGCAAGTAAAGAAGCCATTACAGACGGAATGTCTCGCTATCCGGATCTAAGGTTAAAACAGGGACTTCTTTCTCAAATTCCTTTTGATTTAATGTTTGATTTAGTGATCGTTAATTTTGTTTTTTGTTGGGTTGATAGAAAATCACTGGTAAAATCCATTGCCGAAATTGACCGAGTAATTTGTGATCAAGGATTGCTCATAGTCGGTGATTTTTTACCTGACTTTCCCCAGAAACGGCCATACCATCACCTCCCCGGGCAGAATGTGTTTACGTACAAACAAGATTATGCAAACATTTTCAAAGCCATTGGAACATACTCGGAAATATTCAGAGTTACTTCTAATCATGATCGACCAAACCAATATTTAGGCGGCACTCCATCTGATGAAAGATGGTGCTGTTGTCTGCTACAAAAATGTCTTGATGGATATTATTTGAAAACATGAAAATTCTTGCGATTCTTCAAGCCCGAGTTACGTCATCTCGGCTGCCGGGCAAGGTCCTTAAACCGATCATGGGGCGACCGATGTTGGCCCTCCAGATTGAGAGGGTCCTGCGGGCAAATAAAATTGATCAACTTATCATTGCTACCAGCAACGATCCTAGTGACGATGAACTTGAAACGCTCTGTCGGGAAGTTAATGTACCCTGCTACAGAGGCAGCCTGAATGACGTTCTTGATCGTTTTTATCAGACCACACAAACTTTTAAACCAGAGCATGTCGTTCGAATCACGGGGGATTGTCCTTTGATCGATCCGGAGGTCATAGATGATGTAATCGCTTTTTATCTTAATGGCGACTACGATTATGCATCAAATGCTGTAGAACCGACCTTTCCCGATGGTCTGGATGTAGAAATCTTTCGTTTTTCTATTTTAGAAGAGGCTTGGAAAGAAGCAGCTTTGCCCTCGCAGCGCGAGCATGTTACTCCCTTTATCCACCAGCAGCCTGACCGCTACCGGGTAGGGCATTACAAGAACACAGAGGATCTGTCTCATCTGCGCTGGACGGTGGATGAGCCGGAGGACTTCGATCTGATCAATAAGATTTATGAGGAACTCTATCCGTTTAAGCCAAATTTCCGTATGGTGGACATCCTAAATCTACTTCAACAAAAACCGGAATGGCTGACCATCAACAAGCAATTTGAAAGGAATGAGGGGTTCATGAAATCGCTTCACGAGGATAGACGGAATGAAGCCATGAAATGCTTAAATTTAGAAAAATCAATCGCCCTTCAGGAACATGCAAAAAAACGCATTCCTGGACTCTCTCAACTTATTTCCAAACGTCCCGATCAATTTTCCTATGGCGTCTGGCCGGGCTATTTCAGTCGGGCGAAAGGGGTTGAAATATGGGACTTGGACGAGAACCGCTACATTGATATGAGTATCGGCGGCATCGGCGCCAATGTTTTGGGTTACGCGGATCCGGATGTAGATCGGGCTGTCAGGGAAGCCATCGACAAGGGAACGAGCGCTTCCCTGAACTGTCCTGAAGAAGTGGAATTGGCAGATCTCCTCTGCGAGATCCATCCCTGGGCGGAAAAAGTCCGATTTGCCCGCACCGGCGGCGAAGCGATGGCTGTGGCCGTCAGGATCGCACGGGCTTTTACGGGACGCGACAAGATTGCCTTTTGCGGTTATCATGGCTGGCATGACTGGTACTTATCAGCCAATTTAGGGACAGAAAACGCCTTGGGTGATCACCTGATTTCCGGTCTCGACCCGGCTGGCGTTCCTAAAGCTCTCCAAGGGACGTCTTTTCCTTTTCGCTATAATCAATTGAAAGAGCTTGAAGCCATTCTGGAATCCAACAAAAATGAAATTGCCGCAATTGTTATGGAACCGATCCGGAATGAACATCCCCTATCCGGTTTTATGGAAGGGGTTAGGAAACTTGCGAACAAAACCGGGGCTGTCTTGATTGTAGATGAAATTTCGGCTGGTTTCCGGATGAATACCGGTGGGGCGCATCTTGTCCTTGGGATAGATCCGGACATGGCCGTTTTTTCCAAAGCGTTGGGGAACGGCTATCCTATGGCGGCGATTATTGGTAAAAATGCCGTTATGGATGCCGCACAAAAAAGTTTCATCAGCAGCACCTACTGGACGGAACGAATCGGACCAGTAGCGGCTCTGGCCACAATCAAGAAACACAGAAAGTATGATGTGGGTAAACACCTGACGAAAATTGGCCAAGCTGTCCAGGATGGATGGCGCGAATTATTTGAAAAGCATGGGATCAAAGTCCACATCGGCGGCATTCCTGCTATGAGTCATTTCACGTTCGATCATGAAAAATCCCTTGTTCTGAAGGCCCTATTCGTGCAGGCGATGCTTTAGAAAGGCTTCCTGGCCACGACCGGTTTCTACGCCATGTTTGCCCATCAAGAGGAACATGTGAAAGAGTATCTATATGCCATTGATCAGGTTCTCCCTTTCCTCAATGAAGCACTTAGTTCCGGCCAGCCGGAAAGTTTTCTTATCGGCCAGCCTGCCATATCAGGCTTCAAAAGGATTAATTAATGCATTTATACATCAGGGCAGACGCGGACGGAAAAATCGGCTCCGGTCACATCATGCGCTGCATCGCCCTCGCCCAGGCCTGGCAGGACCAGGGTGGCGAGGTCACTTTTATCAGCCATTGTGAAAGTGCTGCCCTGAAAGAGAGAATGCAAAGCGAAGGATTCAGATTCATTGCTATTGCTCACGCTTCCCCTGAACCTTATGATCTGCAATTCACGTTGGCTACTCTTAAGAGCAAAAACGCCAATCAAAAAAACTGGCTCGTTCTAGACGGGTATCATTTCACTCCTGAATATCAGAAAGCGATCCGTGGCGAAGGGATCCGCCTGTTGGTCATCGACGATATCAACCACCTGCCGCACTATCACGCGGATCTTCTTCTGAACCAGAACATTCACGCACCGGAAATGAATTATCACTGCGACGAAGACACAATCCTTCTTCTAGGTACCCGTTATGTCCTCTTGCGTAGAGAATTCCTGAAATATCGGGACGTCAAACGCCAGATTCCGGACCTGGCAAAAAATATCCTCGTGACCCTTGGAGGCGCCGATCCAGACAATGTAACCCTGAAAGTCATCGAGGCCCTACAGCTTCTCGATGATCAAGAAATGAAGGTAAAAATCATTATTGGCCCTGCCAATCCCCATCAGGAAACACTTAACAATGCTTTGGTTTCCGCCCATTTCGAGATGGAACTTCTGGCCAACCCGCTTAATATGCCCGACCTAATGGCTTGGGCCGATATGGCAATATCAGTAGGTGGCAGCACTTGTTGGGAATTAGCGTTCATGGAGTTGCCATCCATTTTAATGGCATTATCACCTGATCAGCGAGGTATTGTGGATAAATTGAGTCAGAATGGTTTTGCGCTGGTGATAGATGAACATACTGCTCAAGACATTGCCAACGCTTTGAACGCGTTACTTTTTAATTATGAATTAAGGATGGCAATGAGCTTGCAGGGGCGCAATTTAGTGGATGGTAATGGGGCTTGTCGAGTTGTAAAGGAGATAAAAAATGCCTGAAGTTAAAATCGGCGATTTCTTGGTTGGGCCAGACCATCCGCCATTTATTGTGGCAGAAGCCGGGATCAACCACAACGGCGAGCTTGAAAAAGCCATCGGAATGGTGCGAGTTGCAAAGTGGGCCGGTGCAGATGCCGTCAAGTTTCAAACATTTAAGGCTGACGAGTTCATTGGTGATCCGGCGCAAACTTATACCTACATCTCCCAGGGCAAAGAAGTAACGGAATCAATGCTGGAGATGTTCAGGCGCTGTGAGTTACCGCGCGAGGCTTGGTTTGCCCTACGCATCGAATGTGATAAAGAGGGCATCATTTTCCTCTCGACACCACAAAATCGTAAAGATCTTGATTTATTGCTGGATATAGGAATTTCTGCCATTAAAGTAGGCTCCGATGACTTAACAAACTTACCCCTTTTAGCAAATTACGCAGAAACTGGCTTACCGCTGATTCTATCATGTGGCATGTCCGACCTGAGCGAAGTTTATCAGGCCTTACACACTGTTGGCGCCCTCTCTGGCTATCCAACAATCCTGCTGTTATGTACATCACAGTATCCAACACCGCCCGAGGACGTGAACCTTGCGAAGCTGAGGACACTGCAGGCCGCCTTTCCGATGGTGGTTACAGGTTTTTCTGATCATACCCGGGGGCCGCTCGCGTCGTCTCTTGCTGCCGTTCTTGGAGCATGCTTCTTCGAAAAACATTTTACCCTCGATCACGATCTGCCGGGCCCAGATCATTGGTTTTCGGAGAATCCACAGGAACTCGAAATATGGGCAAAAAACATTCGAACGGCACATCTCATGCTCGGCAGCGCTGTCGTTCAGCCAACAGCGATAGAGCAGGGAAACAAGGCGGAATTTCAGCGAAGGCTCGTCGCAACACAAGACATCGCGCAGGGATCTACCTTAGGGTACGACAACATCACACTGCGCCGGGTCCCTGGCGGAAAAGGATTGCCACCGTTCATGTTTTCCTATCTTAGAGGTAAGGTATCGCCACGAGCATATCAGAAAGGTGAGGCAATTGATCTATGAACCGAATTTTCTTTCTAGTCAACCGGCTGGCAGAGTTCGATTTCGAGGAATTCCTGAGCAAGCACATGCAAGAATGTCTATTCACGATTGGAGAGTCAATGCCATTGCATCCGGAAGAATTCCGTCTAATCGTCCTATGGAGCTATCGGAAAATCCTTCGGGAGATTCCCCCAACCGGCAATGTAATCCTGTTTCACAGTTCCGCCCTACCGGTGGGCAAGGGATGGGCGCCGATATACCATGCTATAGCGGACGGTTATGATTTCTATACGATCACTGGGGTCTTTGCTGCGCCAGAAGTCGATAGTTGAGATATCATCGTCAAGGCACGGTTTCAGATCCGGTCTCATTACACCGCCACCATCTTGCGTAGTT
>Ga0209746_1001661_pt1 | contig 10496 bp, 10 predicted proteins | sample BarGraNGADG00211_3_FD_184496 | JGI IMG/M metagenome (GOLD analysis project Ga0209746, IMG submission 184496) | Arctic peat soil microbial communities from Barrow, Alaska - Barrow Graham LP Ref core NGADG0011-211 (SPAdes) (version 2) | ecosystem: Environmental > Terrestrial > Soil > Wetlands >...
CGGTCGCGGCGGCGGGGCGTAGAACTACTTTTCTCCGACGAAAGTCGCCAGACTTTTGTCGGCTAAGGCGCGCCCGCGCAGGTCGGTCGCGGCGGCGGGAGCAAAGCCGCTTTCCACCGGCGAAAGTCGCCGGACTTTCGCCGGCAAAGCTAGCCTGGGTGTGTGCGAACTGTTTTCGGCGACGCGACGCTTGGTTCTGACTGGACTTCGGTGCGGCTGCGCTTGCAGGGAGAGCGGATTGTCGGGGCCGACGCCGACGGGTTGGCGGAAAAGCTCGAGGGGCTGAGCCTGCTCGAGGCGGCCGCGGTCGGCGGGGAACCGCTGGCGCTGGAGGCGCTCGCGGCGGCGATCGGGCCGGTGTTCCGCGCAACGCCCGATCCCGATCGCGTGGCGGTGGCGATGTCCGGCGGCGTCGACAGCGCGGTCGCTCTGCTCGCAGCCGGACCGAAGGCGATCGGAGTCACGCTCCGGCTCTGGATCGATCCCGATGGCCCGGACAGCGAGGCGGCCTGCTGCTCGCCGGATTCGGTACGGCTGGCGCGGACCACCTGTCATCGGCTGGGGCTGCCGCACGTCACGCTCGATCTACGCGATCAGTTCTGCCGGACGGTGGTCGAGTCCTTCGTCCGCACGTACGCGGCGGGCCGGACGCCCAACCCCTGCGTTCGCTGCAACGGCTCATTCCGCTTTGAGCGGCTGCTTGCCTTTGCCCGCCGTGCCGGAGCCGCCCGCTTGGCAACCGGTCACTACGCGCGCCTCGTCGAGCGGCGAGGAAAACTGCTCATAGCCCGCGCCCGCGACAGCGAGAAGGATCAGTCCTACATGCTCGCGGCGATCGATCCCGGGTTGCTCGGACGGATCTGGTTTCCGCTTGCCGAGCTCGAGAAGAGCGAGACGCGCGAGCGCGCGGCGGTCGCCGGCCTCGAGGTCGCGGCACGGCCCGAGAGTCAGGAGGCCTGCTTTCTGGCCGGTGCCGATTACCGCGACTTCCTCGAGCGCCGCGGTCTGGTCTCGAGCCGCGGCGAAGTGGTTGACGAGCGCGGCAAGCTGCTTGGCAGCCACGATGGTTACTGGCGCTTCACACCGGGGCAGCGGCGTGGTTTGGGCATCGCCTCTTCCGCTGGGCCGCTCTACGTGCTGCAAACGCAGGCAAGGAAGAATCTGGTCGTCGCCGGGCCCGAGCAATCGCTCGCGCGCCGCAGCGTGAGCGCCCGCGGGAAGCTCTACCTACCGCTTCGGCGTGCCGAGGCGAAACTTCGCTACCGGTCGCCCGCTCTACCGGCCGAGGTCGAGCCGACCGCCGGCGGTTTCCGGCTTCGCCTACTCGAGCCGGCTTTTGCCGTTGCGCCGGGCCAGGCCGCGGTGCTGTACGACGACGAGGTCGTGGCCGGGTTCGGCCTGGTCACCTCCGCTCGAAAAACCTGAAGCAGAACCTATCCCGCTTGGCCTACCGACTCGATCCGGTCGATTCGTTGCGCCGGCCGCCGTCCGAACCGCTAGCCGCACTATTAGTGCGTTTCGCGGTCCTTTCGGCCCCTGGTACCGCGCCTCGACCGCCTCGGTCGCGCATTCCTATCGGATTAGGCTCTAAGATCACTCTGTCTCGATGCTTCTTCTCTCGTCCACAACCGGTAGCGTCGCTTACGCGGCACTCGCGTTCTTTCTGATCGCCATCGGGCTGACGCTCGGATACGCCTTCCTCCGCCTGGCCGGGGTCTTAGGTCGCGTTTCCTCTCTGGTCAAAGGCGTCGAGCAGGAACTGGTGCCGGTCATCAACAAGGCGGGCGGCTCGATCGATCGCGTCAACGGCCAGCTCGACAAGCTCGATGTCGTGACCGACAGCGCGGTCGACGCCGTTGAGAGCATCGACACCGGCCTGCGCGCTGTCGCCGGCGCTGTCAAGCTGCCGGCCAGAAAGATCGCCGCTTTGACGGCCGGGCTAGTGCACGGCTTTGCAACCTTCAAAGTCGAGCGCGACTTCGCGGCGGCCATGGCGGCGGCACGCTTTGCCGCCGAGGAGCGCGAGAGCCGCTTCGCCGAGGAGTTTCACTCCGAGGCCGAAGAGGAGAAGAACGCGAGCGAGGAGTAGGGCTTTGGACGAGATCGTTCTCAAGCTGCCCCGCGAAGCTTGCTGGCACAGCGTCGCCTATCTCGTTCTGGCTGGGTTGGCCGCTCGCCTCGAGTTGACCATTGAGAACCTCGAGGATTGGCAGCTCGCCTTGACCGAGCTGCTCGGACGCCAGCGCTGCGACGGCCGGCTCGAGCTCGTCTTCCGCGCCTCGCCCGATCAGCTCGAGGCACGCTACGGGCCCGCGGACGAATGTCTTCTAGCCGAGCTCGATCGCCCGGAGGACGGCGTTGGACTGCGCCGCGTGCTCTCGACTCTCACCGATAGCGTGGTGGTCGAGACGAGCGGCGAGGAGCGCTGGATAGTACTGCGCAAGTCAATCGTTCACCCGGACGGCGCAAGCTGAAGCCCAGGTCGGTGATCGTCAGCGTGCCCAAAGAGTGTTTCCCGGGGCGATCGTCCGACGGGCGTCGGGAAGCCGACCCATCGAGCTCGATCGAGGTCGTAATTGGACGCTAACGACAGAGACCTCCTCCGCCGCTATCACGAGCAGGGCGATCGAGCCGCGCGCGAGCAGCTGATCGAGCGCTACATGTCGCTGGTGCGCTCGCTGGCTCGTCGCTACGCCTCTCGCGGCGAGCAGCTCGACGACCTCGTTCAGATCGGCGCCATCGGCCTGATCAAGGCGATCGATCGTTTCGACCTCGACCGCGGCGTCGAGCTGACCACCTACGCGACTCCGAACATCATCGGCGAGATCAAGCGCCACTTCCGTGACCACGGCTGGGCGGTGCGGGTTCCGCGCGGTCTGCAGGAGCTGAGCATTCAGTTGATGCGAGTGGTCGAGCAGTTGACCGGCGAGCTCAGCCGCTCGCCGACGATCGCCGAGCTGGCCGAGGCGACCGGTGCAAGCGAGGAAGAAGTGCTCGAGGCGCTCGAGACCGGTCGCGCCTACAGTCCGCTCTCGCTCTCGGTGGGCTCGAGCGGCGACGGCGACGAAGAGCTCGACCCGCTCGAGTCGCTCGGCGGCGACGATCACGAATACGAGGTCTCGGAGGACAGGGCGGTGCTCGAGCCCGGGCTGCGCGTCCTCGACGAGCGCGAGCGGATGATCCTGCAACTGCGCTTCTACGAAGGCTTGACGCAATCGCAGATCGCGCAGAGGATCGGCATCTCGCAGATGCACGTCTCCAGGCTGATCAGGCGCGCTCTGGAGAAGGCGCGGGCCGAGATCGCCCCGGAGCTCGACGACGAGTCAAGCGACGAGTAGCCGCCTCGGGTCGCTATCCGACCCTGATCCCTGCGCCGCTCCGGAACCTCGCGGATAAGCCTGCACACATACAATCTCGGCGTGCGCACGACAGCTGAGCTGAGGGAGAGCTACCTCTCCTACTTTTTGAGCAAGGGCCATCTCCTGCAGCCCTCGAGCTCGCTCGTACCTGAGGCGTTCGACCCGTCGGTGCTGCTGACGACCGCCGGAATGCAGCCGCTCAAGCCCTTTTTCCTTGGGTTGGAGCAGCCTCCGGGCCCGCGTCTGACCTCGGTGCAGAAGTGCTTTCGTACCACCGACATCGAAGAGGTAGGCGCCACGGCGCGCCATCTCACGTTCTTCGAGATGCTCGGCAACTTCTCGTTCGGCGATTACTTCAAGGACGGAGCGATCGAGCTGGCCTGGGAGTTCGTCGTCGAGCAGATGAAGCTCGATCCGGCCAAGCTCTGGGCGACCGTCTATCGCGGCAACCCCAAGCTCTCACTCGACGCCGACGAGGTCGCCATCGCCGCCTGGCAGCGAGTCGGCATTCCGCTCGAACGCATCACGCGACTCGGCGAGGACAACTTCTGGAAGGCCGGCCCGACGGGCCCCTGCGGGCCCTGCTCGGAGATCTACTACGACCGCGGCCCCGAACGGGGCTGTGGCAAGCCGGACTGTGCTCCCGGTTGCTCCTGCGACCGCTTTCTCGAGTTCTGGAACCTCGTCTTCATGGAGCTCGAACAGCACGCCGACGGGAGCGTCACGCCGCTGCCGCGCCACAACATCGACACCGGGTTGGGGCTGGAGCGCGGCGCCGTCATTCTGCAAGACGTCTACTCGGTCTTCGAGATCGACAGCTTTCAGGAGATTCTGGGCTGGGTCGCCGGGGCCTCGGGCACGAGCTACGACGATTCGGAGGCGGCGACCAAGGCCTATCGCGTGCTCGCCGATCACGGACGGGGAATGGTCTTTCTCGCCGCCGAGGGCGTCAAGCCGGGCAATCTCGGTCGCTCGTATATCCTGCGCCGGGTCATTCGCCGCGCCGTTCAGCACGGCTCGCGGATCGGTTTGGAAGCACCCTTCCTGGCGCGCCTGGCCGATGTCGTGATCGAGCAGATGAGCGGTGTCTACCCGGAGCTGAAGGAGCACGCGAAAGAGATCGAAGCGGTCTTGACGGCAGAGGAAGAGCGCTTCTCGCAGACTCTTGCCCGCGGTATGCGCCTGTTCGAGGAGCTGGCCAAGGGCGAGCAGGTATCGGGAGAGGATGCCTTCAAGCTCCACGACACTTACGGCTTCCCGCTCGAGCTGACGCGAGAGCTGGCCCGTGAGCGCGGCATGACGCTCGACGAGAAGGGCTTTACCAAGCGCATGAACGAGCAGCGCGAGCGCTCGCGCGCCGGCGCGCGTGGCGAGGACAAGCGCGCGGCCGAGTTCTCGAGCGAGGCGGGCTTCAAGAGCGACTTCGCCGGCTACGAGAAGACCGAGCTGCTGACCCAGATCGGGGCGCTGGAGGAGGTTGCCGACGGACTCTTCCTGGCCAAGCTCAGGGAGTCGCCCTTCTATCCCGAGGGCGGCGGGCAGGTCGGCGACCAGGGCTTCATCGAGAGTGAGGAATCGGACGCCAGGGCCGAGCTCTAACAGACCTTCCGCTTCGAGGACGATCAGGCGCTGCTCTTCCGCGGCGAGGGCTTCAAGGCCGGAGAACGGGTGCGAGCGGCCGTGCTTTGGAGCGAGCGCTTCCCGACGATGGCCAACCACACGGCGACGCACTTACTACACAAGGCGCTGCAACGGGTGCTCGGTGAGCACGCGCGCCAGGCCGGCTCGGCCGTGCGGCCCGACAAGCTGCGCTTCGACTTCTCGCACGAGAAAGCTCTCACGGCGACCGAGCGCGAGGAGGTCGAGCGGCTCGTAAACGAGGACATCTTCGCCAACCATCCGGTGCACACCTTTGTGACGCCGATCGACGAGGCCAGGGAGCTGGGAGCCATGGCGCTCTTCGGCGAGAAGTACGGCGACATGGTGCGAGTGGTCGAGGTGAAGGATGTCTCGCGCGAGCTCTGCGGCGGCACGCACGTGCGCTCGACGGCCGAGATCGGCGCCTTCGCCATCACGTCGGAGGGCTCGATCGGATCGGGACTGCGCCGCATCGAAGCCGTTACCTCGGGCGCGGCGGTCGGGCTGCTGCGCGAGCGCGCGGCCGAAGCCGACAAGCTTCGCGCCGAGCTCGAACAGCTACGCAAGGAGGCCAAGAAGCGGCCTAGCGAGAAGGACGGCGCCGGGCCGGAGCTCGCGATCACCCGCGAGGAGGAGCGCTCGGGCATCAAGGTCGTCGTCGCCGAGGTCAAGGGCGTCGATGCCGAGGGGCTGCTCGCCGTATCCGACCAACTCAAGAACAAGAATGCGCCGGCCGCTGTGGTTGTCGGCGCGGTCGAGGATGGGCGCGTGCACCTGGTCTGCAACTTCGACAAGACGCTTGAAAAGCGTGGGCTCGACGCCGTGCAGGTGGTTCGCGCCGCCGCGGCGCTGGTTGGCGGGGGCGGCGGCGGGCGAGCCGGGATGGCCCGGGCCGGCGGCAAGAGCCCCGAGAAGCTGCCCGAGGCGCTTCAGGTCGCTGCCGAGGCGATCCTGGCCGCTCTCTGACGCCCCTTCTCATTCGGTGTGCCTTGACGGATTTGGTGTCGGGCGCCGGGCGTGAGGTTCGGGCGACGAATCGACGGCGGGAGCCCGGTGGATAGAATCGCCTGCGGTGAAGGTGCTTGCACTCGATTACGGATCGGCTAGGACGGGAGTCGCTGTCTCGGATCCAAGCGGCGTCATCGCCCGCCCACTTACGGTTGTGGAGCGCGTCGGGACGAAGCCGGGCGTCGAGCGCCTGCTCGCCCTGATCGCCGAGGAGCAGCCCGAGCAAATCGTCGTCGGCCTGCCCTTGACCCTACGCGGCGAGCACGGCAAGCAGGCACGCGAGACCGAGGCCTTCGCCCAGCGGCTGCGCGAGAACGTGGCCGTCCCGGTCGAGCTCTTCGACGAGCGTCTCACCACCGTCCTGGCCGCGCGGACTCCGTCGGAGGCGCCCGAGGACGCACGCGCAGCCGCCCATCTACTCGAAAGCTTCCTGACATGGTTGACCAGCCGCGAAAACTGAGCCTGCCTCCGGGCTATCGGCCACCGCGCCGAGGGCCTACCCGTTGGCAGGTCATTCGCCGGCGCCTGATCGCGGTATGCGTTCTGGGCGGGCTGATCGGGATGCTGTATCTCGCCGTCAACGTCGCGCTCGATCGTGGCTCTCACACCCGCTCGACCACGACGACGCTCGTCAAGCCGTTCAAGATCGTCTTTCCCGAGGGCTTCACGCGCCGGGATATGGCCGCGCGCATCACCTCGGTCGACCAGATCGCGCGCAGGGAGCGAGGTATCAAACCGGCGCTCTCGGCGAGTAAGTACCTGAAACTGACGCGGAGCTCACCACTGCCCGGGCTCTACGCCGGCGACCGCAAGGCGCGGGCGCTGGAGGGCTTCCTCTTTCCGGCCACCTACGATTTCCTCCGCTCGACCTCCAGCGAGCAGCTCGTGGGCGACCAACTCGTTGCCTTCCGCAGCGCCTGGAAGAAACTCGACCTGAGCTACGCGCGCTCCAAGAACCTCACTCGCTACGACGTGCTGATCATCGCCTCGATGATCGAAAAGGAAGCGTTCTCGCCCGACGAACGTGCAAAGGTGTCGGGCGTGATCTACAACCGCCTGCACCAGCACATGAAACTGGGCATCGATGCGACGCTTCGCTACGGGCTCAATCTGAAGCCGACCGATCCGCTCTCGCCGCACCTGAGCAGCTCGAGCGCCTACAACACCGGTGAGCGCTACGGGCGCTACGGGTTGCCACCGACTCCGATCGCCAACCCCGGGCTGGCCGCAATGCAGGCCGCCGCTCACCCCGACCGGCGACATCACTATCTCTACTACCTGCGTAAGCCCGGCACGCAGCGCCACTATTTCACCGCGAGCGCCGCGGACTTCGTCAACCACGAACGCACCTGGGGGTACATCAAATGATCTCCGGCACGACGCGCCTCGTGGGCCTGATCGGCGATCCCGTTGCGCACTCGCTCTCGCCGCGGATGCAGAACGCCGCCTTCGAAGCTTGCGGCCTCGATTGGACTTACGTACCGCTGCACGTGCGGCCGGCGGCGCTCAGCGAGGCGCTGCGCGGGCTGTCCGCACTCGGCTTTTCTGGAGCCAACGTGACGATTCCGCACAAGCTGGCGGCCTGCGAGCTTTGCGATGAGCTTTCAGAGATCGCAGCGCGCGGCGGCTCGGTCAACACGGTCATCGTGCGTGAGGACGGCACTCTATTCGGCACCTCGACCGACGGCTTTGCCGTCACCAGCGCGGTCGAGCCGGGAGGGGCAGACGTACTCCTGCTCGGCGCCGGCGGTGCCGGGCAGGCGCTGGCGGCGGCCTTCGTCGATACGGGAATCGCCTCGCTTGCGATCTCCAGCGCCGAGCGCGCCGAGGAGCTGGCGGCCTTCGTGCGCGAGCTCGCGCCCGAGCTCGAGCTGCGCGTGCTCGACTGGCCGCCGAGCGCGGAGGAGGCAAAGATCATCGTCAACGCGACGCCGATCAAGGACGAGCTTCCCGTGCCGCCGCGCGCGGGTCAGCAGGTCGTCGATCTGGCCTACAAACCGGACGGATCGCCCACGGCGCTCGTCGCCGCGGCGCGCGGGGCGGGCTGCCCGGTCGTGGTGGACGGGCTCGAGGTGCTCGTGCGCCAGGGCGCCGCGTCCTTCGAGCACTGGACGGGCATCGAAGCTCCGATCGACGTCATGCGCTCCGCTACCCGTCCCGAAAAGCCTTTTCGGATGAGGCGGCGCAGTCCTGGCGAGATCGGCTTCTAGCCAATAGATTGGAGACATGACACTTTCGCTCTCAAGCGCAGGGGAGTCTCACGGGCCGGCGCTCGTGGCGATCCTGAGCGGCCTTCCGGCCGGTTTGGAGCTCGAGCGCGACGCGATCGAGGCCGATCTGAGCCGGCGCCAGCAGGGCTACGGCCGCTCACCCAGACAGCAAATCGAGCGCGACGAGATCGCGGTGCTGGCCGGACTGCGCCAGGGAAAGACCCTCGGCACGCCGCTCGCGCTTATCGTCCTCAACCGCGACCACTCGCACTGGACCTGGGGCATGGATCCCTGGCTGCCCAAAGGCGAGCCGGAGGGGAAGGGCACGAAACCGGTGACGCTGCCGCGGCCCGGTCACGCCGACCTCCCAGGGCTGCTCAAGCACGACTTTGACGACGTGCGCAACGTGCTCGAGCGCGCCAGCGCCCGGCATACGGCCGTCTTCGTCGCCGCCGGTTCTGTGGCCAAGCAGCTCCTGCGCACGATCGGAGTCGAGGTCGCGGGCAGCGTGCTCGAGATCGGCGGCGAGATGGGTGAGAAACAGGTGCAGGCGGCGATCGACAAGGCGCGGCAGGACAAGGACACCCTCGGCGGCATCGTCGAGGTGCGCGCGCGGGGCGTTCCGCCCGGGCTCGGTTCCTACGCCGACAAGGGCGATCGGCTCGACGGCCGCCTGGGACAGGCGCTGATGGGGATTCAGGCCGTCAAGGGAGTAGAGATTGGCGAGGGCTTCGCGCTCGCGCGTTTGCCCGGTTCCCAGGCCCACGACGAGATCTTCCGCGACGAGCGCGGCTACTACCGCGAGACCAACCGAGCCGGCGGCTTGGAGGGCGGCGTGACGAACGGCGAGGACGTCGTCGTGCGCGCCGCGATGAAGCCGATCCCGACACTGATGAAGCCGCTCCGCTCGGTGGACGTGGCGAGCGGCGAGCCGGCCGAGGCGCTGGTCGAGCGCTCGGACACTACCGCCGTGGAGGCGCTGGCGGTTGTCGCCGAGGCCGCGGTCGCCTTCGAGCTGGCGAAGGCGGCGAAGGAGAAGTTCGGCGGCGACGCTATCGGCGATTTCGTCGCCTCGTATCGCGCTTATGTTGAGCGCATCGACTGGTCGCCGAGGTAGGAAATGCCTGCTCTTACAAACGGTTTGAGCGCTTGGCGCGGAATCGGCACGAATTCGCGGCGTCGCTGTGCGACCTTTCTCGCTACCGTTTCCCGCCCCGTGGGAGGGTGGTGGGTGGTGGGTGGTCAAGGAGGCGCCGCTACTCCGCGAAGCTCAAGGTCGAGATGAAACCGGCGATCACACACCCGACCAACGCCCTCGACCGTCACATCGCCCTTGCCGGCTTCATGGGCGCCGGCAAGACGACGCTAGGCTCCGACCTGGCGCTGGCGCTCGGGCGCCGCTTCGTCGACGTCGACGCCGAGGTCGAGCGCGAGGCGGGGACTCCGATCGCGGAGATCTTCGCCGCTCGCGGCGAGGGCGAGTTCCGGCTGCTCGAGGAACGCCGCATCCGCGAGGCGCTGGAGACCTGCGAGCCGGCGGTGATCGCGCTCGGCGGCGGAGCTCTCGGCGCGGAGGCGACGAGAAAGGCGCTCAAGGAGCGAGCCCTCACGATTCTGGTCGAGGTGGACGTGGAAAAGGCCTGGCGCCGCGTCTCCGGCACCCGTAGCCGGCCGCTGGCCGGCGACGAGTCGAGCTTCCGCAAGCTCTTCGCCGAGCGCCTTCCCGTCTACCGCGACTGCGCCGATGCCGCATGCTCCGATCTGGAGGGAGCGATCCTCGCCGCCGGCGGGGTGGAGGTCGCCCCGGGGGCGCTCGCCGGGCTCGGTGAGCTGGTGCCGGCGGAGGGAAATATCTCCCTGATCAGCGACGAGAACGTCGGCGGCCTCTATGCCGCCGCGGCGACGGAGGCGCTCGGAGCCAGGATCGTCTCGACGCACGTACTCCCGGTCGGCGAGGAGGCCAAAACCTTCGCGAGTTTCCAGCGCCTGCTCGAGGATCTACCGCTGGAGCGCGGCGATCTGATTGTCGCCCTCGGCGGTGGCTGCGTCACCGACGTCGGCGGCTTCGCTGCCGCCACCTACATGCGTGGCATCGCCTGGGTATCCGTCCCGACCTCGCTCGTTGGCCAGGTGGACGCCGGCATCGGCGGTAAGACGGCGATCAACATCCAGACCGGCAAGAACCTGGTCGGCGCCTTCCACTGGCCGGCACGCGTCGTGATCGACCCCGATCTGCTCGCCACCCTGCCCGAGCAGGAGCGGCGCGAGGGAATGGCCGAAC
>Ga0209746_1001662_pt1 | contig 10492 bp, 10 predicted proteins | sample BarGraNGADG00211_3_FD_184496 | JGI IMG/M metagenome (GOLD analysis project Ga0209746, IMG submission 184496) | Arctic peat soil microbial communities from Barrow, Alaska - Barrow Graham LP Ref core NGADG0011-211 (SPAdes) (version 2) | ecosystem: Environmental > Terrestrial > Soil > Wetlands >...
TCTCGTAGCCGGCCTTCTCGTAGAAGTGCCGGGTGCGCAGGTTCCAGTCGGGCGTATCCAGAACAAGGCGCTTCGTCTCCGGGAAGACACCCTCGGCGAAAGCGAGCAGCTCGCTGCCGATTCCCCGGTTCTGGAGCTCCGGCGCGATGAAAGCGCGACCGAGCTCCACCGTCTCCTCCTCGAGGCGGAAGAGCACGAAACCGCCGACGACGCGATCTGTCTCGAGCACTTTGAAGAAGCGGCCTTGCGCCATCGATCGCCGCTGCCAGTCGGGGGAGTCGTAGCCGGGCGGCCCGCCGCGACCGGGCGCTCCGTAGTTGACGTCGTGCTCGAAGGCGCGGCGAGAGACTGCTGCCAGCGCCTCGGCATCACCGGCCGCCGCCGGCTCGATTCGAATTGCCTGAACCGGATCGCTACTAATAGCGCTCTTCGCCCCAGCTCTCGAGGCTGCGGCGAACCTCGGCCATGAACTGGACGGCGTAGGCGCCGTCGATCAGGCGGTGGTCGAAGGAGAGGCAGAGATTCATGATCGGTCGCACCGAGATGGCGTCCACGCCCTTGTCGTCGCTTATTACCACCGGGCGCTTGACCAGCGCCTCGGTGTCGAGGATCGCCACCTGGGGCTGGTTGATGATCGGCGTGCCGACGACCGAGCCGTGACCGCCGGGGTTGGTGATTGTGAAGGTGCCGCCCTCGACGTCTTCCGGCTTGAGGCGCTTGGAGCGGGCGCGGTCGCCGACGTCCTGGATGGCCCGCGCCATCCCCAGCAGGTTGAGCCCCTCGGCATTGCGAATGGCCGGCACGACCAGGCCCTTGCCGCCGTCGACGGCGACCGCGATGCAGAGGTTGATGTAACTGTGAGTGACGATCTCGTCGCCGCGGATCTCGGCGTTCAGCCAGGGCCAGTTGCGCAACGCCTCGACCGTGGCCCGGGCAACGAAGGCCAGGTAGGTGAGGCGCACACCGTGGCGCTCGAGGAACTCGGGCTTGAGCCGGGCGCGAATCGCAACCACGTTGGACATGTCCACCTCGAAGACGGTGGTGGCGTGCGCCGCGGTGTCGAGCGAGCGGCGCATGTGTTCGGCGATCGAGCGGCGCATCTGCGACATAGGCTCGAGCCGGTCACCGTTTGAAGGCGCGGAAGAGGTCACGGGGGCGGGCAGGGGTTTGCTCGTAACCGTTTCCGGTTCCGGAGTCGTCGCTGCGGCGATATGGGCGAGTACGTCCTTTTTCGTAACCCGCCCGCCATGCCCGCTTCCGCTCACCCGCTCGAGATCGACCGAGTGCTCGGCGGCGATTCGCGCCACCACCGGCGAGACGAAGGTGCGATCGGCCGGCTCGGCAAGTTGCGCGGCGACGGGCTCGGGCGGGTCAGGCGCGCCGGACCCGATTGCGGTGCTCACCGGCTCCGGCTCCGGCTCGGCGAGCGCCTCGCCTACGGTCGTGATCAGCGCGATCGTCGTACCAACGGCGACGGTCTCGCCTTCCAGCGTGACGATGCTGCCTAGGACTCCGTCGGCCGGGCTCGGCACCTCGGTGTCGACCTTGTCGGTCGAGATCTCGAGCAGCGGCTCGTCGGCCGCTACCTGCTGGCCTTCGCTCTTCAGCCACTTGACGATCGTCCCCTCCGAGACGGAGACGCCCATCTGAGGCATCACGACCTCGATCTGGGTCTGGGTCGCCATCAGTACCCGGCCAGCTCCCGCAGTGCGCCGGCCACGTCCTCGACCTGCGGGATGTAGGCCTTCTCGAGCACCGGCGAGAAGGGAATCGGGGTGTCGGGCGCCGCGATGCGCCTGATCGGGGCATCGAGCTGCTCGAAGGCGTCCTCGACCACCTGCGCCGCGATCTCGGCGCCGAAGCCCGAGGTGCGCGTGTCCTCGTGCAGAATCAACAGTTTCGAGGTCTTGACCACGCTCTCCAGCACCGCCTGCTTGTCCCAGGGCTGCAGCGTGCGCAGGTCGATGATCTCGACGGAGACGCCTTCGCTCTGGAGCTCGTCCGCGGCCCCGGCGGCGGTGTAGACCATCGCTCCCCAGGTCACAAGCGTGATGTCATCGCCCGCCCGCTCGATGCGCGCCTTGCCGAAGGGGATGGTGTAGCGCTCGTCGGGCACCTCGCCCTTGATGCGGCGATAGAGGTGCTTGTGCTCGAAGTAGAGGACGGGATTCGGGTCTTCGATCGCGCTCGCCAAAAGGCCCTTGGCGTCGTGCGGCGTCGCCGGGCAGACGACCTTCAGGCCGGGCACGTGCGTGAAGGCGCTCTCCGGGCTCTGCGAGTGGAAGGGGCCGCCCGAGAAGCCGCCGCCGGACGGTAGTCGCACCACCATCGGCACCGAGGTTCCGGCCCGGTAGTGCTGCTTGGCGGCGACGGTGACCAGCTGGTCCCAGGCGCAGGAGACGAAATCGGAGAACTGCAGCTCGGCAATCGGGCGGAGGCCCATCAGCGCCGATCCCGTGGCGCCGCCGACGATGGCGATCTCCGAGAGCGGCGTGTCGATCACCCGCCAGGGACCGAACTCCTCGAGCAAGCCCGCGGTCACCTTGAAGGCGCCGCCGTAGACGCCCACGTCCTCCCCCAGCACGAAGACGCGCTCGTCGCGGTGCATCTCCTGCCGCAGCCCGTCCGAGATCGCCTGCAGATAGGTCTTCTCAGGCATCGGCACCATCCCGCGGCGGCTCCGGCTCGGCATAGACACCCTGCTCGAGCTCGCTCGGGTCGGGTAGAGGGGAGCTTTCCGCCAGCTTCTGCGCCTCGACGAGCAGCGTCTTGACTTCCTCTTCCAGCCCGCTCAGCTCGGCCTCGTCGGCCTGCGCTTGCTCGCTCAGCCAGAGGCGGAAGCGCGCGATCGGGTCGCGCTTTGCCCACTCCTCGAGAAGCTCTTTCGGCACGTAGAAGGCGTTGTCGTGAACGGCGTGACCCTCCATGCGCAGCGTCACGCACTCGACCAGAGTCGGTCCGCCGCCGGCCCGCGCTTTTTCGATCGCTCGCTTCGCCTCGTTGTAGACGGCGAGTATGTCTGTTCCGTCGACTCGGACGCCCTCGAAGCCGTAGGCGGCGGCGCGATCGGCCAGGTTGGCGCAGGCGTACTCGAACTGCGGCGGGGTCGAGTAGGCGTACTGGTTGTTGTCGCAGACGAATACGACCGGCAGCCGCCGAACCCCGGCGAAGTTCATCGCCTCGTGCGCGTCGCCCCGGGCCGCGGCGCCGTCGCCGTACCAGCAAACCGAGACGCGGCGCTCGTCGCGGATGCGGAAGGCGAGAGCCAGCCCCACCGCTACCGGCATCATCGCCGGCAGATGGCTGACCATTGCGACCAGATTCTGCTCGATCAGAGCCAGGTGGACGTTTCCGTCGCGCCCGCGCGCGGGCCCGTCTTCTCGGCCCATGTACTGCGCCAGGATGCGCCAGGGCTCGACGCCGCGCGTGACGTGCACGCCCATGTCGCGGTGCAGGGGAGTGCCGGCATCCTCGGGGTGCATCGCGCTCGCCACCCCGACCGAAGCCGCCTCGTTGCCCCGCCCGGTGTAAAAGGAACCGGGAATCTTGCCCTGCTTGTAGAGGATGTGGCCGCGCTCCTCGATCCCCCGCGTGATGAGCATGTCGCGATACATGCCGAGGAGATCTGCCCGATCCAGCCCGAGCTGTTCGGCGTCGAGCGACGAGCTAAACGACTCGGTATCCCTGGCGATCGCCATCTCTCCTCCGTCGTCCACTTACCAGAACGAGGGCACGCAGTCTAGTCAAGCCGTTCTGGATCTCGCCTCGAAACGAAGCACTCGGGTCTACGTTCCGAGAAGAGTTCCCTGTTAGCATCGCCCTCGCCGTGGAGACGATCTACTCTGCCGATTGGTTGCTCCCGATTGAAGGGGAGCCGATAGCAAACGGCGCCGTGGCGTTCGAGAACGGCCGTATAACGAGGCTGGGCACGAGCGCCGAGCTGGGCGCCGGTCGCCGTTTCCCGGGCGCCGCGATCCTACCGGGCTTCGTCAACGCTCACGCTCACCTCGAATACGCGTCTTACACGGGCTTCGGCGACGGGCTCGACTTCGGCGACTGGATCGCGCTTCACCTGCAGCGCAAGCTGGCCCTCTCCTTCGAGGAGATCGTCTCGCTGGCGCGGCTCGGCGCCGCCGAGTGCCTGGCGTCGGGGATCACGACCGTGCTGGACGCCAGCTGGAGCGCCGCCTCACCGCAGGCCTGCGCCGATCTCGGCCTGAAAGCGATCGTCGGGCTGGAGGTGTTCGGAGCCGATCCCGAGCGGGCGCTCCAACACTTCGAGCAGCTGCGGGCAATCGCCCAGCCGGCGCTCTCCGGCAAGGTCAGGCTCGGCGTATCGCCGCACGCGCCCTACACGGTCTCGCCCGAGGTCTATGCGGCTGTGAGGAAGCTGGGCTTGCCGGTGGTGACGCACCTCGCAGAGAGCGCCGACGAGCGAGCCTGGCTCACGCGCGGCGAAGGACCGCTCACCGCCCTGGGCGACGAACTTCTTCCCCCGACCGGCGAGACGGGAATCAGAGCGCTCGCCCGGGCGCGGGCTATCGGCACAGAGACGGTCGCCGCGCATTGCGTCGATCTCGAGCCCGAGGAGATCGATCTGCTGGCCTCGCTCGACGTTGCGGTTGCGCATTGCCCGCGCTCGAACGGCTATCTGGGCTGTGGAATAGCCCCGCTGACGAGTCTTCTCGCGGCCGGGGTTCGTGTGGGAATCGGAACCGACAGTCCCGCCTCGACGCCCTCCTTCGACATGTTCGAGGAGCTTCGATCCGCCGTTATTTTTGCTCGCGCGCGCGAGCGCAACCCGCAGGTTCTCACGGCGGCGCAGGCGCTCGAACTGGCGACCCTCGGATCGGCCAGGGCACTCGGTATCGCCGATGAGGTCGGCTCGCTTCTCGTCGGCAAGCGCGCAGATATCGCTATCGTGGCCCTGGACGAAACGTCGCTTCTACCATGGGAAGATGCGCAGGCTGCCGTAGTCCTCGGCGGCAGTCCTGAACGAGTGGTGCTGACCGTCGTAGACGGCGAGACGAAGTACGAGAAGGGAGAGTTCGAGTGGGACGTTCTTCGCAGCGCAAGCGCAGCCGCCAGAAGTCGAATGCTCGCCGGCGGCAGCAGTCAAGCGCGCGCAGCCGAGCGGTAGCGAAGCCCCCGGCTTCCGCCAGCACGAGCGGTTACTCCCCGGCGATCGAGAACACGATGTTCTTCGTGCGCCTGCGCAAGGGCTCGAAGTGGGTCTTCATCGCCGTCATCTTCGCCTTTGCCTTCACCTTCCTGTTCGCCGGCGTCGGCAGCGGTAGCGGCAGCGGCGACATCATCCAAGAGCTTCTTGGCATGCGCGGCGGTAGCGATCCGGTCAAGGTGGCGGAGAAAAACGTAGCCCAGCATCCGCACAACGCAAGCGCTCTGGTACAGCTCGCTCAGGCCTACGACGCAAAACAAAGGCGAGGCGAGGCGATGAACGCCTACACGAAGTATTTGAAGATGAAGCCGAAGGATACGGGCGCGCTCGTGCAGCTCGGTCGCCTGCAGGAGGAGGTAACGAACCTGCGCTTTAATCGTTACGCGGCGCGGCAATCCGAGCTGTTGATCGCTACCGGTCCGCTGAGCTCCGATCCGCTCCAGACTCTGGCCGGCACCGATTTGCTGCTCGGTGCCTACACGAACCTGCAGACCGCGAAGGTGAGCAGCGCCTACGGCTCGTACGTGACGTCGGCGACGGCCTGGGAGAACACCTACAAGCAATACGCCAAGGCCGTTCCGATGAAGAACACTTTCCAGCGGGCGAACGTCGAGCTCGAGTTGGCGCGGGCGGCGTCCAGTGCGACCGATTACGCGACCGCGATCAAGTCCTACGAGACCTACTTACAGCTGAACCCGAAGAGCTCTCTGACTCCGCAGATCAAGAAAGTGCTGGTCGAGCTGCGAAAGCTCACGAGAGGATAGAGTTGAGTTGAGAGTTACGGGCGCGAAAGGAGGGTGACGAGATGGACTTCGACATAGCGAGTGAAAGGCCGAGCGAAGGGGTCTTCGTCATCGCGCTCAGCGGTGAGGTCGATCTCTACACCGCGCCGGAGTTCAAGCAGCAGCTGATCGATGCCGTCGCCGAGGGCGCGAAGCATGTCGTGGTCGATCTCAGCAAGACGACTTTCATCGACTCCACCACCCTCGGGGTACTCGTCGGAGGCGTGAGGCGCCTGCGCGAGAAGGACGGCGACCTTTCGCTCGTCTGCAGCGATCGCAACATCACCAAGATCTTCGAGATCACGGGGCTGAATCAGGTCTTCTCGATTGCGCCGAGCCGCGAAGAGGCGTTGGCGCGCCTGTCCGCGGGCTGAGCCATTCAGGCTTAGAACTCGAATCGAAAAGAAGCATTCCGTCGCGTGACCAGTCGACGGGTGTTCATTTTGCTGCGAGTTCTTGCCTCGGCTTGCGCATGAAGCCGAAGAAGCGCCCGATCGGGCTGAAGCCGAGCTTCGCGTAAAGCGCCTTCGGCCAGTCGTCTTCGTTGGCCATTATCCAGACCAGATCGTGGCCCGAAGCGAAGGCCTCCCAGGCCGCGCGCCGGACGACCGAGCTGGCGAGGCCCTGGTTTCGGTACTCGCTCAGAGTGCCGACCGCCTCGATCTGCGCGGTACCGCCGCGAGAGTAGAGCTGGCAACCGCTCACGACCCGGCCCTCGAGCCGGCGCGCGAAGTACTGGCAGTCGATCTTCTCCTTAACCAGCAAGTTCTGCCGCGTGAGCTGACTGACGAGCGCTTCGTCATCGGGATGGCTACCCCGGTTCTCCTCCTCCCAGAAGGGGACCATCTCCTCGCTGTCGACTTCGGCCACGAGCGGAAGAGGCTCCTGCTCGACCGAGCCCGAGTGAATCATCGCGATCGCCCGGTCGACCTTCCAGCCCATGCTCTCGAACTGTGGCGCCAGTCGCTCACCGATCTCGGCCGAGTCGCTGATGACCTTGCGGTGTGCCATTCCGGCCGCCCCGAAAATGCGGTCGGCGAGCGTCGAAAGCTCGTTCGCGTTCGCGCCGGCGTCCTCGACGCGCAGGAAGTTGCGGTCGTAGACGAGCGGCAGCGACTCGCACAGAAGCGCGGTCGCGAGAAACGAGGAGAAGATTCGCTCGGAGCAGCGCTCGTCGAGGTTGCGGCAGAAGGCGACGATGCGCTCGAGCTCGTCGGAAGGCGTCGTCATCGCTTGTTCTCGCGTTCCGGCATGCACCTCTTCTACCATCAGCGAGAGTGCGCGCGATACAAGTCTCTGTGATCGGAAGCGGTAGCGAATGGGAAACGCAGGCCGAGGAGGTCGGGCGCTTGCTTGCCGAGCGCGGCTGCACGGTCGTCACCGGCGGCGGCGGTGAGGTGATGGCGGCCGCCGCGCGGGGAGCGAAAAAGGCCGGCGGCCACACGATCGGAATCCTGCCCGGCGAGTCGCCAAACGAGGCAGGCGAATGGATCGACATCAGTGTGGCGACCGGCATCGGGCACGCCCGCAACCTGGCCGTCGCCGCCTCGGGCGACGCGGTAATCGCCGTCGGCGGAAGCTGGGGCACGCTGAGCGAGATCGCCTTTGCGCGCCGGCTGGGGCGGCCGACGGTGCTGCTCGAGGGCGGCGTGGGGGTGGAGGACGAGGGATTCCTCCGCGCGACGACCCCGGAAGAGGCGGTCGAGCTGGCGCTGTCGGCGCTGGAAACCAAATGAAGCCGCTGATCTGGAAGCCGAGCATCTCGACGCGGGCGATGCGCGAGCGCGCCTGGGCAAAGAAGTCGCTGGAGCGCGAGCGGGCGCTGGCGGCGACGCGGGGCCCTTCTTTGCTCGGGCGGTTGCGGCGCTGGCTCAGGCGCTAGAACTAGCCAGCATCCGCCCGAGCAGCTTCAGCGCCCCGGCCTTGTTCAGCGGCTCGTTCAAATTCCCGCACTTGGGCGACTGAACGCAGGAGGGGCAGCCGCGCTCGCAGAGGCAGCCCTCGAGCAGGGCCGCGGCGTCGGCGACCCAATCCCCGAAAACGTCGAAGCCGCGCTCGCTGATGCCGATGCCGCCGGCGTGGCCGTCGTAGACGAAGATCGTCGGCTGAAGCGTCTGGGCGTGCAGGTTGGTCGAGAGGCCGCCGATGTCCCAGCGGTCGCACATGGCGCGCAGCGGCAGCAGCGCGATCAGCGTGTGCTCGGCGGCGTGCAGCGAGCCGAGCAGAAGCGGCAGCTCCGCCAGCTCCTCGAGCTGCTCGGGCGTGGGGCAGAACCAGATCGCCTCGGTCTCGAACGACGTGGCCGGGAGGTCGAGCGGCGTCAGGTCCATCGCCCGTTGGGTCTGGATCGATCTTCGCTGGAAGCCGACCACCTGCTCGGTCACCGAGACGCGGCCGAAGCAGAGCTCCACTCCGAGCCTGAGCTCGCGCTTGAGCTCTTCCATGATCTCGGTCTCGGTCTCGCGCTTGGCCTGGGTGTAGTAGTCGCCCGAGAAGGGCTCGACCAGGGCGCGGCCGGCTTCGAGATCGAGGGTGCGGACGAAATAGGCCTCGCCCAGATGCAGGTAGATCGCACCCTCGTGGATGGTCGAGAAGGCGCGAGCCCGATCGACTAGCCCGAGCAGTGAGCCGGTTTCGGCCTCGATCACGGTGAAGCTCTCGCTCTCGGCGGAGCGCAGCGGAATCCGCGCCGCCGGAAAGTCGCGTCCCTGCCAGACGAAGCCGGCCGGAGTACCCCGCAGCTCGGGCAGCGAGGCGGCCTGCTCCAGCGCCTCCGGGCCGAGGATGTCCGCGTCCTCCGGCCCGATCGGGGACTCGTAGGCGGCGGCGAGCAGGTGCCCGCCGAAGATGCGCGGGCTGGCGTGATCGAGGATCGCGGCCTCGACGCGGCGCCCGATCAGCGCCTCGGGGTCGCGCATGAAGAACTGGTCGAGCGCGTCCTCGCTGGCGATCATCACCGCCAGGCCGTGCTCGCGGCGCCCCGCGCGGCCCCACTGCTGCCTGAGGCTGGCCACCGTGCCGGGGAAGCCGACCGAGATGGCGCAGTCGAGCGTGCCCACGTCGATGCCCAGCTCGAGCGCGTCGGTGGCCGTCACCGCCAGCAGCTCGCCCGCGACCAGGCGCCGCTCGATCTCGCGCCGCTGCTCGGGCGTGTAGCCGGCCCGGTAGGGCGCGATCCGCGCGGCCAGCTCCGAGGGAAGGCGGTCGCTGGTGAAGCGGTGGATCAGCTCGACGGCCTTGCGGCTCTTGGCGAAGCAGATCGTCCGCTCGCCGCGCTCGACCAGCGTTGCGAGTAGCTTCGACGCTTCACCGAGCGCGCTGACGCGCAGGCCCAGCTCGGGGTCGATCAACTCCGGGTTCCAGAGCGCCAGCGTGCGCTCGGGCCGCGGCGCGCCGTCATCCGAGACGACCTCGACATCGAGCCCGGTGAGTGCGCTCGCCAGCTCGCCGGGGTTGGCGATCGTCGCCGAGGCGAGCAGGAACTGGGGCTCGGCGCCGTAGATCCGCGCCAGCCGCCGCAGCCGCCGCAGCACGTTGGCCACATGCGAGCCGAAGACGCCGCGGTAGACGTGTGCCTCGTCAACGACCACGAAGCGCAGGTTCGCCAGCACGTCGCCCCAGCGATCGTGGTGGGGCAGCACGCCGACGTGCAGCATGTCGGGGTTGGAGAGAATCACGTTCGCCCACTTGCGGATCTGCCAGCGCTGCTCGCTGGGCGTGTCGCCGTCGTAGATCGCGGCGCGGACCTTCGGAGCCCGCAGCGTCGCCAGCGCGCGCGCCTGATCTTGCGCCAGCGCCTTGGTCGGATAGAGGTAGAGCGCCCGCTGCTTGGGCTCGCGCGCGAGCGCATCGAGCACCGGCAGATTGAAGGCCAGCGTCTTGCCGCTGGCGGTACCGGTGGTGACGATCAGGTTCGAGCCCGCCTGGGCCAGCCGCCAGGCCTCGGCCTGGTGCGAGTAGAGCGAGCTGACGCCGAGCCCGATCAGCGCCTGGCGCAGTCGCGGCTCTAGCTCATCAGGAATTGGCTCGAGCCGCGCCTCGTGCGCCGCTTCCTCGCCGCGATAGGCCAGCTCCTCGCCCGAGAGGAAAGAGTTCCAACTTTTCTTCGGTGCTCGTGAGCTCAGGCTGCCCGGGGAGCCGTTTACGGTTGGCTCGGCTCCCTTTTCCACCCCCGAGTGCGATGGTACTCTGTGCTCGCCGGGGTGCCCCCGCGGGGGCTGAGAGTAAACCCGCAGAACCTGCTCTGGGTAATGCCAGCGAAGGGAGGAGAACGAAGCTGTCTGTTCCACGATGCCTGACAATCGCCGGCTCCGACTCGGGCGGAGGAGCGGGGATCCAGGCCGATCTGAAGGCCTTCGCCGCCGCCGGCTGTTTCGGCATGAGCGCGATCGTCGCTCTGACGGCGCAGAACACCACCGCCGTCACAGCCGTTCACGAGGCGCCGCCGGAGTTCGTGCTGGCCGAGCTGGAGGCCGTCTTCTCGGACATCGGCGTGGACGGCGCGAAGACGGGCATGCTCTTCTCGCGCCCG
>Ga0209746_1001663_pt1 | contig 10491 bp, 8 predicted proteins | sample BarGraNGADG00211_3_FD_184496 | JGI IMG/M metagenome (GOLD analysis project Ga0209746, IMG submission 184496) | Arctic peat soil microbial communities from Barrow, Alaska - Barrow Graham LP Ref core NGADG0011-211 (SPAdes) (version 2) | ecosystem: Environmental > Terrestrial > Soil > Wetlands >...
GCGTTGGTACCTGAATCCAGGGCTCGCGACCGGCACTGCTCCGTAACATCCCTGCGGAATGAACGTCTTCTCGGCGACCAGGCCTTCCAATGACGCCCAGAACCCGTATCGCAAGAAATCCCCGGGGCTGGCTGGTTCGCTGCCTGGCCTGAAAGGGAACGATCAGGGGAGGTCGCCCCGAACGCTGGGTGCCCTCCCGGGAACAAGACGATGGATGACGACGGTTCGGAGCGAGACCAGGACCTGGGGGAGCGGATCGCGGCCCTGGAGAACCGACTTGAGATCGTCGAGGCACGGCTGTTCGCCTCGTCGCCTCCGGCCGTATCGATGACCGCGCCCAGCACCCCCGTGGGCGCCCCGCAGAACCTCTGGGCGGTGAGCGGACGGCACACGCCGTCCGCGCAGCCCGCCACCGAAGCCGCGGCGATCGCAGCGGGAACATTGCCGGGCCCAGCGATCGAGCCGCTCCATGGCTGGCAGGCGGGGACGGCCTCCCGCATGGCCAGCGCGGACCTCGGACGCCTTGCCGCGGACCTCGAGGATCGGCTGACGGGCCGTGCTCTCGCGTGGGTCGGAGGTGCGGCGCTCATCCTGGGTGCGATCTTCTTCATCAGCCTCGCCTTCAGTCGCGGCTGGATCGGACCCGAAGGCCGGGTGGCAATCGGCCTCGTGGCGGGCGCCCTCGCCATTGCTGGTGGCGGCCTTCTGCTCGATCGCGGGGACCGCCTCATCGGCCATGTGCTGACTCCGGTCGGCCTCGCCATCGTGTCGACCAGCCTCGTGGGGGCCACACGCCTGTACGGGCTGGTGCCGACCGAGGTCGGCCTCGCCGGTGCTTTCCTCAGCGCCGTCGCCGCGGCCGTCATTGCGATCCGTGCGGACTCGCAAGCCGTGGCCGGGTTCGGCCTGGTGACCGTGTTGGCGGCGCCGCCGCTCCTCGGCGCGTCGCCCGACCTCTCTACGCTCGCGTTTGTCGGCGTTGCCCTGATCGGGACGACGATCATCGCCCTCGTCCGGACGTGGCCCTGGTTGCCGCCGATCGCGTTCCTGCTCTCCGCGCCCCAGGCCGCGGCCTGGTTTGGCGGCCAGCCGTCGGTGATGCCCGCGCTTGTCGCGTTGGCCACGTTCTGGGGCCTCCATGCCCTCGCGGCCGGCGGCGAGGAGTTCCTGCGTCACCGCAACACCCTGAGTTCGAGGTCGGCGAGCCTCCTGCTTGCCGATGCCGCGTTCCTCGTGTGGGCCGGGTTTACGGTCCTGTCCGGCGACCTGGAGTCGTACCGCGGCGCTTTCCTGCTGGTCGTCGCCCTCGCCCACGCAGGGCTCGGCGGCTACTTCATCGTTCGCCACGGCGATCAGCACCTCTTTGGGTTGCTCGCCTTGGGGACGGGGATCGCCGCCCTGACGATGGCCATTCCGGTCCAGCTCGGCGGCCCGCCGGTGCCGATCGCCTGGACCGCCGAGGCGGCGGCCCTCGCCTGGGTCGCCGCCATGCGTTGGCACCCGTTCAGCCTGGCGACCTCGGCGGCCCTGTTCGGCCTCGCCGCCGTCCATCTCGTGTCGTTCGAATTCCCGCTGGAGGGATTCGGAGGGGCGGTGGCCATGCCGTTTCTCGACGGCCGCGGTGGAGCGCTCGCGTTCTTCCTCCTGGGGCTGGCCGTCGCCGTGGTCGTGCTGCCGGAGCGTCGCCCCCGGAGCTGGGCGGTCGCGGTCGGGCTGGTCGTGACGGCATGGGCGGTCGGCTCTGAGCTCAGGGACGTCCCGTCGATCGCGGGTTGGAGCCTGCTGACCGTCATCGGGGCGGCGATCTGGAGGGGACTCCCGCGCCTGCCAGAGCGACCCATCGCCTGGACGATGGACGGGCTCGTGCCCCAGTGGCTCCGACCGGGCGGCACGACCCACAAGCTCTCGGATCGCGCGGTCCCCGCCGCCGCGTCCGCGATCGCGGCAGTCGCGATTGGCCGTGCGCTCGTCAACGAGCTACCCCTCGCCTCGTTCGGGAACGTCATGCCACCGCCCGTGCCGTTCAGCGACGGAGGGGCCCTGACGGCCGCGATTCTCGTCGGCGCGGCGCTCGCCTGCGGGATCGTCGTGGGCGGCCGGATGGCGCGCCGCGCCGCCCTCCTCGGTGCCGGAGCGATCGTGGCCTACACGATCCCCTACGAGGTTTACGCCTGGGCGGTGGCCGTGCTCTGGAGCGCAATCGCGGTGGCTGGCTTTGCCGTTGCCGTCCTCGACCGGGGCGGCCGTCGGCTCTTCCTGTTGGGTGGGGCCGCGATCCTCGGCGCGGCAGCGCTCGTTGCCGTCTTCATTGTCGCGCCGCCGACCCGTTTCGTCGTCCAGGACTCGCGCATCGACCATCCATTCCTGGTGAGCGAGGCATCGGCCGCGCTCGTCGCGGTCGTGCTGGCCCTCGCCACGCTGGCCTGGTTCAATCGATCGGAGCGCTGGGCGCGCCTGGCCGGTGTCAGCGCGGGTGTCCTTGTCGTCTATTTGCTGTCGGTCGGGATCGTCGATGCGTTCGCCGGGCAGGTCGGGGGACCGGTCGCGTTCGAGGAGCTGCAGAAGCAGGCGCAGGTAGCGCTCAGCGTCCTGTGGGCCGTGCTCGGCGTCGTCGGTTTCGTGGCGGGGCTGCTGGTTCGCCGGATCGACCTGCGGCAGACTGGGCTGGGGCTACTCGCCCTGACGACCCTGAAGGTGTTCCTCGTCGACCTCTCGTCGCTCGACGTCGCCTACCGTGTGATCTCGCTTATCGCCCTCGGCGTGCTGCTGCTGGGCAGCGCGTGGGCATATGGGCGGCTCAAGCCGAGGGGACCCGCGCCAACGCCGCGCGGACCGACCGCGGCGTCTCATCGCGCAAGCGGCGATCGATAGCGAGAGGGTGAAGCTACCGGACCGAACCGACGCCGGACCGCCAGCACGCGACGGAGCCGACTGGCCTCGCAGCCGAGCCCGCATACGGCGATACCGCTGGCTGCGCCCGGGTGAGGCGACACGGGTGGTCTCAGGGCCGACCCGCGCCTGAACACGCGCGAGCTAGGTCCAGGAGGTCGTGCAAGTGGGCCAGCGGCGGTGTCGTCTATTGACTCGAACCGGACAAGAATGTATGGTGTGAGCCAACAGGTGACACCATGAGCTGCTCCGATCTACCAGACTGGTGCTTGCGCCACAGGATGGCCGTCGTCGACCTGCGGTCGGCTTCCTGGCGCCGCGCCCGAGCCGAGGTCGTTCCGCCCGGCTACGCGCCGGATGAGTGCATGCGCCGGCTCGCGAGAGCCGGGCGCGTGCGGCGCGTGGGGCGCGGCCTCTACGTCGTCGTCGACCCGGTGCGCGAGACTCCGGCCATCGCGATCGCCAGCGCGCTCTTCGCCGAGGTGCCGTACTACGTGACCACCGACGCTGCCCTCGCCTTCCACGGCCTCATCGATCAGCCGATCCGAACCATCACCGTCGTGCTGTCCAGCACCCGGCGGGCGATCGATATCGGGCGAGCCGTCGTTCGGCCGGTCACCGTTAGCGCGGACCGGCTCCGAGCCGCCGACGCCTACGCGACGACCGCCGACGGCTTCGCGGTCCGGCTGGCGAGCCGTGAGCAGGCGGTCGTCGACGCCGTGGCCGAGCCCGCCTGGATGATGCATGGGGATCTGCTCGCCGAGGTGCTGGCCGTCTTCGCCGACGATGAGCTGGAGCGTACGGCGGTGGGTGCACTGGCCCGTTCTACCGCGGCGGGCCAACGCCTCGGGTACCTGCTCGAGGAGGCCGGACGTCAAGCGCCGAAGGTGCTTGTGGAGCTGCGGCCGGTGCGCTCCGTCCGCCTGCGGCCCGGAGACACGCGTCGCGGTCCGTACTCCACCCGCTGGCGGGTGTATGGCTGAAACGGGCAGCCGCGAACTGATCGCGGCCAACTATGCGGTCAAATTGCCACTCCGGCCGACGCGATGCGCTCGATGAACGCCTTGACCGCCTCCGCAGCGCCGCCGACTTGGGTGATCGGGAACCCCATGCCGGTGGCGAGCCCGCGGTACTGCTCGGGCCAGAGCGGGTAGATCAGGATGGATGGCGGCCATGACTGCTTGGCGCGGAGAGCGAAGACCTCCTCGCAGGCAGACCGGACGGCCGCGAGGTCGCCGGCCGCGATGAGCTCCTCGAGCAGGATCAGGTCGATCAGGTCGCGGAACCGGTCGTTGTCGCGATCGGAGCGGACTTCGGTGCAGGCGTGGAGCTTCTGGGCGATCTCGTATGAGAGGGAAGAGCGCCACGCGCTCGCCCTCCCAACAGCGATACGCCAAGCTACGCTATTGACGAAGTCGGACTTGGCGGCCGATGGTGCGCTCGCGGGCAGCGTCAGCCGCGGAATCGTGCTCGGGGTGTCCCTTGATCAGGGTGTAAGTGGCTGGCGCGCCAGGATTCGAACCTGGAACCCCCTGATCCAGAGTCAGGCGGAAGCTCTCAGCCGAACCCCATTTGAGCGTGCAGACAGTACGGCTGGATCCAGTCGTACCACCCGAATCCAGCGGCTAGGTGGTACAGGAAGTGGTACGGGTCATGGTTGGGTCCGAGCTGCGGGATGGGTGGGTCGGCGTCATCATGGGGTCGCAAGGCATGCTGGCAGCGCGGCGGAGCGCTACGGCGATTTGCAGATCCGGCAAACCGAGCGACCGCCCGATGGGCGCGACTTTGTGGCATTGAGGGTCAGGCGGCGGACGGTTGACGATGTGATGGGACGGCCGGCCATACATGAGGCGCCGCCCACGGACCCGCCTCACGAGTGTTCGTCGAGCACCCCACAGAACGCACGAAACGCGCAGAACGTTGCCGGAGTGGCCACGGCTTCGTCAGGGAGGCCAGCGCCTGACGTGTCCCGAGTTCAGTCCGGGAGCTTCTCCCGGATGTGCGGCAACCCGGATGTGTGATCAGCGGGCGGCGTCAGGCCGCGAGTCAGCTCGACGATCTTTTGGAGAGCCTCGAGGGGGAGCACCTCGGAGGTGATCGTGGCGGCAAAGCTCCGTCCCTCGGTGATCAGCGCGGGGCGACCGAAAAGGATCTGGAGCCTGTCGATCATCATCGCGATGTCACGTGGCGTGATGAGCATGAGCGGCTCGTCGGCGATGCTGCCGTCAGCCAGCACGACCCGCTTCGTCGCCCGCAGGTCGGAGCGGAACTTCGTGATCGCCTCGTCGATGGCCTCGATGGCGTGGTCGCGGACCTCGGCTTCGCGGAGGGCGGCATAGTCGGCCCGGTGCTCGATGTACTTCGCCGATGCCCGGGCGCGGAACTTCCCGCGCTTCTCCGCCCAGCCGCCTTGTCGAGCCTGCACCATGACCGCGCTGTGGGCCGTGACGCCATGGCGGCGGCACAGCTCGCGCAGGCTCATCGTGCCCGCGAGGTACTCGCGCTCGAGGGCCTGATAGTCGCGGACCCTGTTCATGAAGGCCGCCTTCGGCTGGTCTCGGCCTCCGGCTGCTCCGAGGGACTGCCAGAGTGACCGTCTGGGCTCATCGTACCCCGGGCCTTCGACTCCTCAACTGGATGGACGGATCCACGCGAGGCTCGACGTGCCGATGCCGTCTGGCATCGCCTCCTGGAGAACGCGGGCGGCTGACTGTGCCGGGACGGGGTGCCCACGGGCCCTTGCCTGCGCAACCCCCGGCGCTTATCGTCGTGGCGCGGGGCAACGACGTGCGGGAGCGTCGGCGGCCGGCCGCGGGAGGCGTCGCGTGCGGGTCACGTTCATCAAGCCGACCCTGGGTCGCATGGCGGACGGCGCGCCGTTCGTCGACGACGCCCGGATGGAGCCGCTCCAGCTGGCGGTTCTGGCGGGCCTGACCCCACGCGGGGTGGATGTCGAGCTCCTCGACGACCGGACCGACCGGATCGACTACGACGAGCCGACCGATCTCGTCGCGATCACGGTCGAGTCGTTCACGGCACGCCGCGCCTACGAGATCTCGTCCGAGTACCGTGCCCGCGGCGTCCCGGTCGTGATGGGCGGGATGCACGCGACGCTCATCCCCGACGAGGTTGCCCAGCACGCCGACTCGGTCTTCACGGGCGACGCCGAGACGCTCTGGGAGCGGGTCGTCGCCGACGCCCACGAGGGGAGGCTTCACCCGCGCTACGACGCGCCTCCGGGCTCGCCACAAGCCGGGGGCGTGCTGCCCCGACGCGACCTGCTCGCGGGCAAGGGCTACCTGCCGCTGACCCTCCTGCAGTTCGGCCGCGGCTGCCGCTACCGCTGCGAGTTCTGCGCCGTGGGGGCGTACTTCGCGCACAGCCAGTACGCGCGGCCGGTCGCCGAGGTCGTCGCCGAGATCCGGTCGCAGCCTCGCCGCAACCTCTTCTTCGTCGACGACAACCTGATCGCCGACCCGGAGGCGGCGAAGGCCCTGTTCCGCGCGCTCGTCCCGCTGCGGATCCGCTGGGTCTCGCAGGCGAGCGTCGACCAGGTCGCCGACCCGGAGCTGATGCGTCTGATGGTGGAGAGCGGCTGCCTTGGGAACGTGATCGGCTTCGAGAGCCTCGATCCCGCGAACCTGCGGCAGATGCGCAAGGGGCCCAACCTCGCGGCCTTCGACCGCTATGCCGGCGCCGTGGCGACCCTGCGAGCCCACGGCCTCCAGACGTGGGCCGCGTTCGCCCTCGGCTACGACCACGACACCAGCGACTCGATCCTCGCGACCGCCGAGTGGGCCATCGCGAACCGCTTCACCTTCGCCGCCTTCAACGTGCTGATGCCGTACCCGGGGACGCCGCTCTACGACCGCCTGGCCGCGGAGGACCGCCTCCTGTACGACGGCCGCTGGTGGCTGCACCCGGCGTACCGGTTCAACAGCGCCGCCTTCCGGCCGGTGCGCATGACCGCCGACGAGCTCACCGAGGCGACCTGGGCCTGCCGCCGGCGCTGGAGCAGCCCTGGCTCCATCGTCCGGCGGGCGCTCGACCGGCGGACCAACATGGGCTCGCCCTTCCGCTTCGCGCTCTACTGCGCCTACAATCCGCTCTACCGACGCGAGGCGCTCAAGCGCCAGGGCCTGCGCCTGGGCCTGCGGTGACGGCCGAGCGCCCGATGGACGCCTTCGAGGTGCGCCTCGCCACCCCGGCGGACGAGCCGGAGATCCGCGCCCTCGTGGGCGCGACCGCGATGCCCGGCGCGGTCGCGGTCCGCTTCGCCCGCGAGCCCGACTACTTCCTGGGGGCGACGATCATGGGCGACCCCTGCGACGTGGTCGTCGTCCGGGATCGGCGATCCGGACGCCTCGCGGGGTTCGGCTGCCGCGCGGAGCGGCGTGCCTACGTGAACGGCCGCGACGAACGGATCGGGTACATCGGCCAGATCCGGGCCGCCGAGGGCTACGGCGGCCGATGGCTGGTGCAACGGGCGATGGCATGGCTTCGCGCGAGCGGCCACACCGACCTCCTCTACAGCGGGGTCGTCGCCCGGGAGAACCCGCGGGCCCGCGAGCTGCTCGTCGGGCGCCGCGCTCCGGGCTTGCCCATGCGCACGCGACTGGCGGGCATCACGACCTGTGCGATCCTGCTCCGCCCGCGCCGTCCGCCGCGGGTTCCGGGCGTCGCCCTCGAGGAGGGCGCCGCGGGGAGCCTTCCCGAGATCATCTCGTTCCTGCGGCGGGAGGGGCCCCGCCGCCAACTCTTCCCCGTCTACACCGTGGACGACTTCGCGGGCGGCCGGAGCATGCGGGATCTCTCCCCGGAGGACCTCGCGGTCGCCCGGCGCGGCGGGGAGATCGTCGGGGTGATGGCGGCGTGGGACCAGGCGGCGTACAAGCAGGACGTGGTGGCGTGGTACGGGCCGACGCTACGACGGCTGCGTCCGGCGTACGACGTGGCGGCTCGCCTCCTCGGCGCGCGACCGCTCACGCGACCCGGCGAGGCGATCCCGCTCGCGTTCGCCGCCTGCACCGCGGTCGCCGACGACGACCCGGCCGTCATGGGTGTCCTGCTCGCGTCCGCCGCCGACCGCGCGCACCGGCGGGGCAAGGCCTTCCTGATGCTGGGTCTCGCCGACGAGGATCCGCTGCTCGCCGTCGCCCGTCGCTGGCTCCACGTCACGTACCGCAGCGACCTGTTCACGCTCGCCTGGGACGGCGCCGAGGTGCCGGTCCCCGACGGGCGCGTCCCCTACGTCGAGATCGCGACCCTTTGACGGGAGGCGAACCATGGATGACCGCCGGTTCGGCTTCTGGAGCGCCACCTCGCTGATGGTGGGCGCCGGCGTCGGCGCCGGCATCATGGCCGTCCCCTTCCTCGCCGAGCGCGTGGGGCTGGTCGCGCTAGCCGTGATCCTCCCGCTGGCGTGGGCAGCGAGCGCGCTCGTCCACCTGATGCTCGCGGAGGTCCTCTTCCGAACGGGTCGGGACCTCCAGGTCGTGGAGCTCATGCGGATCTACGTCTTCCGCGGTCGGCTCGGCCGCGGGATCCTGTGGGCCGTCTTCGGGATCCTCAGCGTCGCGTTCCTCGCGAACCTGGCGGCCTACGTCTCGGGGGCCGGCGAGATCGTGGCGGACCTCGCCGCGATCGACCGGCGCCTCGCCGAGCTCCTGGTCTACGTCATCTCCGCGGGCGTCGTCTTCTTCGGCCTGGGGGCGGTGGGCATCGCCGAACGCTTCGGTGCCCTCGCGCTCTTCGGCTGCGTCGTCGTCCTGGCCACCGGCGTCACGGGTATCCCGCTCCAGCCGGCGATGGGCCCGTCCGGGACGCCCAGCGAGTGGCTTGCCTTGTACGGCATGGTCATGTACGCGTACTGGACGTTCTACAGCGTGCCGCAGGTGGTGGCGGGCATGGGCCCCGACCGGCGAGGCGCGGTCCGGGCCGTCCTGCTGGGGCTGGCGCTCAACGGCCTGCTGACGGGGGTCGTGGCGGTCGTTGCCCTCGGCGTCTCGAGCGAGGTCACGGAGGTGGCGATCATCGGGATCGCCGATCGCCTCGGCGACTGGGCCGGCGTCGTCGGATCGCTGTTCATCGTCGCCGCGCTCGTCACGAGCTACTGGTCGGTCTCGCTCGCGCTGGCCGACATCCTCCGCGAGCGGACGGCGATCCCGGTGCTGCTCGCCTGGCTGCTCGCCACGCTGCCCTCGCTGCTCGTGCTCTGGCTCGGCGTCTGGCAGTTCCTCGACTGGCTGCGGCTCGCGGGTGGAGCCACCGCCATCGTCGTCGCCCTGATCACGATCCCGATGTACCGCGCGGCGCAGCGGACGGGCCCCGTCGCGGTTCCCGATTGGACGCTTGGCCGGTGGGGCAGCCCGGCCATGCTTGCCCTGGCCCTGCTCGCGATGGCCCTGATGGCGGTGGGATCGCTCCTGGGGATCTGAGACGGCTCCCAGACGACCCGGACGATCGACGACGGCTCGATCGAGGCGCCCGCCCCGGACCTGCTCAGCCCCTACGAGCAGTAGGGACGCTCACGGCCGGCGCTCGGCCGGCCAGGTTCCCATCACCTGGCGCAGGATCGCTCGTGCGGGACCGATCCGGCTCGATGACCTCGACCCCGCCTCGAGGCGGATCGTCGAGGCGCTGATCGATGCGCGGCGCGCAGCCGGCGAGGCGTCCCCGACCGACGCTCCCGCGCCGCGAAAGAAGAATGCGGTTTAGCGACCCGCGAATACCGCGATAACTGGGCGCCATTCGCTCGGGCTGATCGTGCGCGGGGAGTCCGGCCAACACCGCTCAGGAGCGCTACGCATGTCAAACGTCGCTGCTCAGGGGGCCCCTGACGGGCAGCTCAGTCTTCTGGGCGGCTGGGCCATCGCGGCAGGGGCGACGTCTCTGGGGATCGCGTGTCCAGCCCTCGGGTCAGCTCGACGATCTCCTTGAGCAGATCGACAGGCAGGGGCTCGCTGGTGACGCTTGCGGAGAGGCTGCGTTCCTCCGTGATCGAGCCCGGCCGCCCAAAGAGGACGTTGAGGCGGTCGATCAGGAGACTGAGGTCCTTCGGGTAGATCCGCATGGCGGGCTCCTCGACCCCGTTACGAACGACGGTGGCCTTCATGTCCGAGCGCATCTTGGTGATCGCTTCGTCGATGGCCTCGATGGCGTGGTCGCGGACCTCTGCCTCGCGGAGGGCGGCATGGTCGGCGCGGTGCTCGATGTACTTCGCCGATGCCCGGGCGCGGAACTTCCCGCGCTTCTCCGCCCAGCCGCCCTGACGGGCCTGCACCATGACCGCGCTGTGGGCGGTGACGCCGTGGGTGCGGCACAGCTCCCGCAGGCTCATCGTGCCGCTGAGGTACTCGCGCTCGAGGGCCTGATAGTCGCGGACCCTATTCATGAAGGCCGCCTTCGGCTCGTCTCGGCCTCCGGTTGCTCCGAGGGACTGCCAGAGTGACCGTCTGTTCTAATCGTACCCCTCGACCTTACGCTCTACAACATGGACGGATCCACGCGGGCCGCCGGGGTCGGGGCACCCGTCGACGGACTCGGCACCGCACCATCGGTATCTATCAGTAAGGCGTCTGGGTCGCCGGATCGCATGTCCAC
>Ga0209746_1001666_pt1 | contig 10478 bp, 12 predicted proteins | sample BarGraNGADG00211_3_FD_184496 | JGI IMG/M metagenome (GOLD analysis project Ga0209746, IMG submission 184496) | Arctic peat soil microbial communities from Barrow, Alaska - Barrow Graham LP Ref core NGADG0011-211 (SPAdes) (version 2) | ecosystem: Environmental > Terrestrial > Soil > Wetlands >...
AACTTTATTCTTTGGGTAAAGAAGACTTTATCCGTATTTTAACCGAGCCCAATAATGCTTTGGTCAAACAATATACGGAAATGATGGCGACAGAAGGACTGAAATTATCATTTACAGAGGAAGCCATAGCTTCCATTGCGGAAGTAGCGACAGTGGTCAACGAAAGAACAGAAAATATAGGCGCCAGAAGGCTCTATACAATTATGGAAACTTTATTGGATGAAATTTCTTTTGAAGCACCCGATATGCAAAAAAAAGAAATAATAATAGATGCCCAACAAGTGGAAGAAAAACTCAATGAAATAATTGAAGATGAAGATTTAAGCCGGTACATTTTATAACTGGAGTTAACAAAATGGACAATATTTCAAATTCAATAGAAAGAGCTGACATCCTTCTGGAGACTCTGCCCTATATCAGGCGATTTTATAATAAAACAATCGTTATCAAATACGGCGGTCATGCCATGGTGGACAACGATTTAAAAGATAAATTTGCTCAAGATGTAGTTATGATGAAATACATAGGCATCAATCCCGTCGTGGTGCATGGGGGAGGTCCGCAAATAGGTGAGCTCTTAAAAAAGTTCGGCAAAGAATCAAAGTTTATACAGGGAATGCGTGTTACCGATGAAGAAACCATGAACATCGTAGAAATGGTTCTGGCCGGTACAGTTAATAAAGAAATAGTTGGTTTGATAAACAGGCATGGCGGAAATGCCGTGGGTTTAAGTGGTAAAGACGGCAACTTGATTAATGCGGAGAAATATTATTTAAATGAAGAAAAAGCAAAGCATACACCGCCGGAGATTATCGATATCGGTTTGGTCGGTAAAGTGAAAAACATCAATTCGCAATTGATCATAACGCTTGTGCAAAATAACTTCATACCGGTTATTGCTCCCACAGGAATAGGTGACAATGGCGAGACCTACAATATCAACGCGGATATCGTCGCCGGAGAAATCGCGGCAGCATTGCATGCCGAAAAACTTTTGCTTTTAACCGATGTGCCGGGCGTGCTGGACAAAGACAAAAAACTGATTAATACAATGACCAATAATGATGCTTTGAAATTAATTGACGACGGCGTTATTGAGGGGGGTATGTTTCCTAAAATCAAGTGTTGCCTGAAGGCTCTTAAAGGAGGAGTCGGAAAGACCCACATAATTGACGGACGCCTGAAGCATGCTATTTTGCTGGAGGTCTTTACCGATAAGGGAATAGGCACTCAAATAGTTTTGTAGTCAAGCATTTAAAAGGATTGTTAAAAAATGATAGAAAAAGAAGTAATGGCTATGGCCGATAAAAATATAATGAATACTTATAAACGTTTTCCGATTGTTCTTACGAAGGGTTCAGGTGCAAAGTTATGGGATATTAATGGCAAGCAATATCTAGATTTTGCCGCCGGTATTGCCGTTTGCAATCTTGGGCATTCCCATCCGCAAGTGATAGCCGCAGTGAAGGAACAATTGGAGAAATTAACACATGTATCCAATTTATATTACACCCAACCGCAGACTCAATTGGCAAAAATGTTGATTGATAATTCTTTCGCGGATAAAGTATTTTTCTGCAACAGCGGCGCTGAAGCAAATGAAGCGGCAATCAAACTCGCGCGAAAATATGCTCATGAAAACATGGGGCCGGATAAGTTTGAATTGATCACCATGAAGGATTCTTTTCATGGCCGGACTATGGCCACAATTACGGCCACCGGACAGGAAAAATTTCAATTCGGATTTACGCCGCTCTTGGAAGGTTTCACTTATGTGCCTTTTAATGATTTGCAGGCTTTAGAAGCGGCGATCTCCGGTAAAACCTGCGGCATAATGCTGGAACCGATTCAGGGTGAAGGCGGTGTCAATATTCCTGATGACAATTATTTAGCCTGCGTGAGGGAGATCTGTGATCGTCATGGGATTCTGTTAATTATTGATGAAGTTCAAACCGGCATGGGCCGGACGGGGAAACTTTTTGCCTACGAGCATTACGGAATCAAACCGGACATAATGACTTTAGCCAAAGCCCTGGCTAATGGTATTCCAGCAGGCGCAATGTTGGCGACTGATAAGATCGCCAAGGCTTTTGTTCCCGGTAATCATGCTTCCACCTTTGGCGGCAATCCTTTTGCCATGGCTGCGGCAAACGCAGTTATGAAAACTATACTGCAGGAAGGCATATTGGAGAATTGCCGGAAAGTCGGAGATTATTTTTTATCTGAATTGAGGAAGCTGCAACAGAAACACATGATCATCAAGGAGGTCAGAGGGAAGGGGCTGATGATTGCGGCAAAGCTTGATATAGAAACGGGCGATATTGTAAATGAATGCCTGCGACGCGGATTACTAGTTATTTCTGCAGGCAGCAAGACTCTGCGATTTGTGCCGCCTCTGATTATTTCTAATCAGGATGTCGATTGCGCAATTAAAGTGCTGGACGAAGTTATGGAGGGTAAATGAAAAAGGATTTATTAAACATTTACGATCTGGAACCGGCTGATTTTGATCAAATTTGGAAAAGAGCTGAGAAACTCAAGAGATCTTTAAAAAATGGGAAGCCTCATGCTTCTCTTAAAGGAAAAACTCTGGGAATGATTTTTGATAAATCATCCACCCGGACAAGAATATCCTTTGAAGTCGGCATGTATCAGTTGGGTGGTATTGCCCTGTTTTTAAATTCCCGGGACACGCAATTGGGTCGTGGCGAAACTATTTGCGATTCAGCCCAGATGATGTCGCGTTACCTAAATGGAATTATGATCAGGACATTTTCCCAGAAAAGTGTGGAAGACTTTGCCCGCTATGCTTCCATTCCGGTAATTAACGGTTTGACCGATCTTTTACACCCCTGCCAGATATTAAGTGACTTGTTTACGATAAAAGAAAAAAAGGGGTCTTACAATAAGTTAAAGATAGCTTATATAGGCGACGGCAATAACATTGCCAATTCATGGATTGAAGCTGCCGCAAAATTACCTATTGAGTTGTCGCTGGCTTGTCCTGAAGGTTATGATCCGGACAGGCAGATAATGGTTAAAGGGAAGAAAGAGGCAAAAGAAGGCATTTCCCTTTATCGCGATCCGATGGAAGCGGCCAAAAACGCCGATGTTTTGTACACCGATGTTTGGGTAAGCATGGGGCAGGAATCAGAAGATAAAGAAAGAAAAAAAATATTTAAGAATTATCAAATAAACAAAAAGCTTTTAAAAGAAGCAAAAAAAGATGCGATTGTGATGCATTGTTTGCCGGCGCACCGCGGAGAAGAGATTTCTTCCGAAGTCATTGACGGCTCGCAGTCCGTGGTTATTGATCAGGCGGAAAACCGCCTGCATGTGCAAAAAGCAATTCTGGAAATATTACTTTAGGAGGAACAAACGTTGTCTGCAGGAGTTAAGAAAGTTGTTTTGGCATATTCGGGCGGACTTGATACATCCGTAATTGTGCGCTGGCTGATTGAAACTTATAAATGCAAAGTTATTTGCTTTGCCGCCGATCTGGGACAAAAAGAAGAATTAACCGGTCTGAAAGAAAAGGCGATCAATACCGGAGCAAGTAAAATATATATTGATGATTTAAGAGAAGAATTCGCGCGGGATTTCGTATTTCCGGCGCTTCGCGCTAATGCGATTTATGAAGGCACATATCTTCTGGGTACGTCTTTGGCGCGGCCGCTTATAGCCAAGAGGCAGATCGAGATAGCTAAACTTGAGGGCGCGGATGCAGTATCTCACGGCGCGACAGGCAAGGGCAATGATCAGGTCCGATTCGAATTAACTTACTATGCATTAAATCCGGAAATTAAAATCATCGCGGCATGGAAAGACGATAACTGGAAATTTAATTCACGGGAATCGATGTTTGATTATGCCGAAAAATATAAAATCCCGGTTCCATTGACTAAAGCGAAGCCTTACAGTTCGGATCGCAATCTTCTGCATATTTCGCATGAAGGAGGAATTCTGGAGGATCCCTGGTCGGAAGCGCCGGAAGATATTTTTGTGCTGACTAAATCCACTGAAGCAGCGCCGGATAAACCGACATATCTGGAAATTGATTTTAAAAAGGGGAATCCTGTTGCTATTAATGGGAAAAAGATGTCGCCGGCAAAACTAATGGATTATATGAATACTATTGCCGGGGCCAACGGCATCGGCCGCGTGGATATGGTGGAAAATCGTTTTGTCGGAATGAAATCAAGAGGCGTGTATGAGACTCCCGGCGGAACCGTCCTCTGGGCGGCTCATCGTGCTGTGGAATCCATCACGATGGATCGAGAAGTGATGTTTATGCGGGATGCTCTGATACCGAAGTATGCCCAGCTTGTTTATAATGGATTCTGGTATTCTCCTGAAATGAAAACTCTTCAGACATACATAGATGCAACTCAGGAAAATGTTACAGGCACTGCGCGTATGAAATTGTATAAGGGAAATTGCGTTGTTGTCGGGCGTAAATCGCCTTATTCTCTTTACAGTGAATCATTTGCTACGTTTGAAAAGGATCGGGTTTACAATCAAAAAGATGCGATAGGATTTATCAAGCTTAATGGATTGCGTTTGATAATCCAGAATATTTTAAAAAAATAAAAGTTAACTAAGCGGAGAGTGCGCATGGCTATCGGTAAAAAACCATGGAGTGGCCGGTTTCAAAAACCTACAGCCCCAAATGTGGAAAAATTTACTTCGTCCATTCATTACGATCAGAGACTTTATCCTTACGATATCGAAGGTTCTATTGCCCATGCAACAATGCTGGCCGGACAGAATATAATATCAAAAAATGAAGCGTCAAAGATTGTAACTGCTCTGAAAAATATTCTAAAAGATATAGAAAAGGGAAAATTAAAATTCAGTCCTGCTGATGAAGATATCCACATGGCCATTGAAAGGGAACTGATCAGCCGAATTGGCGCAACAGGAGGAAAACTTCATTCAGCAAGAAGCAGCAACGATCAAATAGTTTTAGATGTCAGGCTATTCCTGCGTAAGGAAATTAAAATTATAATTTCTCTCATGAATGCTTTGCAGATGCAGTTGGTTAATATGGCCAAAAGAGAAATCAGGACTATTATGCCCGGCTATACTCATATGCAAAAGGCTCAGCCGGTATTACTTTCCCATTATTTACTCGCTTTTGGAGAAATGTTTACGCGTGATGTCCAAAGATTAAATGAATGTGGAAACAGACTCAATGTTTTACCTTTAGGAGCCGCGGCGCTTGCGGGCACCAGTTTGCCGATTGATCGCGACCAGACGGCAAAAATATTAAATTTCCCGGCAGTAAGTAAAAACAGTATGGATACGGTTGCGGACAGGGACTTTGTTGCGGAATTTATTTTTGCGGCTTCGCTTTTAATGATGCATTTGAGCCGCTTTTGTGAAGATTTGATTTTGTGGTCTTCGGATGAATTCGGTTTTGTCGAAATATCGGATGCCTACACAACAGGCAGCAGCATTATGCCGCAAAAGAAGAATCCCGATGTGGCGGAATTGATTAGAGGCAAGACGGCCCGTGTTTACGGCGATCTTTTTACAATAATGACTCTTCTAAAAGGTTTGCCCATGTCTTACAATAGAGATTTGCAGGAAGACAAGGAGCCATTGTTTGATGCCGTCGATACTGTAAAAGATTGTCTGGCAATATTCACGGAAATGATTAATCACACAAAATTCAACGCCGAAAGAATGTATCTGGCGGCTCAAGGAGGATTTTCCACAGCGACTGATATTGCGGAATATCTGGTTGGCAGAGGCATTCCTTTCCGCCGGGCGCACGAAATTGTCGGTAAAATAGTAGCTTATTGCCTGAAGAATAAAAAAGAATTGAAAAATTTAACTTTAAAAGAATATCGGATATTTTATCAAGGCTTCACTGATGATATTCAAAACATAATCAAACTGGATAAAGCGGTTAATTCACGTAAACATACAGGTGGAACGGCAACTTCAACCGTACTGAAAAGGATAAAAGAATTTGAAAAGAGTTTCGGTAAAAATTAGCATATTTGCCTGCCTTATGATTTTAATTAATTTTACCGGTTGCGGCATAAAAGGCAATCCGGTTATCATATCCAATGTGCCGGATTACAGGCAGGTCGTAAAAAACTTCAGAGCAGTTTCTTCCGGTGATGAAGTGATATTGAAATGGGATTTCTACGATAGAAATTTTAAAATTAATTATGTTGTCGTGGAGAAAAGTGAAGTTGGCAGCGCTGGAAATGAATGCAAAGATTGTCCCAGAAAATTCGAGCGCGTAGGTCTTGTACCGGTAAATACAACGGGACGGACAAATGAAGAATACAATAGCTTTAGTTTTACCGATAAAAAAGTTATACAGGGGAAAACATATAATTATCGTTTAATGCTGTGTGATAATTTCGATTTATGTTATGAAAGTAACACAACAGAAATAAATTTTAAATGATGAAATATTTAAGGAGGCCTTTTTTTATGTTTAAGGGTGCAATGGTCGCAATTGTTACACCTTTTAAGAATGATCAAGTTGATGAGGAAGCTTTGCGCGAACTCATAGAGTTTCAAATTGCCAATGGAACGGACGCTATTGTGCCCTGCGGCACTACCGGAGAGTCTGCTACTCTTACGCACGAAGAACACGACAGGGTTATTGAAATTACAATTGACGCTGTGAAAAAGAGAGTGCCGGTTATTGCCGGTACGGGGTCAAACAATACTGCCGAGGCTCTGCGCTTAACCAAACATGCCTTTGAAGCTGGCGCAGATGGAGCCCTTATCGTTTGTCCATATTATAACAGGCCAACTCAGGAGGGGCTTTATCAGCATTTTAAAACTATAGCCGAAAGCGTTCCCATTCCGGTAATACCGTATAATATACCAAGCCGTACCGGCGTAAATCTTATGCCGGAGATGGTCGCCAGACTGGCGAAAATAAAAAATATAGTCGGCATCAAAGAAGCTTCCGGATCTATCTCTCAAATGAGTGACATTATTAATCTCTGCGGCAATGATTTTGCCGTCTTATCCGGTGATGACATTTTCACTTTGCCTTTAATGGCTATGGGCGGTGCTGGTGTTATTTCCACTATCTCTAATGTGGTGCCGGCAGATATGGCGGGACTTGTAGATGCGTTTGACGCCGGTGATATGATTAAGGCGAAAGCTCTTCATCATAAGATGAGCGCTTTGATCAACGTGCTTTTTATAGAAGTTAATCCCATTCCGGTTAAAGCGGCTCTGGCCTTGATGGGTAAAATAAAGTGTGAATATAGATTGCCGCTTTGTAAAATGACTGAAACTAATCTTGAAAAGCTGAGGAACATCATGGTGAATTACGGCTTGATTTAATTATCTGGACGCAGACAAATGTTTAAGGAGATAATTTTATGGTTAAAGCCGTTGTTACCGGAGCCGCCGGGAAAATGGGTGGCAAGATTATCAGCCTCATTTCCACAACAGAAGATATCAATGTTGTCGGAGCTATAGAAGTAGCCAGACATCCTATTATCGGACGTGATATAGGTCAGGGATTAGGATTAGGTAATACGGGCATTCTGGCTTGTGATAAATTATCTGATTGCATTGATCAGGCCGATGTTGTTATCGACTTTACAAATCATGAGGCCTCTCTTGATTATTTAAAAATAGCCAGCGAAAGAAATCGCGCAATTGTTATTGGGTCCACCGGATTTACTGCCGGTGAAATGGAAAAAATAAGAGAATTAGCAAAAAATACACGTTGTGTATTAACTCCTAACATGAGTGTTGGGGTTAATGTGATGTTAAAAGTTCTTGAATATTGTGCAGGAATACTTAAAGATGATTATGATGTTGAAATTATTGAAGCTCATCATCATTTAAAAAAAGATGCTCCCAGCGGAACCGCAATGCAAATGGCGAAAGTTATTTCCGAAAAATTGGGCCGCAATATGGAAGAATCTCTGATTTATTCCCGGCGAGGTTTGATCGGTGAGAGAACCAAAAAAGAAATAGGTATGCAAACTATTCGTGCTGGTGATATCGTAGGTGATCATACGGTAATTTTTGGCGGGGTTGGAGAAAGGCTGGAGTTTATCCATCGTGCTCATAGCCGCGACAATTTTGCCAAAGGAGCAATTCGCGCAGCACAATGGATTGTGAATCAGAAAAATGGACTGTATGATATGCAGGATGTTTTAGGATTACGGGATAAGAATTAAAAAAGGTTTTTTGATATTTGAACGGCATTATCTGTTATATTGGAATCGGTTCCAATTTGGGCGACTCTTTGAAAAACTGTCAGCATGCTGTTGAAAATATTTCCGGATCAGAAGGAATTAAGCTTATTAGGGCTTCTTCTTTTTATAGAACTGAGCCCATGGGGATGGAGAACCAAAATTATTTCGTAAATGCGGTGCTAGAAGTTGAGACAGATATTTCTGCGCGAAACCTCTTACAGATGTTACAGACCATTGAAAATGACATGGGACGTAAGAGGGAAGCGAAGGGTGGTCCCAGGATTATTGATCTTGATCTGCTTTTTTACGGGCAGAATGTGATTAAAGAACAAAATTTAACAGTGCCACATCCGGAAATTCAGAAAAGGCGATTTGTTCTGGAGCCGCTATGCGAAATAGCTTCTTACTTTATTCATCCTTCGTTCGGGATATCTATTCGCGGATTGAAAGACCGGCTGGATGATAATAAAATGGTCGAAATGATAAAAGAATAAAAAATTAATGGCAGGGTTTTATATTGGGTCGTTTTCTTGTATTTATAATTTTATTTTATTTACTATATAAAATAATTAAAACCGTTCAGCAATCAAAACCGGAGAAGAGTGAAAATTATCAATTTAAATCATCGGCGGCTAGCGGAGAAGACTTGATTGAAGATCCTGTTTGTCATACTTATGTCCCATTGAGTCAAGCATATAAAAAAGAGATTTCCGGTAAAAACCATTACTTTTGCAGTCAGCAATGTAGTGATAAATATGTATCGGGGAAAAATAATTAATCACCATAGGAGAATTTATGAAGTTTTTTATTGATACTGCTAATATCGAAGAAATCAAGGAAGGCCTTAAGCTAGGGATGGTTGACGGTGTTACTACAAATCCATCTCTTATTGCTAAAGAAAAAAAAGGGTTTGATGTTGTCGTTAAAGAGATACTGAAAAATGTAAAAGGGCCGGTAAGTCTGGAAGTAATGAGCATGGAAGCAAAAGCAATGTTTGCCGAAGGCAGGAAGCTGGCGCGTTTGGGAGATAATGTTGTCATTAAAGTGCCTCTTTGTACAGAGGGATTAAAGGCAACGAGAATGTTTGCCGAGGCGGGCATCGATGTGAATCAGACTTTAATATTTTCTCCCTTGCAGGCGCTGATGGCGGCAAAAGCAGGCGCCCGCTATGTAAGCCCTTTCGTCGGCCGCCTTGATGATATTGCTCATGATGGTATGGAACTTGTGGAGCAAATTATTACTATCTATGAAAATTATTGTTATGAAACAGAAGTTATTGTTGCCAGTATCCGCCATCCCAGGCATGTTTTAGACGCTGCTTTGATGGGCGCGGATATAGCAACTATTCCTTTTAAAGTAATAGCTCAACTGGTTAAACATCCACTGACGGAAAAAGGAATAGAGACGTTTTTAAATGATTGGAAAAAGGTGCCAAAAAAATAAATTAAGTCAGCATACCGGTTTTTAACAGGCATTAAATAATGATTTCAAGACATGAAACCTTCAATTTGCCCAATACAATAACATTGTTGAGAATCAGTGTTGTTCCATTTCTTTTTATTCTGCTTGCCCAACCAGGAGAATTCTGGAGCCTGATTATAGCAATACTATTTGTTATCGCTTCAATTACTGATTTCTTTGATGGTTACATTGCCAGAAAATATCAAATGATCACAACGATGGGTAAGTTTCTTGATCCTATTGCTGATAAAATTATAGTGAATACGGCAATGATTCTGCTGATTCCTATTGGCCGTATACCAGCATGGATAGTGGCTATAACAATTATTCGTGATCTGATTGTCGATGTAATAAGAAGTATTGCCTCTTCCGAAGGAATTTATATTCAAGCCAGCATTCTAGGGAAACAGAAAACTTTAGCGCAAATTATAGCAGTGACCGCATTGATTATCCATTACAGTATTTTTGGCATTAATGCCCATATTGTTGGAACAGTAATTCTTTATATAGCTTTATTTCTTACGATTTATTCAGGAGTTGATTATTTTATAAAATTATACAAAAGCATAGAAGAATAATTCTCATAGAATGATTATTTCCAATTTATAAACTGTAATCAGGCTGATAATTACCAGTAATGAAAAATAATGACTAATTTTAAAGTCAGTTTTCATTATTTTTATTGACAAGACATATCTATTTGTTATATTCAACGCCGTTTTCAATGAGCGGGCGTAACTCAGTGGTAGAGTGCTACCTTGCCAAGGTAGACGTCGACGGTTCAAATCCGTTCGCCCGCTCCATTTTTTTATGGCGGCATAG
>Ga0209746_1001673_pt1 | contig 10460 bp, 7 predicted proteins | sample BarGraNGADG00211_3_FD_184496 | JGI IMG/M metagenome (GOLD analysis project Ga0209746, IMG submission 184496) | Arctic peat soil microbial communities from Barrow, Alaska - Barrow Graham LP Ref core NGADG0011-211 (SPAdes) (version 2) | ecosystem: Environmental > Terrestrial > Soil > Wetlands >...
ATCTCGACTCCCGAAAACGAATACCTGCCCATCATTACGCCGGATAACCAGATGGCTTTCTTTACGCTGGAGATGAAACTTGCCGGAGAAAAGAATACCCTGATCCAATCGGAAAAATACAAGGAGAAATTCATGTTCAGCCAGCTTCAGCCTAACGGAAAGTTCACGCAGGGAGAGGAAATGCCCGATCCTTTCAACCTCAACGACAATGAAGGTGGAGCTACCCTGACGGTGGATAATAAAACGCTTTATTATACGGTTTGCAAATACACCTTAAACCATACCTATTATAATTGCGACATCTATTATTCCGAATGGGTTGACGGCGAATGGACTCCGATCAAGAGTGTCAGCGATAAGATAAACCTGCCCACCACCTGGGAGTCACAGCCAAGCATATCCGCAGACGGGAAGATACTCTATTTTGTGAGCGACCGTTCCGGTGGTTTTGGGGGTTATGATATTTACCGGTCGGTTAAGCATGATAACGGGGAATGGGGAACCCCGATAAACCTGGGACCAGGCATCAATTCTACCGGAAATGAAAAATCGCCTTTTATCCATCCCGATGGAAAAACACTTTATTTTTCTTCCGATGGATGGTTGGGGTTGGGAGGATACGATATCTTCTATGCCCGCCTCAATGATGATGGAACATGGTCGAACCCGGTTAACATCGGGTACCCGATCGATTCACCCGATGATGAAGTCGGGTTTTTCGTGAGTACGGATGGCCAGAAAGGGTATTTTGCATCCAACAAATTAAAAGGTGTGGGAGGGTGGGACCTTTATTCCTTCGACCTTTATGAGAAGGCCAAGCCGGGAAAAGTGCTGTTCGTTTCGGGAACAGTAACAGCGGAGACCGAGACCCAGATGGCCAATACACGGATTGAGCTGAAGAACATGGAGACTAAAAAAATATCAGAGATCCCGCTTGATTCCATTACGGGGAAATATGTTGCGGTTGCGCCTTTTAACAATGATTATATCATGACGGTGAAAAAGGAAGGCTATGTTTACGAAACGCGTTACATTGCAAAGGTCGACAGTATATATAGAATGCCGGCACACCTGGACCTCGAGATCCAGCATATCGAATTGAACAAGTCGTACCGTATCAACGATATTTATTTTGCCTTTAACTCCTTCGACCTGACCGGGGAGTCGAAATCCATCCTGGATCTTTTGATCGAATTCCTTGACGAGAATCCCTCCATTTATATCGAGATCCAGGGACATACTGATAATATCGGGAGGGATGCCGATAACATGAAACTCTCCGCCAACCGGGCAAAATCGGTTTACAATTATCTTATCGCCAACAACATCGCTCCAAAACGGCTGACCTACAAGGGTTATGGAAAGACCGTTCCGGTAGCAACTAACGACACCGAAGAGGGCCGTGCAAAAAACCGGCGGACCGTTTTCGTGATCATCCGGAAATGATGTGGTGACCAATAACTTTTCATATAAAATATCTCATTCTTGATATTTATCTTTACTTTTACATACAAAATATTATTCCTATGAATTACCAGGATACTTTGTAACCGGATGATAACCGTACTCATTGTTGACGATCATTCCATTATAAGGCAAGGCATGAGAAGCCTGCTTACTGCTGTTCATCCCGACTGGAAGATCTTTGAAGCGGAAAATGGCGTTCAAGCTATCCTGGTTGCTTCCAGGGTCAAGCCCGACCTGATCCTGATGGATCACATGATGCCAAAACTCGATGGGATAAAGTCAGCGTCGGTCATCACCCGCGACCTTCCGTCATCCAAGATCATCTTGGTCAGCATGATCAACCAGGAGGATCTTCTCCAGGGAGCCATCGATGCAGGTATAACGCGCCTCATACCAAAAGATGCATCTTACGGTGAGATCCTGGAGGCCATAACAGAATTCGCCAAAGGGATTTCAAAGGTCTGGGCGAAAAACCAGGGAAAACCTTCCGGGAATAAAAACAAGAAAATAAAGACAGGCAAGAGGCCCGACAGGCATACATCATCCCTCCTTTTAACCGACCGGGAATTGGAAGTAGTAGAATTGATGATGAAAGGATACCCATCGAATAGGATCTCAGATCATCTGGGTATCAGTATACGGACCGTTGAAGGTCACAAATTAAAGATCATGAAAAAATGCAACCTGCATTCCTCCTCTGAATTGATCCGGCTTGTTGTCAGCAATAAGATTCTTCCGGTTACGTAAGGTTTTCCATACATTTTTTCTGAAAAATACGCGGAAAAAAAACACGTAAATTTACGTATATCTTCCGCTCTTTTATTATATTATATTTGATCATCCTTTGGCGGCGGGGAAAGGACAGGTAAGAAAGGATGAAACTAAGATGTTTTGTTTTGTTCCTTATGGGGATGGTCCAGGTTAGTTCTGGACAAAGTTTTACGGGTTCAAATCTGCGGGGTAGTTCCGCAGTCGCCATTGATATCAAAGACTTTTCTGTCCTTCTGGTTCAGGAAGTCGGGGCCGGAAGGGGTGGATCTTCATCCGGTGAAACCGGTGTTATGAATCCTGCCCAAAGCCTTTTCGTCGGAAAGGGGATCAACGGTGTTTACCTTGAGATCTCGATTCCAACAGCAAGGCTGGAGACAGCGGTAACGGAAGAACGATTCCCGGAACAGGAATCAGAGGACTTTCATCAGGTTTGCCATCTCAATGGCAGCCAGTGCAGCATCAAATCCCTTATTCCCGCTTTTCGAACCGGCCCGCTCGATCGCCTGTTCTATACTGTCGGTAGTAAGAACGCCGTAGATCACCGGTTTCCCGGTCTCCAGGCCGACATTTGCGATTCCTTTGGAAACTTCCGAAGCAACAAAATCGAAATGTGGCGTGGCACCACGGATCACGGTACCCAGGCAGATCACTGCATCGTACCGGTTTTCCTTAGCTGTAGCAAGCTTTTTCGCGAGTAATGGCAATTCGAATGCCCCGGGAGCCCATACAACGTCGATGTGTTTTTCATCCGCGCCATGACGGCTCAGCCCATCAAGACAGCCGCTTAACAGCTTTCCGCTGATGAATTCATTGAAACGGGAGATTACAATGCCAAAACGCAATCCTTTGGCATCCAGTTTACCTTCAATTGTTCTCATTGTTTTTTTATTTGGTCTTACAATTCATTTTCAACTATGCATTAAATGGGTGCTCTTCATTAAAAGAGAGCATATGACCCATTTTTTCCTTTTTCGTTTTCAGGTAACGGATGTTCCTTAAGTTTGACCTGACCTGGATAGGCATACGTTCTATGATCTCCATCCCAAATCCTTCGATGCCGGACACTTTTTTCGGGTTGTTGGTCAGCAGCCGGATCTTCTTGATTCCAAGATCGGCAAGGATCTCGGCTCCGATCCCATAGTCCCTCAAATCGGCCGCAAAACCCAGCGCTTTATTGGCTTCTACGGTATCCATGCCTCCATCCTGGAGGTTATAGGCCTTCATTTTATTAACAAACCCGATCCCTCTTCCTTCCTGCCGCATATAAAGAAAAACTCCCCTTCCCTCCTTGGCAATCAGGTTCATGGCATCGTTGAGCTGTTCGCCGCAGTCGCAACGCAGGGATCCGAAAACATCCCCGGTCAGGCATTCGGAGTGAACCCTTACCAATACCGGATTTCCATCCGAAATATCCCCCTTTACCAGTGCCAGGTGATTTTCGTGGGAGATCTTGCTGACATAGCTGTACGCTTTGAAATCGCCAAACCGCGTAGGCATATCTACGACCGTCACCCGTTCAATGAGTGATTCGGTCTGCCGTCGGTGAATGATCAGGTCGGCAATAGTGATCATCTTTAAGTGATGTTTCCGGATATAATCTATCAGTTGCGGGACACGGGCCATCGTACCATCTTCATTCATGATCTCACAGATAACACCTGCGGGATAGAGTCCGGCCATTTTTGCCAGGTCCACAGAAGCCTCCGTATGCCCGGCCCTGACAAGAACTCCGCCTTCCCGGTACTCGATCGGGAAAATATGGCCGGGACGCGTAAAATCCTTTACTTTGGCATCCGGATCCATCACTTTCCGGATCGTCAGCGCCCGTTCTTGTGCAGAGATCCCAGTTTTACATTCTACCGCATCGATGGAAACGGTGAATGCTGTGCGGTTCGGGTCGGTATTTTTCACAACCATCCGTTCCACATTCAATTCTTCCAGCCGCTCGCGTATGATGGGAAGGCAGATCAGCCCACCAGCATATTTTGCCATAAAATTGACAATGGAAGGGGTCACCTTTTCAGCGGCAATCACCAGATCCCCTTCATTCTCACGGTCTTCATCATCCACAACCACCACCATCTTTCCTTTTCGGATATCTTCAATGGCATCCTCGATGGTATTGAATTTATATTTTGACATTAGTATTAAGTTTTAAGTGTTAAGTTTTAAGTTAACGATTTTACTTCCAGCATTCCTTCATTCTGAATTCCCACACGCATACATCCAGCATCCAGCATCACCTTCTACACAAATCCATTCTCCGCCAGAAAATTTACATCCATCTTTCCCCCATTTGTCTTGCTGAGTTTTTCAATATATTTTCCGATGATATCGCATTCAATATTCACTGCATCCCCCGTCTTTTTTGTGAGAATTGTTGTTTCAGCCTGGGTGTGGGGAATGACCGATACTTCAAATGCACGGTGGTCAACTTTTGCTACCGTCAGGCTGATGCCATCAATAGCAACAGATCCCTTTTCCACGATGTATCGCAGAATCGGCTCCTCTGCAATAATGGATAACCAGATCGCATTTTCATCCTTCCGGATCTTTTCAAGCCTCCCGCTTCCATCGATATGTCCGCTTACAATATGCCCTCCCAGCCGGTCGGAAAGACGCAATGCCCGTTCAAGGTTGACCGTGCTCCCGGGTTTCAATTTCCCGAATGTAGAGCGAAGCAGGGTCTCAGGCATCACATCAACTGTGAACGAGGAGGACGAAAATTCAGTTACCGTAAGGCATACCCCATCGGTATTGATGCTGTCGCCAATCTTGAGGTCTTCAAGGATTTTAGCAGCAGAGATGACCATCCGGGAAGATGTTCCTCCTGAACGGATACTTTTAATGAACCCTTTTTCTTCAATAATACCGGTAAACATAAATCCGAAGATTAAAAATGCAAGTTTTATTAAAGATATTTTCTCACCACAATAGTCACATTAGTGTACATAAGTTGAAAATAAGATGCTTAATTCTATTGTGATCTATTGTGTCTATGTGGTAAACTTTTAAAATTTTTATTCCGGATATACCCTTCAATTAAAATATCGGATCCGACCTTTCTGTAAGTCCAGTTGTTTATTCCGATTGCATCCTCCATCGATGGCAACCCCTTTCCGCCAACCGGTGAAGGAGCATCAGCCCCTCCGATGATCTTTGGAGCAATGAATGATACCACCTTGTCGACAATCCCATTCATAAGAGCCGAGAAAGCGATCGTACTGCCGCCTTCCAGCAGAACACTATTGATGCCCATCTTCCCCAATGAAAACATCAGGGTTCCCAGGTCCACTTTTTCTTCTTTCTGCGGGCAGACTAAAACCTGCACACCCAGTCGTTCAAGATCCTTTTTTTTCTTCATATCCATCTTATCGGTGGTGGCAAGGACGACAAGCTGGGGATTCATTTTCAGGACTTTTGCTTCCATTGGAATTTTCCCGGAGGAATCAACGATAATCTTCAGGGGGTCTTTACTCTTTTTCCGGATTCTTCGGGTATTGAGTATGGGGTCGTCATATAGCACCGTGTTGATCCCAACCATAACAGCGCTATACTGCTGGCGAAGTTCATGGACATGTCTCCGTGAATCCTCGCAGGAGATCCATTTCGATGCATTTTCCACGGTAGCGATCTTTCCATCGAGGGTCATGGCTGTTTTCAGTGTACAAAAAGGCCGCCCTGTGACGATATACTTTATAAAGAGCTCATTCATTCTCAAAACGGCTGCCTCTTCAATGCCGGCCTTAACATCTATTCCTGCATCGGCGAGGATTTTCAGGCCTTTTCCGTTCACCAGCGGGTTGGGGTCCTTCATCCCTACCACCACTTTCCGTATTCCATTCTTTATGATCGCGTCGGTACAAGGTGGCGTTTTTCCCTGGTGTGAACATGGTTCCATGGTAACATATAAGGTTGCACCCTTCACACTTTCTGTGGCATTTTCAAGGGCAGTAACTTCTGCATGCTGGCCTCCGTAATACGCATGATAACCTTCCCCGATAATACGTCCGTTCTTAACTATCACGGCACCTACCAATGGGTTGGGGTTCACCCATCCCAGCCCTTTCTTTGCAAGGGAAATCGCGCGCCTGAGATATTTCTGTTCTTCTTCCAATGAATATAAAAAAAAACCTGAAGAATAGTTCCTCAGGGCTAAAGATATTTTAAAACTGATATAACATCAATTTTAAAATAATTTTCTTCTTCCATCCAGACTTTAACTGTCGGTTCCGGAATTTCACCGGGTCCACCTGTTTTCGTGTGAAAAAGGTTCGCGGACTGTACCGCCGATCGGGAATTTCGCCCTGCCCTGAAGAAAATATTCGTAAAATAATATTCCGTTTATAAAAAATGTAAACGGACTACAAAGATACTATTATTTTAAAACTGTTAATTTTTTAACATTTTCTTTAATATTACAACTATAAAGATCTTTTTCTTCTATAAACTTTAGGATCTTGCTGTAGAAGAAAAAACCATTTCAAAACGGATAAGCATCGGATGTAAAATATATACGGTTCCGTTGCGAAACGGATAAGCATCGGTTACAAAACGCATAAGCATCGGTTGTGAATCAGATACGGTGCCGTTGTGAAAAAGATAAGCATCCGTTGAAATTAACTGTAACACAAACACATAACGCGTGACGCAAAAAAAGAGGTTGTCTCAAAAGACAACCTCTTGCATGTCATCCCATCTTTACCAGGAATGACTAATTAGTTGAATTACTGCAGCACCAGTTTTTTCGTTGTGGATTGCTGTTCGGTGCGTACCTTAATAAGATAGATCCCTTTCGGGTATCCGGCCATGTTGATTTCCCTGGTCAGGTCGTTGGTAGAAGTAGTCCCTTTATCACTGTAGATCTCCTTCCCGGTAAGGTCGGAAATACTGATCGTGGCTTCCGCATTCCGGATCCCATGAATCACAAGGGAGAAATTACCGTTGGAAGGATTGGGTGAAAGGGTGACTCCGAAAACACCGGATGAATTATCGCCAATTCCTGCAGGAAAAGTAAGGGTGATATGAACACCATCCGTTGCAGTATCTGTGCAGGTTACGAGGGGATATGCCTTTAAGGTAAGATTAACCCCGCCATTATTTTTATCAACCGGTCCCGGATAATAAAGACTTGCAGGGACAGTGTCAATGTTGAAATGTCCGTCACCGTCCGTCAGCCATTTAACGGAACTATATGATGTAGCCGTTCCGGAGGCAGGGAACAGAGGTGTGGTGTTCGGATAGGTGGCATCGGGGCCGGCATCGGCAGTAGGGCTGTTGAAAGTTACTGTGACTGTATCCGTTTTTGTGGAGGATCCGTCGCTCACTGCGGCGATATATTGTGTAGTAATGGTCGGAGTTGCAATTGGATTTGGTATTGTGGATGTAAATCCTGCCGGGATCGAAGTCCAGGAATAGGTATAGGTTCCAGACCCGCCGGTTGCAGCAGCATTCAGCTGGGATGATTGTCCGGAACAAATTATTGAAGGAGTAGCTGTTGCATTAACGTTAAAAATGTCAGCAAAACTGAATGACGCAATCCTGGTCTTCCAATTCGCTGATGAGGTGGTTGAATAATATTCCTGCGTATACCAGAATTTGCCGAACACGGTAGGATCGGCAACCATGGCGCTGTAATCACCCCAGCGACCGCGATTATCCGTCTGGGAACCTCCCCCGTTTATGATACCTCTCTCGGCAATCGTCATGACACCCAGCGGATCGCTGCTCATTCGTCCGGTATAGCGGATAGATGGGTACAACGATGAACTGGAAATGGAATATCCAAGGGCAACGTTCCCTATTGAATCCATTGCAATGCTTCCCATCCAGCGATAATTTTCATCGGGAGCATAGGTGCCTTCCTGGTATAAACTCCAGCCTGATCCGGTATTCCGTACTTCCATCCACCGGATTCCTGATCCCGGTCCGGAAAGTTGCACCGTTGTGTTTAAAAGCATCGACCAGTGGTCTGAAAATTTTCTGAATGGCATACGGAACATAATAAATTTCCTGGAAAAAGCATCGACTTTCATGCTTGTACCTTTTTGAGGAATGTCATGCTGTGTCCACCCCCAGGATGAAAATGGAGCAATTGGAATGGTTGTATTCAGGGTCAACGTCGAATTGGCAGTACTGTCCCAATCCACATGAAAATCAAAAAGATGGATAGCAGCAGAACTTCCGTTGGTCAGGTAACAAACAGGGCAGGGTGTCCCGTCGGGAGGAAAATCACTATCGCAATCGGCCGGAAGGTTACCTTCAGCAGGAATGGGTAACATCACCATTGAGGCTGTAGGACTACCGGCGATCATATTTGTCCTGTCCATTGCTACTATCATATTGTGCTGAGTACCGCCGTTAAACCCCCGGATTGACATATAATAACCATCCCTCCATACCGAAATCTTAGGGTAGTCATCTATATCATACGAAAAGGTAAATTGGTAACGGTACCAGGAGCCGGTAGGATCACCAGTCTGCGAAATTGCAACCATCTGGTAACATGGTGGATTGGGATAATTAGGCAGTGAAAACTGGCTAAAAAGCCACCTGTCTGCTTTTTGATCATAAAGAACGACCGCATCCCCGTCATTACTGTTATTAGGCAAACCTGTAAAAATCGAGCTGTTATTCGAAGGGCCGATCAACTTATTCCCATTTTTATCGTAGATGGCATATCTTATGTTGACAACCTGGAAATAATTATTGGGGCCTACATCCCCATCCGTATCAGGAGGAAGAAACCCTGACATTCCAACACCTTCATAATTCTGGATTGTTGTGTCGGTTTGGATTTGTCCGAAAAAGGATTGTCTGATTGGGTCTTTGACGAATGGAAATGTAATACTGCTATCATTCGAATGGACGTTTGATTTGTTTATAACAATCCCCTCTTTCCATGTCTTATCAACCCTGGTATTGGGATTTTGAACCATATCCCGCAAAGGCGGGGAAATATCAAAATAGCTGGCTTTAATGACGATGGGTTTAGCCCCATTGTTCTGTGTTTTCTGTGCCTGGCTTAAATTTATCAAAGTAAAGAACCAGATAAAAAGGTAAAAGATTTTTTTCATGATTAAGGGTTTGGGAGATGAAATGCAAAGTTAATGTTTTTTTTAAATCCTGCCGATGCTTTTAATGAATTTTAACAATAGACCAAAATACCTTCGGTACTGGATTTATTAAAATTGTTCGTACTTTTATCCTTCGGAATCACAGATATGAATCCAACCAATGATTTATGAATATCATCATAACAGGAGCAAGCAAAGGTATCGGTGCAGAGTTGGTTAAAACGCTCTGCAAGCACAAAGGGAACCAGATTATCGCCCTTGCCAGGAGTGTGGATGGCCTTCGCCGGCTGACAGCCGAATGCCAGAAGATCAATCCTTCATGCAAGATCATGACCCTCGAATTCGACCTTGTACAATTTGATTTTTACCCCTTTATCCTTCAGAAGATAGATACATTTTTTCATCGCTGCGATATTCTCGTCAACAATGCGGGTAAACTCATCAACCGTTCTTTTGACAAAATTGAGCCGCAGGACTTTGATGATATTTATAATGTGAATATTAAAGGCCTGTTTTTCTTCACCCAACTGATTCTCCCGATGATGAACAAGGGGGGCCACATTTTGAATATCAGCAGTATGGGGGGGGTCCAGGGGAGTAAAAAATTCCCCGGATTATCTGCTTACAGTTCCAGCAAAGGTGCGGTTTCCATTTTTACAGAATCGCTTGCAGAAGAATTAAAAGAATCGGAGATCAGTGTAAATTGCCTGGCGCTTGGCGGGGTCCATACCGAGATGTTCGAAAGGGCCTTTCCCGGCATGAAAGGCCTTCAGTCACCCCCGCAAATGGCTCAGTTCATCGCCGACTTCGCCGTAACAGGAAACAGGTTTTTCAACGGCAAAGTCATTCCAGTATCGCAGTCTATACCTTAGATAGCTGATGAGCTGATGAGCTCATCAGCTCATCAGCTAAAGATAGTCCACAGTCCCATCTTTAGTTGAAACATGAAATGGTTCAATAGCACGATTGTAAATTCCATGGACATACGCGATGGCCATTCCATAATTTGTTATCGGGATCCCGGCATCGATAGCGGGTTTAAGGCGGCTTATCAGCTGTTTTCGGGTGATCATACAACTCCCGCATTGGATAACCATGGCATATTCTTTCATTTCCCCCTGGATCCGGTCGAGCCCGGCTACTACC
>Ga0209746_1001675_pt1 | contig 10452 bp, 14 predicted proteins | sample BarGraNGADG00211_3_FD_184496 | JGI IMG/M metagenome (GOLD analysis project Ga0209746, IMG submission 184496) | Arctic peat soil microbial communities from Barrow, Alaska - Barrow Graham LP Ref core NGADG0011-211 (SPAdes) (version 2) | ecosystem: Environmental > Terrestrial > Soil > Wetlands >...
GCGTTTGCTAAGACGTGTTTTATCGCTTCCCAGAATCATAGGTACATGGGCGAATTTGGGCACTTCAAATCCCAGCGCCTGATACATTAAAATCTGGCGTGGAGTGTTGTTTACGTGATCATCGCCGCGGATTACATGTGTGATATTCATAAGAGCGTCATCAATGACCACGGCAAAATTATATGTAGGGTAGCCGTCGCCGCGCTCGATTATCAAATCGTCAAGTTCTTCATTGTTAAAAATAATGTTGCCTTTAATAAGATCTTCTACAATGGTTACGCCATCTTGTTTACTGCGAAAGCGCACAACGCTGTTTGCCGATTTGCTTAACTTTTTGTCGCGGCAGGTTCCGTCGTATTTGGGTTTTTTACCTGTCGCCAGTGCTTGTTTTCTTTTGGCTTCCAACTCTTCCGGTGTGCATGTGCAATAATAGGCCTTGTCTTCCTTAATTAACTTCTGCACCATCTCCCTATGCAAATCTACACGTTGCGCTTGAAAATACGGGCCTTCGTCCCAGTTTAATCCCATCCATGTCATTGCATTCAGTATCGCCTTTGTTGATTCATCGGTAGAACGCTCCTGATCGGTATCTTCAATCCGCAAAACAAATTTTCCGCCATGGTGGCGGGTATAAAGCCAGCTAAAAAGAGCGGTTCGTGCTCCGCCGATGTGTAAATAACCTGTTGGCGAAGGTGCGAAACGGGTTCTGATTTTTTCCATTATTTTATTTCCCTGCGTTTTTGTAGCCTTATAGGATTTAGACCGGCCTTTTGTCAAGCAACTTGATTTTTAAACGGGAAGGAGAGGCCTACATGACCATGCCCGGTGAGGGGGATAAAGCGGGATTCTTTAATGGATGATTAAAAAAAATGAAAATATTCTGTTTAATCCTTCATTTAGGCAAGCAAATTATACTTGACAACAAAAAGAATTTATAATTAACTCATCAGATTAATTAATAAGGCAAGATTTTTTAAAAACAGCAGACTTTAAATGGCTAATTCTTTGAAAATAAACGTTATTCTTATCCCGGAGGAAGGGCAGAGATTCGTCTTTTCCGAAGATAATGCCTGGTTTAGAGCATGCTTGAAAGACAGCGAAGATCTTGATTTTACACTGGATAAAGTTGATGTAGATTGTCTGGTAACAAAAACGTCAAACACTGTCTTTATTAAGGGTTCGTATTCCGCGCTGATTAATATTTGCTGCAGCCGCTGTCTGGAGAACACAAATCTGTCAATTGGCAGTGATTTCGCTTATACGTTGGTTCCCGCGAAAGCCGAAACCAGAGAAGAGATGGAGCTTAAGCCGGAAGAATTGGAAATAAGTTATTATAAGGGTGATTTTATTGATCTTGCACCTATTATCTGTGAGCAGATAATTCTGCAAATACCGATTAAGGCGCTTTGCAGTGAAGACTGCAAGGGCTTGTGTCAGCAGTGCGGCGCTAATTTGAATACTTCTTCCTGTAATTGCCATTTAAATTTTGTTGATAGCCGCATGGCTGTGTTAAAAAATTTTACAATAAAAAATTAACTATAAAGAAGGATAATTTATATGCCAAATCCAGTAAAAAGACATTCAAAAACCAGACGTAATCAGAGAAGAGCGAACGATTTTTTGACAGCGCCTCCAATGTCCTTATGTCCGCAGTGCAATGAGCCGAAATTGCCTCATCGCATCTGCCCGACATGCGAGACTTATAAGGGCAGGGAATACAAGAAAGCAGAAAAGAACGCCTAGCATTATAACTTAAGAAAAGAATATAAAAATGCCGCAGGCAACGCTCAACTCCCGCGTTTTACGCCCGGGCGCAAAAGCAGGGAAACAGCGCTTTGTTAAAAGAGCTGGAATATTTTTATGTTGAGAGCGGATTATACAGGCTGTCTGTTAAAAAAGAAGAATCAATTTATTTAATTTATTAGGTAATAGTGGTAATAATAGATTTGAGGAGGATTTTGCATGACGTTAGAAGAAAAAGTCATTAAAATTGTTATGGAACAATTGGATGTAACAAAAGAAGAGTGTGTTTTGGAAGCTTCTTTTCTTGACGACTTAGGGGCGGATTCTTTAGATATAGTTGAGCTCCTCATGGAAATGGAAGAAGCTTTTGGTATAGAAATAGCTGACGAAGAGTTGGAAAAGATTAGTACAATTCAAAATGTAGTTGATTTTTTAAAGCAAAAAGGCGTTAAATAGTTCGCCTTGCAGGATTTTAGCCAATGAAAAGGCGTGTTGTTGTAACAGGTCTTGGTGCGTTGACTCCCCTGGGAAATTCAGTTGGAGAATCATGGGATGGCGCGATTTCTGGTAAATCAGGCATCGGCCCGATTACCAAGTTTGATTGCAGTTCTTATAAATCCAGAATTGCCGGCGAAATAAAAAATTTTGATCCCCTGCAATTTGTCAGTAAACAGGAAGTCCGCCGTTACGACGACTTCATTCTTTATTCTCTGGCCGCTGCGGAAATGGCCGTGGCTGACGCGAAATTGACGGTCAGCCCCGAATTTGCTGAACGAACCGGCGTGATCATCGGTTCGGCTATCGGCGGTATCGCCACGCTGGAGGAAGAATTAAAAAACCTGTTTAGTTCTGGTCCCCGTAAAATTTCTCCGTTTGCCGTTCCGGCAATCCTTGCCAATCTTGCTTCCGGTCACGTATCAATCAGATTTGGAGCCAAAGGTCCCATTAGTTGTGCCGTCACCGCCTGCGCCGCAGGAACATCGGCCATAGGCGACGCTTATAAAACAATTGCCTTTGGAGATGCCGATGTAATGATTACCGGCGGTGTGGAAGCAGCTGTTACACAATTAGCCGTAGGCTGATTTGGCGCCATGCTGGCGCTGTCGGTGAAAAACGATGAACCGCATAGAGCCAGCCGGCCTTTTGATAAAGACCGTGACGGTTTTGTAATCGGAGAGGGTTGTGGTGTAATTATTCTGGAAGAACTATCATTTGCCCTTAATCGAGGTGCACGAATCTATGCGGAACTTGCCGGTTACGGGTGCACATCGGACGCTTTTCATATGGCCGCTCCGCCGCCCGGTCACGAAGGCGCCGCCCGTAGCATGCGTATAGCTATAAAGGCCGCCGGCTTAAATCCCGAAGACATTGATTATATCAACGCTCATGGCACATCAACGCCGCTCAATGATTTATATGAAACTCAGGCTATAAAATTTCTGTTTGGAGAGCATGCTAAAAAATTAATGGTCAGCTCCACAAAGTCTATGACCGGCCACATGCTGGGCGCAACGGGGGGAGTGGAAGCCATTTTCGCCGTTAAAGCCCTGCAGGAAGGCATCATTCCGCCGACGATTAATCTGGATAATCCGTCAGAGGAATGCGACCTTGATTATGTGCCTAAAGTTGCAAGGTCTAAAGAAATAAATACGGCAATGTCCAACACTTTCGGTTTTGGCGGCGTCAATGCAGTTTTATTGTTTAAAAAATTTATCGGCTAAGACGACAGTATTTTAATATGTTTAAATAAAGAATGAAGGAGAAAAACGTTCGCATGTCTTTTTTAGAAAAAGTTGATTTGGAAGTAAGCCACGCCATCGATCTGGAAACCAGCCGGCAGGCTGGCAAAATTGAGCTTATTGCTTCAGAGAATTTTGTCAGTGAAGCGGTGCTGGAAGCGCAGGGCTCTGTTATGACCAACAAGTATGCGGAGGGTTATCCGGGAAAACGTTACTACGGCGGCTGTGAATTTGTCGACATCGTTGAGACTCTGGCGATTGATCGTTGTAAACAGCTTTTTGGAGCCGATCATGTTAATGTTCAGCCGCATTCCGGCACGCAGGCGAATATGGCCGTATACTTTGCGGCAGTTCAGCCTGGCGATACGGTTCTGGGAATGAATTTGTCCCACGGCGGACATCTGTCTCATGGCAGTCCGGCCAATTTTTCGGGTAAATTATATAAGATTGTTCCCTATGGCGTCAGCAAAGATACAGAGACTATTGATTATGATGAAGTGGAAAAATTAGCCAAAGAACATAAACCTAAAATGATTGTTGTCGGCGCGAGCGCTTATCCCCGGACGATTGATTTTCAAAAGTTCCGCAATATTGCCGATGAAGTCGGCGCTGTGATTATGGCGGATATAGCTCATATCGCGGGGCTTGTCTGCACGGGACTGCATCCTTCTCCCGTTCCCGTTTGTGAATACGTCACGACCACAACGCATAAAACTTTGCGCGGGCCGCGCGGCGGTTTGGTTATGTGCAAGGAAGCTTATGCCAAAACATTGAACAGCAGAGTTTTTCCCGGTATGCAGGGCGGACCATTGATGCATGTGATTGCCGCTAAAGCCGTTGCTTTCAAAGAAGCGCTTCAGCCGGAATTCAAGGAATATCAAAAGCAGATCATTAAAAACGCTCAGGCCATGGCGGATGAATTGAAAAATCAGGGATTCAGGATTGTTTCGGGTGGAACGGACAATCATTTGATGCTGGTTGATTTAACTTCCAAGGGCGTTACAGGAAAAGATGCGCAGGAAGCGCTGGATCGCGCCGCCATAACCGTCAATAAAAACGGTATCCCCTTTGATACCCAGGGACCTCAGGTAACCAGTGGAATCAGAGTCGGCACTCCCGCAGTGACAACCAGAGGCATGAAATAGAACGAGATGCGATTGATTGCATCCTATATTGCCGATGCAATTAAAAATATTAATAATGAGCAAAACATTAAGGCCATTGCCCAAAAGGTAAAAACTCTTTGCGCTCAGTTTCCTCTCTATAAAGGCAGGATTAAAAACCTGTAAACAAATTCGTGAAGGCGTAAAAATATGGTCAAAAAGAAAGTATCTTCAGCCACTCCTTCGGAGAAAATGAATAAAAGGCCCGATTGGGATACTTATTTTATGGACATTGCTGAGTTGGTATCCAAGCGCAGTACCTGCCTTAGGCGCTCTGTGGGATCCGGATTGGTGCGTGATCGCCGGATTCTGGCCACGGGCTATAACGGCGCTCCCTCCAAGCTTCAGCACTGTCTGGATATCGGATGTTTGCGCGAGCAACTAAAAGTTCCGTCGGGTGAACGTCATGAATTATGCCGCGGACTGCACGCGGAACAAAATGTGATTATTCAGGCCGCCATGCATGGAGTTATTACCAAGGGATCAACGCTTTATTGCACCAATCATCCCTGTGTTATTTGTGCTAAAATGATTATCAATGCCGGAATTGTCCACATCGTTATCCGCGACGGCTATCATGATAAACTGGCCGCCCAGATGTTGAAGGAAGCGGGAATCAGCGTAAAACAACTTTAAGAAATTAAGGCGATAGAACTATGAAATGTCCGTTTTGCGGTCATGCGGAAAATAAAGTTATTGACTCGCGAATAAGCAAGGACGGGAAGGCCGTCCGCCGCCGCCGGGAATGTCTGGGCTGTGCAAAACGTTTTACCACGTATGAATATGTCGAAGATGTTCTGCCGATGGTAGTAAAAAAAGACGGCCGCCGCGAACAATTCGACCGGCAGAAAATATTGAATGGCATAAAAAAAGCCTGCGAAAAGCGTCCGATCAGTATGGAGTCGATAGATAAAATTGTTGAAAATGTGGAGCAGGCCTGTCAGGAAATGCAATTAGAAGAAATTTCATCCACCATTATCGGAGAAAAGATAATGAGTGAGCTGAAGAATTTCGATGGTGTTGCCTATGTCCGGTTTGCCTCGGTTTACCGTCAATTTCGCGATGTCGGCGAATTCATGTCCGAACTGAAAGATTTATTGAGCAAGGGTAAAAAATAATTATGTTTACCGGAATCGTGGAAGGATTAGGCAAGGTAAAGCGTTTGACGATGAAGGGCGCTGATGCCGTTCTGGAAATTGAAGCCGGCATAAGCCTGACGGATGTTTCCATCGGAGACAGTATCGCTGTGAACGGCGCCTGTCTTACCGTTACCTCCATAAATCAGCAAAATTTTCAGGCGGATGTTTCCGCCGAAACGCTGGCCCGAACAACTCTTAAATTATTACAGGCTGGACATAAAGTTAATCTGGAAAAATCATTGCGGGTCGGCAGTTTTGTCGGCGGTCATTTTGTTTTGGGCCATGTCGATGCCACCGGAAGGATTCTTTCGCAGGCGCAGAAATCCGGTTCGCTGATTCTGGCGGTCGAAATGAATGAAAGCATAGCACGATATATTGTGGAAAAAGGTTCTGTAGCCATAGACGGCATCAGTCTTACCGTGAACAAACTTGAAAAAAGCCGGTTTTATGTTAATATAATTCCACATACAGCGGCAAGCACCACTTTAGTGATGAAAAAAGAAGCCGATTTGGTGAATATTGAAACTGATATTCTGGGCAAGTATGTGGAAAAGTTATTGCAATCTAACCGGGGAATAGATAAAGACTTCCTGGCACAACATGGTTTTTTAGATAAGTAAGGATAATAAAATGGCAATCAGCACAATTCGGGAAGCAATTGAAGATATCAAAAACGGGAAAATGGTGATTCTCGTTGATGATGAAGACAGGGAAAATGAAGGCGATCTCTTCATGGCGGCGCAGTTCGCTACGGCGAAAACAATCAATTTCATGGCCCGCTATGGCCGCGGTTTAATCTGTTTGACACTTAATGAAGACACGGCGGATAAACTTAACTTAAAACAGATGGTCCAGGATAATCAGGCTCGTTTCGGAACTGCATTTACAATTTCCATTGAAGCCCGGCACGGCGTTACCACCGGCATTTCCGCCGCGGATCGAGCGACAACAATTCAGGCCGCTGTCAATCCACAGGCCAAACCGGATGATTTGGTCAGCCCGGGACATGTTTTCCCGATCCGTGCCAAACGGGGCGGTGTTTTAGTCCGCACCGGTCAAACTGAGGGATCTGTAGATTTATGCCGTCTGGCCGGTTTGACGCCGTCCGGTGTAATTTGCGAAATCATGAAAGATGATGGCACGATGGCCAGGATGCCGGATCTGGAGGTTTTTGCCCGGGAACATAAATTAAAAATCGTCACCATCGCTGATCTCATTGATTACCGGATGCAAAATGAATCTCTGATCAGGCGAATGGCGGAGGCGACAATTCCCACCAGTTTCGGCGGTGATTTTAAAATTATCGTTTACGAAAATGATGCAGATGAATGGCAGCACATTGCTTTGGTTAAAGGTGAAATTAAAGAAGAGGATGAAGTGCTGGTGCGTGTCCATTCGGAATGCCTCACCGGCGATCTTTTTGGCTCCAAAAGATGTGACTGTGGCGATCAACTCCATCGCGCAATGAGTATGGTGGCAAAAGAAGGAAAAGGTGTGATTGTCTATATGCGGCAGGAAGGACGGGGCATCGGTTTGGTTAACAAACTCAAAGCTTATGCTTTGCAGGAAGAAGGCAAGGATACGGTCGAAGCCAATATCGCTCTCGGATTTAAGGCGGATTTAAGAGATTACGGAATTGGAGCGCAAATCCTTGTTGATGTGGGCGTGCGCAAGATGCGGTTATTGACGAATAACCCCAAGAAGATTGTCGGACTGGAAGGTTACGGAATCGAGATTACTCAGCGAGTTCCCATTGAAATAGACCCGAACGAAGACAACATAAAGTATATGAAAACAAAACAAAACAAAATGGGTCATCTTTTGAAAATATAAAATTTTCTTCAACTGTCATTCCCGCTACCTTATCTTCCCTCCCTTGAGGGGAGGGATTGAGGGAGGGTGAATATAACATGATTAAATAACTGGATTCCCGCCTTCGTAACCTAAAGGTCAGCAACCGGGAATGACAAAAAAGGATAAAAAATCAAATACAAGGATGGTAATGAATCATGCCGAAAATAATTGAAGGAAAAATTGTCGCCAAAGGAATGAAGTTTGGCATCGTGGCCAGCCGTTTTAACGATTTTATTTGTGGTAGATTGATTGAAGGAAGTGTTGACGCTTTGATGAGAGCCGGCGCGGAAGAAAAAGATATTGCGATCTATAAAGTTCCTGGTTCTTTTGAATTGCCGCTCACAGCGAAAAAGTTGGCAAAAAGCGCCAAGTTTGACGCCATAATTTGTCTGGGCGCCATAATTCGCGGTGCGACTCCGCATTTCGAGTATATAAGCGCCGAGGTGTCCAAAGGTATTGCGATGGTTGGCTTAGAGACGGAAGTTCCGGTGATTTTCGGCGTGTTGACGACGGATACAATTGAACAGGCGATTGAGCGTGCGGGAACGAAGTCGGGAAATAAAGGCGCCGACGCGGCTATGACGGCAATAGAAATGGTTGATTTATTCAAAAAGATTTAATGTGAAGCCATGATGTTATGGCAAAAGTAAAAAAATAATGCGGCAAGATAATCGTTCTTTGAGGTTTAATAATTAAATGCGCGAGCGGAGAAAGGCAAGGGAAATTGCCTTACAGGTTCTTTTCAGTCTTAATTTTGTGAATATCGATGCGCAGGATGCTTTAGATCTTTTCTGGGGTAATTTTGCTGCTCCCAAAGCGGCTAAAGAATTTGCCGCGTTTCTGGTGCAAGGCACATGTGAGCACAAGGAAGAACTTGATAAACTTATTGCCGGTTGTTCGGATAACTGGTCGCTGGGACGAATGTCCCGGGTAGATATAAATATTTTGCGTCTGGCCGTATTTGAGTTCCTTTACTGTGATGACATTCCCCCGAAAGTCACTTTGAATGAAGCCGTTGATTTGGGAAAGACTTTCGGTTCGGAAAATTCGGGCTCTTTTATCAATGGCATATTGGACACTCTTAATCTTAAATTAAATAAAAAAAATGCAACTAAATCTCTCGACAGAAAATCCCGACCTTCCAAAACATAAATGTTTGGTTTTGGGTGTTTTTGCGGACGAAAAGCCGCCGCGAGGGCTTTGCGGTTTTATTGACTGGCGCTTGGGCGGCATGATTTCCAGAGAAATTAAGCAGGGAAGAATCGGCGGAGAATTTGAAGAAAAAATTGTTATTCCCTTTCCCCGTCGCGTCGGCGCTGAAATGCTGCTTCTGTTTGGACTGGGGAATATTTCCAATATAAATTATGATAAGATTTATAATGCCGCTTATCTCGTTACCAAAGCAGTTGATGGGATGGCTCTTAATAGCTTTGCTTTTTATCTTTATGGAGAAGGCCGCTCCAGTCTTATCACCTCGAATATCATGGAAGCAATGGTAACCGGAATTTTTGATTTTCTCTCCAAGGATATAGAAAAACTCTCCCAGTTGACAGCCTGTGCCGTTACTTCTCCCGCCCGACTTTCGGAAGTATCGCTGGGGATTAAGCAATTCAAGACCAATGTTAATGATAAAGGTTCAGTGGATGTTTGCGAGTTGGGAAATAGTTTTTCCTGATGATGATTTGTTTTAGGGATTGAAGTAAAATTCACACTGAAGATTAATCAGCTTCTTGTTAATTCGCTTATTTTGAAGAGTTGCTGTGATTGCTACGCAGCAGATCGGCAAACTTATCAGGCGCGATGGGTTTACTGAAATAAAAACCATGCATCTCGTCGCAGACTTGTTGCCGCAGGAAGTTCTCTTCTTCCTTCGTTTCCACGCCTTCGGCTACTACAGTAAGATGAAGATTCTTGCCCATGATAATGACGGCTTCGGTGATCGCTTTGTTTTCGGAATCGAACGGAAGATTGCGAATGAATGATCTGTCCACCTTGAGCGTGTTGACGGGGTAGTTTTTTATCTGAGCGAGAGAAGAATAACCGGTTCCGAAATCGTCAATCGCCAGCCGCACGCCCAGATCTTTTATATTGTTCAAAACAGGAATAAGGCGCTCGGGATTATGCATTACCATATTTTCGGTGATTTCCAGTTCCAGAAGATCCGGCGCCATGCCGGTTTCTTCCAGCGTGGCTTTAATATCGCCTAATAATTTTTCATCGGTCAGTTGACGAAGCGATAAATTTACCGCCATGCAGATAGGGGGTAAACCCTGATTTTGCCAGGCGACATTCTGGGCGCAGGCTGTTTTCAGCACCCAACGGCCTATGGGCACTATCATTCCCGTTTCTTCGGCTATAGGAATTAATTGCGTGGGAGTTACCGAACCAAGATACGGGTTATTCCAGCGCAGCAGCGCTTCCACGCCGGTTATTTGGCGTGTTCTGAAATTCAGCTTGGCCTGATAGTTTAAAGACAGTTCGTTGCGTTCCAGCGCACGACGCAGATTTGTTTCGATAGAGAAACGTTCATTTGCTATTGACCGGATATTTTCGGAGTAGAACTTGTAGTTGTTCTTGCCTTCTTCCTTGGCGAGGTACATCGCCATGTCGGCATTCTTGGTCAGCGTCTGCACATCGGCGCCATCGGAAGGATACATCGCGATACCGATGCTGGCCGTGGTGTGGCACTAATGGCCGCTCAGTTGCAATGGCTGGCTGAGAACGGACAACAGGTTGCCGGCGACGCATTCGACGTCATCGTTCTCCGCGGCTTCCTCGAGAATGACGACGAATTCGTCACCGCCGAGCCGCGCC
>Ga0209746_1001677_pt1 | contig 10434 bp, 10 predicted proteins | sample BarGraNGADG00211_3_FD_184496 | JGI IMG/M metagenome (GOLD analysis project Ga0209746, IMG submission 184496) | Arctic peat soil microbial communities from Barrow, Alaska - Barrow Graham LP Ref core NGADG0011-211 (SPAdes) (version 2) | ecosystem: Environmental > Terrestrial > Soil > Wetlands >...
CAAGCGCCAGACATGTGAGTCCCGGATAAAATATTTCCTATTCAGAAACCTGGATTTTAATGTTCTTCAGTTTATTCTTCATAAAAATAAAATAATAACTTGTCGCCATTTCACCTTCCTGAATCAGAAATGTATCACATATTGCACTGCTAAAATTTGCCGCTTTACAAAATTCGCTTTTGTTCATTCCGATTTTGAAGCCATTTTTAAATTTAAGAAAATTCGTTTCAATTTTCGAATCTTGTAAATAAAAGTATCTGTCTGATTTATCATAAGGTTTAACGAAAAAAATTATCGAAGAAAGACCGTCGTAGAATTTAAATTCTGTAGTAATATATCCGTCAATGTTTTTTTTAATGCTATCGACTTTAACGCCACGCTTAAAATATTTTAATAACTTAAGTGTGTTATAGTCACTAAAATCAAATGGAAAGAATTTTTTTTGAAAAACCATTTCCTTATTAACAATAGAACATCCTGACGTTTTTTGATTTTTCTGTTGCTGCTGAAAACTGCTGAATCCCAAAAAACCAAGAGCAATAACTATAATAAAGAGGGTCAAATATTTCATAGTTGTCTGTTATTTATCTGATAAGTTTCGTCATTTAGGAAGTAAAATTTGAATAAAAATAGTTAGAATAGTTTAATAACCGGCAGGAGGGCAGTGAAAAATGAAGAAATAAAAAACCTTATGTATGAACTGATCCGGTTCGTGCCGGTGGAGATTGTTTCATGTGCATGCTTTTTTAGCGTGCAATGACGCCGGGATGAATTTCTTTGGGACGAGGTCCTTTCCTCCAGGAAAACCCATAAATTTGCTTCCGGTTTTAAGGTGTACATCATGCGGTTCAGCGAAATCATCGGGCAGGAAGTGATCAAGAAGAAACTGATCCATACGGTTCTGGATCATCGTGTGAGCCATGCCCAGTTGTTTTTCGGCCCTGAAGGCAATGAGAAACTGGCGCTGGCCATCGCCTATGCGCAGTTCATCAATTGCCAGAACCGCAGTTCCGGTGATTATCCCGACTCCTGCGGAACCTGTCCTTCGTGTATAAAATACCAGAAGCTGATTCATCCCGACCTTCATTTCATCCTTCCCATATCCACCACAAAAAAAATCACAAAAAAGCCGAAAAGTAACGACTTTCTCGAAGAGTGGCGGGCCTTCCTCATCGGGAACGATTATCATGTGAACCTGCATGAATGGTACGAATTCATCGGGATGGAGAACAAACAGGGGATCATCAATGCCGACGACTGCAACGAGATCATCCATACCCTGAGCTATAAAAGTTATGAATCGGAATACAAGGTGATGATCCTGTGGATGGTGGAAAAACTATATTATTCCGCAGCGCCCAAGATCTTGAAGATCCTCGAGGAACCTCCCGAGAAAACGTTGTTCATCCTGATCACCGAAGATCCCGACCAGGTTATCAGCACCGTCCGTTCGCGAACGCTGTTGGTTAAAATTCCGAAAATCGGGGTCAATGATCTTACCGCTTACCTTATCGGGAAACATGCGGTCGGGGAACGGGAGGCTGGTATCATTGCGCGGCAGTCCTATGGCAACCTGAAACAAGCTCTGAACCGCCTGCAGCACATTGAAGAGGATCAGTTCAATTTTACGACTTTCCGGAATTGGATGCTCCTCTGTTTCGATAACAAGATCATTGACCTGGTGGGATTTTCGGGTGAGATATCCCGGATCGGCAGGGAAAACCAGAAGGACTTCCTGTTGTATGCCCTGAAGGTGATCGGGGTCTGCTCCACCCTGGATTTCGGGAATGAAGAACAAGTGACGGCAGAAGGGGAAGAACTGAAATTTTTGAAAAAGATCTCTTCGTATATCAATCCTTCCAACTATGCCCGTTTCTACGAATTGTTCAACACGGCGTTGTATCATGTAGAACGGAATGCCCATCCCCAGACGCTTTTCCTTGATGTGTCCCTGAAGGCTGCCCGCCTGTTCCAGGAAGTAAGGAAAAAGTAAACCGGGAGCCTTAATTCATTTTTTTGTATTTTTGTATTATGGATCCCGAACCCAAAGATGGCACCCAAAATATCCCTGCACCTGAACCTGCATCTGCACCTGCATCTGTATCTGTATTTGCACCTGCACCTGTCCCGGCCGTAAACCCTTTCTTCACCCGTGGATGCTGTGAAATTCCGAAGCTTTATCACAAAAATGATAAGGTATTTCAGCACAACTGCAGCAAATTCGACACCCACGACTGGCTGAACGACCTTCCGCTGCCAGTGGGGTTCAAGGTGATCGACCTCGTGGAAGTGCAGTTTAAAAATAACCGGAAAGATTTTTTCCGGCTGCCTTCGGATATGTCGGTTGAGGTAGGCGAAATTGTTGCCGTGGAAGCATCGCCGGGGCATGATATCGGCATTATAAGCATGGCAGGAGAAATCGTTCGTTTCCAGTTGCGCAAGAAAAAAGTGGATCTCCGGTCGCCTGAGATTAAGAAGGTGTATCGGAAAGCCCGGCTTACGGATATTGAAAAATGGGTGTCTGCCGTTGAATCGGAGACCTCCACGATGTATAAGGCCCGCGAGATCGCCATGAACCTGAACCTGCTAATGAAGATTAATGATGTGGAATATCAGGGCGACAACACGAAGGCTGTTTTCTATTATACGGCTGAAGACCGGGTGGATTTTCGTGAACTGATCAAGATCCTTGCAGAAGAATTTAAGGTACGGATCGAGATGCGGCAGATCGGCGCACGCCAGGAAGCAAGCCGCCTCGGGGGTATCGGCTCGTGCGGGAGGGAACTCTGCTGTGCCACCTGGATGAATGACTTCCATTCGGTGACCACCAATTCGGCGCGGGTGCAGCAACTTTCCATGAATCCACAGAAATTAGCCGGGCAATGCGGGAAGCTGAAATGCTGTCTGAATTATGAATTCGAAACTTACCAGGATGCCCTGAAGGGTTTCCCTGATGTGGAGGTAGTACTGAAAACCCGTAAAGGAGATGCCATTCACCAGAAGACCGATATTTTCCGGAAGCTGATGTGGTATACCTATGTGAATGATCCGTCCAATTTCATGGCCATCCCTGTCGAGCAGGTAATCCAGGTCATCGAAGATAACAAAGCCGGGAATTTGCCGGAGAAGCTGGAAAATTTTGCACACATTTCCGAGCCGAAAGCTGATTTTGAAAATGTTGTAGGGCAGGATGACCTTACCCGTTTTGACAACCTGTAAACCCATTTTCGTAAATCCGCCAACATGCTCCCGAACCGGAACCTTTTCTTTTTTCCCCTGGCATTCCTGGTGATTTTCCTGGCTTCCTGCGATTCAAAAAGGTTCTTCGAAGAAAATAAAAGCCTTGAAAACGGCGTTTGGATGAATACGAATTCTCCGTCATTCACTGTGAACATTGCCGACACCCTTGCGCATTACGACTTTTACCTCAATGTCAGAAATGATGGCGTTTATCCTTACAGCAACCTTTATCTTTTCATACATACTACACTTCCCGGTGGCAAAACAGCCACGGATACCGTTGAATGCCAGCTAGCCGATCCCGATGGGAAATGGCGCGGATCCGGACCCGGGAACCTGAAATTCAACCGGTTTCTTTTCAAGAGGGCGATTGGTTTCCCACGAAAAGGGAATTATCGTTTTGAACTGGAACAGGCCATGCGGGTGAAAGAGCTGAAAGGGATCAGGGATGTCGGAATCAGGATTGAAAAACAAGCCAGATAAAAAGATGCCAGGAAAAAAAAGTTCAATTTCACCCCAGACTCAAAAAAAGTTCATCAAGGTATTCTGGATCACCGGTGTTAGCGTGATCTTTTTCTTTCTTCTCTTGTTCTCGTTTATTTCCATCGGGATCTTCGGAAAAATGCCAAGCTTCGAGGAACTTGAAAATCCCAAGAGCAACCTCGCTACTGAAATCTATTCTTCCGACCATGTGACCCTCGGTAAATATTATATCGAGAACCGTTCAAATATTCATTTCAGGGAACTCTCCCCAAATGTGATCAATGCCCTTATCGCCACTGAAGATTCGCGGTTCGAAAAACATTCAGGTGTCGACATCAAAGCCATCTTCCGTGTCGCATTCGGGATGATCACCGGCTCGAACAAAGGAGGAGGAAGCACCATCTCCCAGCAGCTGGCAAAAAATCTCTTCCCGCGAAAGAAAGACCGGAATTTTTTCGAAACCATTATCATTAAGTTCAAAGAATGGGTTACTGCCATCAAACTGGAACGCAATTATTCGAAAGATGAGATCCTTGCCATGTATCTTAATACCGTTGATTTCGGGAGCCAGGCTTTCGGGGTCGAATCGGCAGCCAAAACCTTTTTCAACAAAGAACCCAAAGATCTGAAAGCCGAAGAAGCAGCCGTCCTCATCGGTATCCTCAAGGCGCCTACGTGGTTCAGCCCTGTGCGGAACACTCAGCGGGCACTAGAGAGAAGGAATACCGTGCTGACACAAATGGAGAAATACGATTACCTGAACGAACACGAGCTGGATTCGCTGAAAGCCCTCCCGATGGACATGACGCATTACCGGATCCAGGATCACACGGCAGGGCTGGCCACCTATTTCCGGGAATACATCCGCGGTGTGCTGAATGACTGGTGCGAAAATCATGAGAAAGAGGACGGTTCGCCTTACAATCTTTACCGGGACGGGTTGAAGATCTATACCACCATCGACTCACGGATGCAGCAATATGCAGAGGAGGCTGTGAAGGAGTACCTGGGGAAAGAACTTCAGCCTTCGTTTTTCCGCCATTGGAAAGGAGTCAGGGACGCACCTTTCGTTTTTGAAAAGAACAAGGCAAAGGAAATACAAAATCTGATGCTGCAGGCCATGCGCCGGTCGGAACGGTACTTCCATCTTAAAACCCGTAACACATCGGATGCGGAGATCCTGCGAATCTTTAACACACCGGCAAAAATGACCATCTTTTCCTGGAAGGGAGATATTGATACCGTGCTGACGCCCATGGATTCGATCCGGTACTACAAGTTCCTGTTGCAATCCGGACTGATGTCGGTTGATCCCCATTCAGGATACGTGAAAGCATACGTAGGCGGTATTGATTACCGGTATTTCCAGTATGATCATGTAAAGTTCGCCAAACGCCAGGTAGGATCTACCTTCAAGCCCTTCCTTTATACGTTGGCCATGCAGGAGGGTGAAAACCCCTGCACGTTATACCCGAACGTACAACCGGTGATAGAGCTACCCAACGGGGATATCTGGGCTCCGAAGAACGAAAACAAAGAACGGCTCGGCGAAGAAGTTCCTTTGAAATGGGCGCTAGCCTATTCAAACAACTGGATCTCCGGCCAGCTGATGAAAAAATTTTCGCCCCAGGATGTGATTAAGATCGCCCGCAAGATGGGCGTAACCAGTGATATTCCTGCAGTTTATTCCATTGCCCTGGGTTCGGCCGACCTGACCCTTTACGAGATGACCGGGGCCATGGGAACCTTTGCCAATAAAGGCGTTTACGTTGAACCGATCTTCATCACCAAGATCGAAGATAAAAACGGGAACGTGCTCGAGGCATTTGTCCCCAAACAAAATGAAGCCATCAGCGAAGGCACGGCTTACCTGATGATCATGCTGATGAAAGGCGTTGTGGAAAGCGGTACGGGCACCCGCTTGCGATTCAAATACGGGTTCGACAACCCGGTTGCAGGAAAAACCGGTACTTCCCAGAATCAATCCGATGGCTGGTTCATGGGCATCACGCCCGACCTGGTTACGGGAGTATGGACCGGGTGCGATGACCGGGCGGCACATTTCCGTTCGATCGACCTGGGACAGGGAGCCAACATGGCCTTGCCGATCTGGGCCTATTACATGAAAAAAGTATATGCGGATCCGTTACTGAGGATTTCCAAACGGGATTTCGATGCACCCTCAAAAGGGATCAAAGTGGAATTCGATTGCAATAAATACGAGGGCCCGAAACGGAAGAAGAAAGTGAATATTGACGATTTTTAAGAGCCGGATTCATTACAATTCATTTATGGTTTCTTTATAGATCACGTCCCTCTCCTTCAATCCCTCAATCATATATTTCACACAGGCAGGATCCTGTCCGATAAATTCGGGGACGGAGACTCCTTTCCGGGTGTAGAGCCCGTCGGCAATCATCCGCACGGCGACCGTTGCGGTATAACCTGTGGTGCGCGCCATGGAATGAATGGCAGTAACCGGATCGTATTTATCAAAAAGATCCCAGGTGTATTGCAGGGTTTTATCTCCTTTTTTTCCTTTGACAATCACCTTCATGACGGTGATATCGACTTCGCCCGGCTTTAGTTTCCATAGCGGAAAAAGCAGTTTTGCGGTCATGTCGATCGGACGGATCTTTTGTCCATTGATCTCCACAGGATCCTGATTGAAAAAGCCGGTTTCCCGAAGCAAGGACATCTTCGCTATGTGGCCTGGATAGCGGAGGGTCTTTTCCTTCATGTTCTTTGCCTTGACAGTGAAAGCCAATGACCGAAGTCCGTCGGTATTGAAAGCTTCCAGTGTGCCGATCCCAGGAAAGTTCATCAGTTCAGGATCAGACAATGCAGGCCGTGTCACAAGGATTCCGTTCTCAATATATCTTGCCGGGCGTGTGTACTCTTCAATTACATCTACAGGAGAAAAAACGGCTTTGTATTCGTAGGGCCATTCGCGGATCTCAGGGAGCCCGCCCACGAAATAAAGTACCTCTTCTGTTTCATCCAGCATGTGGTTGGCATACCCGATGAGGATATTGCACATCCCGGGGGCCACACCGCAATCCATGATGGCAATTACCTTGTTTTTCTTCGCTATCTCGTCCACTTGAAAGGGATCTTCGATGAAAAAGGCGATATCCACGATGTTCCTTCCGGCTTCGATGACCGCTTTAAACGTGTTATATCCCATGAAGCCCGGGAGTGCATTGAGCACGATGTCATAGTCTTTTACCAGGTCGTGGATAGTTACCGGATCTGAAAGATCCCTTTGCAGGGTCTGAATGGGAAATTTTGCTCCTAATTCAACTAGAGAAGCTGGATCCCGGTCGGTGAGTGTCACCTCGAAACGAGGATCTTTTGCCAGGTCTACGGCCATCGGGCCTCCGACGAGGCCGGCACCGAGAACAATGATTTTCATGGGCTCAAAATAAAACTGTAGCTGGTACTTTAAATGATAAAAATACTACTTTTGTTCGCGGATTGATTTTTTTCGGACCGGATTTTAATCTTTCTCGGAATTTAACCCAGGCCTTTCATGCTATTCAGTTCGTTAGTTTTTCTTTACCAATTCCTGCCAATCATCCTTTTTATTTATTACCTGTCGAAAGAAAGGCTTCAATCCGTTGTATTGTTGTTTGCAAGCCTGGTCTTTTACGCCTGGGGAGGCCCGTCTTATCTTTCTATCCTGATCATTTCCATCCTGATCAATTATTTTTCCGGACTGGCCATTGGTTCTGGCGAAGTTAAAAAACGAAGAAAAACCTTCCTGGTCCTGGGGATAATTCTGAACTTGTCACTGCTTGTAATATTTAAATACACGCACTTTTTTATTGAGAACATCAATCTGTTTACCGGTATTTTTGGTGTACCTCCGGTTCTGATCAAAAAAATCCTCCTTCCTCTGGGGATTTCATTCTTTACCTTCAAAGGAATCAGCTATCTGTTCACCATTTACAGGCGGGAAACGTCGGCTCAGCGAAACTTCATCTCTCTTGCTTTATACATCAGTCTTTTACCGCAACTTATTGCCGGTCCTATATCCCGCTACCGCGACCTTGCTCCCCAGTTGCTTTGACGGAATCATTCATTTGAAAAATTCTCATCCGGGATCCGCAGGTTCATAATGGGGCTGGCAAAAAAGGTCCTGATCGCGACCCCTCTTTCCTATGTAGCAAACCAGGTCTTCACCATTCCTTTTGAACACTTGAGCACCCCTCTTGCATGGATCTGAATCCTTTTTTTTGCCCTTCAGATCTACTATGATTTTTCAGGATACACTGATATGGCTATCGGCCTGGGAAGGATGCTGGGATTTGAATTTGTCTAGAATTTCAATTTCCCATACATTTCCCGTTCCTTCCGGGAATTCTGGCGTCGCTGGCATATTTCACTGTCCACCTGGTTCCGTGATTATCTATTTCTGCCAATTGCATACCATACATCCCGGAAGCTCCCTAAAGAAAAATATCTTGGACTGCGCACCGATAAATTGATCTATCTGATTGCAACCACGATAACCTTTTTACTCTGCGGATTCTGGCATGGGGCTGCCTGGACTTTTATTGTCTGGGGAATGATCCATGGATTCATGCTCATCGTGGAGCACCTGGGACTTGGAAAAATTCTGAACCGGTTTTACAAGCCCTTTCAACATGTTTATATGATCTTTTTCCTGCTTATTTCATGGGTTTTCTTCCGGTCAGAAAGCATCCGGGAGGCTTTTGACTATCTTTCCATTATGTTTGGTTTCGGATCACAATCATTTAAATGGGACATACTTTCCGATTACCTGAACTTGGGTACTATATCTATCTTTACGATTGCCATTCTTGGCTCGACAAGATTTTTCGACAAACTTTCAGATATTCTAATGGGATGGACCGGATCTTCCAGGCCATTCATTCGTAGGGGAACTGTTAATATTCTAAACATCGGAACCTTGGCCTTTATAATTTCTGTCCTTGCCATTTCAACAATATTCATTGAAGGAGAGACCATAACTTCCTTCATTTATTTCAAATTCTGAAGATGAGTCGCACCGTAAAAATCTATTCAATTATTCTGACCTTCTTCTTCATTATTTGGATCCTGATTCCTTTTTTCAATGATGTCTTTCAGTTTTATTCAGAACCCACGGTAAGCAAAACGGAAAACCGTACCCTTGCCCGAAAACCGCTTGTCAATTTTAACCTGCTTGATCCTTATCCTGTATCATACGAAAAATATTTCAAAGATCATTTTATATTCCGCCCGCAAGCACTTCAGGCCCATTCCTATCTGAATTTTTATTATTTCAGACGTTCTCCTATTCCCAACCGGATGGATATCGGGAAACACTTGTGGCTCTTCAATGGTGAGGATGATAAACTGATCTACCAGGGAAAAAAAACCATTTCCAATGATTCAATCATGATGATTGTCAGGGAACTTCACAAACGAACCCTTTATTTAAGAGGAAAGGGCATTCATTTTTATGTTTGTTTTGCGCCCATGACCCAGGAGATCTATCCTGAATTTCTTCCTAACAATTATTTCCGTAGTCCGGGAGGAACCCAGACAGATAAAGTGATTGCTGCTATCCACCGGGACACGGTCATCCAGTTCATTGATCTGAAGCCGAAACTCATTGCTGCAAAAAAATATGGCAGGCTTTACCAGACAACAGATAATCACTGGAATTACTTAGGCGCTTTCTTTGCCTATTCTGCCATTATTGAAAGGATGAAAAAGGATTTTCCGGTACTGAAACCCCTTATGATGTCCGATATTACCTTTAAGCAACAAATTAGAAAAGGCGGAGGCTTGGCCAACATGATGGGATTCGATTCCATTCTGATGGAAAACGACTTTTCCCCGGAAATCAGGAATGCCAGAGGAAGACTGGGTGCAAAAGCAGGGTATCCTCCCCAATGGTGGTTTCCCTATAAGGACGAATATGAGGTGGTCTCGGTCTTACCAGATCAGAACCTGCCAAAATTATTCGTGATCCGTGATTCTTTCTTTAATTTTCCGATGTTGTATATGAGGGAAAATTTCAGCAAAACCACCGCAATCTGGGACGGATGGATGTACAAATCAAACAAGGTCCTGATCGAAAAAGAAAAACCCGATATCGTGCTGCTCATCATTCTCGAACCCCTGATCGGGCATGTAGTGAACGGACCCTCAGATTAATCCTTTACACTTGTATCTGTCCCCCTTAACCCGGGCTTATGAAAAGTCGAAGATTCTCCTTATTCAATCGTAAGTTCATAAATCTCCCCTACAATATCATTTTTCGGAAAAGGGATATTATCCTGCAGGTATGGAGAACCGATCCACCATTTGGTGTTGTGAAATTCCTGGGAGATGATCAGGAACATCTGATTATTAGGGATGGATGTATTGGTATTATTTAAATAACCTACAACCCGGAGTTTATCTTTTGACGGCCCGATACGCCAGATGATCTCCTTGGGCTCCCAGTCGATCTGGAAATAATAGAACTCTTTTCCGAAAAGCTCATCATCGGGTTCCGATGTTTTTTCTGTCAGTGCCCTGTAACCCTTGTCCCAGCGGTGTGCCCAGAATGTTTGTCCGCCATAGGATATAGTTTGGCAACCATCACTAAAGTCGCGGGGCTCCCAGCAGGCCATATCCCAGTTGGTACAGCACACTTCGATCTTATCATCATCCGCAAGGATCTCTTCCGGGAAAGGAATATTCCAGTTTCCG
>Ga0209746_1001678_pt1 | contig 10431 bp, 11 predicted proteins | sample BarGraNGADG00211_3_FD_184496 | JGI IMG/M metagenome (GOLD analysis project Ga0209746, IMG submission 184496) | Arctic peat soil microbial communities from Barrow, Alaska - Barrow Graham LP Ref core NGADG0011-211 (SPAdes) (version 2) | ecosystem: Environmental > Terrestrial > Soil > Wetlands >...
TCTGAGCCTCCCAGCTATCCGCACTGAGGGGCCAGCCATGGCTGAACACCACAGGCTGTCCTGTGCCCCAGTCCTTGTAATAGATCTGCGTGCCGTCTTACGTGGTAATCGTGCTCATGGTTTGCCTCCTTTTTCATCGGCGGAGGTCGTCGACCTCTCATGTCCGTCCAACGGCTTGCGCTTCAGCGGATCTGAATCGTTGCTTTGCTATTTTGAATACGGATGCGTGAGTTTCCGTATCAATGTTTTGATGAGCTGACTTTCTTGAGATCAATAAACCCTTGCTGAACGTCAACGGATGTTAACTTCACGCGAATCTGGTCGCCGACGTCCAGGCCCTCGAACCCCTGCACCAGTTTGCCTTCGACTGGCACACTGAGAAGCCGAACCCACGTCCCTTTTTCGGAAGCACCTGTGACAATCGAATCAAACTGCTCTCCGATTCTCGATTCGAGCACAAGCGCGGCAGCGGATTTACCGACTTGCCGTTCGACTTTGTTCGCTGCGTCTTCTGCTTCGGTGCAATGAGCCGCCAGAACATCCAGTTCATCTTTACTATAGGGCACCGGCCTACCTTCCAGGGCTGCTTTCAACAAGCGTTGGGTAAGCAAGTCGGGATAGCGGCGATTCGGAGCTGTCGAGTGAGCATAGTCTTTGACTGCCAGACCGAAGTGGCCCAGGACATTCCCATCAGGAAGCTCTGTAATGTATTCGCCAGCGCCCAAAAGCTTGATCACAGCCAAAGATAAGTCGGGGAAGCGCAGCGGATCCGCGGCTTTCTGCTTGACGAGAAACTCATCCAGCGCTTTTGAATCTGGGTTATCGGGCAGCCTGAATTTCTGTTCCTGGGCAAGCTCGACAATCCGGTCCCAGCGTTTGGGCGTGTGCACCACACGGCGGATGGAAGGGAATTTCCTTGCCGCGAGATACCGGGCGGTCACGCCGTTGGCTGCGATCATGAAATCCTCGATGATCTCCTTGGCGCGGTTCTTCTGTTCTACCTCGAGATCACGGATTTGGTCGCCGTCAAAGATCGGTTTCGCCTCGATGGTTTCCAGACTCAGCGCCCCGTGGACGTGCCGCAAATTCTTCATGCTCTGGGCGATCCAGTCCTGCACGCGCAGATTCTCAGCCAGACCGTTGATGGCCGCGATCGAATGTATGCCATCTGCTCCCTCGGGGACAGCGCCGTTCTCTTCCAGCCAGGCTGCCACGCTGTTATAGGCGAGCTTCGCATGATTGCGGACGCGCGCCCGGTAGATATCCGAGCCCTGCAAGGAGCCGTCCGCGCCGATCACCATTTCCACGACAACGGCCAGGCGCTCCTCATCGAAATTCAGGGAGGTGAGATCGTTGGAAAGCTTTTCAGGCAGCATCGGGAAGATCTTGGCCGCCGTATACACCGAGGTCGTGTTGTGGCGCGCGTGTTCGTCAATGGCTGAGCCGTTCTTAACCAGCGCGTCCACGTCAGCCACGGCCACACGAATCTTGACTTTGTCTCCGGGCAGGGCCTCGGCGATAGTCAGCTGATCCAGGTCGCGGGAGTCATCGTTGTCAATCGAAGCCCACAGGAGGTCCGTCAGGTCACGAATCTCAAAGGGATCTCCGACTGACCCACCGTTCACGCCTGCGGGCGCCTGAATCCTGTCAAGTTCGGCAAGCACCGCAGACGAAAAGTCGGGGAGCAAGCCTCTCTCTAGCATCGCCCGCTGGGCAATGCTCTGCAAGATTGCACGGTGCTGCTGATCAGTGTGTGGTGTTTGTGGCATGGAGTTTCTCCTCGGAAACTACATCGGCACTCGGATGACCTTCGCACATGTAGTCTACCCAGACCTCCTCACAATCCTGCCGCTCGGAACGCGTCGGCCACGATAGCCTGAGCCTCGTCCTGGATCTTCCGGAGATGCTCCGCGCCTCGGAAGCTCTCGGCGTAGACCTTGTAGACATCTTCCGTCCCGGACGGCCTGGCCGCGAACCAGCCGTTTTCCGTGATCACCTTCAACCCGCCTAGCGCGGCGTTGTTGCCTGGCGCATTGGTGAGCCTGGCGATAATCTTCTCGCCCGCCAGCTCAGTGGCCTGGATCAGCTCGGGCGACAGGTGGGCCAGGACAGCTCGCTGCAACTCGTTGGCGGGCACGTCCATCCGCTCATACACCGGACTGCCGAACCGGCTCTCCAGCGCCCGGTAGTGCTCGCCGGGGTCACGTCCGGTCGTCGCCGTGATCTCGGCAGCCAGGAGATCCAGGATGAAGCCGTCCTTGTCCGTGGTCCATACGGTCCCGTCTTTGCGCAAGAACGACGCCCCGGCGCTTTCCTCGCCGCTGAAGCCCAGCGAGCCGTCCAGCAAGCCATCCACAAAGTACTTGAAGCCAACCGGCGCCTCGTACAGGCGCCGTCCAAGCTGCTCGGCTACGCGATCGATCATGGCGCTTGACACCAGCGTCTTACCGACGGCTACGCTGCTGCCCCAGACCGGCCGGTTCTGGAACAAATACCAGATAGCCGCGGCCAGGTAATGGTTCGGGTTCATAAGTCCGGCGCTGGGCGTGACGATACCGTGGCGGTCGCAGTCGGTGTCGTTGCCGAAAGCAATGTCGAACCTGTCCTTCAGGTCGATAAGGCCTGCCATGGCGTAGGGCGAAGAGCAATCCATGCGGATCTTGCCGTCCCGGTCCAGGGTCATGAACGAGAAGGTCGGGTCCACCTGCCGGTTCACCACCTCGACGGCGAGCCCATACATCTCGGCGATCGGGTCCCAATAGGCCAGGCTGGCGCCGCCCAATGGATCGGCCCCAATCTTCAGCCCAGACCTGGCGATGGCCTGCACGTCGACGACGTTATGCAAATCCGCCACGTACGCCGCGACATAGTCATACTCATGCGTGGTATCGGCCTTGACTGCCCTTGCCAGGGACCAGCGCTTGACTTCTCTCAAGCCGTTCATCAGGATCTCGTTAGCACGGTCCTGGATCGTCTTGGTGATGGCAGTGTCCGCCGGCCCGGCGGAAGGCGGGTTGTACTTGAAGCCTCCATCGTCCGGTGGGTTGTGCGACGGGGTGATGACGACGCCGTCAGACAGCCCGGTTATCTTGCCGCAGTTGTAGGCTAGAATGGCGTGGGAGATGACCGGCGTGGGGGTGTAGCCCAGACCAGCCTGGATGACGACGTCGACGTCGTTGGCGGCAAACACTTCGAGCGCGGTAACTTGGGCGGGCTCGGATAGGGCATGGGTATCCATGCCCATATACAGTGGTCCCGTGATGCCCCTGACTCTCCTGAGCTCACAGACGGCATGGCAGATGGCCAGGACATGGTCCTCATTGAAACTGTTTTGCAGCGAAGACCCCCGATGCCCAGAGGTCCCGAACGAGACTTTCTGCGCCGGGTCGCCTGCATCTGGCCTGCCGGTGTAGTAGGCGGAGACCAGGCGCGGTATATTGACAAGCAGCTCGTTTGGAACGGGCTTCCCGGCCAGTTTATGTGGGTTCATGGCTCATTCCTCTGAGCATATCGAGCAATGATCTTATCGTCGTTGGGCGTCGACGGCCGGCAGTAGTTGAACACAGACAGTGTCCTTGTTCCTTCGCCACCTGCCTTGAGAGCCCGGACGGCCCCTTGCCAGCTCGTACCTGGCTGCCCGCGGGCACGTGACCCACGGCGTGGCTGTCCGGGCCTGCGCACTCTTAGACCCGGCGGCGACCGCCAACGGCCCGCAGGATCGCAATCAGGATCACCGCGCCGATGAAGGCTACGAGGATACTGGTGACGTTGATGCCGTTCACGGCATCCGGTATGTGAAAAAACGTTGCGGCCAGGAAGCCGCCGATCACGGCGCCCACCACGCCCACGATGATGTCGCCGATGAGGCCGTAGCCACCAGCGCGCATTACCTGGCTGGCCAACCACCCAGCCACTAACCCGACGACGATCCATGCAAGAAGACCCATTGTCTTACCCTTCCTTTCTCGATCCCTCCGGCGGAAATTGCGCTTGCTCTATTCTTGAAAGCGCTCTCGAACTCTTGCCGCGATCTGGCGATCAGTCATCTTGTCAACCGTTTCAACACCAACGACACGTCCAGCGAGTTCTGTGCCCTGAAGACGTTTTTCGAGCTCGCCCTTGGCCTCACCCGGGCCAAGTATCAGGATGGATCCTGCATCCCCGATACACTCAATGACGCGATCATAGTAGCGGCCGAGATGGCTCGCGAATTGCCGATCCCGCATGTCCTCTGCCGAGCCTTCCACGTCCGAGCCACCCTCAAACCGGACATGTTTCTCCATGCCTGATTCTATGAGTTTTGTCTCCTCCCCTTCGTCTGTGACCGTCACGATCACAGCCTTCCTATGGTCAATCCACAAACCGACTTCTTTCTTCATCTATTTCTCCTCTCAACCGATGCCCTTCGGTTGCTACTGCACGTGCAGCTCGACCACCTGGCGGAAATGGAAGCCGGAGATCGCCATGGTAACCGCCAGCGGGAACAACTTCGGACGCCGGAAGATCGTCCAGAACAAGAGCGCCCAATAGTGCGCCCGCTCCGAACCCCGCATTCCCAACTGGTAAACGGAGCGGAAGAACGCCAGGACATATTGCGGCTCCATGTGCAGGCTGACCGCCGGGGCCTTGTACTCCCGCAAGAAGGTCTTGACGCGCGCGTAGTAATACTGCGGCGAGTAGATCTGATCCAGCAGCCAGCGATAGCCCTCGCGCAGAGGCTCAAGCCCCATCCTGGGGATTATGTTGGTCGAGCCGTCGACATTGTCGCCGGTCATCTCGCCGGTCAGGCGGTCTTCCTGTTTCATGCGTTCGTAAAGGCGTGTCCCGTAAGGCGCCTGCAGCAACCCGACCATCGCGGTGACGATGCCACTCATCTGGATGAAATCAACCTGCTGCTGGAAGATCGCGGGGGTGTCGCTGTCGAAGCCGACGATGAAGCCGCCCTGCACTTGCAGGCCGGCGCGCTGGAGGCGCTTGACGCTTTCGACCAGGTCCCGGTTGCGGTTCTGAATCTTGCCGCATTCCGACAGGCTGGCCTCGTTCGGCGTTTCAATGCCGACGAAGACCGTATTGAAGCCCGCCTCGACCATCAAGCCGAGCAGCTCGGCGTCGTCCGCCAGGTTGACAGAGACCTCGGTGCTGAACGGCATGCCCGCCTTGCCCACCCGCCAGCGGATCAGCGCCGGCAGGACATCGCTCCTCAGGGTCTGCTTGTTGCCGATGAAGTTGTCGTCCACGAAGAAGATGTTACCGCGCCAGCCCACGGCATACAGGCTGTCCAGTTCGCGGATGATCTGTACCGCCGTCTTGGTGCGCGGTTTGTGCCCGAGCAGCGCCGTGATATTGCAGAAATCGCAGTTGAAGGGACAGCCGCGCGAGAACTGGATGCTCACGGTGTCATAGTGCCGCAGATCGGCCAGCCGCCAGCGGGGCACGGGTGTCTGGCGGATATCGGGGAACTCGCCGGTTGCATAGACGTGCTGCGCATGTCCGGCGGCCAGGTCGGTCAGGAATCTCGGCAGGGTGATCTCGGCCTCGTTGAGCACGAAGTGGTCGACCTCGGGGAACCGCTCGTACTCGCCGGCAAACAGCGGTCCCCCGGCCACCACCGGCAGGCCGGCCTGTTTGCAGCGCTCGATCGCAGCCCGGGCTGAATCCCGCTGGATGATCATGGCGCTGACGAAAACGATCTCGGCCCAGGCCAGATCCTCGTCGCTCAGGCTCTGCACGTTGAGGTCGACCAGCCGCGGCTCCCAGTCAGACGGCAGCATGGCCGCCACCGTCAGCAAGCCCAGTGGCGGCGCGCCGGCTTTCTTGCGGATGAACTTCAGCGCGTGCTTGAAGCTCCAGAAGGTATCGGGGAACTCGGGATAAACAAGCAGGACTCGCAAAGCAGTCTCCTTCGCGCTCAATGCTGGGGTTACCAGGCAGAGTTGCCCTGGTTAGCCTTAGAGATCACGAGCCGCTTTTTTGCCGGCCTTGACGGCCGAAGACAGACGCTCGCTTTGTTCATCGAACACTGCCTGAGCGCGCTGCTCCAATTCATCGGTCTTCTCGCGTACGTCGTCCGTGATTTGCCCGGCCTTGGCGCGGGCCTGCGCCAGTGCGTCTTCTACGGTGTCGGCCGTCTGCTCGCGCAGTTTGGCGCTTTCCCGTTGGATCCGGGCGCGTGTCCTTTTGCCCGATTGTGGCGCCAGCAACAGCGTTGCCGCCGCGGCAACCAGGCTCCCGGCCAGCAATCCAGCCAGAAAGCCGTACAGATACTTTGCGTCGGACTCATCTTCAAAGCTATGATTTGTCATTCGGTCTTCTCCTGTGTGAGGGTTTGGGTGTCTTAGCTCCGGTTCCCGACCGCCCTATGCCGTAGCGGCAGTCCTGGCTAAGCAGTGGCCTATTTCATGTCGTCTGCCTTCTCGTCTGGCCCCATCACCGTGGCGGTGGCGACGACGATCATGTCTTCCCCGATGGTGAGTATCCTATAGGCGGCGATGGCGAGAGACGGGCCCACGACGTTCATGCCTTGGGGGACGGACAGGGAGGTCAAGACAAAGGTATCTGGCGCGAATTCATAATCACGCACTTCGCCCAGGCGCTCTCCGTTCTCGGTGATCACCTCGTTACCGATGACCCGGCGCTTGGCTTTGACCAGATCCTCGGCTTCGGTCGCGTCGGCAGGAGCCCGAAGATCGGCTTCCGCATTGATTGTGAGGGCATCTTCCCCCAAGCCGTGCACCGCGTCGACCGATACCCAAAGCCGCTCACCGCCCAGTATCCCCCCACGGTGAATGCGTAGCCAGCGCACCGCCTTGCGCACAGGATCGACGACCAGGTCGTCAACCTTGCCGACTTCCTTCCCCTCCGCCATCGTAATGACGGGCAAGCCTTTCATGAATTCGTAGCGCGCCATGTTTCATGTTCCTTTCCAGAAGGTAGCGGACACCTCGGTAGAGACGAGCAGGACTTTCAATACAGCTACTTTGCCTCGCGAATCTGTTTGTAGTGAGCGTTGCGATATGATTGTAGTGAATTGTGGGAAAAAGGGTAGACCCTAAAGAGTGGTTTACACCCCCCCAATAAGAGGGGGTGCCGGCTTAAGGCCGATCCGTATCGATTTAGCGCGTTTGCGTATCGACTTGGCTGGATGTCGTGTGCACGCCCCGCCGCGTGGTTCCCATCACCAGCCCCGCCGCTGTGACCAGCACCCAGGCAATCAGGGCGTAGACGAGGATCGCCACCAGTGGATTCACCTCGAACACGCTGCCTCCAAAGCGCGCCGCTCCAAACAGCCCCACGAATGGGGCCAGGAACGGACCCGTGATGCTGTGGATTAACTGTGCAAAACCCGCGGCCGGGTTAGCACCGAGCAGAGGCAACACGAAGCGGATGGCGAGCAGCCCCTCCAGGATCCCGAACAGCAGATAGATGAGCCTCTGGACTCTGAGAGTCCCCTCGCGCCGCACGGCGTACGGGTCGCCGGTGAAGGTCTCCGTCTGGTGCGCCGTCGTGCCGGCCAGGCCATTTGGGTTCACATCTACGACGCGTGGGCCCGAGTACACGGTGCCATTGTCCGCGACGTTGCTGTTCACGACGTCGGTACGTTCTTCGCGTCTTACTGTATCCATCTTTGTAACCTCCTGAATCGATCCGGTGGCTCTGAGAGCCCACATCCATTCGTAGCATAGCAAAAGGGCGCCGCCCTGTCGTCAGCGCAAACGCCAGGTTTTGCATGGCAAAAGGGCAGCCACAGAGGGCGGCCCGCGCGACTTTTGTTGTACGATCTTCGGTGTAGGTTTCACGTTGTTCACTGCTCGACCTTCAGCTTGGCTAACGCTGGATGACCGGCAAATATACTTGTTGGTCCAGGGGACGAGAGTCAGGTTCAGGTTCGTGGCTGGGTCGCCCAGCAGGGTGAACGTGTCCACCAGGTCAAGCGCGCTTGAACCGCTCGCCACCAATTTCAGCTTGCCAGAGAGCGTCCCCGCGCCGATGGTCCCTTCATGGCGTTGTACAAGATCAGCCGCGCGCCCGCGTTCCAACGCGTGAGGATGGCCTGATGCGTGTCCGTAACGCAGGTAAGGCCCAGGATGTACGTGCGAGGCTCCCCAGCCCCCGTGAAGAGAACTGATGATCCGGCGGGGACATTTCCCCGTGCGTAGCGCAGCGCAAACCCATCGAGCCACATCCCTTCGACGATGCTTCCCACCCCAGGCAAATTCAGTCTGAGGACGTTGTTGGCGGCGACCAGCACGCCGGGCGAAACAGGAAAAGTCGCCGTGATGGCTTGCCGACCTCCCATTCGATGCGGCCCAAGCCGAACCCGTTGAGAGAAACGTCCACGCGGTGATCGGGCGCGATATCGGGGAGGTCGGTGTAACTAATGAGCCAGAGCGTGAAGGTCGCGCGTTGAGTCGCATCCAGGGCGGGGGACGCGCCGAACCTATAGGAGGGGTGAGCACGACCTGGGCGGCGCACATCGTCCCAGGCCCAGCGATCGCCGTCTCGCGCCCCGGCGCCAAGGGGGAGGCATCCAGGGGACTGGGAGAAGGCTGCGAGGCGTTTGCCACGCCATCCCCCTTCCAGACGCCAGTACCAAAAAATCAGCAGGGTGACGACCCATCTGCGGATGCGGAACATTCCTAGAACGTCGGTCAAGTAGTCAGTGTAGTCCCAAGAATGCCGTCCTGAGGACCGTTTCAGAGCCATTTCGGCCCATAGGAAGCCCTATGTGACCGACATTCTGGTCCAAAAGCGGTTGCCGGCGACTACTTGACCGGTGCTCTAGTGCTTCCATCTGAATTGAAATTACTTTGACTCGCTGCGCGTGGCGTAAACGACCAACCTGTGATTGAACGAGCCGTTGACAAAGCCCCCGGTACAGGTGATGAGCGTCAGGTGCGCGAGGCCATCCGGCGCGGGCTGCGGTCCCCGGCCGGAGACCGGCCCGCTACCGTAGATTTGCGTCAGAACCGACGGGTCGGCGGCTTGCTGAACGGTGTAGGTTTCGGTCTTGGCGACTGTGAAGCGAACGTCGAGGCCGCTGCGCGTGTTGTGGACGACGATCAGATCGCCCGATCGTAGATCCCTGAGGCGAGCAAATACTGCAGGTCGTCCGAGAATATCATCTACGTGCCCCGCGAGCAAAGCCGTGCCCAAGTTGCCCTGGATCCCACTGCCGCGATACCAGAACGCCTTTTGCCACACCGGATCGGCGGCCAAGCCCTGCGGCGCGTCCATCACGTTCTGCGCTGTGATCCCAACTCCAACCACCGGAGCGTTGATCTGGAGTGAGGGAATCCGGAGCTCGAGCGGTACGTCCACGGGCCCGGCGCGCAGGTCGAGGCCTGGGTCGGTGAGCGGCCCCGGGACCATGGGCTGAACCGCCGGCTCAACCAACGGCTGAACCGCCGGCTCAACCAACGGCTGAACAGCCGGCTCAACCAACGGCTGAACCGCCGGATCAACCAACGGCTGAACCGACGACTCGACCGCCGGCTGAACCGACGACTGAACTGACATCGTCACCACGGCAGAACGATGAGGGCCAATCCGGCCCCCGCCCGTCTGGGTATCTCCGGATGGCCCCAGGACCGCCGCCACGATCAGGACGGCCGCGAGGCGGCCGAACGAAGTACGGCGAGCGAGAATCCTCGCAATCAACGTTGTGACCCTATCGCCGCGTGGGGCGGTGCGTTCGAATGCTCAAGCCAAACGCCAGAGCGCCGAGGCTGCCGACGACCGAAGCGATCAACACGAGGATCCAGGGAGAAGCTCCGCCCTGTGGAGCAGCACCGCCAGTGCGGGGCAAACCGACGACTGCCGGCGCGGCGGTTGGCCTGTTTGTTGGAGTCGGGACGAGCGTGCTTGTTGGACCCGGGACGGACGTGTTTGCCGGACCCGGGACGGACGTGTTTGCCGGACCCGGGACGGACGTGTTTGCCGGACCCGGGACGGGCGTGTTCGTCTGGGTCGGCGTGCTTGTGGGCAGGCCGGTCGCGGTCGGCGTGCTTGTGGGCAGGCCGGTCGCAGTCGGCGTACTGGTTGGCGTGGCCGTCGGCGTGCTGCTAGGGTGAGTCGAGGGGGCACACACCGAGCTGGTGATGTGTGTATTGTTTAACGTAACCGCCGCAATGCGTGCCAGAAAGCGCCCGTCGACCGTTGAGCCGCCATCGTCTGTGATCGATTGGTCAGCCATTACGTTTCCTACAAAGGTACTGCCTGTACCGAGATGCGCCGAGCTGCCGACTTGCCAATAGACATTGCAGGCCTGAGCGCCGTTTGTGAGCACAACCTTGCTGTTGCTACCCGTGGTTAATGTGCTTGCCATCTGGAAGATGAAAACAGAGTCGGCCCTTCCCCCGCCGTCGAGGGTAAGAGTTCCTCCGCCGAATATCCCAAACGTACCCGCAGCGGAGGCGTAGGTCCCATCCGGGA
>Ga0209746_1001680_pt1 | contig 10426 bp, 8 predicted proteins | sample BarGraNGADG00211_3_FD_184496 | JGI IMG/M metagenome (GOLD analysis project Ga0209746, IMG submission 184496) | Arctic peat soil microbial communities from Barrow, Alaska - Barrow Graham LP Ref core NGADG0011-211 (SPAdes) (version 2) | ecosystem: Environmental > Terrestrial > Soil > Wetlands >...
TGCCAGCCACTGTGGGTGGCGTCGAGGTAGACGGCCGTGTTCGGCAGTGCCGTGAGGGCGTCGACCGCGTAGTTGAGCTGCGCGAAACGAGCCTCAGGCGTCGCCTCGGGACCGGTGATCGTGCAGTTCTGGCTGCCGTCGAGCTCGCTGACGTAGTTCGGGATCAGGCCGAGGCCGTCGGGCTCGAGGATGACAACGGCGCTGTTGTTGCCGATGCCGGCTGCGAAGCCGTCGATCCAGGCCTCGTAGTCGGCGGTGTTCAGGGCGCCGCCCTCTGAGTACTGCCCGCAGTCACGGTAGGGCAGGTTGTAGGCGACGAGCACTGGCACCTTGTGGTCGGTTCGCCGGACGAGGTCGGCGACCTCGCGGCGCACCTGCTCCGGCGTGCCGTCGGTGAACCATGTTGCACCGGGGTATCGGCTGAGGAGCTGGGCGTCGCGCTTGGCCTGGCCCCGCAGGTCGCGGGCAGCCTGGTTCGTGGAGCTCTGCGAGTCGACGAACAGGTTGGTCGACCCGTCGAGGACGTCGTTCTCGGCGGACGCCGGTATGGCACCTGCGACGCCGAGGACGATCGTGCACGCTACGGCACAGATACCGCGGCGGAGAAGCGATGTGGTCATGTTGGGCACTCCCTGGATCGGGACACACTCCGTTGTGGGTTTGCGGGAGGTAGAGGCTGCTCGCCTCCGTGCCGCCTCCCGTGTTTCTGAACCTTGCGCGGTAAAGTGCCAACAAGTCAAGACATGGGCTGTTTCACCCGGCGCGTCCGCGCCGTCGCCGGAGCCGGTCGCCGGACCCGGGCCGGGATAGCGTGTCGCTTGTGCGCGTCGACCTGCTGACCCGGGAGTACCCCCCACACGTCTACGGCGGTGCCGGTGTGCACGTCACCGAGCTGGCCGCGGTGCTCCGCCGGCACGTCGATGTGCGGGTGCGCTGCTTCGACGGCCCCCGGGACGACGTCGGGGTCACCGGGTACGACATCCCGGCCGGCCTGGCGGACCAGAACGCCGCCCTGCGCACCCTTGGCGTCGACCTGCTGATGGCCGGCGACACCGTCGGCGCGGACGTCGTGCACTCGCACACCTGGTACGCGAACCTGGCCGGGCACGTCGGCGCCCTGCTGCATGGTGTCCCGCACGTGGTGACCGCGCACAGCCTGGAGCCGTTGAGGCCGTGGAAGGCCGAGCAGCTCGGCGGCGGGTATGCCCTGTCGGGGTGGGCCGAGTCCACCGCCTACGAGCACGCGCAGGCCGTGATCGCGGTGAGCGCCGGGATGCGTGCCGACATCTTGCGCGTCTACCCGAGGGTCGACCCGGAGCGGGTCAAGGTCGTGCACAACGGGATCGACCTGGCCGGCTGGCGTCGGCCCGAAGGGGAGGACCTCGCGCGGGCCGACCAGGTGGTCCGCGGCCTTGGCATCGATCCCGACCGACCGGCCGTCGTGTTCGTCGGCCGGATCACCCGCCAGAAGGGCCTGCCCTACCTGCTGCGTGCGGCGGAACGGCTGCCCGAGGACGTCCAGCTGGTGCTGTGCGCCGGCGCCCCCGACACGCCGGAGATCGCGGCGCAGGTGGCCGGTCTGGTGGCCGACCTGCGCGCCACCCGCGGCGGCGTCGTGTGGATCGAGCAGATGCTGCCGCGGCAGGACCTCGTCGCGGTGCTCTCGGCTGGAACGGTGTTCGTGTGCCCGTCGGTGTACGAGCCGCTCGGGATCGTCAACCTCGAGGCGATGGCGTGCGGGCTGCCGGTGGTTGGCACCGCCACCGGAGGGATCCCCGAGGTGGTCGATGACGGCGTCACCGGTGTCCTGGTCCCGATCGAGCAGGTGCAGGACGGTACGGGCACCCCGGTCCGTCCGGACGAGTTCGTCGCCGACCTCGGGGACGCGCTGGCTGCCGTGCTGGCGGACCCGGGCCGGGCGACGGAGATGGGCCGGGCAGCCCGGCGCCGCGTCGAGGACCACTTCGCGTGGGATGCGATCGCCGAGCGGACCCTTGATGTGTATCGCTCGGTGCTCTGACCCGCTGCTCTGACCCGCTGCTCGGCTTCATGGCGTGATCGTCGCGGCGCACACCGCTCGTCGGGCAGCGCGCTCGATGTGGCGCAGCGCTGCCGAGCGCTGGTCCGCCTGCCACAGGTTCACCGCCCCGCCGTCGTCCGCGGTGGCCACCTCGACGACTGCGCGCAACCGGGCGGCCAGGGCAAGGACCCGCGAGCGTCGCGGGTCCAGTCCGGGTGGCAGATGGGTGGGGGTGGCCCGCAGCGCCGCGAACGCCTCAGCCGCGTCGGGCCGCCACTGGGCGACCTCGAGGGAGTCAAGGGCGTCGGTGGCAGTGATCAGGGCCGCCCGCAGGTCGCGCTCCGCATCGGGGAGCGAGCCGACGGCGGCCAGCACCGCGAGCGACCAGTCCGGCACCCGGGTGACCCGCCAGTCGACCAGGTACCCCGTCTCTGCGACGCTGCCGAACGCCGCCACCTGCGGCACCGCGGCGAAGGAGCCTTCCGGCGTCGACACCAGGACGCACTCACCGGCGTCGATCGCGTCACCGCTGACCGGTGCCGGGACGCCACCGGCGTCACCGGGCACCTGCAGGACCGCGGCGACGGCGACCGCCTCTCGAGCCCAGGTGTTGAGGAGCTCGGCGAGGCTGCTGAGGGTCCCCGGCACGTCCTCATCCGCAGTGACGGTGTGCGGCTCGTCGTCGCGCTGGATGATCGCAGGGCTCGCTCGGCCGCGCTCGGCGAGCGGTCCGCGTGCGGCAGCCACAGGGCGAGATGGACGGACCTGGGGAGGTCCAGGACGGCGGGATCCACCTGACCCAACCTAGTCGGGCGGCCGAAGACGTGGCCTGGCGCGAGCCGCTCGGCGGGTGCGTGCTGTGGCGGGCTAGGGTCGGCGCATGGTGCTGGATCTGCGGGGAGTGACCATCCGGCGCGGCGGCACGACCATCCTTGACTCGGTGTCATGGACCGTGGCCGACGGGCAGCGGTGGGTGGTCCTCGGCCCCAACGGCGCAGGCAAGACGACGCTGCTCCAGATCGCTTCGGGGCGGATGCACCCGACCTCGGGCACCGCGACGGTGCTGGGGTGCCGGCTGGGCGCCGTCGACGTCTTCGACCTGCGTCCACGGGTGGGTGTTGCGTCGGCAGCCCTCGCCGACCGGATCCCGCCGACCGAAAGAGTGCTCGACGTCGTGCTCACCGCCGCGTACGGGACGACCGGTCGCTGGCGTGAGGCGTACGAGGCGCTCGATCACGAGCGTGCACACGCCCTGCTGGACGTCTTCGGCGTCGGGGAACTGGCCGACCGGACGTTCGGGACCCTCAGCGAGGGCGAGCGCAAGCGCGCCCAGATCGCCCGCGCGCTGATGACCGACCCGGAGCTGCTGCTGCTCGACGAACCCGCCGCGGGCCTGGACCTCGGCGGGCGGGAGGAGCTCCTGCAGGCCCTGACGGAGCTGGCCGGCGACCTCCGCTCGCCGGTGATGGTGCTGGTCACCCACCACGTCGAGGAGATCCCCGTCGGCTTCACGCACGCCCTGCTGCTCCGGGCTGGGCGCGTCAACGCGGCCGGCCCGTTGGCCGACGTCCTGACACCCCAGCACCTGTCCGAGACGTTCGGCATCGAGCTCGTGGTGGCCCAGCACGGCCAACGGTGGAGCGCGCGCGCGCTCGGCTGACGACTCCCGCGCAGGTCGTGGTCAAAGTTGCGCCAACACCTCCCCACGGGAAGGTTCTGGATCGATAGGATCAAGGCGGCCGACCGACGAAGGGGGTTGCCATGGCATGGGTCTGGTGGCTGGGAGCGGCACTGCTGCTCGGTGTGGTCGAGATCCTGTCCGTCGACCTGGTGCTCATCATGTTCGCCGTTGGTGCGCTGGTGGCCGCCGGCCTGGCCTTCGCGGGGGCCGAGCTGTGGGTGCAGATCGTCGGCTTCGCCATCACCTCGACGCTCCTGCTGATCGCGTTGCGTCCGTGGCTGCTGCGCCACCTGCGCAAGCGGGTTCCGTTGGTGGAGACCAACGCGGCGGCTCACGTCGGACGGGTGGCGGTCGCGGTGACACCGATCACCGAACGCACCGGTCGCGTGAAGCTGGCCGGCGAGGTCTGGACGGCCCGTACGGAGGCCCTTGAGACGATCGACGTCGGCGAGGAGGTCCTGGTGCGCCGGATCGAGGGCGCAACAGCAGTCGTGATGCGCGTTCAGCAAGCAGGCACCGTCCGACGGACGAACGGCTCGTCGAGCGACCAACCATCGGAGGAGAACGTCCTGTGAACACCACTGCTGCCACAGCGGGCTACATCATCCTCGGCCTGCTGATCCTGTTCGTCGTCATCGGGTTGTTCCGGGCGGTGCGGATCGTGCCGCAGGCCGTCGCGATGCTGGTGGAGCGGCTGGGCCGCTACGCGCGCACACTCGAAGCGGGCCTGCACATCCTGGTGCCGTTCGTCGACCGGGTCCGTGCGGCGGTCGACCTTCGGGAACAGGTGGTGACGTTCCCGCCACAGCCCGTGATCACCTCCGACAACCTCGTCGTGAGCATCGACACGGTGATCTACTTCCAGGTCACCGACCCCAAGTCGGCGGTCTACGAGATCAAGAACTACATCCAGGGCATCGAACAGCTCACGGTCACCACGCTGCGTAACGTCGTCGGCTCGATGGACCTCGAGCAGACGCTGACCAGCCGGGACCAGATCAACGGCCAGCTGCGCGGGGTCCTGGACGAGGCGACGGGGCGCTGGGGTGTGCGCGTCAACCGGGTCGAGCTGAAGTCGATCGACCCGCCGTCGTCCATCCAGGGCTCGATGGAGCAGCAGATGCGCGCCGAGCGCGACCGGCGCGCCGCGATCCTCACCGCCGAGGGCGTCAAGCAGTCCCAGATCCTCACCGCCGAGGGCGACAAGCAGGGGGCGATCCTGCGGGCCGAGGGCAACGCCCAGGCCGCGATCCTGAATGCGGAGGGTCAGGCTCGCGCCATCCTGCAGGTGTTCGACGCCATCCACCGCGGCGACGCGGACCCCAAGCTGCTCGCCTACCAGTACCTGCAGATGCTCCCCGAGGTCGCCCGTACCCAGTCGAACAAGATGTGGTTCATCCCGACCGAGTTCACCACGGCGCTGAAGGCGATCGCCAGCGGCTTCGGGGGTGCGCCCGACGGCGGCGGCGACGACGGCATCGCCTGGCGCGCTCCGGGCCGGCCGCCGCTGGGGGACGACCTCCCGCCGACGGCGCTGACGGACCCCGCCGAGGCCCTTGCTGAGGCGCGCCGCCAGTCCGAGGCTGCGACCAGGGACGCGACGAGCGCCGGCACCCTGAGCGGGCACCGGTTCGACCCGTCCGCCGAGGCCTGACAGCATGCCGGTGGGCCGCACCGCGCGACGCCACCAGCACCGCCCGTGCCGCCGGCCCCGCCGGCACCGCCGGCCGACGAGCAGGGCCCGCCGCCGCCACCCGCCCCCTGAGCCTCGGCGCGGATGAGTGAGCACTCACTCATTGGTGGTAGCCTCCTCCGGTGGACATCACAGGGTCGGGCGTTCCGGAAGGCGCGATCGGCAACGAGGGCTGCCCCGACCGGAACCGTCGGGCCGCCCCGATGGCGCCGGACGACCGTCGGGCCGCCATCCTGGACGCGGCAGTGCCGTTGCTGCGCGACAGGGGTCCGGCGGTCACCACCCGCGAGCTCGCCGAGGCGGCCGGCGTTGCCGAGGGCACGCTCTTCCGGGTGTTCCCGGACAAGGCGGCCCTGGTGCAGGCGGCCCTCGACCGGGCTCTGGACCCCGCTGAGGTCGTCGCCGAGCTCCGCTCCGGCGCGGACGCCGATGTGGACGCCGCGGCGACGGTGACCAGGGCGGTGCACGTGCTGCACGCACGGTCCCGCCAGGTGGCGGCGCTGTTCGCGGTGGCGTACCAGTTGCTGGAAGAGAGCCAGTACCCGCACCGCACGCTGCACCACAAGCCCCACGGCGGCGGTCGGGCTCATGTCCAGCCCGTGATGGACGCAGTGGCGGAGCTGCTCGAGCAGCACGCCGGGCAGCTACGCCAGCCCCCGGCCGTCTGCGCCCGGATGCTCGTCGCCGTCGTGCTCGCGACCGGAGGGCCGATGGGGGCCGAACCCGGTCACTCACTCACCCCTGACATCGTCGCCGACCTCCTTGTCGGCGGCCTCCTAGAACGGAAGCTCCCATGCTGATCCGCCTGCTCCGCGAACGATTCCGGCCGTATCTCGGCCTGATCGCCGTCATCGTCGTCCTGCAGCTGGTGCAGTCGATCGCCAACCTCTACCTGCCGAGCCTGAACGCGCACATCATCGACGACGGTGTGGCCAAGGGCGACACCGCGGTGATCATGCACCTCGGCGGCATCATGCTGGCGGTCACCTTCGCCCAGGTGGTCTGCGCGGTCGGAGCCGTCTACGCCGGTGCGAGGGTGGCGATGTCGGTCGGTCGCGACCTGCGGGCCGGCGTGTTCGACCACGTGCAGACGTTCTCCGCCCGAGAGCTCGGCCAGTTCGGCGCCCCCTCGCTGATCACCCGGACCACCAACGACGTCCAGCAGATCCAGCTCGTGGTGTTCATGACGTTCACCATCCTGGTCGCCGCACCCGTGATGATGGTCGGCGGGGTGATCATGGCGCTGCGGGAGGACGTGCAGCTGTCCGGGCTCCTGCTGGTCATCGTGCCGGTCCTGATCGCCATCCTGGGCTTCGCCATGGTGCGGCTCCGCCCGCTCTTCGGCAGCATGCAGAAGCGCATCGACGCGATCAACCGGATCATGCGCGAGCAGATCACCGGTATCAGGGTGATCCGCGCGTTCGTCCGGGACACCCACGAGCGTGAGCGGTTCGCGGGCGCGAACGCCGACCTGATTACGGTCGCGGTCGGCGTCGGGCTGATGATGGCCCTGATCTTCCCCTCGGTCTTCCTGGTGATGAACGTCTCGAGCGTCGCGGTGCTGTGGTTCGGGGGCCACCGGATCGACCAGGGGGCGATGCAGGTGGGCTCCCTTGTCGCCTTCCTGAGCTACCTCATGCAGATCCTGATGGCCGTGATGATGGCCGTGATGATGTTCATGCTGGTGCCTCGGGCCGAGGTGTCAGCGGACCGGATCACCGAGGTCATGTGCACGTCCTCCACAGTGGTCCCCCCGGTCGAGCCGATCACCGTTCTGCCAGGGCGGGGCCATCTCTAGCTGCTGGACGTCTGCTTCAGCTACCCGAGGGCTACCGACCCCGTGCTGCGCGGCGTGAGCTTCATTGCGGCGCCGGGGGAGACGACGGCGATCATCGGCTCGACCGGTTCGGGCAAGACGACGCTGCTGCAGACCATCCCGCGGTTGTACGACGTCACCGAGGGCGCCGTGCTGGTGGACGGCGTCGACGTGCGCGAGCTCGGGCTGGACACCCTGTGGGGGGCGATCGGCCTGGTGCCGCAGAAGCCGTACCTGTTCAGCGGGACGGTTGCGTCCAACCTGCGCTACGGCAAGGAGGACGCGACCGACGACGAGGTGTGGCATGCCCTGGAGGTCGCGCAGGCGGCCGAGTTCGTCACCGCGATGGGCGGGCTCGACGCCGAGATCACCCAGGGCGGCACCAACGTCTCCGGTGGCCAACGGCAGCGGCTGGCCATCGCACGGGCCCTGGTCCGTCGCCCGGAGATCTACCTGTTCGACGACTCGTTCTCCGCGCTCGACTTCGCGACGGATGCCGCCCTGCGCGCAGCCCTTGCGCCCGAGACCCTGGACGCGACGGTGATCGTCGTCGCGCAACGCGTCAGCACCATCAGGCACGCCGACCGGATCGTGGTGCTGGACGACGGCGTCGTCGTCGGAACGGGAACCCATCCGGAGCTGATGGCGACCAACGAGACGTACCGGGAGATCGTGCTCTCCCAGGTGACCGAGGAGGAGGCAGCATGAGCGACCACGACCGCAAGACAGCCGCCCCCCCCAAACGGCCGGCGGGCACCCGCGGCCAGATGGGGCACGGCGGACCGATGGGCATGGCCATGCCGGTCGCGAAGGCGATGGACTTCCGCGGGTCCCTGCGACGGGTGCTCGGCGAGCTGCGCCACGAGCGGGTGCCGCTGATCGCCGTCGTCGCGCTCACGGTGGTGAGCGTCGTCGCGATGGTGTTCGGGCCGAAGGTGCTCGGTCGCGCGACGGACGTGATCTTCGCCGGCGTCGTCGGGCGGATGCTTCCCGCAGGGGTCTCCCAGGCGCAGGCGGTCCAAGGACTGCGGGCTCAGGGGCAGACCAAGATGGCGGACATGCTTGCCCCCATGAAGGGCGTCGTGCCAGGGCAGGGCATCGACTTCACCGCCCTTGGCCGGGTGCTCGTGCTCGTCCTGGCGCTGTACGTCGGTTCGTGGTTGTTCGGGTACCTGCAGGGCCTGATCACCACCGGAGCGGTGCAGCGCACCGTGTACCGGATGCGTCAGCAGGTGGAGACCAAGCTGGGTCGCGTCCCGCTGAGCTACGTCGACCAGCACGCGCGGGGCGAGCTGTTGTCCCGGGTGACCAACGACATCGACAACCTGGCGCAGACCCTGCAGCAGACGCTAAGCCAGCTGATCAACGCTGCGCTGACGATCATCGGCGTCCTGATCATGATGTTCTGGATCTCGCCGCTGCTCGCCGCGATCGCGCTGGTCACGCTCCCGGCCGCCGGGGTGGTCACGATGGTGATCGCCAAGCGTGCCCAGCCGCAGTTCGTCGCGCAGTGGAAGCGGACCGGGACCCTGAACGCCCACGTCGAGGAGATGTACACCGGCCACGCGCTGGTCAAGGTGTTCGGCCGGCAGCGGGCCGCGTCCGATACCTTCCACACCGAGAACGAGGCGCTGTACGAGGCGACCTTCAAGGCCAACCTGATCTCCGGGCTGATCCAGCCGGCGATGATGTTCCTCGGCAACCTCAACTACGTGATCATCGCGGTGGTCGGCGGGCTGCGGGTGGCGTCGGGGGCGATCAGCCTCGGCGACGTGCAGGCGTTCATCCAGTACTCGCGGCAGTTCACCCAGCCGATCATGCAGGTCGCCTCGATGATGAACCTGCTGCAGTCCGGGGTGGCGTCGGCCGAGCGGGTGTTCGAGCTGCTCGACGCGCAGGAGCAGTCCCCGGAACCGGTCGACGGGCCCAGGCCCGAGCCGGTCCGCGGTCGCGTCGCGTTCGAGGACGTTGCGTTCCGCTACGAGCCGGAGACCCCGCTGATCGACGACCTGTCGCTGGTGGCCGAGCCGGGCCAGACGGTGGCCATCGTCGGGCCGACAGGAGCCGGCAAGACGACGTTGGTGAACCTGTTGATGCGGTTCTACGAGCTGGACGGCGGCCGGATCACCCTTGACGGGGTTGACGTGGCCACGATGGACCGCGAGGTGCTGCGCAGCGACATCGGGATGGTGCTGCAGGACACCTGGCTGTTCGGCGGCACGATCGCGGACAACATCGCCTACGGCCGGGAGGGCGCCACCCGCGAGGAGGTGCTCGAGGCCGCTCGAGTGACCCACGTCGACCGGTTCGTGCGCACCTTGCCCGACGGGTACGAGACCGTGATCGACGAGGAGGCGGACAACGTCAGCACCGGCGAGAAGCAGCTGCTGACCATCGCCCGGGCCTTCCTCGCCGACCCCGCGATCCTGGTCCTTGACGAGGCGACATCGTCGGTCGACACCCGCACGGAGGTGCTGGTCCAGCACGCGATGGCCGCGCTGCGGCACGGCCGGACGTCGTTCGTGATCGCCCACCGGTTGTCGACCATCCGCGATGCCGACGTGATCCTGGTGATGGAGGACGGCGCGATCGTCGAGCAGGGCAACCATGCCGACCTCATCGCGGCCGGCGGGGCGTACGCGGCGCTGTATGCGAGCCAGTTCGCAGCGGCGGCCGCGCCGGTGGACTGACCCGCGCGACCGCAGCGGACTGGGAGAATCGTTCACGTGCCGATCCACCGCGTGACCGATCCCGACGACGAGCGCCTGGCCGACTACTTCCGGCTGACCGACGTGGCGCTGCGCCGGCGGCTCGAGCCCGCGCAGGGCCTGTACATGGCCGAGAGCTCGACCGTGATCCGGCGTGCGGTGGCGGCCGGGCACCGGCCACGGTCGTTCCTGATGGCGCAGCGGTGGCTGCCGGACCTGGCCGACCTGCTGGACGCCGTCGGGGCAGGTGCGGGCGGCGACGTGCCGGTGTACGTGGGGGAGCCTGAGGTGCTGGAGGCGATCACCGGCTTCCATCTGCACCGTGGGGCGCTGGCGGCCATGCACCGGCCGGCTCTGGCGTCTGTCGCGGACCTGCTGGCCGGCGCCCGGGATGGTGCCGGGGCGCGTCGGGTCGCCGTGCTCGAGGACATCGTCGACCACACGAACGTCGGGGCGATCATCCGCAGCGCTGCCGCGCTCGGTGTCGATGCGGTGCTCGTCAGCCCAC
>Ga0209746_1001682_pt1 | contig 10420 bp, 10 predicted proteins | sample BarGraNGADG00211_3_FD_184496 | JGI IMG/M metagenome (GOLD analysis project Ga0209746, IMG submission 184496) | Arctic peat soil microbial communities from Barrow, Alaska - Barrow Graham LP Ref core NGADG0011-211 (SPAdes) (version 2) | ecosystem: Environmental > Terrestrial > Soil > Wetlands >...
ATCCCGCCGCACCTGACCACGCAAGAGTTCTTCCAGATTGCTGTCGACCACCTCAACCCGGATGTGGCGCTGGTCATCAATGTGGGCCGCGCTCCCGGCGATCGGCGTCTGATTGATGGGTTGGCGACGACATTGGGAACGATTTTCTCATCGATTTACGTGATGGATATTCCCAATACCTTCAACTCAATGATCTATGCCACGCTCCAACCGACCGCCACAGGCAATCTGGAGCTGAATCTTGCCGCGCTCGCGGGACGCCAGGAGGCAAATGTTCTGTTGATTGACTCCATAACCTTGACGCTGGACAACCTCCAGCCTGCACCGCAATATACGGTTGTTTTTACTGATGACCGGTCACCGATTGAGTGGATTACGAATACCATGATCCTGAACTTTATCCTGCAAGGGGAAATGGAGACTATGCAATGAGAACCCTGCAGAAAGTTCTTTCGTGGTTTGTTACCCTCCTGCTCCCGGTCGCGTTGACATTTCTTGGCGTTCGGCTCCTGTTGACACACACCTTTCCTGAAATCGAATACCGCACGCCGGCCTTTCCGGCGGACGAGTATGGTTTTACCCTCCAGGAGCGCCTGCAATGGTCGGGAATTGCCATTGACTATTTGCTCAACGATGCTGATATTTCCTTCCTCGGTGACCTGACTTTCCCGGACGGTGCTCCGCTGTTCAACGGACGCGAACTGAGCCACATGCAGGATGTCAAGAATGTTGTCCAACCGGTGCTATGGGCTGGGTATGGCGTCTGGTTTTTGGTGCTCGGGCTCGGGTTGTGGGCGCGTTTCGGCGGGTGGTGGCCGGAGTATGTACGCGGCATCTGGCGCGGTGGCTGGCTGACGGTCGGGTTGGTGGCGGTCATCGGCATTTTCGCCGGGATCAGTTTCTGGCAGTTCTTCACAGTTTTCCATGGGTTGTTCTTCACCGGTGATTCCTGGCTTTTCCTGTATTCTGATACGCTCATCCGCCTGTTCCCGATGCGTTTCTGGCAGGATGCTTTCCTATTCGCCGGGGCACTGGATGTGCTTGGCGGGCTGGCGTTGGGATTGGGTTTGCTACCGAAACGGAAGTAAGGTGTTATTACAGGTGATATAATTCCCCAATCTGTGAGGAGGTACGATGACTGATTACAGTTCTGCCGGAAAGACCACTCTCACCCCGGATGTGTTGCTGACCATTGCCCGTATGGCGGCTTTGGAAGTTGAAGGCGTCAAGCGCATGGCACCCGTCAAAGGTGGTGTGAACAGCCTGCTTGGGCGCGGCAATGATGGGGTCCGGATAATGGTTGAGGATAGTACCACCTTTGTAGACCTTTACCTGGTACTGGATAATGATGTCAACATCCGTGAAGTCAGCCGAACTGTCCAGCAGACGGTGGCGCGCGCCATTGCCGAGATAACCGGGCTGGAGGTTGGGCACGTCAACATTCACATCGAGGATATTGATTACAAGACCGAGGCATAACTTTTTATGAAAGCACGTACCAGGGCGCGTGGCACTGCTCTGCAAGCACTTTACGAAGTTGACATGGTAGGTCATCCTCCAGTGCAGGTCTTGCAAGACCGCCTGGAGGAGGAACCATTTCCCGACGAACTGGCGGAGTTTATCCGCCAGATTATTTTTGGCGTTTTCCCCCTGCGTGAACAATTGGACCAGGTGATTGCCCGGTATGCGCCTGAATGGCCGCTTGACCAGATCGCAGCAATTGATCGGAATATCCTGCGCATCGCCACCTGGGAGTTTGCCGCGCAGCGTGATACGCCGGTCAAGGTAGCAATTAATGAAGCGGTTGAGCTGGCCAAAGCCTTCGGCTCCGATAGCGCTCCGCGTTTCGTCAATGGGGTGCTGGGCAGTTTGGCCGAACACGAAAATGAGGTAGTGCAATTTCTGCAACCCAAGAAACAGGATGCGTAAATGGATCTTTTTGGCATAGGCTTGCCGGAAATAATTTTCATCCTGTTGTTGGTGGTGATTATTTTCGGTCCGAAAGATCTCGAAAAAATGGCAAAAACCATCGGGGGTGGACTCTTCCGTTTCTTCAATTCTGAAGCCTTCCGGAATCTCCGCCGGATCGGGGAACTGCCTGCCGAATTTGCACGCAAGGCGGGGCTGGACCAATTCCGCGCGACCGTCAGCTCGTCCAAAATAACGAACCCGCAAGATCCGCCTGCGGGACAGGCCTTGCCGCCTGCTTCCACAAATCCGGAAGAAACCGAATCCGAAAACCGGATCGAGCCTCCGGACTCCGGCGGAGAAAAACCAGACTAAATATGCGTAAATTCCTGCGCGGCGTTTGGCGCGTTATCACCTTCCCTTTCCGGGCTATCTGGTGGCTTTTGACCCTGCCAGTGTGGGGTGTTCGCAAGGTTATCATATTCCTGTCTGCCGACCCCGGAGATCGGCCGATGACCGAAGCAATTACGGCCATCGCTGCCGAGCCAAAAGCATTGCTTGAGCATATTGATGACCTGCGCAAGCATATTCTGCGGGCTTTGGTGGGGCTGGCGGTTGCAGTGGGGGTAAGTTTTATCTTCACCCAGCAGATTGTCAATTTTCTGGCCGGTCCAATTGGCGGACTGGAAAAGTTGCAGGCGATTGAAGTGACCGAAACGATCGGTGTGTTCATGCGCGTGGCTCTACTGTGTGGATTCGCTCTGGCACTTCCCTACATTGCTTTTGAATTATGGCTCTTTGCTGCCCCGGCTTTGCGGCCGCGGGCGAAGGTGATTGGATTGTTTGCCATCCCGCTGGTGATGCTTTTCTTCGCCGGCGGAATGATTTTTGCCTATGTAGAGTTGCTGCCTCCTGCACTGAAGTTTTTGATTAATTTCATGGGGATAACTCTAATTCCCCGCCCGGCATCCTATATCAGTTTTGTGACTGGTATATTGTTTTGGATCGGAGTGGCTTTTGAATTCCCACTGGTCATCTACGTGTTGACGGCTATGGGGCTGGTCAAGCCGCGTTCCCTGGTGAAACAATGGCGGATTGCCATCGTGGCCATCGCCGTCATCGCGGCGGCCATTACGCCGACTACCGACCCGGTCAACATGGCGCTGGTTATGGGACCGATGATTATGCTTTATTTCATCGGTATTGGATTAAGTTACCTGGCGGCAATCGGCCAAAAGGATCGTAAGAAGGAAGCCCGGAAATAGAGATCTCGTCATACACGCGCCAGCGCCGGAGAGTACTATCTGCCCCTATCAATTCCACCTTTTCCCTTGTAAAATACAAGTAGATTGCCTTCTTTATATTCTCAACCCGCCAATGCCGAAAGGAGGGGTATGCGTAATCAACCAGTTCATCCTTCCACTCGCAGCCTGTTATCTCTGGTGAGCGTCTTTGTCCTGTTGCTCAATGGTTGTTCTTTTTCGCTGCTGGACATTCCGGGACTAAACTTACCATCCGCCACACCATCCCTGCCTCCGGGACCAACCCCCACGCCCCAGCCATCCGCGGCGGTGACTTTCCATGTGGCGCTGCCTTCGCCATTACTGGCAGGGGAGACTCTCTACCTGTCAGTGGTTGACGAGAGTACCGGGCTGGGACTGAACGCGGTCAATTATGCCATGCAGGGTATGGACACGTTGCACTATACAGTTGCCATTCCCTTCATCATGAACAGCATCGTCAAATACCGCTACCTCCGCCAGGGTACGATCCCGTTTACGGAAGACGACTCGTTTGACAAACCGGTGCGCTATCGCATATACGATGTCACCGGTCCTGGGACGGTGGATGATGTAGTCGCCTCGTGGAGCGACAGCCTTTTCTCCAGCCCCTCCGGGCGGCTGACCGGCCAGGTGGTTGATTCCTCCAACAATACTCCCATCCCGAACATCCTTATCGCCGCAGGTTGGCAGCAGACATTGACCGATTCGACCGGCTCGTTCGTTCTTGAAAGCCTCCCTGTTGGAACACATAACCTGGTGGCCTATGCCATTGATGGCACTTACCAGACCTTTCAGCAGGGTGCCCGTGTCGAAGTGGGACAGCGCACCCCGGTCACGCTCTCGCTGACCCCTGCGCAAATGGTCAACGTCATTTTCACATTATCTGTACCGGCCAATACAATTCGAAATGCCCCCATCCGCCTGGCCGGAAACCTGTACCAGTTGGGCAACACCTTCGGTGACTTGCAGGGTGGCCTGGGCACCGTCGCCACCCGGATGCTGATGTTATCTCCGTTGCAGGATGGCCGCTCCACCCTCTCGCTCATGCTCCCTGCTGGTGCCGATATCCGCTACAAATATACTCTCGGCGATGGCTTCTGGAATGCCGAGCACAGCACCGAAGGCGCCTTCGTCGTCCGGCAGTTGATCGTCCCGGCTTCGTCAACCCCGGTCCAGGTAGAGGATACAGTCCAGACCTGGCAGGCGGGACCTTCGTCGCCAATCCTATTCGAGGTTGACGTTCCGGCCTACACTCCGGTCACCGACATCGTCTCGATCCAGTTCAACCCCTACGGTTGGACCGAGCCCATCCCGATGTGGCCGCTTGGCAACAACCAGTGGGTCTACCAGCTCTACAGCCCGCTCAATATGCTCGGCGATTTTGAGTACCGGTATTGCCGCAATGATCAGTGCGGGATTGCCGATGATGTGCAAACATCCACCGGTCTTCGCGGGCGCCCAGTCTCTACCAGCTTGGTCCCGCAGGATTTACAGGACACCGTCTCCGGCTGGACCTGGTTGCAGAACACCACGCCCCCTGCGATAATCGGATACCCGGTGACGGCGCGGCAAGGATTTATGGCGGGTGTGGAGTTCCAGTCTGATTACGACCCGACCTGGCAGGCTTGGACCCCGCTGGCCATTCAGGACGTGCAGGGTCGTTACGCCAACTGGCTGGTGCTCGCCCCTTCCTGGACAGTTGGCCAGACTGCACCATTCGTCTTTTCCCCGGTCCCCGGTGTGGACCCGCTGTGGGCCGACACACTCGACACCGTCAGCCGCGCTCGCGCTTCCAACCTGAACGTGGCGCTTTTCCCGGCGGTAAATTTGCCTTCCGATTTAACGGCGTGGTGGACTTCCGCGCCGCGCGACGAAGCTTGGTGGAACACCTGGTTCGACCGCTATGCGGCTTTCGCTGCTTACAATGCTGACTTGGCGACGAAATCCGGCGCCCAAGCTCTCATCTTAGGGGGGGACTGGGTCACTCCGGCCTTGCCCGGAGGCCAGATAAACGGGAACAGTTCCGGGGTCCCGGAGGATGCGGAGGCGCGCTGGCAGGCGATCATTACCGATGTCCGCAGTCGCTTCGGGGGCAGTGTGTTTTGGGCCTTGTCTTATCCCGGTGGATTACAGTCGGCTCCTGATTTTGCCAAAAACCTGGACGGTGTTTACCTGCTCTGGTACGCCCCGCTCAGTGGCTCCAATGTGGATCAAATAAAGGCCGCGGCCGGGCAGTTGCTGGATACGGACATCCAACCCTTCCAGGATGCGTGGCAAAAACCGGTCATTCTTGCGGTGGCTTACCCTTCTGTTGACAACGCAGCCAGCGCTTCAATGCCTGTAAGTGAATTGTTCCAGCCGGGCGGCATGCAAGCGCCGGTCAATTTGCAGGCCCAGGCGGATGTGTACCAAGCGTTGTTGATAGCTGTCAACGAGCGCCCCTGGGTGGGCGGCTTCGTCAGCCGGGGCTATTACCCGCCGGTTGTGTTGCAGGACGCCTCGGCTTCTGTCCACGGAAAGCCGGCAGCGGATGTGTTGTGGTACTGGTATCCGCGGTTCTTGGGAATTACACCCTGACATTTGCCGGTATGCTCTTGTAAAACGAAAGGCATCCTTTTTCAGGAGACCCTTTTGTTTTCTTACTCACCACTCTTTACTTCTTGTTGTTTCTTAATTTCTTTCCTGGCTTTCAATCCTTCCACCACCGCCGGGACGAACGAGATGAGCACGATGGCGATGATGACCAGTTCAAAGTTATCCTGGACGAAGGGGATATTGCCGAAGAAGTAGCCGAGCAGGGTAAAGGTTGCCACCCAGGTGACGCCACCAACAAGGTTCCAGGTGATGAAGTGGCCATACGACATTTCACTCACTCCGGCTACAAAGGGCGCAAAGGTGCGGATAATCGGCACGAAGCGCGCCAAGAAGATCGTCTTGCCGCCATGTTTTTCGAAGAAGGCATGGGTACGATCCATATATTCCTTTTTGATCCACTTGACCTCACCGGTATAAGCTTTGGCACCAATGGCGTGGCCGATCCAGTAATTGGCCGTATCCCCGCTGACGGCAGCAATGGACAGAAGAATGAATATCAGCCAGGGGTTGAGCACGCCGCGGGCTGCAAAGGTGGCCGCGGCGAAGATGAGCGAATCGCCGGGCAGGAAGGGAGTCACGACGAAGCCGGTCTCCATGAAAATGACAACGAACAGCAGGCCGTAGGTCCAGGCTCCGTAGCGGGTGATGATACCGTTCAGGTAGGTGTCAACGTGCAGGATGAAGTCAACTAATTTAAGAATCCAATCCATTGGTTTCCCTCGGGTTTGAAGTTGCGAGCGGGGCGATTATATCAGATTGCACCGGGGCAGGGACGGGCGCAGCCGGCCGGCGCAGGCGGCGGTTGATCAGCGGCAATGCGGTGAGTAACGAGACAAGTTCCAGGAATAGCATCCCTAATCCTCCCAATGCGAAAAAACCGCCGAGAAAATCAATCTTCATGTTCTGGACCATCACCCGCAGCGAGCCATAGACGGCCATGATAGCCGAGCCGTTCCATAGACCGTGGATGCTGACTGAGAGCAGGTACGTCAAGGCCAGCCGCCCGTAGCTTTTTTCCAGTTGGGCGGAAGCAATGGCCCAGCCCATTAACCCGCTGCTGGTGATGTGCATCAAGGAGGCTGCGGCGCGTCCTACCAGGCCAAAGCCCCACATTTGCGTGGTGCCGCTGGCGGCCATGAGTCCCTCCAGCATGGCGAATCCGGCGCCGCACAACACACCCAGTACGAATCCCTCGGCAGGGGAACCCAGGCGTTTGCCTAGGAACCAGATAACGGCCGGTTTGACGGCTTCCTCGATCAGGGGGGCAAGCACTGCAGCAAAGACCAAGATGGATAGGATGACCAGTGGATTGGTGAGGTAGGGAGCCAAAACGGTCAGTAAGGTTTGCATATCCCCGGCGTTGGCGTTTGCCACCTGGGTCTTGATCTGGTCTATGACGGTGCGCAATTCCGGGTTAGCCACTGCGAGAACCCCAATAACCACTACCGCTATGCCGATCACCAGATATTCCAGCAGCAATGCTGCAACCGTGCCCCCGACCATGCCAAAACCGTAGACGGACCACAAGCGTCGGCGAGACCCGACGGGCAGACCGCCTGCACCGATCCAGGCCAGGCTGAGGATGGGGAGGCTGATGCCGAGCAGGAACAACGGTGCGGCCACGGCCCAACCATAAGCGAACAGGCTGGCAAGCAACGCACCGATAATCACAACCAACACCCAGACTGCAACCAGCACCGTCACCTGCCAGAACTTGACCGGCCGGATGGAGACCGGGAGAATTTCCTGTCCTTTCAGCCGTTTGATGGTGTAGACCAGCACCGGCACGAGCAATCCCGCACAGAAGAGCATAGCGAGCGCTCCGAGCAGGCTGGCAGCCAGACTCGAGCCGTACCCAGGGTCGAAGGTTAGAATACCGGTGACAGCCAGGGTTGCGCTGCGGATCAGGAGTCCCAGGATGCCGATGCTGCTGAAGATGAGCAGCAGGATGTCGCGGCGACGGTTAAAGTTGGGATTTGGTTGCACGGAGTCTCCTATCGTTCTTCAATGGTGACACTGATCAATTCATCACCCGGCGGAAGATAAATGCCCGGCTGCGGGTCGCGGGCGGTCAGCGCAGATAAAATGTCCAGACCGCTCAACACCTGCCCGACGATGGTGTACTGCTCGTTCCATTGCGCATTAGAACCAAGGGTAATGAAGAAACGGCTGCCGTTCGTGTCCGGTCCGTCGTTATCCATGGCCAGCATGCCGGGTTGGTCGAAGCTCAGGCCGGTGGCAAATTCGGTTTTGAACAAGTACCCTTGGTTGCCCAATCCGGTCTCGCTGGTGTCGCCGGTCATCACCCGATTTTCGGGGAGCACCCGGTAAAAGGTGATGCCGTCGTACCAGCCGCTGCGCGCCAGAAAGACAAAGTTATTTACTGCCTGTGGGGTTTTCTCCGGGTAGAGCTGGAGTACCACGTCGCCTTTGGCCGTGTGCAGGGTGACGATGTACTGTTTGAGCGGGTCAATGCTCTCGGGCGGACAGGCGCTGAATTGGCGCGCCGTCAGCGCGTCCATGCGCACCACCGTATCCAGACTGGCGAAATCGGCGAGAGCTGTGTAGCGCGAAGCGCTGTTGACGAACAACAGCGGCGGTGCAAACGGTCGGTCTCCGGCGGTGGACTGTATGGCCTGCTGGAGATGGTCAGCCACCAGCGGCCCCTCGAAATCGGACCGGAACCGGGCCGCGTCCATCCCCATACCGGCGGCCTGAGCCATCGCCCAGGCTTCAAAATCCGCCGGGGGCAACGTAGACCATTCAGCCAGTTTCTCGAAGAGCAGGTCGTGCATCTCCCAGAATTTACCCTGCAAGTCTGCCGCTTCCACCGCCTGGATGGCCAGCTTATCTTTGTCGAAGTTCGCCTGCGGGGCGTGCAGGTAGATGAGGCGCACGTCGTTCGGATGGGTCAGCCGGATTTGCCTCAGGCTGGCGGCCAGGAAGGCGCATGGCAGGCACTGGTAATCACTGAAAACGATGATGGTTACAGGCGCATCCGCTGGTCCGCTGACGTGGCCGCGGCTCTCGAACGCGGCTCCCAGGGCCGCTTCTGGCGTGACCGGGAAGTGGAGCAATGTGCAGGGCATCGAAGCAGGCGTGGCAGTCGGTACCGGGGTGGGGGTTGCCAGGGAAACGGGATTGGCGGTGGCAGGCGCGGGAGAGCAGGAGACAAGGATAAAGACAGAAGCCAGAAGGGAAATGAGGCGTTTACGCATTTGTGTCCACTTTCATGGAGATACGGCGGCCTGAAGTTGCTGGAAGGAGTCCATTTGGGCGATGGTTTTCAAGAAGTCGGTCAGAGTGGCACTCTGCCCTCGCAGGGTGCGCACTGCCGGGCCGACCGGATCTTCGCCAGCCGGACCGCCGGGAGTATCGGCATAGGCTCCGTAGAAGGCGAAGTAGGCCTGGTTGAGTTTACGGATGGCGTAGCCGTTCTGCCAGAAGAACTGGCGGCGCTGTTCCATGTAAGTCTCGGCCTCGGTGATCTCGCCCTGGGCAAGCAACTCGTCCACATGGACACGGGTGATGTGCATCTCGGTGTTGAAGTTGAAATCAGCACGGGCAGGCCTGAGCGGCAGGCTGACGGCTTGAATGGCATACCCGGCGGCCAATTCGGGGTAGTAGCGCTTGAGCACGAGCATGGAAATCTCGTGCCCGGCGATGGAGGCAGTGGTCTCGTTCATCGTGCGCAGTTCGGGGGAGGTCTCGTAGTTCAGGCCGAGCGGCCGCAGGGTGAGCCAATTATGGGTCCATTCATGGGCAATGGTGTCGGAGAGCCAGTCGAGGGCGGTAGTGCGCATGACCATGGTAGGGTACGAGCCGAGGCCGCCCACCGGTACCACCAGCGAGGAAACGTTCAGGCCGGAATCCACCCGGTTTTCGAGGGTAATCTGCAGGTCCACGCTCAAATCGGGCAAGAGGGAAATGGTGGCGTCCTGCTGGATTTGGTCGCGCGGGGAGATGACCAGATTGTAGGGCAGGGGGGTGATGTGGAATAAGACGGGGGGCAGCGGCTGACCGCCGGTGGTCAGGCCCAAGTCCGCGAGCGTGGCGGAAATCTGTTCCTGAAGGACGGCTTCGGCCAGTGGGGCAAGCTGGCGTTGGCGGGAGTACAGGCGGTCGAGTTCGGTCCGCAGATTGGCGGAGGCCGCAGCGGGGTCGTGGACCTGAGGGTCGGTGAACAACAAATTGAGTTGATTCTCGCTGGAGAGGATATTATCCATCAGGTGCAGGTAATCCACCACGATCTGGTGGCGGGCGGTTTCGGTGAAATAAAAAGGAGTATCCAGCGCGGCCTGGTTCAGCTTGACGCTGAGAGCCTCCAGCGTCCAGGACACGTAATCGAACTCGACCGAACGGGTGTAACGGCGGGCGGCTTCTGACGATTTGGTGGAGACCAGCAAGCTGCTGCCCCCCAGGAGGCCGGCAAAGAAGATGACGTAAAGGCCGATTTCGACCCCGCGCAGAAGGCGGATGTACCAGGGCATGGGGGGGATTATAACATCCAGGGTACTTCAAAAAAACCTGCTCCTGCGGCGAAAGGCAGGCAGGTAATTGTTTGTTTTCGGAAGCACCGCTGACTCATGTCAGCGATGTGGCGTGCGGGCGGTTGATCCGCCAGCAGCACAAAA
>Ga0209746_1001685_pt1 | contig 10413 bp, 7 predicted proteins | sample BarGraNGADG00211_3_FD_184496 | JGI IMG/M metagenome (GOLD analysis project Ga0209746, IMG submission 184496) | Arctic peat soil microbial communities from Barrow, Alaska - Barrow Graham LP Ref core NGADG0011-211 (SPAdes) (version 2) | ecosystem: Environmental > Terrestrial > Soil > Wetlands >...
GAGCTTGCACTGACGGCGGCGAGCGCGGCGGCGCGCGCCGTTGAAGCGGGCCGGCTGGCGCGGGCAACGGCGTTGGTAGGGGAGGTCGAGCAGCGGACCGAGCGCGGGCTGAATGTGATGGCGGAACTGGAGTCGACGCTGCGTGGGGTGAACAAGCTGTTCGCGGCGTGTGACGATTGGCTGACGGACCCGGAGGACCCGGAGCGCTATGACCTGGGGCCGCGCGCCGAGGAGCTGCTGGTGCACTACTGGCAGACTGGAGAAGATGGGGAGCGCGTGCGGGCGAAGGCGCCACTGTCGGAGCTGTTGGAGCAGGTGGCGCAGCTAAGCTGCGCAGTGCAGCCGGAAGGGACGGCTGCCAGGGCAAACGAAGCCGGGACGGGCAGGATCGCAGTTGAAGGCGTTGAGCTCGGCGGCGCGGGCGCGCGCTTCGCCGACCCGCGCGAGCTGATCCTGAAGGCAGCGAAGCGGCTGGAGGCGGAGCTGCAACTGGTGGCGCGACTGTTGGGGCAACTGCCGGGACCGGCGGAGCAGACGGCTGGGCGCGGGACGACGGTGAACGTGCTGGTGGCGTCGCCGGAATGGCTGACGACGCGGGCGGCGATCCTGGCGGCGCTGGAGCCGTATCCGGAGGCGCGCGAGGCGGTGGCGCGGGCGGTGAGGAAGGGGTAAGAGAGGACAGGACGAACAGGATGGACAGGATGGCGAAACCAAGTTTCGCTTGCGGAATTGACGGGAAATTGTATGGGGGGATGACGCATGGAGGCATTAGCAGACGATCTGGAGATGGCGCTGGACCAGGTGCGGTTTGCGGAGCACCTGGGCTTTGTGGCGGACGCGTGGCAGGCGGCGGTGCTGCGCTGGGAGGGGAAGCGGCTGGCGCTGAACTGTGGGCGGCAGACGGGCAAGAGCACGACGGCGGCGGCGCTGGCGCTGCACCGGGCGGTCTATTATCCGGGGAGCCTGATCCTGCTGGTGTCGCCGTCGCAGAGGCAGTCGACGGAGTTGTTCCGCAAGGTGGGGGAACTGCTGGGCCGGCGTGACGAGGGGCGCCAGGCGCCTTGGAAGCCGGAGCTGGCGGAGGACAACCGGCTGTCGTGCGTGTTGGCGAACCGGAGCCGCATCGTGAGCCTGCCGTCGAGCGAGGCGACGATCCGGGGTTTTTCGGGCGCGAGCCTGATCATCGAGGACGAGGCGAGCCGGGTGCCGGACGACCTGTACCGGGCGGTGCGGCCGATGCTGGCGACGTCGGGCGGGCGGTTGGTGCTGATGTCGACGCCCTACGGCAAGCGGGGGCACTTCTGGGAGGTGTGGAACGAGGGCGGCCCGGAGTGGGAGCGGGTGAAGGTGCCGTCGACGGAGTGCCCGCGCATCAGCGCGGCGTTTCTGGCGGAGGAGCAGCGCAGCCTGGGGGCGTGGTGGTTCAGCCAGGAGTACCTGTGCGAGTTCGTCGACGCGGCGGCGTCGGCCTTCACGTGGGAGATGGTGCAGTCGGCGCAGAAGGAGCAGATTGAGTCATGGAACCTGTAGAAGCGGTTTCGGGAGACCGGGTCTCGGGAGACCCGGTATCGGGCGACCCGGTCGCCTTGGGGGTGCAGGTGGGGGTCGACATCGGCCAGAAGATCGACCCGACGGCGGTGGTGGTGATCGAGCTGCAACGGCGGGGCGGGGAGGTGCACTTCGTGGCGCGGGTGGTGCAAAGGCTGGCGCTGGGTACGACGTACCCGGCGGTGGCGCGGCGGCTGAGCGAGGTGGACCGGAGGCTGCGGGCGATGGGACATTACGCTCACTTCTGGGTGGACGCGACGGGGGTGGGCCAACCGGTGGTGGATCTGCTGGCGGCGGAGGGCATCGATCTGACGCCGGTCTACCTGACGGGCTCGGACCAAGCGACGAAGGGGGAGCGCGGCGAGCTGCGGCTGGGGAAGGCGGTCCTGGTCAGCCGGCTGCAGGTGCTGCTGCAGAGCGAACGGGTGCATCTGCCGGCGACGGCGGAAGCGGGGATCCTGGCGCAGGAGCTGCTGAACTATGAGATCAGGGTGAACGAGAACGCGGCGGCGCAGTTCGGGGCGTTCAAGGTGGGGAGCCACGACGACCTGGCGACGGCGCTGGGGCTGGCGTGCTGGGAGGAGGCGGGTTGGGGGAAGTCGGGGGTGATCCCGCCGGTGGACGTGATCGAAGAGGGGGAGTGCGCGTGGTGGTGAGTTAAGCCGGAGGGCGTGGCACCACCCTGATTGGCGGGTTAAGCTGCGTGCGTGCCCGTAGCGAAGTCGGCCGGTCAATGATGTCACGGGATGGGGTGGGGCCAGCAGACTGGCCTTGCCCCTGCAACAGATAAGCCGCACCGAAGCACGAAGGGGGCCGCAGACGGCCCTGGCGCGAAGAGCAGCGGCCAGAAGGCGCGGCAAGTGGTGGTAAGATTTACCAGGTCGTCGGGCGGAGCCCGCGGGCCGGGGCAGCGGATAGGCCCGCAGACGGGCAGAACGGATAAGCGGAAATCAAGCCCTATGAATTTGTTACGGGCCGCGCTATTTGGTGGCGATTCGACCTAACAAGGCCGAATTATGCGGCGACGCATTGCTTCGTTTATCTTGGCCTTTGACCACCATTCAGCGTGGACGGTAACAATCCGTCCCGCCACACACGATCTGATAGGGCTTGTAGAACAACAGATAGCGCGCCATGGCCAAATACTACCATATATACAGAAACCCGCTCCGGCCCGATCTACTCCCGCGGCATTCGGGAACGCTTGCTGCACCCCCGAGGTCGTTACCCACGCGATCGTCATTACGAAGTACCCACCCCGCGCGCTCGCTGTGCCATTCCAAGGGCCGACAAGTGTCCAGTTCAATGGGTTCATCTCAGTAACAGCAACACCGCCAGAATACTCTCCAATCTTTGACAACTTGGCTCAGCAGCGGAACCCGTGCTACAATGGTTGGCATAAGATTAAGGTCATGCTGCCGGTCGACAACCCGACGCATAGACAATACCGGCGCGTCCGTTGGTCGTGCCGATCGATCTTCTTTATCAGTGCCCGCTCCGATTAGGGTTACTCAAGGGTGCCTTTCTCGTCCTAATTCTCTTATCTCCTTATCGGGTTGACTATGAAAGATGAAATCGAACAGATCCGGGAAAACCTGAGAGCCGGCAGATACCTAAGCGAGGCCGCAGTATCCCAAGGGGTTGTTCAACGCTTGCTCAAGGCCCTTGGGTGGCCCATATACAACACTGACGTAGTCGTACCCGAGTACTCGTTGGAGGGACGCCGTGTTGACTATCCACTTTGTCACCCTGCACGAAAGCCGCTTATTTTCATCGAAGTCAAGCAGGTCGGCCAAGCCGAAGGGGCAGATCGTCAACTCTTCGAATACGCTTTTCACGTCGGCATTCCGATGGCGATCCTGACCGATGGCCGCGAATGGCAGTTCTTCTTGCCAGGTGAACAGGGCGACTATAGCGAGCGGCGTGTGTATACCATGGACCTCCTGGAGCGCGATCCTGACGAAATCGTTGCACGCTTTCGACGCTATCTTGCATATGATGCCGTGAGGATCGGCGAAGCGATCGACGCCGCCAGAAGTGACTACCGAGATATTGCCAGGAAGCGCGAGGCTAAGTCAAGGTTGCCAGAGGCATGGCGGAAACTTGTGGCTTCGCAGGAAGGTATCCTCATCGATTTGCTCGCTGATACCGTTGCCGGTCACTGCGGGTATAAACCGTATCCGGATACCGAAGCTACGTTTCTTTCCACAGGACTCCAATTGAGTGGCACTTACGACCACCCATCGAATACCGTACCAGGCATTCTGGGTCGATCCCAACCAGGTTCAAGCAGCACAGAAAGCAAGCGAGCCCGAAAAAACGATCAGACGGGATTTGTGGGCTACATCCTGATGGGACAGGAGCGCCCAGCAGACGGTGCCTACGATGCACTTGTGAAGGCGCTCGGGGAGTTGGCCGACCGAGGCCCGTGGTTTCTTGAGCGCTTCGCCGCGCTACCTAAACATGGTCGTCTCAGGCGCTATGTTGCGGCACGGAAGCAGGACTTGTACCCTGAACGCCCGGATTTAGCAGAGCAGCAATCCAAGGAGTTTCGCCCTGGCTGGTGGGTGGGGACCAACGTGGGCTGGCAAGGGGTAGAGAGAATATTGGAGATGGCGAGTGAAGTTGCCGGTCTGCAATATGGCATCGATCTACGTGTTTCCGCACCTCGGGTCTGAATCCTCGATGCAGGGGATTTCCCAGCTTTGGTAGAATCAGAACAACCTACTTTGTATCGGTTCCACTGCCGGGTGCGGGACATTTAGGGCCAGAAGGATTTCGTTTCGCACATGGTTCAGCCGTACTGTGGCGTGCTGATTCCATTGCTTCCGGTCGTTGCTAGCCAGCAAGCGACGGTGAACAGGCCCAACAATGAACCGTCTCGGCGGTTTTCGCCGGTGGCCACGCAGCACCATCCAGACGGGCGCGTAGTGCGCGGACGTCGGACGCGCAATTATCTGCTTTCTCGCACCTTCATACTGCCTGTGAAATCGATAGTGGCGTTCGCACGAACGTTTGCTTCCCGCACTCGTTCGCAGGTATAATCTTAACCAGACCGCTTATTTTCGCCAGACTCTGCGGTAACCCCAACGTCTGGCCTCGGGAGCACCTTATGCCATTAGGGAACACAGCCGACCTGCAAGTGCAGTCCAAGAACGGGAAGATATTCAGTTACGTGCGCCAGCAGTGGTTAACGGAAACCCCGGAAGAGCGCGTGCGCCAGGAGTATTTGGTTGTTCTGGTCAACGAGTACGGCTTCCACCTCGAGCAAATTGGCGAGGAAGTGCCGGTAACTGGTCGTGGTTCCGGGCAAGCGCGGGCCGATTTCCTTGTGTGGCGCAGCGTCCAAGATAGGGCTGACAACAAGAATCCCCTGATTGTGGTCGAGTGTAAGGCGGACAATGTGACGATCCGCGAGGCAGACTACTGGCAGGGTGATCACTACGCACGTGGGTGCGGGGCACGCTTTCTCGTCACCCACAATCACCATCAGACGAAGTACTGGCGCGTCCTTCATGATCGCATGCCGAAGTCGCTGGAGGAGATCGAAAATATCCCGACTGCCGATGCGAGCGAAAAGCAAATCGAAGACCTGATCAAGCGGCTGAAAGTCTTCAAGGAGGATGAGTTCGCCGACCTGCTGCACCAATGTCACAACGTCATTCGCAACCGCGAGAAGCTCGATCCCGCGGCGGCATTCGATGAGATCGCCAAGATCCTCTTCGTTAAGGTATATGTTGAGCGTGAGTTGCGGGCCAAGCGCCGGCGAGTGAACGTCTTCAATGTCGATTTCCTGGATGAGCAGATTGGCGACGACCCGCTGAACGATCTGTTTGCCAAGACGCGGGTCTTTTACAAGGCCGATCGGATATTTGGAGAGCAGGAGCGCATCAACCTCAGACCCCCAACTGGCCGTGAGATTGTCAAGAAGTTGCAGGTTTACAATCTGTCGGAGACGAGCGAAGATATCAAAGGTATTGCGTTCGAGCGGTTTTTGGGGCGCACCTTCCGCGGCGAGATCGGCCAGTTTTTCACCCCGCGTACCATCGTCGAGTTCATGGTTCACATGCTGGACCCGCAGGAAGACGAGATCATCTGCGATCCGGCGTCGGGATCCGGCGGCTTTCTGATCCGCTTTTTTGAGATCGTGCGCCAGCAAATCATGGCTGACGCTGACTGGCAGTATCAGACTTACCGGGAGCAACTGGCCGACGAACAAATGACGGAGGAGGAGCGAGCTGAGCGTTTGCGCGCGAGGTTTGAGGAAATTCAGAAAACGCTGCAGCCGGACCGCCGAGGCTCGCGGATGTGGAAATTAGCCAATCAGTGCATCTTTGGCACAGATGCCAACGACCGCATGGCCCGCACGAGTAAGATGAACATGATCATGCATGGCGACGGGCACGGCGGTGTACATCATCACGACGGCTTCGTCAACGTCAACGGCATCTTCGACGGGCGCTTTCACCTGGTCCTCACCAATCCTCCCTTCGGCTCAAATGTTGAGGAGGGCGACACCGTGCTGCCGTCGGAGGCGGAAATCCCGGACGATGTGCGCGAGCGGTACACCAGCGAGTACGGTGCGCTGTATACCGAGGCGCAACGCGCGGTCGCTGCAGCGGCCAGAGCCAAGAAGCCTGTTGCCAGCCTTTTCGAACTGCCGCGTCACAATCAGACCAAGGTCAAAACCGAGATCCTGTTCCTCGAGCGCTGTCTGAAGCTGTTAAAGGAGGGCGGGCGCATGGGCATCGTTCTGCCCGAGGGGATGTTCAATAACTCAAGTCTGGCCTATGTGCGCAAGTTCTGCGAGGACCGGGCCTATATTCGCGCGGTGGTAAGCCTGCCACAAGAGACGTTTTACTCGTCGGGAGCCAGTGTCAAGGCGTCACTGCTGTTCCTGCAGAAGTTCACCAAGGAAGAGCAGCAGCGCTTCGACCAACTCAAGGTCGATGCCGAAGCCGAGCGCCGTATGGTGTACCAGAAAGAGTTGGATGAACTGACCGCGACGATCGAGTTGCCATCGTACAAGCAGGGAGCCTTCCTGTCGGAGGGCGATAAGCCGACGGCTGAGCAGCGGGACGACGCAAATGAGCTGGCGCGCTCGGCGAACGTGCAGCGCACCGCAGACCGGGATGCTGCCCGCAAGCGGCTGAAGGAGCTTGACGAGATCATCCGAAGGGAGGCGCGCACCCTGCTTAAAGAACGATTCGACTATCCGATCTTTATGTATGAGGCTGAGAAGGTGGGAATTACTTCCACTGGCGAGGCCGACCTGAACGAGCTCTATCCCAACGATCGCCAACCGGCCGGGCTGGAAGCGACCTGCCTGGAACTATACCGCCAGTTTCGCGACGAGCCTACACGTTTTTTCGTGGGGAGCCCCGCGGCTTGAGGATGGCAAGCGGGGCGTTTGCGGTTCGGTTCAAAGACTTGAGTAGGTGGGATCCGGCCAGTTTTTGCGAGATAGAGTGGCGTTGGCCCGACGAGGTCATGCGACCGATTGGCGCCGTGCTGAAGGAGCGCAAGGAAAAGGTTGATCGCTCCCAAGTTGAGTTTGCTAGTCTGCAACCGATCACCATTCACTTCGACGGCTCCGTAGATCGTCGCGGAGTGGATGAAGGTCGCGAGTACACGATGGATTTGTACTGGGCGCGACCTGGCCACATTGTTGTAGCCAAGATCGACCTGAAGAATGGTGCAGTTGGCCTCGTGCCCGATTGGCAAGATGTCGTAGTCACAGGGCATTTTGCCGTTTATCAGCCGGACAAGTCTTCTCTCGTGCCAGAGTACCTGTTGCTCATCATCCAGACAAATTTCTTCAAAGATTATCTGTGGCGCAATAAGGTGGGGGCAGAAGGGCGTAAGGAAGTCAAACTCGACTTCTTCGAGTCGATAGCAATTACGTTGCCAGATCTCGAGGTGCAGAGCGCGATTGTGGCGCAGTGGCAGGCGAAACAGCGACAAGCGGAGGTCACACTGGAGCAGGAAAACCAGTTGAAACTCAAGCTAATGCGTGAAGTTAGCGAAGCCGTTGGGAGAAGTGGCGCATTCCCGTGGCCACCGCAAAAAGTGTTTGCTGTCTCGTGGTCCAAGCTGATCCGTTGGGGTGTCGCAATGACTTGGAGGTCAACACGGAAGCCGATTGAGCCTAAGTATCCGATGACTACGGTCGGAGCTATCTGCACAGTCGGCAGCGGTGGTACGCCGTTGCGCAAGAACCCTTCTTACTTCGGTGGAGACATTCCGTGGGTCAAAACTACCGAAGTACGCGGTGAGGTCATCACTGACACTGAAGAGAAGCTCACAGTTAGAGGGCTGGAGAATAGCAGCGCGAGGCTGTATCCCGCTGGCAGTGTGCTTGTTGCGATGTATGGACAGGGAGCGACGCGGGGTCGCACAGCAAAACTTGGAATAGTCGCGGCCACGAACCAAGCTTGCGCGGTGCTGACGGAGTTTAGTTCGGAAGTTGAGAGTGATTACGTTTGGTACTACCTGATGAGCGAGTATGAAAACCTGCGAGACCAGGCGAGCGGGAACAATCAACCCAATCTCAATGCGGCGATGATTGCAGACTATCCACTCCCTATCCCTCCCAGAGACGTTCAACGAGCGATTATAGAGCGAGTGCAAACCGGCCGCGAGGAGATCGCTCGGCTGCGCGCAAAAGCCGAGCAGCTGCGGCGTGAAGCGGCCGCCGAGGTCGAGGCGATAATTCTAGGCGAGAGAGATATCGAAGGATTTTGATATGGCTCGGAATGCAAAACACTTGTCGCTTGAAGGGGAGTATGCCAGCGGCGTGCTGAGCACGTTCAGCATCATTCGTGGCTTTGCGACGCTACAGGACTTGGCCGAGATCTCTGTACCGTTTCCCATGATCGCCCCGAACGCGGGTGGAGGTGCGGTAGCGGGTTACCAGCGCGAGATTGATCCGGTCCATGCCGATGCAATCAAACGCTATCTCCAGGACGGTAAGCTTCGATTCATCCCCGAGGTGATCCTATCCGTTCGTGCCAACTACCAGGAAGTATTGGACGATCAGCAACGCAAGATTGGCGTTATCTCAGACGACCTGCCCGGCCTCACCATTAGGCGGCGCTGGCAACGCAACAGCATTGCTACACATGAGATCATCATAGAACGTCAGTGGCTGCAGGAACTCTGCCAACAAAAGCGGATCAGGCGGATTGACGGGAATCATCGACTGCATTTGGCGGGCCAGCTGGCAGAGGACGCTACCGCTCCCACGAAATACCTCGCCCCATTCTGCGTGGTTCTACTCGGTCCGCCTGAGGATGCCAACGATGACTATGTGGAGGCGATGCTGTTCCATACGATTAATAGCACCGCGATTCCCCTCGAATCTGAACATGCCCTGCAGTTGGTTCTCGGCCAACCGAAGGAGTACGGTCAAACACCTGATGATGAATTCGCCGCTAGTCCCGCGCTTCACCTGACCAGACTAATCAAGGCGCATGTGGACCACCTCCCTACTACCCATCGCCTCCGGCTCGGGCCCACCCCGGCGGCGGTATTGCATGCCGCCGCCAAAGTAATGGTCGCGTCAAAGCCTGCCTTATCTGAGAACCTAGCACATATGGCTGAGTTCGCTGACGAGTTGTGCGGGGTCTTGGACGATATCCTTGCCCGGCTACCAGACAAATACCCGGAGTTCTGCAGGGCCGACTTCTTTATTGAGTTGGCCACCCATGCTTGGAACGAAACCGTGCCTGAGGACTCCCACGAAAAAAGACTCGGTGCAGCCGTACAAACCCTAGATGCTATGGGGCACTGGCTGGGACGCGACGGACTCCAAAACATCGCGAGCAGACGCTCGCTTGCTCAGCAGTTGATGGAGATTCACCGGGCTGTGCAGGCCCGTGTACCGAAACGGGTCTTCCTAGCTCGCTGGTATCCATCGGATGCCGATGGCACGGAAAAGCACAAGGCAGACCTGCGAATACAGATGATTTATCGGACCCTTGCGGAGCTTCGGTTGGAAGGGATCAATTTGGAGTTGGTCGATCTGGGCACGCAAGCCGGAGGGACCTTTCCTATCCATCAGAGGATGTATGAGGCAATCGCCAGCCACGATGTCATCCTTGTCGACCTCAGCGGGGTTCGACCCAATGTCTGTGTCGAGGCAGGTTTCGCGCTGGAACGGTATAAAGGCAATCGCCTACTATTCCTCTTCCAGCCCACTACTCAGACCGCAAGCAATCCGGCGTATAGCATGCCACCTTTTGACCTGAACACCTTCCGCTACGAGTCGATCTCGGAAGCTGCCGAGATTCCAGAGAAGCTCAAGCTACACCTGAAACAAATCTGCCAAAGAGCAGTCGAAGGCGAGTAGATTTACCTCCATCACTTCGGCCGTGCCATGGATTTGGAGCAACGGAAGCCTGAACTTGGTCGCATCTTCGTGCAGCCTGCTCAGAGCATCTGACCCGTCATAGATCATCTTGTGCGGACGTTTTCAAACTCACGGAGCGACATGTAGTAATCGTGGAGTGCAAGTACCGGAGCGGAGTGCGGAACGAGCAATATGAACGGCACGTGATGATAGCGAAAACAGCTGGGACCGGGTAGTGCTGCCGTACAGGCTTTAAGTCCAAAGCAGCTCATTTTTCACCAAAGACACATTTCGCGCTCATTGTTGCCGCCGAGAAACCTATCCTCTACAGTGTCCAGATTCTCCCTAACTTCCTTACACCAGGTGCTGGTTTCGCGGAGGAAATGGAACGGGTTCCATTCCTTAAGGTGGACCGGTTTGTCAAGACACGGAACAGGGCTTGGTTAAGGTAGAACCTGCTCCTTTCCAACCGAGATGGTAAACGACGTCGCGGTCGTAGTATAGGCGGTGGGCAA
>Ga0209746_1001686_pt1 | contig 10410 bp, 18 predicted proteins | sample BarGraNGADG00211_3_FD_184496 | JGI IMG/M metagenome (GOLD analysis project Ga0209746, IMG submission 184496) | Arctic peat soil microbial communities from Barrow, Alaska - Barrow Graham LP Ref core NGADG0011-211 (SPAdes) (version 2) | ecosystem: Environmental > Terrestrial > Soil > Wetlands >...
CTGGATTCATGTCCACAACGTCGCGGTGTTTGTGTTCGTGTGTACACTACAACTCCAAAAAAACCGAACTCGGCTATGCGTAAAGTGGCTCGTGTACGTTTAACTAACCAAAAAGAAGTGAATGCATACATACCGGGCGAAGGGCATAACTTACAGGAACACTCTATCGTAATGGTTCGTGGTGGACGTGTAAAAGACCTTCCGGGAGTACGTTATCATGTGGTTCGTGGAACACTCGATACAGCCGGCGTTACCGGCCGCACGCAACGTCGCTCGAAATATGGAGCAAAACGTCCAAAAGCAGGAGCTGCAACCGCTAAAGGTGCACCCGCTAAAGGAACAAAAAAGAAATAAAAAACCCCTAAATCCCCTAAAGGGGACTTGAGGAAAATTCCCTTTCAAAAAAAACTAACAAAATCAAGTTTAAACACTTGTTTGCGTTTTAAGGTAGCAGATGAAAGGTTGAGTAAATGACTCGGAGGAGTTGTTGAAGTAAGACTAAAAGCAACCAAAAAAACAAAAACGGAAATTTTAAGTAAAAATGAGAAAATCGAAACCAAAAAAGAGGGTCGTATTACCTGATCCGGTTTTCAATGAGTCAATGGTAACAAAATTTGTTAACCACTTGATGTATGATGGTAAAAAATCAACTGCCTTCGACATTTTCTATTCATCGCTCGAAACTGTGAAAAACAAGCTTCCGAACGAAGAGAAATCCCCGCTTGAAATTTGGAAAAAAGCCCTCGAAAATATTACTCCGCTGGTAGAAGTTAAATCTCGTCGCGTGGGTGGTGCTACATTCCAAGTTCCTACAGAAATCCGAGCTGATCGCAAGGAATCAATTTCAATGAAAAATCTTATATTATACTCTCGCAAACGCGGAGGACGCTCGATGGCCGATAAATTGGCTGCCGAAATCGTTGATGCCTTCAATAATCAGGGCGGTGCTTTCAAACGTAAAGAAGATATGCATCGTATGGCTGAAGCCAACCGCGCATTTGCTCACTTTAGATTTTAATTGAATCAAGAAAGCAAGATAAAAAAGAAAATTACAGTTAACAAATGGCTAAAGGAGATTTAAGTTATAATAGGAACATCGGTATCATGGCGCATATCGACGCCGGAAAGACAACAACTTCCGAGCGTATTCTGTTCTACACCGGTTTGACACACAAAATCGGTGAAGTACATGATGGTGCTGCTACTATGGACTGGATGGAACAAGAACAAGAACGCGGAATAACCATTACATCTGCTGCTACTACAACCTCGTGGGAGTATCTGGGTGAAAAATATAAAATCAACCTGATTGACACCCCGGGACACGTTGACTTCACCGTTGAAGTGGAACGTTCGTTGCGCATTTTGGATGGAGCTGTGGCTACTTTCTGTGCCGTTGGCGGTGTTGAGCCACAATCGGAAACAGTTTGGCATCAGGCCGACAAATATAATGTTCCTCGTATAGGTTTTGTAAATAAAATGGACCGTTCCGGAGCTGATTTCTATGAAGTGGTTCGTCAGGTAAGAGTTGTACTGGGTGCAAAACCTTGCCCTATTCAAATTCCTATCGGTGCTGAAGAAAAATTCAAAGGCGTTATTGATTTAGTGGAAATGAAAGCAATTCTGTGGCACGATGAAACCATGGGAGCACAATACGATGTGGAAGAAATTCCGGCTGATTTATTAGCCGAAGCGCAAGAATGGAGAGATAAAATGCTCGAAATTGTTGTTGAATATGATGATGTTTTGATGCAAAAATATTTTGATGATCCTTCTACCATTACGGTTGATGAAATCAAAGCTGCGATACGCAAAGCAACCATTTCGATGGAAATCAATCCAATGATTTGTGGTTCAGCTTTCAAAAATAAAGGAGTGCAAACTATGCTTGATGCCGTTTGTGCTTACCTTCCTAGTCCGTTGGATACTCCGGAAACGATTGGTTTCGATCCTCGCTTCGAAGATAAACAAGTGGTACGTCATCCGGATGCTAAAGAACCGTTGTGTGCATTAGCTTTCAAGATTGCAACCGATCCTTATGTTGGACGTTTGTGTTTCTTCCGGGTTTACTCAGGGAAGCTTGAAGCAGGTTCGTATGTTTATAATACCCGTTCAGAAAAGAAAGAACGTATTTCGCGTATCTTCCAAATGCACTCTAACAAACAAAATGCCGTCGAATTGATTTCAGCAGGTGATATAGGTGCCGGAGTTGGATTTAAAGATATTCGTACCGGTGATACCTTGTGCGACGAAGCGCATCCAATAGTATTGGAATCGATGGACTTCCCAAAACCCGTTATAGGTATCTCCATTGAACCAAAAACGCAAAAAGACTTAGATAAATTAGGAATCGGATTGGCTAAACTGGCTGAAGAAGATCCAACATTTACGGTACACACAGAAGAACAATCGGGACAAACCATCATTAGTGGAATGGGTGAACTTCACCTCGAAATTATTATTGACCGCTTGAAACGTGAGTTTAAAGTGGAATGTAATCAGGGTCGTCCGCAAGTTTCATATAAAGAAGCGATTACACAAGCAGTGCAAATCCGCGAAGTGTACAAAAAACAATCGGGTGGTCGTGGTAAGTTTGCCGATATGATTGTACGCGTTGAACCTGCTGACAAAGATTTTGAAGGTACATTACAATTTGTAGATTCGGTAAAAGGTGGTAACATCCCAAAAGAATTTATTCCTTCTATTCAAAAAGGCTTCAATATCGCCATGAAAAATGGTGTATTAGCAGGTTTTCCTTTGAATTCTTTGAAAGTAACAGTTCTTGACGGTTCATATCACGCTGTGGATTCGGATCAATTATCATTCGAAATTTGTGCTCAAATAGCTTATAAAAACGCTTGTGCCAAAGCAAAACCTGTTCTGTTGGAACCTATCATGAAAATAGAAGTGGTAACACCGGAAGAAAACATGGGTGATGTAATCGGCGACTTAAACAAACGTCGAGGTCAGGTAGAAGGAATGGAATCGAGCCGTACCGGTGCACGTATTGTAAAAGCAAAAGTTCCATTGTCCGAAACATTCGGTTATGTAACTGCTTTACGTACAATCAGCTCGGGTCGTGCGACATCTTCGATGGAATTTGATCATTATGCCGAAGTAACCAATGCAATCGCCAAAGTGGTTGTAGCTGAAGTTAAGGGGAAAGTAGAATTACTTTAAAAAGTTGATAGTTGACAGTTCAAAGTTGACAGTTCAAAATAATAATTGAAAATTGATTGGCGGTTAGCGAATGACTCTTAACCGGAATCAATTTCAAACAAAACAAAATAATTAATATAAAAAACGACAATGAGTCAAAAAATCAGAATTAAATTAAAATCTTACGATCACAACCTGGTAGATAAATCAGCTGAAAAGATTGTAAAAACAGTAAAAGCTACAGGAGCAATAGTAAGTGGACCAATTCCATTACCAACTCACAAACGTATTTTCACTGTGAACCGTGCTACTTTCGTAAACAAAAAATCTCGCGAGCAATTTGAACTTTGTTCATACAAACGCCTGATTGACATTTACAGCTCAACCAGCAAAACTGTTGATGCACTAATGAAACTTGAATTGCCAAGTGGAGTTGAAGTAGAAATTAAAGTATAAACCTGCCCCCTAACCCCCTAAAGGGGGAATTTTGAGGTATCAGCAAATAAGCAATAATTATCAACGCTTCCAATGTTCCCACTTTAGGGGGTGAGGGGGCAAATATAAACAACAATTGAAATGCCAGGATTATTAGGAAAAAAAATCGGAATGACATCCGTTTTCAGTGCCGATGGTAAAAACGTACCATGCACTGTTATCGAAGCAGGTCCTTGTGTTGTTACTCAAATCAAAACTGTAGAAACCGACGGTTACGAAGCTGTTCAGGTAGGATTTCAGGTTAAAACTGAAAAACATACCAACAAAGCTGAAGCCGGAATTTTCAAAGCAGCCGGAGTAGCACCACAAAGACACTTGGTTGAGTTCAAAGGATTCGAAACAGAATTCAAATTAGGTGATGCTATCACCTGCGAAATGTTTGAAGCAGACACGTTCGTCGACGTAGTTGGGACTTCAAAAGGTAAAGGATTCCAGGGTGTTGTAAAACGCCATGGATTTGCTGGAGTAGGAGAGACTACTCACGGTCAGAGCGACCGTCTTCGTGCACCGGGTTCGTTAGGAGCTTCATCGTATCCTTCGCGCGTATTTAAAGGTATGCGTATGGGTGGCCGCATGGGTGGCGATAAAGTTACTATGCAAAACCTCCAGATTTTAAAAGTTATTCCGGAACACAATTTGATTTTAATCAAAGGTTCTGTGCCGGGTGCTAAAGGTTCAATCGTAATCATCAATAAATAACCATGGAACTGAATATAGTAAATATTAAAGGAGAAGACACAGGAAGAAAAGTATCGTTGAACGATGCAATCTTCGGTATTGAGCCAAATGACCATGCTATTTATTTAGATGTGAAACAATATTTGGCAAACCAACGTCAGGGAACACACTCGTCGAAAGGCCGTAGCCAGTTGTCAGGTAGTACACGTAAATTAGGTAAGCAAAAAGGCGGCGGCGGCGCTCGTCCGGGCGATATTAAGTCTGGTATTCGTGTCGGTGGTGGTCGTATGTTCGGTCCTACACCACGCGATTACAGCTTCAAACTGAATAAAAAAGTAAAACAATTGGCACGCAGATCGGCTTTATCGTATAAAGCTTTAAGCAACTTGATTACTGTTGTTGATAAAATCGAATTTGAAGGAGCAAAAACGAAAGATTTCGTTGCAATGACAAAAAGTTTACAAGTAGCTGATAAAAAACCGTTAATTGTTTTAGCAAATGCAAATAAAAACGTATATTTGTCGGCTCGTAATTTGACCTCTTCAAAAGTCGTAACGGTTTCGGAATTAAGCACTTATACAGTTCTTAATGCCAAAACACTTGTGTTAACTGAAGATGCAGTTACAGCAATTGAACAAATTTTTAAAGCATAAGGAGACAGAATATGGGAATTATCATAAAACCAATCGTTACAGAAAAGATGACTCACTTGGGCGACAAACTGAACCGCTATGGCTTTAGAGTTCAAAAAGATGCCAACAAGATAGAGATCAAACAAGCTGTTGAAGCTATGTATGATGTTACTGTAAATGAAGTAAATACATTGGTTGTAGCACCTAAGAAAAAAAGCCGCTTTACCAAAGGTGGTGTAATTAAAGGAAGTGCGTCAGCTTACAAAAAAGCTATCGTTACAGTGAAAGAAGGAGAAAAAATTGATTTTTATAGCAATATTTAAACAGAAAAATGGCTGTACGTAAACTAAGACCCACAACACCGGGGCAAAGACACAAGATTATTGGTACATTCGACACAATTACTGCGAGTGCACCAGAGAAATCTCTTGTTGTAGGCGGATCAAAATCCGGAGGTCGTAACCATGATGGTAAAATGACCATGCGCTACTTAGGTGGCGGACACAAGAAGAAATATAGAGTAATTGACTTTAAACGCAACAAAGACGGTGTTCCTGCAACAGTTAAAGAAATCGAATATGATCCGAATCGTTCGGCTCGTATCGCATTACTTTATTACGCTGATGGGGAAAAAACATATATTCTTGCACCAAACGGATTGCAAGTTGGTCAGATCGTTGTTTCCGGAGCAGAAGCTGCTCCCGAAGTTGGTAATGCATTACCGTTGCAAAACATTCCACTGGGTACTATAATTCACAGTATTGAATTACGCCCGGGTCAAGGTGCCGCTATGGTGCGCTCGGCAGGAACTTTTGCTCAACTCACTTCACGTGAGGATAAGTATGCTATTGTCAAATTACCTTCGGGTGAAGTACGTAAGATTTTAGGTACTTGTAAAGCTACTATCGGTAGTGTAGGAAACTCTGATCACGCATTGGAAAGATCAGGAAAAGCAGGTCGCTCACGTTGGCTTGGACGTCGTCCACGCGTTCGTGGTGTTGCTATGAACCCGGTTGATCACCCCATGGGTGGTTGTGAAGGCCGCGCTTCTGGAGGACACCCACGTTCTCGCAAAGGCTTGTTAGCCAAAGGGTACAAAACACGTGCTCCTAAAAAGCAATCGAGTCAATATATTATTGAAAGAAAGAAAAAATAATCAGAAAACTAAGTAAATAATATGAGCCGTTCATTAAAAAAAGGACCATACATCAACCTGAAGCTTGAGACTAAAGTTTTAGCCATGAATGAAAGCGGTAAAAAAACCGTTATCAAAACATGGGCTCGTGCTTCAATGATATCACCTGATTTTGTAGGTCACACAATTGCAGTTCACAATGGTAATAAGTTTATCCCCGTATATGTAACCGAAAATATGGTAGGACACAAGTTAGGCGAATTTTCACCTACTCGTAACTTCCGCGGTCACGGTGGCAAGAAAAAATAATCCATTGAAATTTTAAATCAGAAAAAAATAAACATTTCAAAAAAATGGGTGCAAGAAAAAAAATATCAGCCGACGCAAAAAAAGAAGCTAACAAGACTCTTTACTTTGCCAAGCTCAACGGAGTTCCTACCTCACCTCGCAAAATGCGCCTTGTGGCAGACATGATTCGTGGCATGGAAGTGAACAAAGCTTTGAGTGTATTGAAGTTTTCTTCCAAAGAAGCTTCGGGAAGATTAGAAAAACTGCTGAAATCAGCTATTGCCAACTGGGAAGCCAAAACAGAGCAAAAAGCCGATAATGCAAACTTATATGTAAGTGGAATTGCTGTTGATTCAGCTACTATGCTGAAACGGTTACGCACAGCTCCTCAAGGCCGTGGATACCGCGTTCGCAAACGTTCAAACCACGTTACATTGTTTGTTGATACAAAGAATACTAACGATAACCAAATTTAATTGCTCGATGGGACAAAAAATTAATCCAATAAGTAACCGTTTAGGAATCATACGTGGATGGGATTCAAACTGGTATGGTGGAAACAATTATGGTGAAACCATTCTTGAAGACCACAAAATCAGAAAATATCTCAATGCCCGTCTAGCAAAAGCAAGCATTTCACGTATTGTTATCGAACGTACGTTGAAACTTGTTACTATCACTGTTTGTACTGCCCGTCCCGGTATCATTATCGGAAAAGGTGGACAAGAAGTGGATAAATTAAAAGAAGAATTGAAAAAAATTACTGACAAAGAAGTACAAATCAATATCTTCGAAGTAAAACGCCCTGAACTGGATGCTGTTATCGTTGCAAACAACGTGGCACGTCAGGTTGAAGGAAAGATAGCTTACCGTCGCGCAACCAAGATGGCTATTGCCTCTACCATGCGTATGGGAGCAGAAGGAATCAAAATTATGTGTTCCGGTCGTCTGAATGGTGCTGAGATGGCACGTTCGGAAATGTATAAAGAAGGAAGAACTCCTTTGCATACCTTCAGGGCTGATATCGATTATGCCCACGCTGAAGCATTGACTAAAGTAGGGTTGATTGGCATCAAAGTCTGGATTTGTCGTGGGGAAATCTACGGTAAAAAAGACTTAGCTCCAAACTTCACAGCTTCCAAAGAATCATCCCGTGGTGGTGACCGCAGCTACAATGACCGTGGCGATCGCAAGGATCGTAATGACCGTGGTGGAAAAGGTGGTTTTAAAAAGAGAAAAAATTAACTGTTATAAATGAATTTGATTTAAGGAAAATATTATGTTACAACCTAAAAAAACAAAGTTCAGGAGACAGCAGAAGGGGCGCATGAAAGGAAATGCCCAAAGAGGTAATCAGTTGGCGTTCGGTTCTTTTGGAATAAAATCGTTAGAATCTAAATGGTTAACTGGTCGTCAAATTGAAGCCGCCCGTATTGCTGTAACCCGCTATATGCAAAGACAAGGACAAATCTGGATTCGAGTGTTTCCAGACAAACCTATCACAAAGAAGCCTGCAGAGGTACGTATGGGTAAGGGTAAAGGTGCTCCGGAAGGTTTTGTGGCTCCTGTAACACCTGGACGGATGTTGTTTGAAGTAGAAGGTGTATCCTTCGAAATAGCAAAAGAAGCATTACGTTTGGCAGCTCAAAAATTACCCGTAACTACCAAATTTGTAGTAAGACGAGATTATGATTCAACTTCTGTAATTGTATAAGGAAAATGAAAACAAGAGAAATAAAAGAATTAAACAACAAAGAGATTCAAGAACGCATGGATGCTGAAAAAGAGCACTTGGTTCGTTTAAAATTGAATCATGCCATTTCTCCACTTGATAATCCATTGCAAATCAAAGGGGTTCGTAGAACTATTGCCCGTTTTGCTACTGAGTTACGTCAGCGAGAAATTAATAAATAAAATTAAGACCCTGATGGAAACAAGAAATTTAAGAAAAGAAAGAACAGGTGTCGTTTTTAGCAACAAGATGGACAAAACCATTACTATTGCTGTAAAATGGAAAGAAAAACACCCTATTTACGGAAAATTCGTAAATAAAACGAAGAAATATCATGCTCATGACGAGAAAAACGAATGTAACATTGGCGACACTGTACGCATTATGGAAACCCGCCCGCTGAGTAAATTAAAAAGATGGAGATTAACCGAAATTATCGAAAGAGTTAAGTAATTATGATACAACAAGAATCAAGACTCATAGTAGCCGATAACAGTGGAGCTAAAACCTGCCTCTGTATCCGCGTATTAGGAGGAACCAGCAAACGTTACGCTACATTGGGCGATATCATTGTTGTTGCCGTGAAAAGTGTAATACCTTCAAGCGACATCAAAAAAGGTATTGTTTCAAAAGCCGTTATCGTTCGTACGAAAAAGGAAGTTCGTCGTCCCGATGGATCTTATATTCGTTTTGATGATAATGCCTGCGTATTGTTAAACAATGCCGGTGAAATCCGTGGGAGCCGTATCTTCGGCCCTGTAGCACGTGAATTGCGTAATACAAATATGAAAATCATATCACTTGCACCAGAAGTGCTTTAATCTTCGAAAAAATAAAACAGTGATGAGTAAATTACACATAAAAAAAGGTGATACCGTTTACGTAAATACCGGAGTTGATAAAGGCAAAACCGGTCGCGTGTTGGAAGTTCTTGTGAAAGAACAACGCGCTATTGTAGAAGGTGTAAATTTGGTGTCAAAGAGCACCAAACCTAACGCAAAAAGCCCTCAAGGTGGTATAATCAAGAAAGAAGCAGCTATCCATATATCCAATTTGAACCCTGCAGTAGGCGGTAAACCCGTTCGTGTTGGTCGCAAATTGAATGCAGAAGGAAAATTAGTTCGTATTTCTAAAAAATCAGGAGGAGAGATTTAAGAATGAACACAGCAAATTTTAAAGAAGATTACAGAGAACGTATCGTTCCGATCTTAATGAAAGAGTTTGGTTACAGCTCTGTTATGCAGGCACCAAAACTAGAAAAAATTGTTCTTAACCAGGGATTGGGAATAGCCGTTGCCGATAAAAAGATTATCGAAGTTGCTATCAACGAAATGACCACTATTACAGGTCAAAAAGCCGTTGCTACCATTTCTAAGAAAGATATTTCGAATTTCAAGTTACGTAAAAAAATGCCAATCGGTGTTCGTGTTACGTTGCGTGGAGATCGTATGTACGAATTTTTGGAACGCCTTATCCGTGTTGCTTTACCTCGTGTACGTGACTTCAGAGGAATCGAAAACAAACTGGATGGACGTGGAAATTATACACTTGGTATTACCGAGCAAATCATTTTTCCGGAAATCAACATTGATGGAATTACCCGTATGTTGGGTATGAACATTACAATGGTAACAACTGCAGCCACCGATGAAGAAGGTTATGCATTGTTGAAAGAATTTGGATTACCATTCAAAAAAAACTAATTTAGACATACAATGGCAAAAGAATCAATGAAAGCCCGCGAGGTGAAAAGAGCCAAACTGGTTGCTAAATTCGCTGCAAAACGTGCAAAATTTATCGCTGAAGGCAATTACGAAGGTCTTCAATCGATTCCAAAGAACGCTTCGCCGGTACGTTTGCACAATCGTTGCAAAATCACCGGTCGTCCAAAAGGATACATGCGTCAGTTTGGAATTTCACGTATTCAATTCCGCGAAATGGCATCCAACGGTTTAATCCCGGGAATCAAGAAAGCAAGTTGGTGATTTTTGGTTTGTAGTTAATTTGAATATTGGTTAATTGGTTTAAATGTCAATCAACCGTTCTACCAATCAACTAATGAACCAATTAACCATTCAACTAATAAAAAATTAAATATTGTCCCGATAGTCGGGATCAATTTAAAAACAATAATATGACAGATCCAATAGCAGATTATCTTACGAGATTGCGGAACGCTATTAAAGCCAACCACCGTGTGGTGGAAGTTCCCGCATCGAATTTGAAAAAAGAAATTACCCGGATATTGCATGAAAAAGGCTATATCTTAAACTACAAATTTGTAGAAGAGG
>Ga0209746_1001688_pt1 | contig 10399 bp, 8 predicted proteins | sample BarGraNGADG00211_3_FD_184496 | JGI IMG/M metagenome (GOLD analysis project Ga0209746, IMG submission 184496) | Arctic peat soil microbial communities from Barrow, Alaska - Barrow Graham LP Ref core NGADG0011-211 (SPAdes) (version 2) | ecosystem: Environmental > Terrestrial > Soil > Wetlands >...
CTGGGCGCTATGGCCGCATCTAGCGGGTTGTTGAAACCCGAATGGGTGTTTGTGGCGGCGGCGACCGGTAACCTCTGCGCCGACGCCATGTGGTACTCGCTTGGCTATCTGGGGAAGACCGAGTGGCTGCTACGCCACGGCCAGCGCCTGGGGATCAGCGAAGCGCACATCTTGCGGCTGGAAGAGGGTATGCAAAAGCATGCCCGTAAGATCCTCCTGATCGCAAAACTGACGCTGAGTTTCGCCGTCCCCGCCCTGATCGCCGCCGGCCTGGCACGCGTCCCGTGGCGACGCTGGGTCAGCACCATTGTCATGGGCGAAATCATCTGGACAGGCACACTGGTCCTGATCGGCTATCACCTCACCCTATCGCTCCGGCGCATGGAAGTCGGGCTACAGATCGTGGCTGGAGCGGGACTCATCATTTTTGTGGTGCTCGTAGTCAGATATGTGGCCCGCGCTGGCTCGCGCTTGAGATTCCCTCCTGGCTGATCCGGACTCCTGACATCACAGCGAACGGTGAGCCGAGCGCGCCCACGCAACGCCGCGGAGAGTAGCAACGAACATGCGCATCATCATCGCCGGACAGACGTATCACCCGGCAGCCAACGGCCAGTCGGTCTTCACGGTCCAGCTCGCCGAGGGCCTGGCCGCCTCGGGCCACCCGGTCATGGTCATCGCCCCCTCGGACAAGCGGCAAGCTGACAGCACGCTCCTCAACGGCGTGCAGTTAGAAAAAGTCAGATCTGTCAGCTTTTTTCACATGCAGGACACCTATCTGAACATGCCCGCCGGCCAGACTGTCGACAGGCTGATGGATGGTTTCCGGCCGGACATCGTGCACATTCAGGACCATTACCCGCTATCCCATACGGTTGTCAGCGCGGCTCGCAAACGCCACCTTCCGCTGGTGGGCACCAATCACTTCCTGCCAGAGAATGTGCTGCATTACCTGGGGCTTCCGGCCTGGGTCACCACAAGGCTGGAACGCGCCGCCTGGTCCTGGGTGCTCGAACTCTACAACCGGCTGCAGATCGTCACGACACCCACGGAGACAGCTGCGGCAATCTTGCGCCAGCAGCCGATCCGGGTGCCGGTATATGCCGTGTCATGCGGGGTGGACCTGGCGCGTTTCGCGCCCGATGCGACCGTCGACCGGGCAGCGATGCGCTTGCGCTACCGGCTGGATCCCGGGCGCACGGTCTTCATGTTCGTCGGGCGGCTGGATCAGGAGAAGCGCATCGATGTGCTGATGCGCGCGATAAGGCAATTGAAGCGGGATGACCTCCAGTTGGCAGTGGCCGGTCATGGGCGCTACATGGACGTGCTGTTGGCCATGGCCCAGCAGATGGATCTCGGCCAACGTGTCGTGTTCACAGGTTATGTACCCCCTGAGGATTTACCGGGGCTATTGAACAGCGTTGACGTATTCGTCATGCCCAGCGAAGCGGAACTGCAGAGTATCGCCACCCTGGAAGCCATGGCTTGCGGCAAGCCCGTTCTGGCCGCCAATGCACGCGCGCTGCCGGAGTTGGTCAAGGACGGCGTGAATGGCTACTTGTTTGCGCCGGGCAACGCGGGAGATGCCGCCCGCCGCATGGCCCAACTGGCCGACGAACGTGAGCGGTGGCCGGCCATGAGCGCCGCCGGCCTGGCGCGCGTTTCGCAGCACAGCGTGGGCGACACCGTACGTCGCTACCAAGAGCTTTACTGCATGCTCCTGCCCGCTACGCCCGCTGCCGGCAGAGTTGCGCCCCCGCCGACTGTCACCGGACACCTGCCTTAGTCAGGGCCTCGCACGCGCCTCGACGTTGGCAGCCACTGCGCAACGCCACTCAGAGTCTGGCCAGGCACATGCCTGGCCAGACTCTGAGTGAACTGAGCAGGATTCAGGGCAGAAGCGGCGCGGGGTTCAGGCGCACACCGTTCTGTTCGATCTCAAAATGGACATGGAAGGCAGTCGCCCGGCCCGTAGCGCCGACCGCACCGATGATATCGTTCTGCTGCACGCTCTGCCCCACCCGGACGTCGATGCGGCTCATGTGGGCATACAGGGTGCGGTAGCCGTTGCCGTGGTCGATGACGACGTGGTAGCCATAGCCGTCATCCGTCCAGCCGGCGTAAACCACGCGCCCGCCGTCGCTGGCTTTGATGGGCATCCCCAGCTTGCCAAGGATATCGAGCGCATGATGGTAGGGCTGGTTCCCCTGCGAGACGGTCCCGCTGATCGGCCAGACGAAATGGCCGGTCACAAGCGGAGCGCCGTCCGGCGCGGGAGCAGCTGGCGCGGATGGCGCAGCAGCGGCCGCAGCCTGCGCCGGTGCGGGAGCCTGCGCTGGTGCAGGGGCAGGCGCAGCAGCGGCAACAGCCTGCGCTGGTGCAGGGGCAGGCGCAGGGGCAGGCGCAGCAGCGGCAACAGCCTGCGCTGGTGCAGGGGCAGGCGCAGCGACGGGCGCAGCAGCGGCAACAGCCTGCGCTGGTGCAGGGGCAGGCGCAGCGACGGGCGCAGCAGCGGCAACAGCCTGCGCTGGTGCAGGGACAGGCGCAGCGACGGGCGCAGCAGCGGCAACAGCCTGCGCTGGTGCAGGCGCCGGCTTGGGCGCCACGACTTTCGGCGGGGGCGCGGGCTTCAGGCCGCCGGGCACAATCAGCTTCTGGCCGGGCTGGAGCAGCGAGTCGCCGTCCAGGTGATTCCCGGGGAAGGAACGGATGGCATCCAGGTCGACCTTGTAACGGCTTGCGATGCCGAGCAGGGTGTCGCCTGCCTGGACGACGTGTATGACGCCGTCCACCGGCGGGATCGTCAGTGACTGGCCAATGCGTAAGCTGGCGGGATTCGACTCCAGGTTGTTGGCCCAGATCAGCGTCTGAGCGCCGATACCGTTCTTAGAGGCGATATCATAGAGGGTGTCGCCATCTTGCACCTGGTACTCAATGCTCTCGGTGCGCGCCACAGCGGTGACGGCGGCGACGGCAAGCAGCGGCTGATCTTTGAGGAGAGCGCCGGCATCCGGCTGGTCGCCGCCCTCGGCAGGCAGGGGAGAGGCTTCGGCCGGCCTTGCCAACGCGAGGCAGAGGAGGCACAGCAGGACTATCTGCCCGACCAGCCTGATCGCGGCCAGGCGCGAGCCGGCCAAGCGGGCTCTGCGGGTAACAGGCCCGGCCTGGCGGGTGGGAGGCGTCTCGCTCCCCTGGCAGTGGGTAGAGTGCGACATAGGAATGCATATTGAGGGCATCCGATTGAGGTGCTCCTTGCGGTCTGAGAAAATCCGGTTCGGGAAAGTGCTAAGAACTGGACATCTCGGCTGCCCGGGCGGCCTGGGGAATTGGCCTGGCCGGGAGCCAGCCTGTGCGGCAATCGAACGGGCTGCCTGGGTCGTGTTTGCGGGTTTCCTCCTTCGCCCTTACCGCCAACACAGACCAACCGATCGTTGCCGCGCCTACTAAGAGGCTTACCCACCCTCGCGACGGTGGGCTTACCCACCGTCACACCGGTGGACTTCCTTACCACCTGTGCGGATCATGCACGAATTGCGCATGCGCCGCGACCCGTGAATGATTGAACGCATGATAACCGAAGGCCGCAAATTCGTCAAACAAAGCGGAGAAGCAACCGTTAGACCGGCGACGACTTTGGCCACCCACCCGCGGGGGTGGCGGCCAAAGTCGTCGGCAGGGGAGGCTGCGACTGGTCTACTTCTGTGCGGCGGATTTCGGGGTAACTTTGACGGCCGCCAGTTGGCTCTGCCGGGCATAGTCGATCGCGGTGGCCAGTATCCTGGCGCTCTCCTGTGGGCTATGGAAACCGGTGCTGTTGGCGGAGGAAACGAAGTCCCAACGGAAACTGGCGTTACGCTGCAGTTGGCGGGCCTCATTCAGATCGGCATCGCTGGCCCCGGCAGTCTCGGCTGCATTGATGGCGTCAATCGCTGCCAGGAGCCCGGTCTCGCTGCGCTTGAGCAGCTCCATCGTCGTATCCTGGATCGCCACCACACGGTCATGCAGTTCCTGCTCGCTTTCGTTGTGACAGGGCTGGCAGGCCCGGTTGATATTCGCGAGTGGGCTGCGCAGCCAATGGTCTGACACCTTCACCGCGCCCTCGCGGATGTAGGGCATGTGGCAGTCGGCGCAGGTTACACCGGACCGGGCGTGGATGCTGGAGCTCCACATCTCGAAGTCCGGGTGTTGCGCTTTCAACATCGGCGCGCCAGTCACCCCGTGGGTCCAGTCTTTGAAGCCTATCTTATCGTAGTAGGCGATAATGTCCTCGACCTTGAGCCCGTTGTCCCAGGGGAAGGTCAGCACTTTGTTGTCACCCTTGAAGTAATACTCGACGTGGCACTGCGCGCAAACGTAGGTACGCATTTCCTGGCGGGTGGCCTTGCTCAGATCAATACCACGGGCCGCCATGGCATTGACGAACGCCGGGCGGGTGATACGCAGTTCCATCGTATTCGGGTCGTGACAGTCGGCGCAGGACGTGCCGATATGCAGCGTGCCGGAGATTTCCTTATAGGGCGTGTGGTTGAAGTTCTCCCAGCCCATCTGCTGAATCATCTGCGGCGCTTCGGCCGCGTGGCAGTTGGCACAGGCGCCCGGCTGGTTGGCGAACTCCTGGCGCTTGGTCTTCTTCTGATCAACCAGCGCATAGTAGTGGCCGCGCGGCTGGTTGTAGTCCACGCTGAAGGCATACCCGGCCCAAATGGTCTTCATCGCCGGGTCGCGCTCCAGTTTGCTGAAAGGCACCGAGCCGCCATAGGGCGTCTTGAGCGTATCGTCCTTCATCTGCAGGAAGGTATCGTATTCGTGCGGAAAGTTCTTACCCCAGACGGCCGGATCTAACTCGGTGGGCGCGATTTGCACCACTCGTAGCGGATACTGGGTCTGCTCGGCCTTGTGGCCCTGAATGCTGACCAGGACCGCGCCGACGCCCGCCATGATCAGGAGGCCGACGACAAAAGCCGCCAGAATGAGCAGCCAGGTGCGCCGCGGGGCATTCGGGCCGGGAAAGCTTCCGTCGGGTAGGGCTTTGCGATCGGGTGTGGTCATTTTCGACTGCTCCTGTTAGAGAATCACTGCAGGTGTCCGACGTCACTATGGCAATGCAGACAATCGGTGGGGTCCGGGCCGGTAGAGTGGTCGATCATAGACACCATATCGCCGTGGCAACTGACACAATTATGCTGGACGATCGCCCGGTCAAAGGCCGTGATCCGGATGGGCTCGGGGAAACCGCCCAACGTGAAGGCGGCGCTGTGTTTGAAACCGTCCAACGCCTTAACCGCGTACTTGGCGACCAGCGGATTGTGGGGCACGTGGCAGTCGTTACAGGCGGCGACGGCCTTATGGCTGCCGTGGTTCCAACCGTCAAACACGTCGCGCATCACGTGACAGTTGACACAGGCGCGCGGATCATTCGAGAGGTAAGAGAAACCCTTGGCGTAGGTGAAAGTGAAGCCACCCAGGCCGGCAATCCACACAAACAGACCGGCCAGCGAAAGCCAGGTCCAGATGGGGAAGAGACGCAGGAGATGCCCCAGGCGGCGGCGGGGCGGCGGAGACTCGGCCCGATCAACGTCCATTGGCACCCCCAGAGGAAAGAGTGGAACCGTAGCTATGCCTATGCGCGATTATAAGCGGTTCGCACGGGCCAGGCAGTGATTTTTCTCACAATCTGAGCCTGGCCGGACCTATGCCAGGATGATACGCGCGTCCAGCGCGAGCGCTCCCTGGCCCTCCGGCAAGACGAGCAACGGATTGACGTCCAGTTCGGCAATCATCGGGCAAGCGGCGGCCAGGTCGCCGATGCGCACGATCGCAGCCACCAATGCTGCCCGGTCGGCCGGGGGTGCGCCGCGCAGCCCGGCCAGCAAACGGGCCGAGCGCACCTCTGAGATCATCTCTTCGGCATCCGCGCTGGTCAAGGGGGCCAGCCGGAAACTCACGTCGGCCAGCGCCTCCACGTAAACGCCGCCCAGACCAAACATGATCAACGGGCCGAAGGTCGGATCACGCTTGACGCCGACGATGACTTCCTGGCCACCCCCGATCATGCGCTGCACCTGCACGCCGCGGATGCGGGCGTCCGGGTGAGCGGCGCGGGCGCGCGCCAAGATGATGTCAAAACCCGCCCGTGCGGCAGCCTCATCGGTCACGCCGAGGATCACGCCGCCGACGTCCGTTTTGTGGAGGATATCGGGGCTGGCGAGCTTCAGCACGACCGGGAAGCCGATGCGCCGGGCGTGTTCTGCCGCCTCAGCAGACGAAGTGGCCAGAAGGTCCGGGGGCGTGGCCAGGCCGAAAGCGTCCAGCACGGTTCGGCTCTCGGCAGCATCCAGGGATGTACGGCCTGCCGCCGCGGCTTCGCTCAGCAGGCGTTGGCCGGTAGCCATGCTGGCCTGATCGGGCTGCCGGCCGGCCGTTGGGGCGATCGACGCGCTCTTTCCCCTCTCGGTTGCTTTGGCGATTTCCATGGCCCGGCGTCGCAGGATGCCGAACGCCGCCACGGCGTCCTCTGGGAAAGGATAGGCTGGGATTTGCGCACGATGGGCGGCGGCAAAAGCCGCATCCAGGCTGGCCGCGCCCATCAGGCAAGCCAGAACGGGCTTGCGGGGCGCGCTTGAGCCGTCGACCGCGGCAGATGCCGCGGCGAGCCCGGCCGCGATGGCGTCAACCACCGCCACCGGGTCAACCAGAACTTGCGGCACCAGGATCGCCAACACGCCGTCGTTGGCCGGATCGGCCAGCACGGCATCGAGCGCCCGCCGGTAATCCCCGTGGTCGGCGCCGCCCAACATATCGACCGGGCCGGCCACCTGCGCCTCAGCATGCAGGCATCTTCGCAGCGCCACCTGTGCCTCAGGGCCGGTGCCGGCCAACTGCAGTCCGGCACTCTCCAGCGCATCAGCGGCGAGCGCCGCCGGGCCACCGGCATTGGTCAGGATAGCGATGCGGCCGCCGGCCGGCAAGGGTTGGTAGGCCAGGGCCAGCGCGCCGTCGAAGAGCTCCCGGATGCTCTCGACCTCGATCACGCCCGTCTGCTTGCAGGCGGCGCGAAAGGCCGCGTGCACACCGGCCAACGCCCCCGTGTGCGAAGCGGTGGCTGCCTGTCCGCCGGCAGTGCGGCCAGTCTTGATGGCCAGCACAGGTTTGCGCTGGGCAGCTTCACGCAGCGCCGCGACGAAATCGGGGCCACCCTTGACATCCTCCAGGTACAAGGCAATTACCCGGCTGATGTCATCCGCCGCCAGAAACGGGATGACGTCCGTCTCATTCACATCGGCCTCATTGCCGACGCTCAGGAAGCGGCTGAAGCCAAGACCGCGCGCCAGCGCCCAATCGATGATGCCGCCACACAACGCACCTGACTGGGAGAGGAACGCGATGTGCCCGCGCCGAGGCATGCCCTTGACGAAAGTGGTATTAAGCGGCGTATGGGTATCGATGACCCCAATGCCGTTGGGGCCCATGACCCGCATCCCATAGCGCCGGGCGATCTCGACCATCTCTCGCTCGCGCGCCGCGCCTTCCGGCCCAATCTCCCGGAAGCCGCCCGAAATGACCACGGCCGCCTTCAAGCCTCGCCGCCCGCAGGCCTCAACGGCGCCCGGCACCATGGCCGCCGGCACCAGCAGCACCGCCAGTTCGACCGGGTCGGGCACCGCGCTGATATCGGGATAGCAGGGTAGGCCGAGGATATCAGCGGCCCGGGGATTGACGGGGTAGACCGGTCCCGGATAACCATGCTCGGGGTCCAGCAGGTTGCGCATCACGCCATAGCTGAGCTTGCTCGGGTCCCGGCTGGCGCCGATGACCGCCACGCCGCGCGGCGTGAAGAAGGGTTGCAGGGAAGCAGAGCGGTCCGGCAAAGCGGTCAACATTGGCACCTCCGGCTAACCAAGCAGTGCTTTCAGCCTGTCGGGCCGATCGGTGATGATCGCGTCCACGCCCAGGTCGAGCATGCGGCGCAAGTCGGGCTCCTCGTTGACGGTCCACGGCCGCACCGGCATGCCACGCTTCCTGGCGGCAGCCACGTAGCGCGCGTCGACCATCTTGAATTCCGGGTGCAAGCCCTGCGCGAGGCTCCAGCTACGCGTGAGCCCGGTGCGCATCCAGGCCGGCAAGTCCGGGGCGGTGAGCAGGGCACACTCGAACTCGGGGCCGACGCGCTTGGCCGAGCGCAAGGTGAACGGGTTGAACGAGCTGAGCACCACCTGGTCGACCATGCTATGCGCCCGCACGCAGCGGACAACATCCCGGCCGAGAGTGGAGTTCATGTCCAGGGACTTCAGCTCGATATTGATCAGCAGCTTGCCCTGCAGCAGGTCCAACACCTGGTCGAGCGTAGGGATGCGGGTGGAGGCGAATTGCGGCCCGAACCAACTGCCGGCATCCAGCTTTTGCAGCTCTTCATAAGGTTGCCCGACCACCCGGCCCTTGCCGTCGGTGGTTTTGTCCAGGCTGTAGTCGTGGATGATCACCAACTTGCCATCGGAGCTGAACTGCACGTCGAGCTCGACGCCGTCGGCGCCCAGGTCGATCGCGGCCGCGAAAGCCGGCAGGGTATTCTCCGGGCAGACGCAGTTGGCGCCGCGATGGGCGAAGATCAGGGGATGGTTCACATTCGGTCGTTTCATGAGTACCTCGTCGTAATCAGAAATGCTGGTTAAATGGCTTAGCGATACTTCAGCGATAGCTCTTTGCCAGCGCCAGCAGGCTCCGCCCATCCCACAGCTCGATGGGCTTGCCGTTGCACCATGCGCGCGCCTGCCGGGAGAAGGCGCCGGTGGTCAGGAGCCAGCCGCGTTCGGCATTCTCGTGCATCATGGTGCCGTAAAGATCGCGCACAGCCGGCTCACCGACAGTGCCACGATAGCGCTTGCACTGCACGAGACCGCGGCGCATGCGATCATTGGAAAGCTCGAGGTCGATGCCGTGATCGCCCGTGTTCTGGGTCTGCACGACACGGTAACCCATCAACTGGAACAGCAGCGCGCTCCAGCTCTCGAACTCTTCCGGCTCGAGGGCCATGATCTGCACTAGAGTCTGAATGCGACCAAAGCGCCGGCGCAGCGCATCCCGCCCGGCATCCCGTTCGTTGGCAATCACCGGGAGCGCGAGGAGCGCCATGTGCAGCGGCGCCAGCAACAGCGGCAGCCACCAGGGTAACCATAGGAGCTGCGTGCCGCTCGTCTTAAAAGTAATCACTGTCGGCCAGGCAAGGATCCATAGCACCGCCCCTGCCCACCAAAGCCAGGGAATCTCACCAGGCGCAAGCAGGGACACCGGACCTTCTCCTGCCAGCCCCGGCAAGACACCCTGCTGCTCTAGCTGAGCACGCGCCCGTATTACCTGCCCCGGGCTGGGCAGCCAGTCCGGGTCGCCGCCGGCGCGGCCCTCTGGAAAGCCGAAGCTAAAGAGATGGGAGTCGCTCTGCATGGCCGGGAACTCAGGCCTCACTCGTTCGGAACCAATGGCGCGCGGCCAACAACTCCAGACCGTCCACACCGCGGGCCAGGAGAACGTCCAGGTGAGCGGCCAGTGGCCGCAGACGCTCGCGGACCAGGGCACCCTTCCTTGCGCCATCGACTACGAAGGTCGTCGCAGTTTCCAGCGCCTCCCACTCCCCCGCGAAATCCACCAGGCCGAGCAGCGCCAGGCGATACTCATTCAGGGTCAGGGTGAAACTAGGCTCGCCGGACCGGCGGATAGTTACCACCGGGTCATTGGGATCGAGCGGCGGTTTTTTAGTATCTGCCATGTGTCACTTCTTCGGTACCTACCGCAGTACGTACCGCGTTACGCTCACGCGGGCAAAGTCTGCCCGGTCTTCGGCCGCAGCATGGGCGGCCAACCACTGCACAGTCAGCCCACGCGCGTCCCACAGTGGAACCTCTGAAGCAATCAGCCAGGCGCGGTGGGCTCCCATAGTGCCGCGCGCCATCCAGCCGTCAACAAACGCCTGGTCCTGGCCGCGGTTGGTGTAGGGCCCATCGATCCACGGCTGCCCCTCGCCGGCATAATAGCTAAAGGTGTAGCGGTTGTACGGGATCTGAAAAATCAGCAGGTCCCCGGGCGATTCGTGCGCCATGACGTACGCAGCCGCCGCGCGAAAGTCAGACTTTATCGGTTGGCTGTCCTGCATCCACACTCCGAGGAGGTTGCATGCCAGAACGGCTCCAAACGTGGCCAGGCCCAGGGGCCGCCACGCGCCATACAGAGCCACGACGCCGCAGGCCAGCAGCGTCACGAAGGCCGGCATCACCCAGATCAGGTAACGGTCCAGGAAGACCGGTACGAGGAGGGAGACCAGGTAGATCTCCACCGGCGGCAGCAGCAGCCAGAGCACAAGCAAAGCCAACACGCGCCGGCCACCTGGCGGCGGGGGCCATCCGGCGCC
>Ga0209746_1001690_pt1 | contig 10396 bp, 8 predicted proteins | sample BarGraNGADG00211_3_FD_184496 | JGI IMG/M metagenome (GOLD analysis project Ga0209746, IMG submission 184496) | Arctic peat soil microbial communities from Barrow, Alaska - Barrow Graham LP Ref core NGADG0011-211 (SPAdes) (version 2) | ecosystem: Environmental > Terrestrial > Soil > Wetlands >...
GTTCCACGTCCTCGACCGTACGCCCGCCCGCGGACGTCGCCCGCCGCGGGCCCGCCTCTGCCCACGCCTGCGATCCAAGCAGTCACGCCGGACACTGTCCCTGCCAGCGCCGCTGGTCGCGGCCCTTCGCCAGCACCGGCCGCGCCGTCGCGCCGCGGGACCACTCCGTGCATTGGACGGCGTTCCTCGAAAGCGCGGGTGCGAGCGCTGGTGCCCCGGTAACGCCGTCCGGCCGTCGCGACCGATGATCAAGCCATGTCCGCCAACCGCTCCCAAGGCCTGGTCCGACTTCTCGTGCTGATGACCGTCGCCACCGGCCTGGTCGATGCGGTGAGCTATCTGGCCCTCGGTCGCGTGTTCGTCGCGAATATGACGGGCAACGTCGTCTTCCTCGGCTTCGCGTGGGCCGGCGAGCGCAGCCTGTCCGCGGTGGCCTCGCTCACGGCGCTGGCAGCGTTCCTGGTGGGCGCGTTTGCCGGCGGGAGGCTGGCGGCCCGACGCGGCGGGCACCGTGGCCGACATCTCGCGGCCGGGTCAGCAATCACTCTTGTGCTGCTGGCGGTGGCTCTCGTCGTTGCCGTGCTGATCCCGCAGCCGTACGCGGGCGTGGGCAAGTACGCGTTGCTCGTGCTGCTCGCGGTGGCGATGGGCGTGCAGAACGCCACTGCGCGGTCACTGGGCGTGCCGGATGCGACGACGACCGTACTGACGATGACGCTGACCGGCCTGGTCGCGGACGTCCAACTCCCGGAGGGCGCGAACCCGCGGATGGGACGCCGCATCGGTTCGGTGCTCGCGATGCTCCTCGGTGCCGGCGTCGGCGCCGTGTTGGTGCTTCGGGCCGACCCGGCCTGGGCTGTCGCGGGCGCCACCACTCTCATGTCTGCAGTCGCCGCGGCCACCGCGCGGATGGCTCGCGGCACCTCGGCCGAGGACTGGAGAGCTGAGCCCGCGCGTCCGTCTCACATGTCCCGGTAGCGCTTCGCTGCGGCGACGTCGCGGCGCAGCTCCTCGGCCGTGCGACGGGGGCCGTAGCCGGGGGTGTCGCGTTGGATCCGCCAGGCCTCGGCCAGTGTCTCGAGTTCGACTACGTCGAAGCCGAAGGAGTCGATCAGCTCAGCTACGACTGCTCGGGCCTGAGCGTCGTCCCCCGCGATGACGAGGGCGCGGCGATTGGGCGTACCCGGCGCCTGCCCGTGCTCGGTGAGGTCGCCAGAGTAGATGTGGTTGAACGCCTTGACGACGCGCGACGTCGGCAGGTGGCGCTGCAGGAGCTCCGCGGTCGTCGTGGACTCGTCGTCGAGCTCGGGGATCTGGCCGTCCCGCTGCGGGTAGTAGTTGTTCGTGTCGATGACGATCTTGCCGGCGAGCGATTCGACCGGCACCGTGCCGATCGCGCGCAAGGGGATCGTCACGACGGCGATCTCGGCGACCTCCGCCGCCTCGGTGGGAGTGGTGGCGCGCGCGTGAGGCCCGAGCTCGGCGACGAGGTCCGCGAGCGTCTCGGGGCCGCGGGAGTTGCTCATGACGACGTCGTGGCCGTTCGCGACGGCGAGGCGGGCGAGCTGTGAACCGATGTGCCCCGAACCGATGAATCCGATGGTTGTCATGCTGAGTGAATCGAACGGGAAAGCGTGGCATTCCCGCCGCGCCGTCTGCGATCGCTACTTCGGGCTGATCGAGATCCAATGCTTGCGGTCGGAGGTGAGGTAGAGCCGCACGGTCACGATGGACGACACGCCGTCCTCCCACTGGCCCGTTCCGCGGCACGACATGGCCAGCGCCTTGCTGCCTGTCGCGGGCACCTGGAGCCCCGCGTGCTGGTCAGTCACCAGGACGGCATCGGTCATGCCGACCAGCGGGATCTTGCCCTGGGGCGCGTTCTTCGTCGAGAAGGCCACCGCCTCGGCGGCCACGTCTTGACAGCTCAGGGAGGCGATGTCCGCCAGGCTCGCCTTCTTCTGCTGGTTGAGGTACAGCGGGATTGCGATCGCAGCGAGGAGGCTGAGCAGGATGAAGCCGCCGACGACGCTGGCCAGGATGACCAGGACGCGCGTGCTGGAGCTGTGGCCTCCAGCGGGCGCCTGCGCGGTGTACGAGGGTTGGCCGCCTTGCCACGACTGGCCGCCCTGCCACGACTGGCCGCCCTGCCACGACTGGCCGCCCTGCCCTGGCTGGCCGGTGGGTCCAGCGGCCGTGCCCGCCGCCGGAGCGGCCGCTCGGTGGTCGGTCCACGACTGGCCGTCGAACCAGCGCAGAGCGGAAAGGTCCTGCGGATCGGGGTACCAACCGGGTGGCGTGGGATTCATTTGAGGCTCCGGGACGTGGGAAACGCGCTTCCGGCGGCGCCAGTGATATCGGCATTCGCGTCGGCCAACTCAAGGAGGCGGCCCGAGCGGCCGAGGGTCAGGCCTCTCGCATGGTCTCGGCGAGCGCGGCCGCTCGCTCACTTGTGTAGATGTCTTCGAGGTAGATCGGCTGCCCGTCCGGGCCACCGAGGGGAACACGCCAGTTCGGGTACTGGTCGACGGTGCCGGGTTGGTTCTGCGTGCGCCGCTCGCCGACGGCGTCGGTGAGGGCGAGGCAACGCAGCCGGGACGGGGTGGCGGTCAGGGCGCGGTGCAACGCCGTGATGGTCGTGGCCTCGTCGGCGTCGGCGTCGGCAGTGAGCAGTCCCCGTGACCGCAGGAGATCGAGCCAGGCTGCCTGCTGGGCGTGGTCGGCGGCAAGCTCCTCCTCGAGAGATCGGGTGAGCAGACCGAGCTGGTGGCGAAGGCGGACATGGTCGCCGGCGAGGTAGCCCGCGGTCGGGGGCAGGTCGTGGGTGGTGACCGAGGCAAGGCAGTACTCGCGCCAGGCTTCCGGTGCCAGCGGCCCGGTGCCGCCGTCCCAGTCGAACTCGAACCACAGGATCGAGGTGCCAAGGATGCCGCGTTCGCGGAGGTAGTCGCGCACCCACGGCTCGACCGTTCCGAGATCTTCGCCAATCACGACGGCGCCGGCTCGCCGGGCCTCGAGCATCAGGATGCCGATCAACGCGTCGTGGTCGTAACGGACGTAGGTGCCCCCGGTCGGGGCGGCGCCCTCGGGTATCCACCACAGCCGGAACAGGCCGATGATGTGGTCCACGCGCAGGCCGCCGGAGTGTCGCAGTGCGCTGCGGATCAGGTCGCGGAACGGTGCGTAGGCCAGTTGCGCCAGCCGATCCGGCCGCCACGGCGGCTGGTTCCAGTCCTGTCCGGTCTGGGTGTAGGGATCCGGGGGAGCGCCGACGGTGATGTGGCGGGCCATCTCGTCCTGCCAAGCCCAGGAGTCGGCCCCGGTCGCGCTGACTCCGACGGCCAGGTCGTGCACGATCCCGAGCGGCATGCCCGCGCGAAGGGAGGCCCCTTGCGCGTCCGCGAGCTGCTCGTCGAGCACCCATTGCAGCCATCGGTAGAAGTCGATGCGGGCGGCGTGGCCGACGGCGAACGCCGCCACCTCGGGGCTGCGCGGGTGCTGCAGCTGCTCGGGCCAGCTGTGCCAGTCAACGCCGTAGGCATCGCTCACCGCGCACCAGGTCGCGAAGTCGCCCAGCGCTGCGCCCTCGCGCCAGCAGAACGCGCGATAGGCGATCGCCCGGTCCGGCTCGAGTCCCGCAGCGTGGATGAGCGCCAACGCCGCCCGCTTGGCTGTCCACGACGAATCCCGGTCAACCGCCTGCACGCTTGCTCGCGCTGTGCCCGCGAGGCGTTCGATCTCCGCCCGGGTCTTCTCGTCGAGGGAGGCGTATTCGGGGATGCGCTCCACCCGCAGGTAGATCGGGTTGGCGAAGCGCCGCGTGGTCGGCAGGTAGGGCGACGGTTCCATCGGCGGCATCGGTTCGGCCGCATGCAAGGGGTTGACGAGCACGAACGCCGCATCGTGCTCGGCGCCGGCCCACCCGGCCAGCTCGCTCAGATCGGTCAAGTCGCCGACGCCCCAGGACCGGGCAGATCGGACGCTGTAGAGCTGCGTCGCCAGGCCCCAGACCTTCCGGCGTCCCAGTCGCGCGGGCACACCCAGCCACGCGGGCGCCACGATCAGCTCACAGCGGCGCTCCTGCCCGCCGCTGGAGGCATACAAGCTGTGATACCCGGGCGCCACATCAGCCGGTACGACGAAACTGGCCTCCCCGACCCGCCGCCCGTCGATCTCGCGAGGTTCCTGCCAGTTCTCGACCTGCCCAATGCGCGAATGGACCGAACCGTCCTCGAGCACGATCCACACCTCGACGCTCGCGCCGTGATCGACGTGAACCTCCACGGTGCGCTGCACACCCTCCCGGGCCACGACATACGGCGGGAGCACGCTCCGCCACGCCTCGGACCTGCGGCGATCGAGCGCGGCCGCTCGAGACTGCTCGCTCGACGTGTCCACCCCGAGCGCCGCGAGCACCGCGGTCAAGGTCTCGGCAGCGACCTCGACGTGCCGACCTCGCCAATCCCAGTACTCGGTCGCCACGCCGAAGGCAGCAGCCAGCTCGGAGAGGACGGGATCGACGTCGGGCATGGACTCATCCAAGCGCACCCGCGCGGCGCGCCGCGCACCGCCGGGCCCGATCCACAAAGTGCGGGGCGCGAGAGCGAGGCATAGCGTGGATGCGTTCAGTGGTCGGACGATGTCGTCCGTCGGCTGAGAACTCAAGAGTCCATGTGTCGCAATGCTCGGCCCCGTTCGCCGAGCGCGAGCGGGCCGCATGGACCCTTCTGCCCGGCTCGGCGCGAGGTGCGCGCCGACTGCGGCACACACCGCTCGACCGCGATCGACGCGCTTGACGCCATTCCCCCCGCGCACATGACCCGCCCCCGGATCGGTCTGGCTGTGCGGCCCGGACACGAGCGCGAACGGGGGTAGAGATCGATGACGCGCACAGCCGTTCACTCTCGTCCGATGTCGCGCTTCGTCGCCCTGGCGGCCGCGCTGGCGATGCTGCTCCTCGGTGCCGGCTCGGCGACGTCCGCGTCCGCGGCCGCGGTACCCGCGCCGGCCCCCCTGACCAACCTCTCCCACCTGACCAACCTTTCCCACCTGACCAACCTTTCCCACCTGAACTTCCTCCTCGACACGGTCCCGCTACCTGCCGTCGTCGGGCACACGACGTATCAGATCGACGGGCATGCCACCGCGCTGGCGCCGTGGACGTACGCGGACCGGAGCTCCGACGGCACCTTCCGGCGCGTCGGCGGCGGCGACCTGAACACGGCCACCGGCTACTACGGACAGGGCGCGTTCAACGCGGACGACATCGCGCGCGCCGCCGTCGTCTACTTGCGGCACTGGCAGCTGACGGGGAGCTCGGACAGCAGGGAGCACGCGTTCCAGACGCTGCGCTCTCTCACCTACCTGCAGACCACGGTCGGCCCGGGCGCGGGCAACGTGGTGCTATGGCAGCAGGCCGACGGCACCCTGAACCCGAGCGCGACACCCGCTGAGCTTCCGGACCCGAGCGACTCGGCGGAGTCGTACTGGCTGGCCCGCACGGTGTGGGCGCTGGGCGAGGGGTACGCGGCGTTCAAGGACGCCGACCCCCAGTTCGCGTCGTTCCTGCAGGACCGTCTGCACCTGGCGCTCGCCTCGCTGAACAGGCAGTCGTTGGCGAAGTACGGCACCTTCGACCTGGCCGACGGCGTGCCGGTCCCGGCCTGGCTGGTCAATGCCGGGGCGGACGCCTCGGCGGAGGCGGTGCTCGGCCTCGCGGCCTACGTCAAGGCTGCCCCGGCTGACGGCGACGCCAGGACCGCGATGGCCCGGCTCAGCGAAGGCATCGCCGCCATGTCGTCCGGGTCGGTGAACCGCTGGCCGTTCGGGGCGATCCTGCCGTGGAGCAAGTCGCAGACGTTCTGGCACGCGTGGGGCGGCATGGCGCCGGCCGCGGTCGCGACGGCGTCCGTCGTGCTGCACCGGCCAGACATCCTCCTCGCCGCGGTCAAGGATGCTGCCCAGTTCACGCCGCAGCTGCTGGCCGCGGGCGGACCGGACAACCTCTGGTCGCCGACGCCGGGTGACGCGCAGATCGCCTACGGCGCGGACTCGCGCGTCGAGAGCCTGGTGGCCACCGCGAAGGCCGCGAGTGCGCCCGGGCTCCTGGACGTCGCCGCGGTGGCGGCCGGGTGGTTCTTCGGTGCTAACCCCAGCGGCGCCCCGGCCTACGACCCGGCGACGGGCGTCGCCATCGACGGCATCGATACCGGCGGCCAGGTCAACCACAACTCCGGCGCGGAGTCCACCATCCACACGTTGCTGGCCATGCTGACCCTCGACGCGAACCCCGGACTGAGGGCGCAGGCCCTGGGCATCACCTCGACCGTCGCCATCGACGGGCTGACGGTGGTCGAGGCCGAGTCCGGCACGATCACCGGCAGCGGGACAACCGTCAGGCCTGCGTCGGCGTGGACCGGCGAGGCCTTGTGGTCCAACGGCGCGTACGTCGCGCTGAACGCCGGTGGCGCGGTGAGCATCCCGGTGGCGGCGTCGGGCCAGGACCGGAACGTGTACCCGGTGGTGGACCAGAGCGAGGCCCGCGCCGGGAGCACGGCCTGGACTGCGGGGCGGACGCAACTCGGCAGCACCCCGAACGGCGGCGCGGCCGGCCAGGGCATCACCGATGCCCCCGGCAGGCTCTTCCCGTTCACGCTCGCGCGCAGCCTTCCGGCCGGCGCCTCCGCGGTGGTCGGCACCAGCAGCGGGGCGGCGTCCCTCGACGCCCTGCTGCTCCAGCCGCTGATCTCCTCGGTCGCCGTGACCGGGCCAGGTGGTGACTCGACGTTGTACATCAGTGCCGCGCGGGCGTCGATCACGCGCACGATCCACGTGCCCAAGGGCTTTGTGGCGCTACAGCGCGCGTTCGACTCGAGCGGCCGGCCGGTCGCGGCAGGTCGTGACGGCGCGGCTGCCGGACGCTCCGTCCGGGTCACGGTGGCCGCGGGTGGCTTCACTTTCGTGACGCTGGTTCGGAGGTAGCGCACGGATCGGTTCGGCAACGACGCAAGAACCCCCGTTCGGGGGCACAAGAAGATGGAGATGCTCATGAGATCAAGGACGATCGCAGCGACGTTGACCGCGCTGGCTCTCGGAATGACCGCCGCGTGCGGCGGCGGCTCGGGAGGAGCGTCTACCGGCGCCCTCACCGCCAAGGGACCCATCAAGGTGTGGCTCTCGAACAACCCCGAGGAGATCGCCTGGGGCAAGGCGATGGTCAAGGCGTGGAACACCGCCCACCCCAACGAGCTGGTCACTGCTCAGGAGATTCCCGCCGGCAAGACATCCGAGGAAGTCATCGGGGCGTCGATCACGGCCGGCAACGCGCCCTGCCTGGTGTTCAACACCTCACCCGCCGCGGTCCCGCAGTTCCAGAAGCAGGGCGGTCTGGTTGCCCTCGACAGCTTCAACGGGGGAGCGGCGTACATCGAGTCGCGCACCGGTGGCGGGGCCGACCAGTACAAGTCGCCAGACGGGAAGTTCTACCAGATCCCCTGGAAGTCGAACCCGGTGATGATCCTGTACAACAAGGACCTGATGGCGAAGGCCGGCGTCGACCCGGCGAACCCGCCACTCGCAACGTACGACCAGTTCCTGGCCACCAGTCGCAAGGTCGTCTCGAGCGGGGCGGCGCAGGCCGCGATCTGGCCGGCACCCACGAGCGAGTTCTTCCAGCCCTGGTTCGACTTCTACCCGCTGTACGCAGCCGAGACCGGCGGTACCCAGCTGATCAAGGACGGCAAGGCGACCTTCAACTCCGATGCCGGCACGAAGGTCGACACCTTCTGGGCAACGATGTACTCCGAGGGTCTGGCGCCGAAGGAGAAGTACAGCGCCGACTCCTTCGCCGACAAGAAGGCCGCGATGGCGATCGTCGGTCCCTGGGCGATCGCGGTCTACGGGAAGGACATCAAGTGGGGCGTCGCTCCGGTCCCGACCTCGACCGGCAAGAGCGCTGACCAGATCTACACGTTCTCGGACGCCAAGAACATCGCGGTCTACTCCGCGTGCAAGAACCAGGGCACCGCATGGGATGTCCTGAAGTTCGCCACCAGTACAGACCAGGACGGCAAGCTCCTCAAGATGACCGGGCAGATGCCGCTGCGCAAGGACCTCGCGACGACGTACCCCGACTACTTCACGCAGCACCCCGAGTACAAGACCTTCGCCGACCAGGCGTCCCGGACGGTCGAGGTGCCGAACGTGCCGAACTCCGTCGCGATCTGGCAGCAGTTCCGTGACGAGTACTCCTCGGCGGTGATCTTCGGCAAGACCTCCGTCGCCGACGCATTGAGCAAGTCGGCCGACAAGGCGACCCAGCTCGCCGGCCAGCCGTGACCGGGAGCCTCCTCGATGACAACTGACCTGGAGACGGCCGACGCTGCTCGGCCATCGTCATTGCGCTCGCGGCTGACGGCCCTCTTGGGCCGTCAGCCCCTGGGGCTCCTCTTCGCTGGGCCCTATATGGTCTTCCTCGCTGCCCTCTTCGCCTACCCGCTGGGTCTCGCGGTCTGGATCAGCTTGCACCGCTACTTCTTCGCTGCCCCCGGGGCGCAGGTCGACCGTCCGTTCGTCGGCTTCAACAACTACAAGACGGTGCTGTCGGACCCGGCCGTCCGCAAGTCGTTCCTCAACGTCGGCGAGTTCCTCGTCATCAACGTGCCACTCACCGTCGTGCTGGCGCTGGTGCTGGCAACCGCGCTGAACTCCGTCGTCCACCTCCGGTCGTTCCTGCGGACGTCCTACTACATCCCCTACGTCACGGCGAGCGTGGCGCTGGTCGCTGTCTGGCTGTTCCTCTTCAGCCAGGACGGGATGGTCAACCATCTCCTCGGTCCGGCAGCGCCCAAGCCGTCCTGGTTGGTGAACAGCGGGCTCGCCATGCCGGTGATCGCGCTCTTCGTCACCTGGAAGCAGCTGGGGTTCTTCATCCTGCTCTACCTCGCGGCACTGCAGGGAGTCTCCAAGGAGCTGTACGAGGCAGCCTCGATCGATGGCGCCGGGCGGGTTCGCTCGTTCCTGAGCATCACGGTTCCAGGGGTGAGGCCCGTCACGACGCTGGCCGTGATATTGGCGACCATCACCGGGGCCAACCTGTTCACCGAGCCCTATCTGCTGACGAACGGTGGCGGACCCGACGGTGCGTCGACCTCCCCGGTCTTCGTCATGTACCAGCGGGGCATCGAGCAGGGCAATCCCGACGTCGCTGCGGCGATCGGGGTAATCCTGGTGGTCGTCGTTCTCCTCATCTCCCTCATCTACCGACGCTTCCTGGAGAGGGACTGACATGGCTGCCACCGAGACGCGAACACCACCCGTCGCTGCGCCCGATGCGGGCAAGCCGGCCGCGCGGAGGAAGCCTCGGAGCTGGCCGAGCCTCCTCGTCCTCCTGCTCGGCGCGCTGGTCTTCCTGTTCCCGTTCTACTACATGGTCGTTGGATCGCTCCAGGCCAAGCCGGACACCTCCCTGGGTGGTGCCTTTCCCACCGGCGGGTTGACGCTGCACAACTACGGCGAGATCAACACCCGCGTCAACCTCGGCAAGTCGCTGGTCAACTCAGGCATCTTCACCGGCGGCGTGATCCTCGCCACCGTCGTGTTCGGCGTCCTTGCGGGGTATGCGTTGGCCCGGCTCCAGTTCCGGGGTCGGGGCACGTTGTTCGCGTCGATGCTGCTGGTCCAGATCGTCCCGTTCCAGCTCCTCATCATCCCGATCTACGTGATGATCGTCCGCTCCTACGGGCTCGCGGACACCTACCTCGGCATGATCTTGCCGTTCGCCATCAACTCGACGGCCGTCTTCATCTTCCGGCAGTTCTTCCTTCAGCTCCCCGAGGAGCTCTTCTCCGCCGCCCGGCTTGACGGTGCTGGAGAGTTCCGGGTCCTGTGGTCGGTGGCGCTGCCGTTGGTCAGACCGGCACTCCTCACCGCGGTCCTGCTCACCTTCATCGGACCGTGGAACGAGTTCCTCTGGCCGTTCCTGGTCACCAAGCAGACCGACATGCAGCCACTTGCCGTGACGCTGGCGAACTACATCAGCAACATCGCTGGTCGAGCGTCCAACCCGTTCGGCGCGATCCTCGCCGGTGCGGTCGTGCTCGCTGCACCGGCGGTCGCGCTGTTCGCCGTGTTCCAGAAGCACTTCATCGCCTCTGATCTCGGCTCCGGGCTCAAGGGATAGCGACGACGACGGCGTCCGAGCGGGTCGTTGGCACCTCGCGACTTATGGACAAGTGAACCGAGGACACCCACGGCCTGGTGCCGAAGGTCACCTTCGTCGAAGGCCTCCTCTTCCGCCCGGGCACCTGGTTCGCGTGTCACGGCCAGAGCGACTCCACTCTTGGCGTCGCGAACTGCGCCCGGGCGACACGTACTGGGCCCCCCGCGCGGCATCGGC